>Ga0209039_10000102_pt1 | contig 75559 bp, 68 predicted proteins | sample BogFormECP12_OM1_FD_188238 | JGI IMG/M metagenome (GOLD analysis project Ga0209039, IMG submission 188238) | Bog forest soil microbial communities from Calvert Island, British Columbia, Canada - ECP12_OM1 (SPAdes) (version 2) | ecosystem: Environmental > Aquatic > Freshwater > Wetlands > Bog ... | reverse complement strand
TATATCCGTTCTCATGCAAATCTCCGCCGTTTTACCTGGTTGAGAGGGAAAGGGAGATCATTTTTGTCGTGGAAAAGATGATAAACTCAAAAACTCAAGTTGATAATAATCTTAATAAAGAATATCATCGAAGGCAAATTGCTTGGGTCATTACAGAAAAAAGATGGGAAAATTTAATCAAGCAATTTTATCTTGTAGGCAATGTCTGCATCCTTCGGAGAAATCCCGCTGGTACGTGCTGGTTGCCGTGCCTTCGACGGGTGGATGCCGAGCTCTTTCGCGGCGGCATCGGTCGCCCCGGCCACCTTGTCGGAGAGCATCACCGCCGCGAGGGCATTGAACGCGTCGTTGGATTGCGTAGGCGCTGCTATGCCTGCTCGTTGTCCTTGCATCGAGCCAGGCACGCGCTTCCGCTTCAAAGCAATCCAAGCAGCGAGGATACCCCCGTCCACGACAATCCCCCACGGGAAGTCCCAACCCGCGACGCCGACTAAGATGGCGAGCAGGATGCATTTCGCATTGAGTAATGACATGATATATTCCTTCCATGCTGGTATTAAGGCAAAAAGATCTTGCGGTCGTCCCCAATCCTTCCGAATACGTGCACTATGTAAATATCACGACTCGTGAGATCATAGTTTATAAATTCTATCGTGAAAATGCATTATAGTTCCATTGATTTCCTCGGAACTTTCCATAGAATAGAAAAGAGGATGAAATAAAATGTTATTCAGGCTTTCAAGCATTGATCAGTTCTATTCACCACGAACACTAATGCTAATAACTCTAATCACCATTCTGCTGGCATTATTTGTCGTATTCCTCATAAAAAGCCATAATACAAGGAATATTCCAACTCGCCGCTTTTGTTATGGTTATGCTTTATTTGGTTTATCCTATGCTTGGACCAGGATCTTTTTCCTCTTTTCAGATTACGAGAGTGCCACGCATGGAGGCGTCGCAACTCAATTGGTCTTGATTTATGTCGTTGCTGCGTATTCAGTTACAATTTTCAGTTTTTGTTTTATTTTTTTCAGTCTTGAGAAATATATCTTGATTAGGAAGCCCGTTATCACGATATCTTCAATAATTGGCTCGTGCATATGCGGAGTTGCATTGATCTTGACCATCTTAGGCGAAGGTTCGAGCCCTTCCAAAATTGCCACCTATTCGGTATACGTGCTAGGTCCGATTTATGGACTCGGTTTTGGATTATCATATATTAAAATCATCAAGAATACTGCTGGAATCGTTAGAAGGAACGCGATCATTTCGTCGATTGGATTGATCATTTTTTTTACTGGCTTGCTATTGGATATTGATGCACTTTCTGTCCTTGGTATTGATTCAATTAGGTTATTATTAACACCGATTCTTCTCCTCGTCGGAACTATTATTTGGTTTTTAAAGCCATTGGATAATGTTATCGTTGAATATTATCAAGTTAAGCGTATTTGCATCGTGCATCGTGGCGTGATCGAGGGTAAGGTATTCATGTGCCCCGTATGCAGTACATTTTACTGCATTACTTGCAAGGATGCGATCGCGAACGCCGAGAACAAGTGCTGGAATTGTCGAGCTATTCTCGATAAGTCGCTACGCTTTGATATGGTACTCAAAGAGGGAGAATCGTCATTCACCAAATTTCGTAAAATCCAGGAAAAGCTCAATATCGGAGACGCGGTCGAGACTTTCAAGCAAATAGTCCGGCTTTCGATGAAAGGGTTCGAAGCTAAGGTGACTCAGCCAACCTATGTGGAGGTAATTGACCATGATTCTTTATGAGTTAGTACTTGTTCCAATCGACATTTACACGGTGGAACAAATATCATGGTGGATTACCGCAATAGTAAATATTGTCTTAGGAATTTATTTTCTTCAATTGATGAAGCAATATAATCTCAATAGCAAGTTTTACTCAGGACCAGCTTTCTTTTTCCTCTTTTTTGGCATTGCAAGAATTTTTGAAAACATTCGGAAATATTTCTTGGCGTCTTCTTCACATGACATTTTCGATGCTTGGGCACAAGGGACGCAGATAACTGGGATCGAATTAGCAGTCCGATTAAGTTACTACATAATTTCCTTCATAGGGATTAGCATCTATTTTTTTATCACCGAAAAATATCTCTTTAAGGGAAAGAGTTTTTATGTTTTAACGATCGGGGCTGTTGTAGAAGCAGTGTTGTCGATTTTTGGCTATATCCCGGAACTACGGTCATTGGTAGGGGTCATGATTGCCACGGTTTGCTTCATCTTTATTTTTTTATTCCCGATCCCGTATTACATCAATTTGGCCTTGAAAAGAAAAGGATTTGCTAGGCGGGGCTTGATCATGATCGTGACAGGTAATCTTTCATTGCTTGCAGGAGTGACATTAGATTTGCCTGAAACAATGTACATAAACTATTTTTACCAGATTACTTACCCTAGTTATATTTGGACAAGCGTTGTGGCTCCCATCGCGGCAGTGATAGGTAGTCTTCTATTAGGCTGGGGATTCTTGTCCATGTTCCAGAGCAAGATTGACCCTTCACGTTGGTTGTCTAATGTCTGGATCATCGAAAAGCGCTCGGGCTATTGCGTTTTTGAATCTAATTTTAGAAAGTTGAACATGGACGCAAATCGAGCTTCCGCTTATTTGAAAGGAATCGTGAATTTTGGTAATGAACTGGTGGATAAAGAATTGCAGCAAATCGGATTTCAAGATTTAATCTTGTATTTTTCAAGCGCCGAAAACTGCATTATCGCCGCCGCAGTCATTGGTAAAGTTAAGAAGAAAGATATACAATACTTGCTGGATATACTCGGCACGGAGTTCAACGGACGATATCGAAAGATTTTGACTGAATGGGATGGAAATGTTAATCCTTTCAGCGAATTCACGGAGTATTTAGAAATTTTAATGCAAAGAAGAGCGACGGGAATTTTTTTGCTCCGATCAAAGTTGATTGAGGAAATTGAATCCAATCCATTGAATGTTGAACTTCATTTTAAAGCTGGCGATCCTGCGCTCGAGGAATTCCGGAATGCCAAGGACATGCTTAATCTCGACGACCCGATCGATGCTTTTAAGCACATGATTGACCTTGCAGTCGAAGTATTAGAAACACCAACACTTCACGAATCGATGACCCCGCTTCCGAAAGAGGAATTTGCAAACAGCAATGAGGCATCGATCAGCCTGAAAAAAGTACCTAAAAAGGACAAAGACTCGATGAATTAAAGATTCATTCAAGCGGTCGTCCCTAGTCCCACCAAATATTCGCGCACCGACCTTTCGTCGAGCCGCAGCAAGTTCATGTCGGGTACCGATGCCTTGATGGCTTGGACGATGCGAGTCGCCATCTTTTTCATCTGCACGAGCACGATGCCCATCTTGACTTTACCATCGGCCAAGATGACGAGCAACAACTCCCGCGGTGGCTTCCCATCGCCCGTGTCAACGGCACCGATAGATTGCACGAAGAATTGCATGTCCCCGAACGTGATGGCAACCTTATCGAGCGCCGAGCACCCAAAGTACTGGCTCGCTTGCTTGGCAACCCCGTGCAGCGCCGCGGCAATGCCACCCATATCCCACGGCTTCTTGAGCCCGAACATGCTGTTTTTCGCGATGACCTTGGCGTCCTGGTCGACGAGCAAGATGCCCTTCATACCACCGAACCCCGTGAGCCGCGCGTGGTCGCGAGCGATCTCGTCCAGCAAGGGCGTGATGGTCGCGTGGCGTAACGCGTCACTAGTCGTGCTAATTGCCATGATGCTACCATGTACTTCTGATATTAAGGCGAAAAATGATCCCGGATGGTTTTAATATCGGTTGTGGATACATTCCATCATGGCAAAGCGGGCGAAGGGCGAGAGCAAGCGCGACGTTCATGATGGAGTTCCGGTAAGACCGACGCGCACGTTCGATCAGCTTGCCACCGATTTGGTAATTGCCATCCAGCAGGCGAGGGATATGGTCGAAGCCATGGCCATCAACACGCCGCCCCCGCGCCACGTCCTCTCGTGGTTATATTCCGTATTTACCGATTATCGCTTGCAGTTGAAATGCAGGCTCGATACCCTCGTCGCCGAGGATGAAGAGCCATCGGAGTTGTTTCCGGTCTACGACAAGCATCTCGGAACGCTGCTCGGCCTCTTGAACTCCATGAACATGAACGAGTATGTGGATCAGAAGGTCGTGCAAGTCATGCGCGTTTTTCTCCAGGACTTGCCATCGGAAACGCTCTTGTTTAATTGATCGATATGTAAAAGCTCACCAATAAAACAGAAAAACGGGTGGAATCCATGGAGATGCTTAAACAATACTTGCTCAGAGCAAAAGAAATAATCGGAGATCGGTCCCAGGCCGAGGAAGCATACGATAACGAGGTCTTGTGCGGATTACGAAGTGGCAAGGACACGCTCGAGGCAATAACGCAGGCAATTTAATCCATCTTTTTTACTGGTTTTGAATGACATCGAGAAACGCCTTGATGTTGTCTGTCGGGATGTCTTCCGTGAGCACGTGAGTCGGCGCGACGATGTACCCGCCATTGGCGCCCATGATTAGCATGATGCGCTTCACCTCGGCGCGAATCGTCTCCGGCGTCCCGAACGGCAGCAATGTCTGCGTGCTGATACCGCCGAAAAACGTCAACTTGTCGCCATAATCTCGCTTCACGGCTTCGAGATCATAGGCTTCCGGCTGGAAGGTGTTGTAGATATCAAGACCAATCTCGATGAGATCAGGAAAGAGCTCGTTGATGTCCCCGCACGAATGTTGGCACACGAACAATCCCGCGTCCTTGACGCGCTTATACATCCGGGCAAGCCGCGGCTTTATGAACGTGCGCCAATGACGGAGTCCCATGAGCGTCCCCCGCTGCATGCCCCAGTCGTCGCCGAAATAGATAGCATCGATCTTGCTCGCGTGCTTCAAGACGATATCGAGCACGCCCAGGTTATACTCGCAGATCTTGTCCAGCAGCGCGTGCGAAAAATCGGGATACCGGATCAGGTCCGCCAGGAAGTTTTGGATGCCACCACGCAGCGTCCATGCTCGTTCAAATAGAGAGAACCCGATCGAGAACATGCGAAATAGGTTCCTCGTCTGCCACCGCGTCAAGTACCTGCAACTCCACTCGATGCTGGTCTTTCGTGGCATGGGGAATTGGTATGCGTCCAGGTCAGGGGCCTTGATGAGGCAATTGTCGACGACGCCGATGTCGCCCTTCCGGTCCATCCGCCAAATGACCCCGAAGTGATCCTGGCGGCGGTGATCGGGTAGCTGGATGCTTCCCCCGTCGCCGACGGACGTGATGAACCGGCCGATGTTCAAGGATTGGTGCCGTGCCTTGAAGTCCTTTTTCAGCCGTTCTGCAAGGTTTCGCGTGAAACTCACGTCATAAGGCAAGACGGGCGTCGACACGTGATGAATGGCATCTATGACGATTTGCCTCTTGCTCTGAGTCATGACGGACAATATGATGGAGGCGTATAAAAACGTGCGATGGCGAGGAATTAACGATCATGCAAGCGAAAAAGGAATAGCGTCTTGAAAGCATTCAACCTGAATATGTTGAATGGTAAGAATGAAGTTCAATTAGAGTATGGAAAATACTTTTTCACCAAATCCGCCGCACCCACGAACTGGGACACCTCGTTCAAGTTTCCAAAATATTGGGCATAATCGGCAATGAATTGGTCACCGAAATGCTGGAGCGAATCGCGCAAAATCTTGGATGATTTCGAGGCAACCAGCACGAATGCCAATGAATGCTGGATATTGCGGTAGAAGATGAAGACGCCGTCGTCCAGGACCATTTCCCGCACGGTTCCCCGGCCTACCATTTCTTGCACGACTAAACTAATTCCTTGAATCATGCCAGAAAACATGTCCTCTCCAATTATTTTGTTCTTGGAAGGCCACTCGTGGGAAAAAATGGCAAGCCCTGCATTGGTATCGATCACGGAGAGGAGGATAGTTTTGAAAGGCAAGACATGCATCAATCCAGGAGATTTGTGAAAAACATAAGCAATAATTAATACCCCGAGCGCTGCGACGTGGCCGGATAACCAAAGGTTATAAATTCCCATCGATGTTTGGATGGGAATTGGAAACGTGCCAAAGATGGCAAAACTGGGCCACACGATACTACTCGCCAAGAGCCATCTCGCGTTCTTTTTTATCCCACTGGGGCAATGCGTGTAAATGATAAGCGTGACGTAAATCAGTAGCAGCAACACGTAGCCCATAAATATGACTTGAATAATATTCAAAATAGCGTAATATAACGGATTTTGCGTGTACACGAACGAATAAGCTTGTTGAGCGATGTCTACCGACACGCCGAAACCTACTACAAAGAAAAACAATGCTAGCTTCTTAGGGTCGATGGAATCACGGGTCACTGAATCTGCATACATTATAATTAACAGGAGATTGAACAGCGTAAAAGTCTGAGTTAGAGGTTTTATGCAGGTATTTGGTGCAAGAAAGCAAATGACATCCGAAATTTGATTACCTAATCCAACAATCGATATAATAATCAAGAAAAACAATGCTCGAGCCTTTTCCCTTCTATATACCGGTACTAATAACCCGATCGAGATCAAATAAATGGCGATAATGGGGAAATCGAAAATAAAGAATTGCTCGGCAAAAGGCAATTGTACTCCCATATTTCCTATGCATGTCGTATTGAAATAAAAGGCTTATTTACTATATCATCAGCTAGGCTTTCGAATGGGAAAAACTCCTCTTCACTTATAATGTTGCAACTCGGGACAATTCCTCGGAATTCATCGCCCGGAACCCGTGGTGCATGTACGTATTCGGGAACGTGGAACTTGTTGCATCGCGGGCTTGCACGAATGCTGCGAGCTCCCGCTGCATACCCCGAGCTATTGATACGCCTCGTTCTAGCACTAGCATCCACGCGTGCCCCGACGTCTCCGCCGCGATGGTCTCCTTTCCAGTTGCCTCAGGTTCGAACCATGACCCTGGCCGCGACTCGGCGACCCGCGGGAACACGTGCCGCGACACGACGATGCGGAACGTGATACCCTTCCCGATCCCGCTCAAGTTTCGCAAGAGCCGGTCTTGGTTGCCAGCCACGTTGGTCGGAAGCCGCGTCACCCTAAAGCCGGCGAGCAATCTCCACGAGATACCACGTCGCACGGCGAGCACGTCGTGGGCGGCATTGTAATAGCAGGCTGGCTTTGCCGCGATCATGATGGCAAGGGGCATGGCCAACGTGGTGGCGGTTACCCCAAGCAGCAAGAACCATGCACGTGACGCCACGGCAATAAGCCCGCTCGCGATGGTAATGGCGGCGATGATGCCTGCCGGCACTGGCACCACGCTGGTCCGCTCGACGCGCCGCTCCTCGAACCAGAATTTCCGCGGCTTCTCCTCGTCCTTGTCCCGAAACGCCATCGCCGCTCATGCCCCAGGCATCTTGAAAAATATGGATATATCAGGCGGACCGGTCGCGCCCGTGATGCCCATGTAAATGCATGACAAGATGATCTCTAGCACGATGCAATTCACGAGCACCGCCAAGCCACCTCGATGGTAGTGCGAGAAATAGGCAATGGCTCCTATCACGATGCCGAAGAGGGCGATGACCATGCCTAATTCGATGATACCGCCGATCAGGTTGGCGAGCGCGAGCTTGGCGCCATTCATGAAATCTCCCCAGAAATCCAGGGGGAACAAGTACGTCAACTCATGGGTCATAATGAATCGATCCTGCCCTCGAAGCGCGGGAATATAAACCGAAACGGGTTCAATTTCGGCTTAAATGGGAGTACCGCGCGACCTTGGGCGAGGTGCATATCTCATGGTCATGGCAGTCACGAAACAAGAAGAGCCCGCCATCAAGGTGGACGACGCCCGCAAGTTCCGCATCAACGCCGGGCAATGCGACAAATGCGGTTATTTCAAGTCATGGGACTTCAAGATCACGAATCCGAAGACTGGCAAGCAGATTCCAGGTCACGTCACGAAGGAGGGTTTCAAGATCAACGACGGCGATTGTCCCTTCTACGCATTGCTTAAAGTGAAGGGCGAAACCAAGGACACAGATGATAACACACCCACCCAATCTCCTGTAGAAACCCGACCGCGAAGCATCGAGGGAACCCGCTCGCATGCTCCGGCGGCGGTAACCAACCTGGGCTTCTCGGCGAGTGGAGAATCGATCATCGCCACGATCGATACATGCTCGGTATCGTTGTCCAAGCAAGACGCGATCAAGGCATGCCGCGATTTATTATCACTTGTTTGCGGGTAACTATTGTACATTCAATTCTTTTTCCTTTTGCCTTCATAACACATTAGAATGAATCAAGAAACTCGTTAAAAATTAGAAGAAGAATAAATCATTCTTAATATTCTTAACCACGCCTGCGCTCGAGCAAATCTCGCGCCATGTCGATCTTTTGGCCATCGTCGAGTGCCAAGTCCTTGATGGCGAGCATGTCTCGCTTCAAAAACGGATCGGCAGCCAATTCCATTGGAAGGTCCACGGGTTTTACGCCGCGAAAATCATCCAGGTTTGGAAGCTTCGCGATATTGTTCCAGAATTCATCGATATTTCCTTGCCGGGTGTCTGCTAACTGTTGCAAGTATCGCTTGTACAGTTCATCCTTGATGATTTTCAACATGTCGATGCCGCTACCGACATTTAGGTTGAACGCGATCACTCGGTGCACCGCATACAAGTCATCATCACCGAGCACGACGTTAGATTCGACCGGTATCCCTGGCATCGCACCATCGCACATTCTCGTCCACACGCGCTTCACGATGCTGGGGAACGTCTTTCCGAGCGATGCTTTCACGGGGAGCAAGGGATCGTTTTTAATAACGAGAACTTTCCCGTCTTTCAAGACCGTCATGTCTCCCTGGTCGACTGCTCTTTGCCATTCCGCAGGCGATCCTGCTAATTCGATAGAATTAACGAGATAATGCGGGAGTTTATTCTTGACCAGGTATGGCTTGCATGTCCCGTTCTGCACGTCGAAATACGCGACGATGCGTTCGTTCACGGCCGCGCCATCCGGTTTCACGTGCGCGATGAACGTCATGGCAATATTGCGATACTTGGCACCGAAGTTGTATTCCCAGTATTCCTTGATGAACGCGAGGAACGCTGGATCTGACCATGCGGTTGCTGAAAAGTTCGTTGCGCCTCCGATATCCATGGCTACGTTTTTCCAGGGCTTTTCAGTTAAAATCTTTTCATCGGCCAATTTAGCGCCGCAATAACCGCAGAAATCTGACGTGGCATCGCTTATTATAGCTCCGCAAGCATGGCAAACATGATCTTTTTTTACTGTTTTATGTTCCATTGGAGACCGGGCATTAGCTGATCCTTGGTCCAAGCGAAATAAAGGAGCACTAGTTACGGGACTCAAGGTGCTGGGCAATGCTTGTGGAAACATAGCATGATTTGAAAGGCCGGGAAAAGGCGTGTTCTGTTGCGTGCCTTGTCCCGCAGTGCTGCCTGAAGGTTGGCCGTATTCTTGTTTTAACCGGTTTATAGCTGCAAATGACTTAGATTTCCACGCAGCCTGAGCAGAAAAATGGATGATAATAGACAAGATAATTGCAATTAAGATCGTAATAACCATCGAAATTGCCGGGTTATAGTAAATATACCACGGAACTTGCCAAATAGGTATGATCTCCAACAGTATGAAAAGGAACATGAAGCCAATCATGCAGCCACACGCGTTTTTTTGCCAGTAATATGCCGTTCTAATGCCGACTTTTTCATCGTGTAAAAGGACTCTGTCGTGCGTTGGACAAAATCCGTGGATGGAGTGAGTCTTGCATAATGATTTTAAACATAAATTGCAACGTCGAATGCTAGATTGCATGTAACTCCTGGTACCGCAAACTTGGCAATTGTAGGAATAATATGTGGGCATTATCATGCACCGTTTTGCGTCAACCTTCTTTTATTCTAACCCTAGAGATAGTTGTCATGATGGTTTATTTATAGGTTTATTTTTTGCAAACCATGCCTCAAGCCATATCCCGAGCTGACTTTAATCGTACTTTTTCGCAAAACCAATATTAAGTAGAATTAACCCGGGGAGGCGCTCGCTATCGCGCAGGTCATTTCGTGCCAGGCTGCGAGACGCGCATCGATGTGACCAGGTAATGGCTGAATCGGGCACTTGCGCAGTCTGCCACGCCCGCGCCGCACAACAATGAATAATTCTCGCGAGATATTTGATAAAACATTATTGTTGGTGTAGAGATTCATCGCCGGTCGCCCCGCACCGAATCGCCGCACGACGAGCCCCGATGGCGATGCATTGGTCGAAATCGGGATGGTTCGGTTCATGGTTGGGCGCGGTGCAGGCGAGGTCTCGATTAAAGGCATTTCGACTTGTTCCATCTCGGGTTCGGCGTGGATGACCTTGATCGCCGGAGCTTCTACTACTACCACGACCGGAACGGGCGTTTCCTTCACGATCCCGCTGCCAATGGACACGATTTCCCGCAAGCACGTGGCTATATCAACCTTGGACAGCGACCCTTCAACCGAGACGCCGAGCTTGCGCAGCACCCGCATCGCCGCGTTGTAAAGCGACGCCGAGCGATAGCCCGTCGCTGATGCAACCGCCGACAGCGATGCGCGCGGGTGTCCTTCCAGCTGCAACGCCACGTACGCGGTTACCGCCACGATGGAGTCCTCGTGCAAGCCCACGAACGCCCGTGCCAGCGCGCGATAGGCCATCTCGATGGCGTCCTGGTGATGCCCCTCGCCTGCGATAGCAATGGTTGCCGCCAGTGCCCGCTCGAAGATCATCCGCGATACTTGCTTTCCCTCGGGCACGCGAGCCGCGGTGCCGATAGCCTTGATCCGCAGCAAGCACCTGTCGAAATGCTTTCGCTCCAGCCCGAACGCGGCGAGCAGTGAATCCTTGTGGATGGCGATCCCGAGCCGTTTCGACGCGATGTACAGCGACAACGCGGCGAGCGTCTCGGTACCGGCGAGCATCGACCCACGCTTGACGATAGTGGCGAGCTTGTCCTCGATGTGCAAGGCGTGGTCGACGATCGACGAGGGCAGCTGCAAACCATGTGCCGCGCCCTTGAGCACGTGATAGATGCCGGATCGCTTGGATTCGCCATACGTCACGATGCGCTGCTGGAGTTTCGCGAGTCTTGCACCTGCACCAGCCATGCGCTCGCGCCGCGTGCCGACGATCGTCGTCGTGTTCCCGTGAAAAATTTCGTGTGCGCGTATCGCGCCGTTCTTGCCAAGTTGTTCTTGTACGACGAAGCATTGTTCCTCGTCGATGACCAGCCCGCACGACACGCACGTGATCCCGCGAGTCGTGTCGATCATTCGAGCCCCGCCGCATTCGGGGCATATCGTTGGTTCGATTTCCATGAGGCATCATCCAGTTTGATGCCCCCAAGGTGCGAGTCACCGCTTTATATTGGTTTTGTCGGGGCGAGTTGCGGCGCCGCGGAAGCAAGGATGGCACTTGAAGAAACAAGCGAATGATTTTAGGTGATACTTCGCAACTCGCTTTAAATGATGCGGCATGGAACGCGATGCCAAGCCTTCGCGAGACGCGAAGATTATTATTGAACAAGTTACTAATTCGCGGGAACGAGAATACGGGAATGAAGTTTATCTAATAGCCGGTGAATTGCACGAACCTCACGCTCACGTCAATGGATCAGTTTTATTCGCTGCACACGTATTTACTCATCGCTTTTATCTTCATCTTGCTCGCGTGTTTCGCGGGGTTCATGATCCAGGCTCGCAAGACGGACAACATCGTTACCAAGCGCATTTTTAAAGGGTTTGGCTTTTTCGGTTTGACCTTCATTTTCACGAGAATCCTCTTCCTGCTCTCCGATTATGAGATCGCGTCGCATGCAGGTGCGACCACGCAATTGCAATTGATCTTGTACACTGCTGCATATCCCATCACCTACATCAGCTTGGCTTTTCTCTTCGAAACGGTCGAGAGACACATGTTGAGCAGGAAGCCTGTTCTAACGATTCTCGCTCTTGTCACGGGTATCATCTGTTTCATGTCCCTCGTGCTCGTAATTTTCGGCTTCGGGCTTGACGTGGTGAACAACACGGGTCCTCAAAAGATAGCAATCTACACGTTGGATGTCGCGGGGCCAATCATGATATTGGGCATATCCGCGCTTTATCGTCGCATCATAAAGGATGCATCCGGCCCGGTCAGGAACCGGGCCCTCGGGGCGTTTATCGGCGTGCTGTTGGTGTTCAGCGCTTTCCTGTTGAACGTGGACAACCTGTACCCGGCAAGTTTCGATCCGATCCGGCTCTTGCTCGTGCCTGCGTGTTTCATTGCCGGCGCGGTGACGTTTTTCTATTCATCGTCGATACAGATCGCCATGACCGATTTTTACACCAATAAACACGTGTGCATCGTGCACAAGGGCGAAATCAAGGGGAAAATGTTCATTTGCAGCAAGTGCAACGCCTATTACTGCTTGCCGTGCAAGGAAGCCATCGAACAAATCGACAAGTGCTGCTGGAACTGCAAGACACCCTTTGATCAGCCAGCGGTCACCGATGCGGCAATTTCATCGCACGACGAGCCATCCAAGGAGATTTCCACGCCGGAGATCGTCGATGAAGGGAAAAAAGACGCATTTGGAAAAGAGCCGGGCAAAGGTCCAGCCAAGGGCGTCATTGCGGGACAAGAACTTGGCAAGGCAGCGAAAAAAAAGTACCAATGATGATTACTGCGCACCTTCACTTCAAGGCTGCAATGTCATCGAGCGCGACTTGCGCTGGATCGTGGCAAGCGTGGCGGAATTGCGCCGTGGTTATGGTACCGCTCGCCAACCCTGGCACCGCGGCCGTGCACGCCTCGATGAACGGCGTCAACTGGTCATAGCCTGTCCCGTCGAACCAATGCAAGAGCGAGTGCATCGTGCCAAAGGTATCATGCAAGTTGGCGACGTGCAAGGCGATGCGGGCGCTTGGCTCTATACCTGACACGAGATCGATCGCCGCTTCCACCTGGCCTGGCGGCACGAGCACGTTCCAGATCGCGCTATCCTTCCGGTCGATCGATCGCCCGCCAACGCGCGATGTCGCCGGGAATGCCTTGGCCAGCGTCTGTTGTTCACGCGCGGTCATGGTCGACCGGGTGGTGAATTCGAGCCGCGCCGTGACCGGAATGGTGGAATGGAAGTAATATGTCGTTCGCGGCTCTGGCACGAGGACCGGATGTTGCCACGTGAGCAAGTCGAGCCAGCGCGCCGCGGTTCGCTCGTGGATGCCGGCGATCTCGGCGATCACCTGGTACCACGAGTCATGCCGCCCAGCCTTGATGCTGAACGACGATGCAAGCTTGTCGATGAACGCCCGCATCTTGGCAGGGTTGTCTTGCATGAATTTCGCAAGAAACGCCGCGCTGTCTCCTTTTCTCTCGATCACCCGCGACAAGAAAAGTCCAGGCTCGTCCTTGATCGGGTCGATCGTGAATCGCGGCCTCGCCTCGTCGACGACGTAGGTGTTATAATTCACCGCCGCCATGACGTCCGCATCCACCAGCACGTCGTGCGCCGCGAACATGCCCGATTGATGCATCACCCGGACGAGATCGACGAACGAGTCAACGGCATCATTTGGAAGCATGAACCACGCGATCGCCGTTCGTGGCATTCCCTGCGATTCGCCGAGCATGTCTCCTTGATACCAGTTGAGCCTGACAAACACGCCCGGGATCGAAAACATGGTGCCCCAATCCAGATCCTTGAACCGTGGCGAAGGCATGAACACGAGCAGCACGTATTTTTTCCCGATCCAGCTTGCATCGAACTGGTACTGGCAATGAAACAAGCCTTGTGCACGAGGAAATTCCTTGTCGATCCTTGACCGCGGGATTGCCCCGAAAAATGGGTGCACGTCGATATAGTCGAGGATGGCCTTCTTGCCAGGCAGCTCGGCCGTTTCCATGAACATGCTGGCGCTCGCGTGCAAGATGGCAATCGTGGTCGGATCGGGCGATGGCAAGTATTCTATGGACTTGGCAAGGCCCCAGGTTTCCGCGACGTCGATGCGCAGCTGGTGTTTTAGCAGGCGCTCGTTCTCGTTCGTGAACCGGAGTAGGAGGTCGTGGAGTTCCGCTGCGGGCGCGCCGATGCACTTGTCAAATTCTTGCATGAGGACGGGGGGCAAGGCGTAGATGTCGTTGCTTGCTTCGCCTTGTTGCGACGCGATCAGCCACCAATCGAGAAACTTGCGTTTCATCGTTTTATCCTTGATTTCCTTGAACGCGAACCAGTTGCACGCGTGCTGGATCGACTTGCTCGCCCTTGCCTTTTCTGGAAAACCCGCCAGATATGCTTCACGCGCCAGGATCGGCACCGCGACGCTCTCGTATTGCTCAGGAATGATCCACGTGCCGTCGTCCTTGGTGATGCCAAAATTTATGGAACCAAGGGGATTGAGTTTCACGGGCCCGATCTCGATGCTACTCGGGGGGTCCATGCTGTTATTCGGGTAGATCGAAGCAAGTTTTTTGACATACACATCCAGCAAATCTTGCAATGCCATCGGCATCAACCGTTTACCTCCCCGTTCAAGCGTTGTTGTGCGTCCCATTGCTCGGCGAGCGATAAAATGCGTTGTTCTGGCATTGCCGAGGCACGCCGGGCATCCCGCGAGAAAATCGCGCCGATGTCATGCACGGGATAGTCCTCGGGATACGGGATGTCGATCGAGCGTGCTTCGGGCATGACGATGCACGTCGGTGCCACCAGCGACGCCACGGCGCCAGCGTGTTCGACGAGGAGCTGGATCATGTTCGCCGGCACGAGAGCGTCGATCACTGCAACGGGCATCGTGTCTTGCTTGCCTTGGCCGTGATAGGTAATTGCGTTACCGCTGTACCACGTGGCCATCGGAAAAGCATTCGCCAGCACCCCGATCCGCTCGGTGGCATTCGATGGCGGGTCGAGCAGGAGCATGACGAACCGGCTCAACCTTTCGGCAATGAACTTCCTGGAAAAAATGATCCACGGTGCCTTCGTGTTGGGATTACTAGCATCCAACGCTCCTTCGCGCGTGGAGCGAGGGGATATTATCTCGACGCGAGATTTCCACGAGTCGAAGTTTTCCACGACCTCGGGATGCCGCACCATGTACTCCGCCCGCAATCGCCACAAGCCCCAGTCCATCTTGTCGCCGAGGAGCACGAGTGCCGACGGGTTGATCGCCTGTGCCATGTACTCGACGACCAGGTCAAGATACCACGATAGACGTCCCCAACCGATCTCGGATCGCAGGTGCTCGGTGCACGGGTTATCCCGCGGGAACACGTAGCGCCCCGCCACCATGTCGATCGACGTCCACGCGTCCTCCACGCCGACGCGCAACATGCTGTCGATGGTCGCTAGCCGGTTGCCCCGCATCCACGCGACCATGACGTGGCGTTCCAAACCGAGACCGCTCGGGTCGCTCTCGTCTCTCGTGGAAATTACATCATGCAATGCCGCAGTAATGGAAGGAGCGCCATCGTGTTGCAATGCCTTGCGGATGGAAAGTGCCCCAGTGAGCGCGGCTTTCACGTCGAGGCGTCGTGTTGCCGTGGCTCGTGTTTTCACGGTAAACCTGCTTGCAATATTGCCGATCTCTCGCCCGGAGAGGCCGGTTTTCGCTGCTATTTTTTCCACGGGATACCCGGCCTTCACGAGCGCCGCGATTTCTTGCCGCCGCGCCGCGTCGATGATCACGAGGTCCATCCAACCTTCAAGTCGTGGTTATCATGAAGGACTCGCCGAGCGGTTTTAAGCGTTTCGAAAGAATTCTTCACAACGGCATTTTTGCTTAAACCCTCGCGGGACGCGGAAAGCGCATGACCCTCGACAAGCACGCGGCCCGCGAAGCGTGGTTTCGTGGCTTCGACGCGTGGCAAGCCAAGTTCAACACCATGCTGCAGAAGTGCGCTGGCACGCCAGCGAAAGCGAAAACATTTGGCAAGGAATTCTTGCAAGATACCATGATTCCCTTCATGGACGCGGCCAAGGACCGGTTGCTCGTGGCCGTTGCCAAGGATATCCAGGCCGCGTGCGATGCAGCGACGCGCCTTGATCGGCTCGTGAACAAGGAAAACGAATGACTTTCATTCCTCGTTCAACAAGGAATGATTGCCTTGACGGATGTACTATTCTGGCTCCTTTTGCTTGGCTGCCTGGCTTGTTTCCTTGTCCAGCAACCAGAGATAATCCTTGGTCTTGCCAGCCTTGATCAAGTCCTCGTGTTTCTTGTTAAACTCGAGCAAGACCTCGTTCTTGCGGGGCTTGATGAACTCATATCCATCGGAAATGACCTCGTACGTGACAGGCACGGGGCCGAGCACCTCGCCGTCGACCTGGTACAAGTAGGGCGTGACGCCGGGATCAACCATCTCGATCTTGACTTGCTTGCTCTCGAATGAATGGATGGCGTGGAGGGACAGATGTTGCTTGGTGTACATCTTCGTGAAATTGATCAAGACGCGCAACTTGGGCATCTTCCCGAGAATCACGACGTGGAACGTGCCGTCGTGGATGCATGCCTCAGCGCACATGTACATCCAGCCGCCATAGCTCGGGCCATTGCCCACCGCTGCGAGGATGGCTTCGCCCTCGAACGTGTCGTTGTCCATGGATACCTTGATCTGCCGGTTCTTGAAATAAAGCAAGGTGGTGAGGGTGGCCGCGACATAGTTCTGCGTGCCTTTGAGCCGCTTGGTCCCCTTGTTCGCCCGGCGGGTAACCTCGGCATCGAACCCTTGCGACCCGATGCCGATGAAATATCGTTTCTCGTCGTTACTATTCGTCGCGAGGCCGATGTCGCACGTTTCGGAGAATCCCTCAGCAATGATCTCGCACGCCCGCTTGATGTCGGGTACTATGCCGATGGCACCGGGTATGTCATTGCCGCTACCCATGGGAATGAACCCGACTAGCGGCTTTTTACTAGAGGCGATGGCCCCGTTAAAGACCTCGTTGCACGTGCCATCGCCACCACAACCGATGATGCGATACCCGTCATTTGCCAGGTCCTGCGCGAGCTGTATCGCGTGGCCCGCGTAGTCGGTTTGCCTCGTTTCGAACGACACGCCCAGCTTCTCGAGTGTCTCGAGCGCGAGCTTGAAGCTTTCCTTGGATTTTCCCGCCGCACTCGACGGGTTGTAGATCAATGCGTAATCCTTCATAGTAAGGTGGAGGTGGCTTCGGGACAACTTAAACCCGTCCAAGTTGAGACATTGCCAAGCCAGCTTACGATGTACCATGGCGCATTCCAATGCTTGAACCTTCGACAAGGGATTCTTGCAAGGTCCCTTGCTCGTTTTCACCCATCGACCAAGGGAATCGAGAACCCGATCATGCGGTTGCCGTTGATGTCCACGCGCTCGCGTGCCGGCGTCATGCCAACTTTCTCAACGATCCGCAAGACCTGGGTGTTCTGTTCCCGCGTGTCGAAGAATAAATCTGCCAGCGTCGTGTCATCCAGCACCTCGCGAGCGTACTTGCGACAATGCTCGACGATAGCCCACCCAAGGCCGAAGTTCCGGAATGGTGGTCGCACGATGGCGCCCAGCACGGCACATTTAGGCAGCGACGGCGTCGTTGACAGCGCGGCCCATCCCAGCAGCGTTCCTTGCTCGTTAAACAAGCTGAGGAATCGTGGCGTCGCCGCCTCAGGATACACCGTGCCGAGCCACCATAGCGGTTTCTTCCCCTTGTACCGCGCCAGCGTGTCGATCTCCTTCGCGGCACGTGCGGTCATGATATCCGTCAAGATTTCATGCGCCACGCGCTCGTTGGCGTGATCAAGCTCCCGCACATGCACGGCACCGCCAAGCCGCGGTTCTTGCGTGGAGAACAACGGCACGCCATGCCCGCGTTCCTTGAACGCGAGGCAAGATTCCTCCCCTGTCATGGTGATCAAATAACAATTGAATGAATATACATTCCAACACGCATTTGAACGTTGCCACGTCGTCACGCGCGCAGCTCGTACACGTGATAGGTCTTGATGATGCTCGCGTATCCATTTTTCACCGACGACATGACGGCGCCCTTTTCTTCCCAAATAGACGCGTGCTCGAGCCGGCCGATGCCGCGATCCTGCAACACGCGGATAGAATATTCCGAGAAGTTCATGAACAGCCGCCGCCCTTGATACGCCGGCGCCAGCATGTAGATGTCGCCCACGACGGTCGTCATGGGTTTCCCGGCGAGCACTTGAAACCAATCCGGTTGCATGATCACTCCACCTGCGAGGGTATTCCCATCAAAATAGAATGCAAGCAATCGATTCCCGCCAGGCACGATCTTGTACATCGCAGAGGATTCCCCGAGCCGTTCGGCGCTGGTCGCTTGATAATCGGGGCGATTGCCAAGCGTATCGTTCATTAGATTTGCCACTTGTTCTGGTAATTTCCCGAGATTGTCGAGATCGGGATTCACGACCTGGAAATTCCTGTCGAGATCGATCGAGTCGATATATGCCAAGGTCTTGTCGAAGTTTTGCAACAAATTATGATATGTATCCTTGCCATCGAACGTGCCGCCCTCGTCAAGCTCGGCGAACATTGCGTGATAATCGACGGGATCGGCTGCTGACCCGGCGATCATGGCTGTGTCAAAGCCTGACGCTTGCACCCCGTAACCGAACAAGGAACGCGGGGGGTTAACAGGACCGCGTATCACGTCGAACCCATTGCTCCTGGCTTCCCGCCGGGCGGCATTCACCAGCACGTCCAGCATTGCAGTATTGCTCGCGGTCACCAGCCCGAAACATGCAACATCGTCGCGCCCTCGTGACCGGTACCACGGATCCTTGAACACGACGAGCGATCCGCCGAAATGTCCTTGCCACGTGCATGAAAGAAATGTTGCGAATCCCCCGTCCCGTACAATCTCGTCGATCGCCCCGCGGACGTTCGCTACAAGGTTCAATCCTTGCACGACCAGCGCGAACCGCGATCGCGCCCAGAATGTATCGAATGCCACCCGCTCCACGTCGACTTCCGGGAGCTCCAAGTCTGCTATGACCAACGCATTCACCATAAGTTTGCTGTTAGTGAAGGCATTTGTCCAAGTTATTTAAACGGAAAATGATAAGTATGCGATATTTGTCGCTTCCTCGAGGCTCATGCAAGAAGACACCTGTTCGTTTTGCAATAAGCGAATATCCTTCGGCGAATATAGCGAGGGCGTCCGTTGCATGATTTGCAAGCGTGTTTCGTGCAAATCTTGCACGCCATTTGGGATTTGCAAAGTCGATCTTGCACGAATTTCATCAGAAAATCAACGACGGATAAATCAATTGTATAATCGATATGATTGGACAATCGCAATTGTCCTGGTCACTGTCCTTTTCTTTACTATCGCATTATTTGCTTTCTTAATTTGGTTTAAAATTTTACCAGCAGAGGGTACGCCTGGCTTTCTCTCTGCGCTTGTTGCAACGGTCATTATATTTCTACTTCCTTTATTAGCAACTGGATTAATTTATCGTCGACGGAAAGCGAAAATAATTGCGTTATTCAATGAAAGCAATCAAAATTTCCCTTAATTCGATTCAAATTAATTAAATCTACGCTCTATCCTTTCGCTTTTGCATAGATGGTGGATAGCACCCATCCCGGACCTAGTACGACTATCACGCCCGCGAGCACTTGCCATGCCTCGGGTATTTGCGAGAACACCATGCAAGCGATGAAAAATCCAAGAACGATCCCGCCAATCGCCGCCAACAGTTGCCCGGGGTGCTCGCGCTCCGCTCGTCTGATGAATGCCAGGTCCGCGCTGGATGGCGCAGCGGCCAGACCCGTCGAGAGCATGAGTAGTAGCAATACCCACTGCCACGCGGAGTCGAAGCCCCATTGCGGCCACGAATTGAAGAGCCAGAGGAACAGCACGATGAACAGCCAGCACGATATGATGGGACTGATCGCCAATGCAATAGCGGCAAACACTGATCCCACCGTGCCAGGCGACACGCTTCCCCCGATATCGATGCGTTCCTGCGTTCTTTCCACGTGCAGCCAATCGATCCTCTTGATCGGCACTCGAAAAAGCAGGCACGCGATGACGTGTCCCAGTTCATGCATCGGGATGCCCGGCGCCGCAACGATGATCCATGCTGCCTGCCATTTCATTAGTTTCAAGGCTTCAGCGGCAATGATGCATCCCATTGTAAAGAGCAAGAGTTCGATGATCATGATCAGTCCTACCACTAAGGCATTAAAGGCAAAAAACTAGGCTTAAATCCGTCAACGGCGATAACAAGATGACGAATTGGACGATCTTTTCATTTAAATAAACTGGGTCAAGATTGTGGTATAGTGTATTGTCATGGACATTCAAGTCGAATCGCCAGTTAAGACCACCAGCAGCGTTTCCCGCGCCGTGCTTGCCGCGGTCGGTATCACGGAAGCCGCGCGGGCAGCGTTCTACGTGCTCCTCACCGCATTTATCGCGTACCAGTATCAAATGGTATATGGCTTCGCGCCCGCGCGCACGCAAGGTCTCGTGACCATCGCGGTGCTCGTCACGCTGTTGCGACCACTGATCGGCTTTATTACCGACGTGCGACCGATCGGCCGACACCGCCGCAAGAATCTTCTGTTGCTCGGCAATTTCTTGTATGGCACGTCCATCACCATGCTTCTCGTCGTTCCTGGTCCAGCGAGCGCGGCGGGGTATCTCACCATCGTCGCATCCTTCATGCTCTACGGCGCGGGGGAATCGTTACTCGGCGTCGGGTGCGATTCCCTCGCCCTTGACGTCGGCACGACCGATGGCAAGAAAAATGGCGTCAAGACCATGCAACGCATCGGAGCCATGGGTGGCCTCGTCATTGCTTACGTGGCTGGCGCCTTCCTAATCGGTGCGGCGTGGACGTGGTTCTTGATCTCCATTGGCATCATGATCGCCCTCGGCACCATCGCGACATTGCGCGTCAACGAGCCACCGATTACCATTGAGCAGGCACGAGCGCTCATCCACGAGCAAGGCCCGTCCATACCCGCATCCTACAAGACGACCTTGTGGGTCGCGGCGACGCTCATGCTCGTGTCAGCGCTCGGCGAGGGGCTCGTCAACGTTCAACTCGAGCCGTACCTCATCGCCCGCTATGGCAACGCGGCGACAGCTTACTATTTCACCGAGTTATCCGGCGCGATCATCGCCATGGGCGCGCTTGGCGGGGTCGCAGTGTCGAAATATGCCAGGAAAGGCAATCTTGGCAAGCTTATAATACCTGCCGCCATCGTTACCATTGCTTATTACGTCTGCTTGCAGTGGTTCGCGCCGACATTGTTCATCTACGTGATTTGGGTTTCGGCTAAGGGGACTGGTGCCATGATCTTCACATTCGCCGTTGAACGCATCTTGATGGATGTCGTGCAAGGCGCCCGCAAAGGTGGCACATATCAAGTCTTTAACTGGTTCACGACTGCAGGTGGAGTCGCGGGAACGTGGATCGGTTCGATCCTCGGGTCGATAATGCCATTTGCGATGCTGCTCGTGATAACTGGTTTGGTTGATGCGGCCGCGCTTGCATTGTACTTGTTCGTACTCGCGCCCCGGTTGAAATTAGTAATTAACAATTTCAAGTGACGTAGAATATTGCTTTTTTTTTCATTCGGTATAAAATTAAAGATTATATAAGAAAAAAATGGAATCTTTTTCACGCTATCGTGACTTGTTTTGCTTCCAGCAGCTTTAACGCGACAGCCGACACGCCCGCAATCACCACGAACGCCAGCGCAATCCACAAGAATGTCATGAATCCTTGCTGGAGTCCCGCGGCGATGCCGAATGAAATCATGTCTATGGTTGGTCACCGGCAATGTTGCATCGTGAGAGTATATAGGCAAAAATTCCTACTCTCTCGATCTTTTAATGCCATTACGGTACTCCTGGTGCCAAAACCCGCACGAGTTAGCATTGTTGTTTAGAATTCATGGTATCGCTTCTTAAAATCGAGGCGGATCACTTAATCGATTTTTACAAGCATGAGACGTGATTCTCGTGGAAAAGAATTATTTTGATACAATGCGAAAACCGGTCGGAAAGGTGTTCCTTTTCCTGTTTAAGCTTGATCTCGCCATTGTCTTGATGTTTTATGGCTATATGCTGCTCGTCGTGCCGCTGTACCTCTTTGGAATCGCCATCATAGGGAGTCAGGACACGCTCTGGCTTCTTGCAATGTTCGGGGGCATGTTTGGCTTGATCTTGCTCGCGTGGCGCAATGCAAGCAACCGGTCAGGGTTCCTGTTTGCCGTGTTGCCTTTGGTCTATAGCTGGTGGCTTAACGATCTGTTTCTCGTCGAGGGAGGCGTCTCCAAGGTTTTTCCCTTGGCGAGCTCGACTGGAATGTTCTCGCTCGTCCTGACATCGATCATTGCCATCTTGGGCATCCTCGTGTTCATCGAAAAAAGCGTGACGAAGCTCATCGCAAATAGTGGCGTGAGAAGCTCGATCGAGACGATCCGCGCGTCCGCTCGGCAGCAGCGATGGTACGCCGTGATAGGCTTGGGCTTGGTAATCCTATGTGGCGGTTACGTGGGCATTGCCATCCAGAGTATTCCCCAGGGCTCGGTCACTGTAACACCCTTGAATTATACCGCGAATTTCGCGTTCTGGGCCAACACGTCGCACTATAACTATTCGTTATACGAGCGGCAACAACTGAACAAGTACAAGGTGACGCTGGTTGGTGGGTATAACAAGACGGATCTCGCGTGGTGGAATGCAAATTATCCAAACGTGAAGTTCTCGCTGGTCGTTTACGGCGACTTTGCTGACATGAACGCCAAGACTATCACTGAATACGCGAAACAGCTCATCAACGACACCAAGTACAACGATCTCCCGAACGTCATAGGCGAGACGTTTGACTGGGAAGGTGGCGGGCCCACGAATGCATCGCTGCACGCGCAAGCGGTTCAAACCTGGGCCGATTTTCTCACGTGGAAGCAAGCAAATGCCACGCCCGGTTTTCGGCTCACCGTGCTGGACAACACGGGCCTGTATTTCGTAAATAAAGCAAATCCGTATGGAATTAACGAGCAAGAACTCGCGCAAGCCATCTACTTCGAGAGTCCTGCAACGGAAAGGTTCGACGAGTACGCTCCCATGTATTATCGATGCACATTCGAGGGTGCGAAACCGTACGGGGATCCGATCACGTATTCGACCGCGTGGGACATTCAGGACACCAATGCCTTTTACCAGGACATGGCAACGAGTGCTCAAGCCTTGAATGGCACGTTCGGCAACCTCGACAAGATGGGCATTTACCTCGGCGAAACGAATTGCTCGTGCTATGGCAACACCACCAAGGTATACGAGAACGGCCAGTACATGGGCACGGGCTTTGACGTGCTCGCGCGCGACTCGCTCATCTGTAAATCGTTCGGGGTCAAGACGCTCTCCTATTTCTTGCTGGAATATTCGCCATCAGGGAACGGTTGGATTCTAGGCGGTGATTTCGGTGGTTACGGTCAGAATTTCTTGAAACGTCTCAATGACACTGTGAACGGCCCCAATTCAACCAAGCCAATCACCATCACGATTGGCCCATTGCAATTGTGGAAGTCCGGACTCTCGGGCTTTGCTTCAGGAATCCTCTCCGCGTTCCTCTACAATCTCGATCTGGTGCCGTACCTCGGGCTCTGGTTTGCTGGCATCGCAGCCATGGGCGTGATCATCGCATACATGACGTGGCGGAAACATGAGGAAACTGCTGAACTTGTCAAGAGGAACAAAAATTTCGAGATCCAATAAAGCAAAACGAAAATTCCATTTAATTTTTCATCTGATTTATTCAACCTTGATCGATAACCTCGTCGTTATTTTTGTCAATTGTTGTCATCAGTTAACTCGAGGTCGAGATGGCATGAATCCTTTTAATGTAACACTCGATGATCAGCTCGAGCCATGCAAGCACCACGAGTCATGTTAAACGGCGAGTTCATTTCCGTATACGCGGGACGCCTGGACTTGTCAAGCAAGGGCATCGAAGACATATCTGTCATAGATGGTCTTGGATCCCTCAAATATTTGCAAACCCTGGTGCTCGCCAATAATTGCATTCACGACGTGTCGGGCCTCGATGGGCTCGAATCCTTGAGGGAACTTGATTTAAGCAATAATGCCATCGAGGAAATCAAGGGTCTCGATGCGTTGGCATCATTGCGCGTGCTCATCTTGTCAGGAAATCGCATCATGAAAATCCAGGGTCTCGATCATCTCGAGGACCTACGCGTGCTCAAGCTCGCCAGGAACCGCATTCAAATCGTCGAAAATCTGGATCACTTGTCCCAGTTACGCATTCTCGATCTCTCCAGCAATAATGTCCATCACTTTACCGGATCGGGCAAGTTGATCAACCTTCGCATTCTTGATCTCAATCATAATGGTCTCGAAACCATCGATCGGCTAGATGAGTTGTCCATGATCCATGAATTGTATCTCCGGGACAACGAGCTTCAAGGCATCGAGAGCTTAGACAAACTCGCTTATCTGCGAGAGCTTGAAATAGACGCGGTACCGGTGCCTGATGAGATCATGGAGGAGCTTGGGTCACTCAACAAGCTTAGTACTGATGAATCCCGCCAGTTCATCCATTTTTTCTCGACGTGTCCCGTGTGCGGAAAAGAGAACCACGACATGTCACTCGCCGAATTTTTCTTCAGCACGGCTGAAGAAAAAAAAAATCTCAAACGGCAACTTCTTACCTTGATGAATCGTCTCAAGGACTCAAACGATGCTGATGGAAAAAGGGTTATTGGCATCCCGTGCTGTGAATGTTTTGAAAAATTGCGTGAATAGGTCACTAATCGCAATTCTCCCGATTTAGTTCATGAGAGAAAAATTTATGTTACCTACCGTTAAATGTTGCATGATCGATGACCATCATTTCTCGGATCGGCGAAAATGAAATCGAGTTAAGGGAGGGACTTGCAAGAGGCGTTATTACGTGACATCGACATCGCTCTACGATCATCAATTTAAATTCATTTTTGGTGGCGAAGGTGGTGTAGGTAAAACCACGCTGCTCCAGCGATTCATGTACAACGAGTTTAGCCCCGCGACGCCACTCACGGTCGGCGTTGCCTTCAACACGTGCACGGTCGAACGACAAGGCAGGAATATCGGGCTCGCGTTGTGGGATCTTGGCGGCCAGGAACGATTCCGCTTCATACAAGGCATTTATTGCGAGAAAACGCAAGCCGCGTTCGTGTTTTTTGACATGTCAAACATTGGCTCGGTTGGTCAAGTGCCCGATTGGGTCAACATGCTCCGTCAATTCAATGATCCAAATATACCGCTCGTTTTAGTGGGGACCAAGATGGATCTTGTTCAAGATCAAGACTTGGAAGGTATACATGCGCTTGCCAACCAACTTGTCAAGGATTACGGATTTTACTGTTATGCACCGACGTCGGCCAAGTTAAAGATCAACGTTGACGAGATCATCTATTACATGATCGACTTGCTCATGTACTATGATTATTATTATAAGACTTGACAAAAAATGGTCGCTGGCATCCCCTGCCATAAAAGCTTCGAGAAATCACATGATTAAAAAAGAGGTTCAAGTTTCCACATCGACCAGCTCGGTCTTGTTGGCCTCATTGATGGCGTTCTTGATACGCTGGAGCCATTCGTGTATTTTATCGATTTCGTCAAAAACGTCTCTCTCATTCCAGCCATAATCCACGGTTTCTTCTATCCGGTACCTGTCGATCACGTCATTTTCAGCTTTCATGCCCTTATCATTGAATTCTTGCACGTGTTTGTATTCTTGCGTGATATTTCTCCACTTGATCAAGCCATCTTCGGTACCGGTTACTTCGACTCCTTTTGCCTTCACGGGGATTGCTCGGGCCGCGGCTTCGAGTTTCGGGGCGATGTCGTTTCGGAGCACGAGCAAGGCTGGGATAGTCAAGGTCCTCACAGTGCCATCGAGATCCTGGAAGGTGCCACTGGCATTCTGGTTCGTCAGGGAAATGCGGTGCGATAGGACCAGGTCCTCCTTGATGAGTGTATCGAGCTTAGCCCGGCACTCCTCGATGGTATACGTGCGCTTGTATTCCTTGATCGTTCCTGGAATTGGTTCATATGGCGGGGTTTCAATGCTTTTCGTGTAATATTGCGTCGTGTCTTTGCCAGCCAGTTGGAGACGGTTGGTCCATGTTTGGATTTCCGTTGCGATTTGCTTGCGCCGGATGAATGCGTCGCCTAGATTCATAACCTACATCTCGCATTTGTTGACCCATCCGATCGCCTGGTTAAGGCCGCCGGTTGTCAGGGCTTATGAGAACCCCGAATGGACCCGAAGGTCACAGCGAGTGCAGCTATAGGACATGCAGACACGCCTCGTGGCCGTATATGCCAGTGACTTCCATTCCTTTTACAAACTCGACCAGACGGTGGATGAGCGGGCAATTTATCGTTTATAATTTATCGTTTTGTCGTTTTTACGGCTCATAATTCGATCCAGCGGCCCATTGGCTTCTTCCCTCGATTATACTTATAGTTGCCGCTTTGCAATTCAATCACGATTTTAAAACACATAAAAACTTGGAGACCTAATTGTCAATAAACGCACTTGACCACGGACAGCCTAGCGGGGTTTTCATGCGATACCTCTCAAAGATTCCCATCATTTCCTTGCTCGAAGAAAAGGGGGATAACGTTTCGTTGCTCGATGAAGCGTGCGCTGCATTGCACGCCATCGATGATACAACGACCCTGATGCCGGGTGTCAACATCAAGAATGCCGAGGTAGAGTTGGAAGGCGATACGACGGCAAGTGCGGAGCTCTGGATCGTCACGAACGTGTTGCAAGTCGATTTCGAGGAAATCATGAAAGGTAGCGATGGCATGGTGTTCCTCGTGGATCCCGCGTTGGATCCCAGTGCTGAGACCACCCTCGAATATTTGAACATCCTGGAACGATCCTTTCGCTTTTTACCTGCCATGATCGTGGTCATCGACGACACCCCCATGACAGTTGTTGATGACGGTTTCATGCGCAAGATCTGGGAAACGCGGGTCGTCGAGTGCATGGCATTGAACCGGACGGCGCCGGATCATTTCACGACCATCATGAAAATTCTGCTGGAGGGCATCGTGAAGCATTCCGAAGCAGGTCCCATCGCGATGGAATCGATGTGGTTGCGGGAAAGCTTGCTGTGGCAAATCCTCGCTGCGAGGATAGAGACCGATCTGGCGCAAGCAGACAAGGTCTTTCTTGGAAGGAGTTTTTACGTGCTCTCGCTCGCGGCGAAAGCGGAGAAAAAGCTCGAATCCCTCGTGCTCGGATCGATCGCGGCTCGATGGCTCGAAATGGCCACGGATTACTCGCTCGCGGTTCGAATTTGCGAGCAACTTGGCGAAAAGACACGAGCACGTTTTCTCAAGCAAAAGCAGCTGGATTACACGATAAACCAGGCTACTGCCTTGATCAACGCGCACAAGTTCAAGGATGCCGCCCTGAAATTTCAAGAAGCCGCGTATTGGAACCGCAACGAATTCGTGAATTATTCACTTGGTGACACGATCTTTGTCAAGGCCATCGACGCGTGGGTTTCGATTTTCGAATTCGAGAAATTGCTCGATTTGCTGGGGGAAGTCAAGTCCCCGGTTACCCTCCTTTCCACGTTAAAGGAAAAGATCGAGCAAGGCATTGATCACCTGGTACAACAACAAATGCTCGATAAGGTGAATTTTCAACTCGATATCGTTACAAAAATTTATCTCAAGCATGATCTCAGGGAAAGTGCAACGGAAATCGCTGAAAGGCATGCACGGATAAAGCTTGACTTGTTGAAGGAAAAAGTCGAGCAGAGATTCATCGGTGACTCGCTTCTTCTTGTCGACGAGCTCGTTGGTCTCCGGGACAAGTTCGAACTTGATGTGCCGATCCCCGACGATCAGCTCGCCGCGATTAGCGTGTATCTCATCGAAGAACAAGATTTTAACGAATTCGAGAAAATTCTTGGTTATATTCAAGATCCAATGATAATCAAGCAATTGTCCGCGAGACGGGTTGTAAAAGAACAAGAATCTGATATAGAAAAAAAGGATCAAGCAGAATCCTTGAAGAAGAACCTGTTTCAGCGATTACTCGTGTACTCCAAGGAAGAGAAGGAAGATGCCTTGCAATATGCGATTTCCCGGAGGACGATGCTTTTTTCCATGATAGACCAAGGCGATCCAAGCCGCGCCGAAAACTTTCTCAAGATCAACGCGCAATGGCTCAAGGATCTCGAGCAACCCGACATTGCAGGGGATCTTGTTTTTCAAGTCAGCCAGCATCTCGTGAAAAATGGATGCGTGTTTGACGTGAAATGGATGCTCGATTACCTGCCCGCGCCACGGCAAGAAGATCTCATGAACCACATCGTCGAGTACATCAATGCACGGATGGCCAGCGAATCTGACTTGCATTTCAGCAATTATATAGATCATTTTCAAAACCAGGCAAGGATCAACCACTTCCATTCCCAGGCCGATGACATGGCTATTACCTTGGCCAAAACTTTGTTGCAGGAAGCAAGAACCGCGAGCATGGAACAAAATCCAGATGCGATCAAGCTCGCCATGGAAAGAATCGACAAGTTCAAGGTCCTGTCGGCCTCGACGGACTTGAAGGACGCCGGTTCAGAAAATATCGATGATATCCTTGCGAACGTCATTCAATTTCAATTCGATTCTAATGACTTGAAACCTATTGAGGGCTTGATGAACCAGGTCGTGGATCTTGACACGAAACGACGGTTCACGGCCCGGCTTGATCAACTATCGCAGGAGCGAGAATTGCAAAAAGTGGATGAGTACAAGAAACAGGAAGAGATCCGGGACGTTCGAGAAGAATTGCTTGAGCTCAAGCGCCTCTTACTGTTGGAACAGCACAAGCTCGCCAATGAGCGTGCCGAACGGGAAGAACTCTTGCAAGCTTGGAAAGATGACAAGAAAATTCCTGACAAGCTCGCGTGTTTCGTTATGGATCCGGATATCATGCCAAAAATGCTCGAGCACATCGAGAGAAACCAGCAAGCAGCCATGCAATTCTTCATAGAAGATGTCAACCCCGCGGAAGTAGCAGTATCAATGGTCGTGTCGTTGTTGTTCACCTTGAAACGGAATGATGTCGGGGCTGCCACGAGCATCATCGATATAACCGAAAATTTGGAGCCTCAGTTAAAAATTGAAGTCTTGAAACAAAACGCCTGGAAAATCGTGGCATTGCTCGTTAAAGCCATCCACCTTGAAAGTGGCTCCGAGATAGCAGATGCGATCATGCTCGCAGAATTGCTCCCCCTCGTCAACGGGGAACGTTTTCTTGTTTACAAGGTCCTCAGAAAACCGGTTCCGGTAAGCGTGAAAATTCATCCCGCAACGATTCCCGTGGACGAGTTTGGAGAGCAGCTTGGCGATGCTTTGTCCGCGATCATCGAGATGGCAAGCATGGAATTCGAACCGGTGCAAATGGCGCTGATCGCCCAGCGACAAATGCTCGAACGGGAAAAGAAATTGCAAGGGCTTTCCATGCTCAAGCAAAAAAAGCTCGACAGGGCTGCCATGCTCTACCAGGGAGAGGCCTTAAAGTTTTTTGATGATAATGACGTGTTCATGGGATGGACGTCTTTATGGATCTCGATCATGATAATGGCGCAAGGACACGTCAATGTTGACGAGATTTCCTCGGTGCTCGCGAATATCATCAAGACCTACAAGGACAACGAGCAAATTACCAGCAATACCATGGTAAACGGCATGAAATTGTTTTTGAAATGCTTGGAACGAAAAATGACGGGGCGCTTGCATGAATTCAAGGGTATCTTTGATTTATTACCATTGTTAGATGTAGAAAAAGGCTTTTTTGACGCGAGTAAAATCAATTTTTACGAATATTGAGAAAAGTGTGCTTTAAATGACAGACATCAAGCTCGGTTTCCATAACTTGTTGAGGAAAGATTTAGGTGAGACAGCGGCCTGGGCGAACCAGGTTGGTTTTCAAACCTTCGAATTGGCAGCAGGTCCCGGCGCGATCGTGAACGTCGATAAGGTACTTTCTGGCGGCGCTGGAGACGTGAAAACACCTTGCACGGACAATTCGATCGAGATCACGAGCCTTGCCTATTGCACCAATCATCTTGCACCTGAAGGCAGGGACAAGAACAACGACCACATGCGAAAGGTGATCGAGGCAGCCAGCCAGCTCGAAGTGGGACTCGTGGCTTGCTTCGTTGGCGGTGCTGGCGGGCAATTATTTAACGAGATGGGATTGTTCGAGGAATTTTTCGTGCCATTGCTCGATCATGCCAAGGATAACGGGGTCAAGCTTGCGATCGAAAATTGTCCCGCAGGGGGCTTTAACATCGGTCGATCGCCATATTTCTGGCGCGAGATTTTTTCAGCGGTCGATGATTCCCCGAATTTAGGCCTTGAATTTGACCCGAGCCATCTTGTCTGGCTGCAAATCGATTGGAAAAAGGCACTCGACGAGTTTACTGGTAAGGTGCTCACGCTGCATGCAAAGGACACGATTATCAATGCTGATGTCCTTGCCGATCGTGGCCTCTACGAGCCTGGCTGGTGGCAATACAAGCTTCCCGGACTTGGACTCATCGATTGGGCAGCACTCTTCGCGATCTTGAAGGAGCATGATTTCACGGGCGCCATCAACATCGAGCACGAGGACTCGGCATACATGGCTGGCGAAGAAAAGATCAAGGAAGGCTTGCTCCTCGGCTTGAAGACGCTACAAGACGCGATGGCAGCGAGCCAGTGATCGAGAAAGCATATTCCCAACTTCATTAATCATTCCTATTTTACCAACCCCTTTCGAATCTTGAAATGTTACTTTTAAGCAAGAATGCGTTGAGATTTCTCCCGGATTCCATTGGAAAGTTAGAAAAACTACAAGCTCTTGGAGTGAATGACAATAAATTGGAAGAATTGCCCGCTTCCATTGGTGACCTTCGATCTCTAGGCAGTTTCACGTTGCGTAATAACCGCTTGGCTTCATTGCCAGAGGATTTTGGAAAGTTGCGGCATCTTGGTGCTTTAACACTTGATGGGAACAAATTAACGGCGTTGCCTGAAACCTTCGGAAATCTCGTCGGGCTCAACAAACTTGACGTGGGGAACAATGATCTGCGTTCCCTTCCTGCATCGATGGATAAACTCGCGGACATCAGCAAGCTTCGATTGACGGGCAATCAGCTGACCGAAATGCCGCCGAACGTGCAGCATTGGCTTTCCGAGCTGGAGAAAGACGAATTCGTGGAACTATCGCGCTGAAATCTCTGAAAAATGAGGCAATCCATTCCACTGCATCAGCAATTTTGAGAGGAGTCCCATCTACCGAACGGAATGCCGAGTTACCCCGATATTTTTATATTCACGATCCACTGTAAGGCCATGAATGAAATGATGCCGAGCAACAATCCCGTCACGAGCAACTTGATGGCATAATTCCGGTTCATTTTCTGAAGGCTCGCTTGGTACAAGAAAATCATGCCTAAGCCCGACATGAAAAGCAAGATTGACGCGAGAATACCTTCGATTATAAAGGAATCTGACATTGACGGGTAAAAGAATATCGGATTGCCCCCTTGCGATCCTACAGCGATCGGGTTCTGCACTTCAAAATATATTCCGCCCGCGGCAAGCCAGAATAATAAAATATACGATGCCATCAACACGAGCATGCGAGGCGGCGAAGGCAACGAGATTGTGCTTGCGCCCAGACTCGTGAGCCTGATTTTAGGTACTCGTATATTCAAATACGGGAGAAGTAAATCTTTACTTGAAACACCAGTCTTCAAGACTTTGCGAGCCACACCGCTAGACGGTACTGTCGTATCGGACATGATCAGTCCATTAAAGTATGTAAAGGCGTTTTAAACTTCTGGTTCGATCACGGGACGGGTCGCAAAACTATTATTTTTTGCCTTACAAGCCAACTCATGAGTACACTATCTGTCGAGGAACGTCTTGATCTCATCAAGCGCAATACCGAAGAGATTCTCGGGGAAGATGACTTGATCAAGTTACTCGAAAATGACGAGCCTCTCAAGCATTACATCGGGTTCGAAATCTCTGGCAGGATTCATATTGGCACGGGCTTGATGTGCATGTCCAAGGTCAGGGATTTCATGAACGCGGGTGTACAATGCTCGATATTTCTTGCCGATTGGCATTCGTGGATCAATGACAAGCTTGGCGGAGATCTGGATGTTATCAAGGAAGCCAGCAATTATTTCAAGGAAGGCTTGAAAGCAAGCCTCCGCGCTGTTGGTGGCGATCCCGACAAGGTCAACTTCGTGCTAGGCACCGATCTCTATCATAACGCCGACGATTATTGGGCATGTGTCATCGATATAAGCAAACACACGACATTGAATCGTGTTCTGCGTTCGACGACCATCATGGGCCGAAAAGAGGGCGAGAACATCGACTTTGCCAAGCTAATCTACCCCCCGATGCAGGTTGCTGATATTTTCTACCAAGGCGTGAACCTCGCGCATGCCGGTCTCGACCAGCGGAAAGCACACGTGATTGCACGTGATTGCGCCATGCAGCTCAAGGTGAAACCTTTATTGAACTCGAAGGGCGAGCAGATCAAGCCGGTCGCGGTCCATCATCATCTACTCTTGGGGCTCCAGAAGCCCCCAAAGATTCCCGAGACAAAAGAAGAGATGCAAGAACTCTTGAGCACCATGAAGATGTCGAAATCCATCCCGGATTCGGCAATCTTCGTCACGGATGAACCCGAGGTCATCAAGAAGAAACTACAAAAGGCGTTCTGTCCCGAGCGAAATGTAGACTTCAATCCGGTTCTTGATTGGACAAAGTCCCTGATCTTCCGCGACGAGCAGTCCGTGCTGGAAATCACGCGTCCAGAGAAATATGGTGGCGACAAGGCATACGAGAGTTACAATGCATTGGTCGATGACTTCATTGCAGGAGCGTTGCATCCAGCTGACTTGAAATCCGCCGTCGTGACTGCGATCACGACGATGCTCGAGCCGATCCGGGAACATTTCAACGAGCCGGAAATGCAGAGAATGAAGGAGCGCATGGACGAAATGACCATCACGCGCTGATCGCGGCACGCAGAAAACATTTCATATTCCTTCCTCGCCGAAAGGAATCTTTTTAAGACTTTTACATCTTGAAAAACCGCACCACGTCGGGCATTATCTCCCCTTGCTGGCTGATAATGATTTCCTTGACGGGAAACGACCTGTCCTTGCCCGCGGCCTTCAGTGCATCATTGACGACGGATTTCAAGCCGAAACAGCACGGCACCTGCATGTGGGCCATGGTGATCGACTTGATGTCGTGCGTCGTGAAAATCTCGGCCAACTTAGCCGTGTATGCCTCGATGTCAGCATCGAGTTTCGGGCAGAAGATGACGAGAACTTTGCCTTGCAACAAGTCCTGGTGAAAGCTGCCCAGGGTGAATGCCGTGCAATCCGCGGCGACGAGCACGTCGGCATTGTCGAAATATTCGGCAGCAGGGTTGATCAACGTGAGCTGGATGGGCCAGTTCTGCAGCTCCGACGGGGCACGCGTCTGGTTGGTTTCGGCCTGGGTGCTGTCAGTTCTTCTAGTGATGGTCATGCTGCTTGAACCGGGGCAACCGCATGCAACCTCATTGGTTGCAGGGCTGGTGATGGCATGCTCGCACGCGTCCTCGCCTGGTTGCTCGTCGCCAGGAACCGGCACGTCATGTTCCATCAAAAATTCGATGGCTTGCTGGTGAAACCTCTTTTGGCCATGCGTCTCGAGGTGGTGCAAGTGCGCCTTGATCGTGTTCGGGCCCTGCTGCACGATGTTGGCCATTACTTTTTTCTCGTCATACGGTTCCGCGTCGCGTTTCTCGATCGTGATGGCATTCTCTGGACACGTGCCAATGCAAGCACCGAGCCCGTCGCAGAAAATATCGCTCACGAGGCGTGCCTTGTCATCGATGATCTGGATCGCTCCTTCGGGGCAGCCACTCGCGCACGTGCCGCAGCCGGTGCATTTTTCCTCGTCGATCGTGATGATATCTCGCTTACCCATGCGCTGATTCACTTCTTGCTAGCATCGTGATCCTTTTTTGTAGTCGCGGGTCTTGTAGATTAGCCTTATTGGGTAAAGGATGGAAAACGGCTTTAACCTTCCTTCACGTCGGCTACCGTTAGCTCATTTCGACATCGATGATGTCCGTTATTTTTACGCCAATGAACGAGGTATTGTCGGGCAGAGCGATGCTTGGTGTCCATTCGAGTCCTATGCCGATCTCGGTGGAAACCAGCTCGATCAATGCTCGCTCGAGAATGTACGCGTTTTCACGACCGAAACAAATGATGGACTCGTAACCCATCATGTCATATTCCTCCGGGGTGAGAATGTACCCAATCTCGCCATTCGTGATCTCGCTGAAAAGGACATGCTCGTAACTCGTTTGTTGCCGGATGATCGCTTTTATCCGGAGCTGGACTTGGTTGACCGGTTCCCCGGGCATGGTCACGATGATTATCTCGCCGATTTTCATGACTTGAACCTCCACCTCAGCATAATACTTTCCACCATCATCATTCCGCATGTATTCCTCGAAAAGGCCTTCATTTGCCATGTCTGGATCATCGATGTCAACCCGCACCGGTTTCGATAGACAAACAATGGCCGCGGAATCATCAATGCTTGTCGATGTTTCAAGGCTGGCGAGCACCGCGCGTGCAAGCCTGGTACCGCAACGGATGTAAGCAAGATCATCCAGGTCGCTTGAAAAGAACCACGATAGCATGTTCTTGAATTTTTCAGCCTTGGGCATCTGATCTGGAAAATGCAGGTTCAAGGAGCCATCGTCGTCAAGCACGATCTCACACTCAACCTCGTGAAATCCCGAGAGTTGCGCTTTCTTGATCTTCTCCTCGTAAAAACTCGCAAACATGCCTGGTTCCAATCCAGCCTTGCTCGAGAACTCCGAGAAACCAGGGATGTGAGCACGCCGTTCGCCAACGTCCAAGTCGATGCGCAACCGGGGGATAGTTCCTATCAGCCGGCTCGCATCGGGATTGACATCGCCACATGCCCCGTTCAGGTACAAGCACGTGATGTCGCCGAGGTGTTTCTTGAGCTCTCTTCGCATGGCGCCGATGTAGTCAGCCGAGATCGCCATAGCCTTGGTCGTGGGAAACGATGTCGCGTGGGCTGCAAAATTGACGATGATTCCTCGTATCTTGTCGCCAGAGCTAAATGAAACGATTTCAACTTCTGGATCAATTGTCCTGGGGGCAACCGGATTTGGTGGGAGTTGCGCTGCTTCGCGCCTGTTACCTGCTAACCCGCTGACCGTGGTTCGACTGGCTTTCACGGAAACGGGCTGGAGATCGTTGAATGCCCCGAGGATCGCGCCGGCGACAAGCCGTATAAACACGTCAACATACGTCGTGTCGACGTGGGACTTCAAATTTTCACCGGGGTAAAATATCCCCATCAAGTCGGGCCCGCTATGCGTGTGCGTGCAAGCAATCAGCATGTTTTCCTCTGGTATCGTTCCATTCGTGAGTTGATGCGCCAAAGTCCTGATGCGAGCTACGGTCTCAGGCAGCATTCCCATGACGTCGATCGAGACAAGAGCCACGATATCGTCGTTACTTTTGATGACGCAACAATTTGCAAGCAAATCGTCGTTAAGCCCCCGCGCGAAGGTTTTCAGCCCGCCATAACCAGCAAGCGCGGTCGTTCCGATGGGGGGCGTAATTACTATTTCTTGAAATCCAGCTTCTATCACGTTCTATCAAAATCTACTCATCTACAAAGAATTTAAGCCATCGCGTTCATCGTGCGAAACTCAAGGCTTGTCACCCGGAGTTAAAAATGAAGATGGCATGCGCCGCCTTAACGGTTGAGAAAAAATAGCTGGCATCAGCCATTGGTGGTGTTCATTCGCCGCTTGATGCTGATAACAACCAAGTTAACGGGATACACGAATGGCATCGTGGTTTGTGGCCACGTGATGAACAGAACAGCCAGGACAATTGCGCCACCCCCATACATGATAGACTGGTTGAGCCATGCATTACCAAGTCCACTTATCAGGCCGCGGGTGTATGTGTCAAGTTCTATCGCGAACACGAGCGACACGAGAATAAATAGCGATGCAGCAAAGACGAAATACGCTAGTAACCGCACCCACCACCGGGAATGAGGGACGGCGAGGAGGCACAGGAACGGAAAAATCCCGGCCGATGGCGTGTTAGGTTGGATGATATACCACGTGGGTCCAGTTCCATACCCGAGGGGCGAGATGTATACTTGTACACCAATGACGTTCACGGCTGATGACGGATATCCGAAACCATTCAACCATAGCGAGGTTAATTGAGCGGAAATCCATTTGATGATGAAAAAATCAGTGAGCTCGTATATCACGAGTCCAGCCACGATGAGCCCGAAAAATATGAGCACCTCGTAATATTTTGTTGAATTAACTTCCTCCCAGTAATGTTGCTTGTTCAACGCAAATCGACCTCTTCATCTAGTCCACGCGTAGCAACAATTTCGCTTGCATTATATTTAAGCAATTTCGTCTTGCGTGGACGTTGTGGAAATAAAAAAAGGAGTAAGAGTCCTGAGAAAAACCCTTGAATGCATAAGTCTCTTTAACTCAAGCCTAGTTTCGCGCGGTTTTCCTCGATATGGGCAAGGATCCCGTTTGCAGCCTCTATTGCATCCTTCTCGACGTTCATGACACCTCCCGTGATGTCCTTCACGTCGTTCGTGAGTAACTTCACCAGATCGGGGGCACCCGTGATGAAAGGCACGGGGTTCACGTACGTGTATAGGCCAAATGCCACCGCAAATACCGCGTCGATCGTGGCTTTCTGTTCCATATATTCGGGCGCGCACGCCGCGACGGGCAAATCGGGTATAGGTACCCCGCCCAGCGCTGATGAGACAGCACCGATGAGGTCTGCGATGCGGCCGGTGTCCGTGCAGGTGCCATAACTCAGCACGGGAGGAACGTTCAATGCCTCGCAAATCTTTTGCAAGCCAGGACCGGCGAGCTCCTTGGCTTCGAGGCTCGTGAGCCCCGCCACTTGCATGGCCCCGTTCCCGCAGCCCATCGAGAGCACGAGCAAGTCCTTGGCGATCAATTCCTTTGCCACGGCGACGCTGTGCACGTCTTGCCCGTGATCCCGCAAAGTCGTGCATGACACGAGGCCCACGACGCCGCGGATGGTGCCATCCTTGATCGCGTCGAGCAACGGATCCAGCGTCCCCCCGAGGGCATCAAGGATACTCTCTGTCGAGAACCCCACGACCGCATTCTTCAAGGGAAGATCGGTCACGGGTTCGATGCTGGCATGTCGATCGGGAAAATTGTCGATGGCCATTTGCACCAGTGTTTCGGCTTGTTCTGAAGCTTGCTCAGGAACATAATTGAGGCGATCCGTGATGCCCTCGAATGCGACGACTTCCGAGACTGGTATCAGCTTGAACTTGTATTTTTCCGCGTAAATCGGGTCAACTGGCATGGAGCAATTCATGTCGCACACGAATAGATCCACGCATCCACTGGCGAGTATTGCTTCTTGCATGATCCAGTTACCCGTGAAGCCATAAAACACGTCATCCATTTTCCAGCGCTGGATCATCTCCTGGCCCGTTTCGATATTCGCTATCACGCGGATACCCTTGGCGCCGGCCGCTTTTGCCTTGTCCTGCCATTCCTCCTGGCGCGCGAGCTCGACCATGGCGAAGCCGAGAAATGGCTCGTGACCGTTTGGCAAGATGTTCACGTAATCGGGGTCGAGAACGCCGAGATCCACGCGCATCTCGTGCGGGCGAGGAATGCCATACAGGATATCCATCCCGAACTCGTTCACGATCTGGCTCTGATAAGCCATCGCGATCGACATGCGCATGGCTTTCAACGCGAGGCTCGCGTAGAACCCATCGACATTCGTGAGGCAACTGCTCGTTGCCAGCAACATCTCGCCGTAGATGCCGCCCGGGAAGATGCCAAGTTTTTTCCACGTTTGCTTGCGATCTTCAGGCGCGAGGGCTTCGACGATCAAGCTGGGTTGGTCGTAGAGCTTGTTGAAATCCGCTTCCACGAAATCGCAGAACGCTTTCGCGATGTCGTTCACGGTGCCGGATGTGTCGACGCCAAGTCGCCCGGCAAAACTCTTGAGTTTTTCCGGCTCGGCGATGGTGATCGTGCTCTTGCCTTCTGCAACTGCCTTGAGGGTCTTGACCGTTTGCTCGCAATGATAATGATAGGTCGAGGCTCCCATCACGTTGCGTAGCAGCATCATGCGCATTGCCATGCCGTTGCCCGTGATACCACACACGCCACGCTTGTCCTTCGCGACGTCGGCGCGGCACGGCCCATTGCTGCAGAGATCGCACCGTACACCACCCATGCAGAATGGACAGCGGTTGTCCGGGCTATTTCCGATGCCCTGGGCCTCGAATCGATCCCAGATGTTGGTGATCCCGTCTCCCTTGATGCGCTCGTAGATTTTTTTCACTGAATCATGGTAAGAAATGCGATTTTCATCCATGGTGTTTCATCATGCGTGTTGTAGCGATTTTCAAACCTCGGTAAAACAACCGAGATTATTACGGGAAAAAAATCACCCCGGTATATTGCCGGAAGATGCAAAGTTAAAAAAATCAAGCCCCTTTGCTATATTTGCTTGCAGATCAGCCAATGAAGGCTACTTGATGCTCACATGAGACGAAGAAACATTATTCTTGGATGCGTGTTCGCGGTTTTTTTTATTGTTTCCACAATTTCAACCAAAAATAATACTGTTCTTGATGAAAATAACAAATATTACATTAATGCTAAAGCACGCTCATCGCAATCGGGCCAGCCATCCGCGCCCGAAAATTTGACTGGACTGGTCATCGATGCGGGTGTGTTGCCCGACAAGGGATTGAATGCAGCAATCTCGGGATTTCAAAGCGAGTGGCAGTACCAATTCTCACGAGTCTTGCCTATAATCACGATCAATGCATCGAAATCGCTGGGCGGACTCTCCAATATCACGATAGCGAGAACCACGTTCAACGGCACGCTCTTTTGGTGGAATGCAAGCAAGGTCCTGTCCACGATGGCAGATAATCCCCTGCCCATCGTCAATCGATCGGCAAATAGCCAAGACACGTTGCTCGCGCCGTGGAGAAATGGAACTGCGACTGGTTGGGTCATGGATGCTGGCTGCAACGATACCATGCAACGTTTCACCGCTTACCAGTCCATCGTCTTGAACCGGTTTGAAAATTGGACCAGCGCGTTCAAGAAAATGAGATTCTCGATCCAGCTGGATTCCATGGGCTGGATGACGCCGTTGCCATCCGTGGAAAGCACGTTTAGCTTGTTTGTTGCTCGAGAAATCAGTTGCGTCGAGTTGCCGGCAGCACCGCTTAACGAGATCGCTAACATTTCTTTACCCGGGTTTAACAACGGCTGGAGCGCCGCCGATATTTCCCAGCGAGCATCCTACCTTGATTGGCTTGCATCCGTGCTCCAGCTCGCCGCGCAATTCCACGTGCGCGTGTTTCTCTCGTCCGACGAGCTGGTCATGACCCAGCCGATGTATGATTGGCTCAACACGCAGCTTGGCTATTCTGGATCCGCATATGGCGCCGAGGATTCCCAACAATTTCCCGCGAGCGTTTATGACAAAGCTATCTCGCCAGACTCACCTGTGTGGATATTACTTGCAGCCAAGTATCAAGCTGTCATCGACGCCGTGAAAACGATCTTGAACAGCACGAATACCGGTGCCTTTGGTGGGCTCAAGTTCCGCATAGATGACATCTCAGATAAAAATTGGCAAGGCCAGGATGTTTACAAGAAGGTATCGTTCATGCACACGGTCGCCACGCTCGGCAAGTTCATCAACATCACGACCGCTGCCGCTGCGGAAGTGAATGCCTGGGTCATTCAACGCATGTGGATGCTCGGCGACGCCCAAAGTCCTTTCAACAATGCCACGTTATGCCACCAGATGCTCGATCCCATCAAGGCGACGAATCTCATCTTGCGCACGAAGGAAACGTGGAACGACCACTGGCTCAATTCCCCGGCTAATCCAACGATCGGCATCTCGCACCACCCGTGGATTATCGGCTTCGCGGTAAATTCAGTGCTACCATACTACCGCGGTTTCTTGTATGATTGGTACAGCGAGAACGGGACGAAATATAATTATGGTAACGGCACGTTGGTTGGCTGGTGGGACAACCCGAACATCATCGGTTACGATAGTATCCTGTCCACGTGGGCATCCTGGCAAACGCTTGCGAGCCAATACGCGATGTCGTATGCGACCATTTTTTACCTCGTTCAGCACTCGTACAATGCCTCGATCCGCGCTGGTGAGAGTCTCAAGACGTATTTCGCGAAGGTCGGTATCACGAGCGCACCAATCCTTCAGAATCTCACGAGGATCTTCCAGCTGTCCGTGGAAGCGTTCCGTCAGCTTTTCTTCATGAAAGCGTGGTCATCATCGGGCACGTTTCGGGGCGATGTCGTCAATGATGGAAACGACTTGAAGTTCGACCCGGTCAATTTCAACAAGTTTTACTTGACCTTGCCAAATTATGGTGGCATGCCGGGGGTCGACTACACGCTGCAAGAGGGATACAACGGCAGCGCGACTGCAAAACAAATGGCAGATTTGTGCCCTGATTCATATCCCGGGTATGGCAAGCTAGATGACTCTCCTGCATTCGTTTTCAATGCTTCGAGCGTTGACTCGGCTAATCTAACCTCGGTCCTTGGTTATTTCAGGGAAAATATGCGTGCTTACGCCGCGTTTGCCGATCTCTTCGCTGATTGGCGCGCCTGGCACGTCGAGGAATATAACTGGTTGTACACCTGGGATCCGGGGAGTTACCAAGCGGCCGAGCAAGCCCGTGCGAGCGTCATTGCGAAGCACCAGGCCTACCAGCAGAAGTACACCCCGAAAGGCTGGGGTTTCATCTACACATACTCGCAACTGGAAGGCTCGTGGATGGTATTGGTTGGCAATGCCGGCATCGTCCGGTCGGATTTGGCTTGGGCAATCGTTTGCGCGATCCTCGTCTGGATCGCCGCGATCTACGCTTACAGGACCAAGGGTGCTAGTTACAAGGATCACTTGCTCGCGATGCTGGGCGCTTCTCGCTGGCGAAAACGGGACTCCTCGACGATATTCGTTTCTCCCAGGGAATACCCTGCTAGATGGTTAGCAGGAACTGTTGGAGTACCCGCCGGTGTCATTCTTGGATGGATCGCAATGTTCGGCGGGTTATTCGCATGGCAAGAACTGGCCTTGTCAATGCCATTCTTCGTCTTGCTGTCCGGATACACCATCGGTGTCCGTGCAGGAGCCGCGATCTCGCAAGGTATCGGAAAGCGGGATTGGCGCTCCATGCACGCCCTCGGCGTCGCGATGATGTGGCAATGGGTCTTGCTCGTTCTGTTCTCGCTCTTGTTCCTGGCTGCTGGTTCGATCATGCCATTGTTGGCGATAGATAGTTCCGGCTTTTACATGCTTGCCGGCATCACGCTGGGCTGCTCGATCCTTGGCATCTGGTCGTTCATGCGAAACATCGTGTATAAAAACAAGCGCCACGCCATTGCGACGTTTTTCATCATCGTTGGCTGCATCGCTGCTTCCGTATATTTGCTGAGCTTGGTTGCCGGTGGCATTGGCAATATTATTGATAATTTCACGTATGCGCTCAATCACTTGAATGGTTGAAAATGCTTTCTGTCTGTCCAAAGCCGAAATATTCATTAAACATGTATTTGATATGTTTCTTGAACACGACATGAGCTTGTTGAACTATAGCAACGGCGAGATGTTTCGATGTCAGAAAAGGATTTGTATTCCGAAGTCAAGAAACGGAAGATGGAGGCTCTCGGTAAAGCAAACATCGTGAAGGCGGTCGAGCAAAAAGGAAGGATCTTGAGCATTCAAGGCCAATATGACCAGCCCGATAAAGTTATGAATTACACGTACGCTGCCGTGAAAGACACCATCAAGCCGAATCAATTTAACAAGGCAACCTTGTCCAATTATGACCTTGTCGTCATTGGCTGCCCCGGCAACGAGATTCCTTCTGAATATTACATTCGCTTCCGCGAATTCGTGGAAAATGGAGGATGGATCCTCAGCACGGACTGGGTCCTTCGCACGATCATCGAGCCGATTTTCCCTGGTTATATCTCGTGGAATGGTGAAAAGACCGCCGACACGGTCGTGGCATGCGAGATCGTTGAACCCCAACACCCCTTCATGCACGGGGTGATCGACAGCTTGAAGGGCTTCAAGGGCGGGGACGAGTCGAAGATGGGGCCGAAATCCTTGAAAACCGCGCAGCAACCCGCGGGTATGCAGCCAGAATTCAAGTGGTGGCTCGAAGATAAATCCTTTCCCATCAACATCGTGAATCCGCAAGAAGTGAAGGTCCTCATACGGTCGTATGAAATCCAAAAGAAATGGAAAGCAGGCCCGGTCTTTGTCTATTTCACGTTTGGCAAGGGCCTCGTGGCACACATCATTAGCCACACCCACTTGCAGAAAGGAGCGAGCAAGGGAAAATTCGCCAGTGCTATCATCCTTACGAACTTGCTGGACGAGTGCATCAAGTTCAAGTATGGCCTGGAATCCGGTCGCCCCCGAGGCGGGTATCAAGACATGAATGCACCCGCCGGCGGCATCGCCAGTAGCCCTTCTTGGGAACAAGCATTCCGGCCCGTTGATGAAAATGCATCACCAGCACCTGCTAGCGGTTACGGTTCGAATCCAACCAAGGGGCCCTCCAAGCTTGCCAAGCCCGCGGGTGTCGGGTATACCCCGTCCGCAGCTTCCGCGCACGTCGTGCCCGATCCATCGCAAGGCATTGTTCCCGATTTCGGCGGCATTGCACAAGCCGTGGAAATTCCGGGGGTTGTTGATTCCACGAAAGTCTGTGCCGTGTGTGGCCAGGATTTCGCTTCCTCGTCTGGGAAAATATTCGAATGCAACGCGTGCAAGGCTGCGTATCACGAGGAATGCCTGCAGCAACAAGTGAATTTGGAAGGCACGTGCAAGGCGTGCAATAAAGTTATCTTGTTTTAAACGGTTCTTGTTTTTTCATCGCGAATCCTGCAAACCAACGAACAAGCTTTCTTCCTCGCTTTCCTGGCAACCGATGATCGCGAGCCTGCCATCATTGATCTCGACGAAATGCACGTCGTTCACCAAGCACCCCGTGGAATACCGTTGCAGCACGTTGCCCGTGTCGATGTCCAGCAGCACCATTTCGCTACCCGTAGTTCCGGCGGCAAGCAACCAGCGACCATCGACCTCGTGAAAGTCCCATGCATTCACGTTTATGCCGTCTTCGGGTGCCGTTTGCCACAGCAATTTTCCCGATGCGAGCTCGTGGCATGCCACGACGCCAGGGTTCCCAAGTTTTTCACCGGACTTATCCACGTCAATGGGGACTTGGAACGAAGTGGACATGACCCTGGCCACATCGCCTTCGAGGATCCTGCATTTCCAAGCAAAGGACCCGTGCTCGTGCGTCCATATAATTGAACCTGACTCGATTTCGAAGACCTTGACAAATCCATCGTCTGCTACGGCAGCGATCTTGCCTCGCGGAGAGATGGATACATCGCGCACATAGGAATCAAACTTGTGAAACCAAGCCATCTTGTATGCACTTGCAGCTTCAACCGCTTTCCGGGCATAGCATCGGATCGTGTAATCATTACCTCCCGCTGCGATCACGTGCGTCTCGCCATCGGCTTGCAAGCATTGATCGACAATATTGACGCCGGATTGAAACGTGTCTCCCCACACGAGCTGTCCCGCGCTTGCTGTCAACATTCGGAGGGTCTTGTCGATGCTCGGGATTATGAGCACACGATCGCCCGTGAAAGGATCCTCGTAGCACTTGAATTCCGATACCGTTCCCGAGAAATCGTGTGACCAGCATGGCCGGCCATCGATGCCATATGCATGAAAATGTCCATCTTCCCTCGCGGCGAAAAACGTGGGATCGGCCAGTTCGCGGGGAATGCTAGCCACCACGTGCCACGCGCGCGATTTCATGGCAATTTGCCAGGATGATTCGAGCGCAATGTCAGAATCGCTTGCTTTCGCGAGGAACGATGCAAGTTTCATCGATTTGGTGGAACAAGCAACGTGAAATTCGCCGGTATCATCACTATCCAGGGCGTAGCATGCCAGCGCATCGATCTCCATTGATTTTGCCGGGATAGTTGAAAAATTAAATTTTTTCGTCACTCGGATTCGCGCTCCAAGCTTTTATCGATGATTCTCGTGATGATTTCGAGCTGGATTTTTGCCATGGCGAGGATTTGGGTCGAAAACAAGCCCGTTTCGGGCAACGACTTGTTCAGCCGCAGGTGGAGGTAACCACCCATGCAAGCCGCATCGCGAGCAATGCAGCCATCAATGCCATTCAAGATGTGCCAGCAGAAGATTGGTTTCTTGAACACGCTTTCTTGCACGAAAATGGCATCGAACGGGGACTTTTGTTTCACTTCATCGATGAACGTGACGAGATTTTCAAGGTTTTTCGGGACGATGTTACCGGTATCGAAATTGAAGCAATACGATGGTGAATGGATGGTGCCCCGGTCCATGACCACCGCGTCTATTTCAGAAGTTTCCAATGCCTTTTGAACGGCCTCGGAATCTTGCACGGCAGTCAACATGAGTTCCATGCTCGTTTCAACAAAAACAAGCAAGAGCTTGAAATCGACGAAATTCTTTACCGCCGGGGAGAAAAACCACTTGATATCCTTCCCGAATTCGCTATCATCAAGTAAAACAAGCACGACATCCATGCCAGGAAACAAGTCCCACCTTACTGCTTCCACGACGCTGTCGAAACTCGCTTGCCATTCGCTCGTGGCATTTTCTTGTCCAAGTAACAGGTAACAATCAGATCTTGCAAATTGGATGAACGCATCGAAATGTTCCAGGTACCGTCCGAGCATTCGCCGTTCCGCGTGTCGAGACTTGTCAAACGATGAAAAGGAAGAATAATTTGCGATGTCCTCGGACATGTCAGTTCATGCCCCGCTGGCCTCTTTCAGCGGCCGCGTTACGAGCCTCGTGAAATACTTGAAAGAAATGAAGTATAGTGCGGCAAGAGCAACGAGCCCGATCACCCCACCAACCATCCAATTCATGATGTCATTAAATACAAAAATAACGAAAAAGCGGACGAACAAGAGCAGGGCAATCAAGCCATAAAAACCGATGAAAAAGACGATGTTCAAGACACGGATTGCAGGAAATGCGATGCATGATAAGATGAAAACCGCGAATGATATAATAATCAAGATTATGACAAGCAACAAGCTAAGAATCGAACCCGTGATGGTCGCTGCAATCCATGCCGAGGACAATACGGCCAGGACAGCAGGGGTCAGGCTCAAGGCGAATATGTTTTTCACGAGTGTTGGCTCGGACAGCGGCTTCGGAGCGACGATGATGCGTGGTATCGTGAGGGGCGCTTGTCGCATCGTTGATGCCTTGATTAGATCTCCTTCGATCACCTCGATATCCTTTATTTTTATCGTGTCTGATTCCTTGAATCCCCGAACCGACCGTATAACATGGAATGCATTAAACGCCTGAGGGAGGATTGCAATGATCAAGACAAATTCCATGCGCCCGATGATGGCAATGCAACCGAACATCATGCCAATGGTCAAAGTTCCGATATCGCCAGGGAAAACCCGTGCTGGAAACTTGTTGTAATAATAAAAACAAACGAGACATGCTAGCAAGGGAACCGAAAGAAGAAGGGCAGCATTCGAATTCGAACCCATGCAAAGAGCGCCAAGGATCAAGGCAATTGTGACGATTATGGATGTGCTCGAGCCTTGGCCATTATAGCCCTCGTACATGTTAGTTGTATTCATTAACACTGCGAGAAAGAAGGGTATGAAAGGAATGTACAAGATCGTGGCACGAAGAGCCCCGAGAATTGGCACGGGCGGATTACCCGGGATGATCGACGTGAAGAAGTACAGCAGCAAAATAGGAATGGTGGCAAACACGACGGAGAGTATCTTCTTCAGCGCTGAGAAACGGTAATTATCATCGAGAAACCCAATGGCGGCGGCGCACACGACGCTACCAAGCACGGCAAGCGTTGTCCATACCATTCCCGGAACAAAGAGCAACAATAAAAGTCCAACAACGAGGCCCACGAACACGGAAATGCCACCAGATTCGGCTACCGATGGTTTCGCCAGCTTGTGAATGTCATGGCCAATCCAATTAATTTTATGCATGTACTTGATTTGCTTGGGTAACAAGAAAAAGACGATGATGGCAGGTATTACCGCGACCAGGAGAACCACGTACCATTCGATTTCCATTCGAGACCAACTCGCAAGAGGATTAAATTTGCTATTCCTTGAAGGTCCGCGTGATACAAAAATTGTATGGTACAACGCAATACTTGTACCATTATAATATTAATTACGGAAAACTTCATTTTACATACGTATAAACAACAACGCGTGACGAAAAAATTGATTTCACATAACGATACGCTACCACGCGTAATGAAGATTGCAGGCCTTTGTATTTTCCTTTTTGGAATAGTATTATTCTTTTCTGCTTCTCCGAATAACGCGGTAAACCACCAAGCTGTATCAATTTCACAGCCTTCCATTCCGGGATCTAGCGATACACAACCAGCACAATTTCCTGGTAAAATTACATACATTACCCGGTTTATGCAGTTAGATGGTTACGGCACATTCTCCACGCAAGATATCATTGCTTTTATCAATGATGGTAATGCCCCTATCCAATATTTCTTTGTTTGCTTAAACCAATCTGAAGCTGTGCAGATGTACGACATGATTGCACAGACCGTGGCAGGTGAGCGGCTATATATCGAAGCCCAACCGTACACGTTGAACGGGTTTAGCACGTGGAAAATTACCCTTGCTAGCCCCCTCCTTCCTGGTGCCCAAGGCAACTTGACGGTCTGGCAGTATTTCACCAATGCAACAGTCGTGACGACGAATTCCACCACTGCGAATTTTGTATTATTCCACACGTTATACACCATCGTGCCATATTCCGTGGATTTTACGAAGACGACCGTCACCATCCCGGCTTTATCCTCTCCCACTCCTCCCACGATGTTTGCAGATAAAGATTGTTACCCCGCACCCCTTACGACGACGAGCAACCAGCTCATTTATACTAACAGCAGCGCGCTACCATTCAATTCAGCCATGCTCTACATGAATTTTACTAATAGCGCAACGTTCGTCGTGAAAACAACGAGTTCGACCGTGACTGTTGAGGTATCCGCCACTTCTGACTTGAAAGTCTCGGATGATGTTGTAATTCAAAATTTTGGAATTCCCGCGGTTCCGACGCTCATGTTTATTGTTCCCAAGGATGCATACGGTATCAATGCGGTGGACTCCTTGGCCTATATCAAGGGCATTCACGACGATAACTTAACATGGGGCAATTTCAAGAATATCACGATGGACTTGACCTACACGAGGTATCCGATCAAGACCAACGAACGATTTTCCTTCACGTTCTACTTCATGCTACCCACGGCAAATCGGCTGGTTACAGGCGATACGAAGAATGCGATTTCGCTAGATTTATTCCAGTTGTGTTTTAATCCATGGGCAATGGAAAACGTGAGAGTGCAAATAGCGCTTCCACAAGCAACGAGCATTGACATTTTAAACGTGATTCCCGATGCGGTTAACAACGTGAATGACGTGCAATACATCGTGTATACGCAAACGGGGACGTCCCTCTTTTCCACCAAGCTCGTGACCGTGGTATATACCTATAATCTTCTCGCCATGCAAACACGGCCTTTGCTCATTGCCTTGATAGTCGGCTTGGCCGCCATGTTCTTGATCATCGGGCGCAAGCTCAGCATGCAAGGCATAAGACCTATTGAACAAGTCAAGGCCGAGGTACCCGTGGACGAATTGAAAGAATATACCGACATATTCGAAGAAAAGATCAGCACGTTTATCGAGCTCGATAACTTGAATAGTGATTTCAACCGGCGAAAGGTCAAGAAACGAGAATACTTGCTGAAAATCGAGGACTTGAATCGCCAATTAAAGCACCTTGACCAGCAAATCAAGCCTTCCAAGAAAGTATTGATCGATGCGGGAGGCCGGTTCAAAGAAATCATCACGGAACTCGACGTGCTCGAAGCGGAACGGCAATCCATACAAGATAGCATGATCGCCCTTGAAAAACGTTACAAGGATGGACAGATCAAGTCACGCGCTGCATACGAGCAACTGTTCGAAACATATAACGTGCGATTCAAGAAAATTGAATCATCCATCGATAGCGGCGTGAACGAGCTTCGTTCTTACGTTCCATGATATTTCTTTCTTTTTTCTTGGTCATTTGGTATTGACAATAATCTAATCGTATTTTGTTCCGGCGCATGATTTCGTGTATCACGTATCCGGCCCGTCCCCCGAATGGAAACCATGGAACGTCTTATTCGACTGATATATATGGTCAACACCAATAACATGTCTGAGAACGATCTTCTACCTGGTGATTCCCGTGAAACCTTGGCTGCTCGAAATCCTGGCGTGCCCGATTGACAAGCACTACCCGTTGAGCTTGTCCATCTTCAAGATCGAAGATGGCGATGAATTCTCAAAGAAAGTCGGAAATATTGAAGCCATGAAGAAAGATCTTTCGTTTTTCTTCAAGAATACGATGGAAAATGAAGATTCCGAAACGAATGCTGAGGTACCCGTTATCAACCTTGATGACACGTCCGGTGCTTTGCTCGTGTTCGACACGCTCGTTCGAAAACCTTCCACAGCTGTTCAATATCTCGAGCAGATAGTGGCAAGCATCGATGAACTGAAACCAATTCAAGATTCGAGTGGCAATGACGTGAAATCAACGATCGAGACGTTGCTCGAGTTTAGAAGCGAAGTTACCTCGGCCCTGGATGCAGTGAAGGAAGCGATTGAAGAACCCGAGACACAAAAGCAAAAGATCTTGGAGCTCGAAGATAAATTGATCTTGTTAAATTGGTTCAAGCAAGCAGTGGAAATCGAGGCAGGGGTAATTACATGCACCGAATGCAATCGCTGGTATCCAATCCGTGATACCATTCCCCAGATGCTACCTGACGAGCTGCGCAAGGAAAAGTATGACAAGAACTTCCTTGAAACCTGGAGTTCTTTGCTTGATGATTCGATCTTGAAAGACGGGAATCCTTTTCATCTTGATTGATCGAGCATCGTGATACCATGGCCGTCGATAACGCGATGTTTCCGCCGCTCGCACGTCGTTATTTCAATTCTTGTTTTCAAAAAATCAAGCAATTCCTTTCCCTGGATTTTGAAGACGATGCCACGGCACGTGCTGTCATCGACATGGCTCTTGTGAAAGAACATGCCCAGGTCACTGCTCGGCGGCACGAGTGGATCGGCGATCAGGTTGCACGGAAAGAGCAGCCTTGCCTCATCATCGCGCCGGGGCCGACATTGGAAAACGTGTTTGATGAAATTTTCGACTCTCCCGGCGTTGAAATATCCGGTTATTACGCTATCGCCATCGACGGGGCGGCACGTCGATTCATAGATAAAAGCAAGGAGGTTAACGCCGTGGTCACGGATTTGGACGGACTGACCATGGACCAGATCATTGAATTACATGATAACTTTTTAGCCACGATCATCATTCATGGTCATGGAAATAATGTAGACAAGCTTCAAGCATTTTTCAACAATGTCCCGGTGGATGAGCGATACGTGTTCACGACGCAAATCGAACCAACAAGGCGTGTTGCAAATCTCGGAGGATTCACCGATGGGGATCGCGCGATATTTGCCGCAATAGCCCTAGGATTCAAACACTTGTTATTGCTTGCGATGGATCTCGATGCAGGACAGATTGGACATTATTCGAAACCGGAATATGCAGCAATTGCCGATGACGAGTTGATCTTGTCGCAACATCCCATTAAGGAAAAAAAGATCAAGATTGCTCTCGAGAGTTTGAAATGGATAATGAAGCACAAGCCAGCGGATTGCGATATCGTTACGCTTTGCAAGTCTCCTCCCTTTGAGTTCATGCCAAATCAGGCCGGAGTTTGATGCCAACCGGGTGCGATGCAAGATGATGTACCTGATCATTGCCGAGAAGCCAGCTGCTGCGGAGAAAATCGGTGCGGCGCTCGATGCACGCGGGATACCAACACAGAAAAAAATTGGCAAAGGAAAGCCGTTTCTAGAAGTCACTTTATTTGATTCCGGTGATAAAGCTATCATCGTGAGCGCTTCAGGGCATTTATATGAACTGGAGAAAGCGAAAAGCAAGGCTGGATTTCCGGTTTTCGATTTTGATTGGACGATCAACCGGAAAAGCAAGCAAGCATTTCAATGCTTGGCAACGATTTCGACCGTCGTGAAACAGCAAGCTTTCGATCGTTACATTATTGCCACGGATTACGACACGGAAGGCAGTGTCATTGGTTACAACATCCTGCGATTTGCATGTGCCAAATCCAAAAGCCAATTTCAAGCGGTTCTTGCCAAGGCCCGTCGCATGAAATTTTCCGCGCTCACGGTGAACGAGCTCCAGCAGGCATGGATCAAGCTGGAACCATCGCTGGATTGCCCGCGCGTCGAAGCTGGATATACCCGCCACCTCGTCGATATCTTGTTTGGACTCAATCTCTCGGCAGCATTGACCAGCGCAGTGAAAAAAGCAGGGAAAGGATTCCAGGTATTCTCGATTGGCCGCGTGCAAGGGCCGACGCTGAAGGAAGTCTGCGAGCGAGATGATAAAATTCTTCATCACGTGCCGGAAGAATACTGGGAAATCCGTGCAAGCGCCACGATCGATGGCCGGCAGTACTCGCTCGATAGCGTTCCGGCCACGTTCAAGGATGATGCGGATGCGCTTTGCATCAAGACGGATTGCGAGGGCAAGCCCGCGCGAGTTGCATCCGTCGAAGCAAAAAAAAATGCCAAGAAACCACCAGTACCTTTCAACCTGGCTGGTCTCCAACGAGAAGCGAGCCATTATTTCAAGTTCAAGCCTGCGAAAACGCTAAAAATTGCTGAAAAATTGTATCTCGATGCTCTCATATCGTATCCTCGAACGGACAGCGAGATAATACCTCCCGAAATCGATATCAAGGCCTTAATTGGTGAGATCGGTAAAATGCACCAGTATCACGTCAATGCCGCGGAAATCCTGGCAAGGGGTAACCTCGTTCCTTCCAGGGGCAAAAAAATTGATGATGCCCATCCCCCCATTCTCCCGACCGGTCTTGATCCGGCATCCGTGACCTTGAACAAGGATGATCTTCACTTGCTGGAGCTCATTACCCGTCGTTTCTTGGCATTGTTTGGCCCGGATTTAACCTGGATGGAAAAGAACCACGAGATCATCGGGAACGGCCATCCGTTCAAGCTCGTCACGCGGGAAATCCTCGAACCTGGCTGGACTCGCCATTACATCTATCACGACACACGCGACTTGAACGATCACCTCGCCTTGAAAGCAGGCCAAGAACTTATTATCGATGAGGTTAACGTGGAGAAGAAGTTTACGCAACCACCGCCACATCATTCCGAGATCACGCTGTTAAATTATATGGAACGCGTGAACATCGGCACGAAAAGTACTCGCGCGGATATCATCGAGAAACTAAAAGATCGAAAGTACATCGAAAGCGATCCGATCCGCGCAACGGACCTGGGAAACAAGATCGTCGACATTTTTACCAGGTACTTGCCAACCATCGTGTCCGTCGACATGACACGATCTCTCGAAGATGACATGGACGCCATCCTTCAAGGAAAGCAAAAGCGGGAAATCGTCGTTCAACGAGCGATTGGCACTATTCGTGACTTGTTAACGAAATTCAAGGCCAAGGAACAAGACATCGGAAATGACCTCGGAAGCCTCGTCACGAAACAAGTGGATAAGCGGCAAGTGCTCGGTCCTTGCCCGGCTTGCGGACAAAACTCGCTGGTACTCGTGCGGACACGGGGTAATAGGCGTTTCATCGCTTGCGAGGGCGTTGCGCAAAAAAGTTGCACGGTCAAGCTACCCATTAGCCAGGCAGGAAAAATTTATCCCACGGGGAAAATATGCCCCCATTGCAATTATCCGATGGTGAAACTCTACGGGAAAGGAAAAAAGCCGTGGATTTTTTGCGTGAACTGGGCAAGTTGCCCGGGCACCAAGCGTGCCTGCAACGGCACGACTCCCTAAACAGCCGGGCCTTTTGACGAGATGCGAAATCTCGCCGATTTCTCGGGCATGCACGTGGTCTTGATCATGCGGGCCTCGTGCAGCGTCTCGTCAAACTCGTTTTTTTGCAGATAAATGGCGTAATCACAATATTCCAGAAGGAGGTTACCACTTGAAGGCAATGCCAATTTCCCGGCCGCGTGATTCGTGAATATGATGCTCACATTATGATTCCTGGCCATTGTCCAAAGTTTTTCCGCTATCACGACTAACAATTGTTGTCGTTTCGCGGGTTCTTCCTGATAGAGCTGGAATGAAGCGGGGAGTATCGAATCGATGACGAGTAACGGGCAAGCCAGCCCATTATCAAACATCTTTTCGATGTTCTGGAGCAGGGCAATCATGTGCGGGGATGAATAGCAAGTTGCCACCGAAATCTTGTTCAAATCAACATTTCCCTCGGAGATTTGCAGCAACCGTTCCGGACGGAATGAATGCTCGGAATCGATGGCGAGAATTTTCATTTCTTGCCCGGCATAGTAGTCCAGGAAAGCTTTTATGGCGATATAACAAAATTCTGTTTTTCCAGACAACGATTGGCCAAAGACTTGATAGATGTGCCCCGGTTCGAACCCGCCACCGAGCATGTCATCGAGATTTCCCGCGAGGTGCACCGGAACCCGAGGAAAGGTCGGTTGCTGGGACAGCGCTTCCATGGCAGCACGGGGAAAGATTTCGTACGGCTGCTTGAATTCATTAAGCAGTGCATTTCGAAATGCACTCGCCTCGCTCGCAGGAAGTGCCAATATCGTGGTCAATTCTTCTTCCGAGGAGAGGAGGAGAGGAAGCAAGAACCACCTATATCCCGAGTAGTGTTGCCCCAGGTGCGATTCCAGGAAGGCTTGAACCTTTTCTCGGGATGGTTTCATGAATATCGCTCTAGTTAAGGAAAATCGCTCGTGGTTTCGGTTTGAATAATCATCGATGATGATGCTTTCTTACATGAATTCGAGGGCTGCGAGATTTTTTTGTCGTGATCGAGAATCAAGTCGGGAAATGTGGTAATTTGTAGATTACAATGGCGCTCAGTTGAATAATATCTTAATCTATAAATAGGTTTGCTGAAACTATACATATAGAGGTAAATTGGAAGGGAGTAAAGATGGAAGGCTTGGAAAGTAGTAGAGAAATGGACAAAGTTAAACATTTTTTGCTCGAAAAAGAAGTTGCACGCCAATCGACGATTTCCTCTTCGCTTAAAATTAGTCCAACTCGGCTAAATGGCATCATCACATCCTTGGAAAATGATGGTTTTCTCGAGAAGAAAAAGGCCGTGCACAACGGGCACCAGATCAACACGGTTAATCTCGTGAAAACCAATCTGGATAAAGGAGCGTACAAGGGTGCTGTCATTGAAGAGGTGCCGGACAAAATTGAAAAAATACCAGTTTCAGGTGTTGTCATCTTTGACAGCCCATGCTTTTTCTGCGCCAAATTAGAAACTTGCGCTGATGACGGCGTGGTTAACTATTTCAATTGCCCGCGGCTCAATGAATGGATATCGAAACCCCTGTAAAACGATTTTTTCCCTATTTCTTTCCTTTTCCGATGTAATAGAACTCCGACGAGACTTGCTGCGACGATTTCGGTTTGGACTTGAACACCTGCTCAAACGTTTCGCGCATGGCCAGGTCCAATTCTTTTGATTCCTCGGGCAAGCCTTGGAAGGATTTTATGACGCAATTGCCGCCAGGAAGGAGCAATTGCTTGCAGCAATCGACAGCACGCATGGATAGCTCGTGTTGCCGAAACAAATCTATACTTCGTGCACCCGTGAACTTTTGCGCGCAATCAGAGAGCACGACTGCCAAGAATGGCGGCTGTTTATTCGCGGCCTTGCACACAGCATCGAAAAAATCAGTATCGAGGATGTCTTTCTTCAAGAACACGACACGCTCGGATACCGGCTTAACACGCAGCAAATCCGCTCCAATAATCTTCGTTTTGGGAAATGTGCCATGCACATATTCTGTCCATGATCCGGGTGCACTGCATAAATCGAGGACCCATCCAGCTTTTGCGAAAATGTCGTGTTTTTCATCGATTTGCTGGATCTTGTAAGCAGCCCGCGATGAAAACCCGTCAGCTTTAGCTTTTCGATAGTACATCTCGTGCCGGCGCTCGTGGACCCACCGCTTGTTTGGCGTCATGTGCCTCAGTCTTGATTGTTATTGTTCCAAGGTAGAATAACGCATCCCTTCGCAAATGATAACTGCATGCCATGACGGGATACATCGTGTCCGAGGAGAAATTACAAATCGTGACGGAAGGCAAAGCCAAGATATTTGCTTACACGCTGCCTTCGAGAAACGGCGAGGGCATATCAGAGCAAGAAAACCTCGACAAGTGGGAATTGAAGGATGTGCCAACTCGCGGGATGCCGGTCTTTTACAACCCCGCGATGGTGCAAAATCGTAACATTTCCGTCATGGCCGTGCATGCCTGGAAGGACAAGCCCAAAGGCGAGATGAATGTTGCTGATGCCATGTGCGGGGGTGGTATACGAGGCATACGATACTTGCTCGAAGCCGGCATCGATGGCTTGCACGTGGATTTCGTCGATTTAAACCCGGCTGCAACCAGGACGTGTAAAAAAAACGTGGACTTGAACGGCATCGATTCCTCGAGCTACGAGATTTATACCCAGGATGCGAACGCTTTCTTGTTTTCGAAAGGGGTTGTCGAGGAAAACCGCTATGCCATCGTCGACGTGGATCCTTTCGGCAATCCCATGCATTATATTACCGGGGGATTGAAAGCGCTGCGTCATGACCACGGGATGCTCCACGTGAACGCAACCGACCTGGCCGTGCTCGCTGGCGTGCAATTGAAGGCGACGCTGCGTAAATACCAGGCGCGACCGCTCCGGCACGTTGCTTACCATGCGGAAGTCGCCGCCCGCATCTTGCTCGGGGCAATATTTCGCAAGGCAATGGAAATCGATTGCACGATCAAGCCACTCTTGACGATCGCCAAGAATCATTTCGTGAAAGTGATTCTCGAGAAAATCCATGATATCGAGAGCGCGAACAAAGACCTGGAGAATCGAATGGGGTACATGGTGCATTGCAGGGAGTGCGAGGAGCATTTCACAGCATTACCAGGCGACATCCACGATGCAACATGTCCAGCTTGCAACTCGTCGCACGTCGAATCCGGCGGGCCCTTGTGGCTTGGTGACATCCAGGACAGGGATTTTTGCATGGACCTGCGTTCCACTTTTGGAGAGTTCAGTTACATGCGTGGCCAGAAAGGACTCGGGAAGATCATCGAGAATTGTGCCGGGGAAGCGAGATTTCCCCCCGGATCGCACGACATCCACGAAATCGCAAGGTCATTAACCGTTAGTTCAGTTTCCTTGGAAAGCATCATCGAGGATCTAAAAAATCAAGGATATAATGCCGCGAGGGCAGCACTGAACCCGATCGCCATCAAGACCACGGCTTCGAGAAAATTAGTCTCCGATGTTATAGCTGCACGTGCTACAATTTAAAGCCACCATGATAGCTCGTGCAAGATTCGCTTCTATTCCTTTTGTACAATCTCAATAAATCCATGCTGCAATAGGATCTTGAACGATGCACGGCAGCATCGATCGCGTAGACAAGGTGGAAATCACCGTGGATGAGAAATTGGTTATGTCTTTGGCAAGCCCGGGAAGGCTCACGAACATCTGGGGCAAAAGCGGGGTTGGCAAGACGATCGTGGCCGTTTCGCTCGCGATTGCAGAGATCGGTGCTGGAGGCAAGGTGTTTTATATGACCGATGAGCCTCGCGACGTTGCCGTGAAACTTGGACTAATCTTCAATAATAATCCTTGCATCGCAATGCGATTTCCTTCAAGCATCGACGGGTTAATGCTCGCCAGCATCAAGCATTTTGCTAACCAGACAGACATGATTCAGCAACTGCCGTTCGCGTTCTTGCCCTCGCCTGAGGTCGTGGAATCCGCGGAATTCAAGAGTTTTGTCGATAACGCGGAAAATTATTTAAATGAACGCGTGGTAAATTCATTCGAGGCGTACCAATCACCAACCATGGTCGTGATCGATGAATTCACGCGCCTGTTCAAGCGCCAATCAATCGGTGGAGATCCCGGGGATTTAACCCCGCAGGTTGGATTGCAACTAGGCTTCTTGAAAACGATTGCGAGAGATAAAAACGTGAAAATCGTGGTCACTAGCTCTTCAAAAACCATACTGAGCGCGACTGAGGAGAGCCAGAATGGACGATTCATCGAGGTGCCGATCATCAATAATTTATTTGATTACTATGTGGACATCGATGCGCAATTAACGTGGACCGGACGAGCTGGAGAGCGAGCCGTCGCTATCACCGGCAGCGATGGAAAGCAGAACCGGTTCTACGTGGATCTTGCAGAACTACACACAAACCCGAACGAGGTGAATTAAAGAGCGAGGCTCTTCAAAGCTAGGCGAATCATCGTAGCCACGGAAAATGCCAAGTTCTTCTATTTCTTGAGTAAAAACCTTGTAAGTGACAGATTCAAGTTCACGCACGTTTCCCCCTCGGCACTGGCGAACAAGGAAATCCGGTCCAGGGACGAGGTCATCATCACGACCGGTTCCGAGGCCCTTGTTTTGGCTGACATTGAAGATAGCGTCTTACTCCTCAGTTTCGATGATGCGATGTACCCGTTATCCGAAGGAAATATCGGAAATTTCTACCGTATGTTCCGCATCATCATGGACACGCAAATCAGGGAGTGCAAGAGTATCACCATAGGTATCGATCCAGGCTTCAAGCATACTGGCATGTCGCTTTTCATCAACGGCACGTTTATCGAGGCCACGATCGTCCCGACCAGCGAATCGAAGATAAAAGACTTCATTAGCACGGCCATTGCCACGGCGCTTCAAAACTTTTCAGGTGCTACCATTCCACTTGCAAAAATCCGCATTGGTAATGGCAATTCCGTGGAAACGCAAAAAGTGCTTGACATCATCTCGAGCATGGACATCAATCCTGCGTTTGAAGTTCAGATCGTGGATGAATCGAATTCCAACACGGATTATTTCATTCAAAAAAGCAATTTCATCAAGATCGGTGATCATGCAAGGGCGGCGATTAACATCGCACTGCGGGATGGTGAGACCATTGAACAGCTCAAGGAGCACGGTGCATTCCCAAAGCCGGCCGGGGATTTCTCGAGAAAGCAATTAAAAAACATTCAAGCGGAGTCACGCACCATCAGCGGCGATAGTGGCATCACGATCGACCAAAAACTCGCAACAAAAGTGCTGCTCGGAAAATTGACACTCCAGGATGCTATTTCATTGTACAAAGCTGGTAAAAACAAATTATCCCAATCAGATGGTACTTCAGAGCCTGAATCGTCAACTTAAAAGATGCATGTACTCCGCTGATTCCGATCTACACGTGGTTTTCTAGTATATCAAGAAACTTTGAACCTTGACTTTTCAACTCGCTACTTCAACCGCGATATCTCGCAGAACAAGAAAATAAAGTGCGAGTGGTTCGTTCATGGGCACTTGGGCACCGTTTCATTAGGGATTGAAAAGAATGAAAGAAGAACTCATGGCGATAGTATGAGCATACTCCCATGAATCCCACGAGAAACGGTAGGAGTGCCATGTTCATGATAATAAAAAAAGTAGATAGCTTTTCTATATTCTAATGGCGCCGAGAATTCATTCAGCCTTTCTAGTAACCATCCCGCGATATTCCTTGATTCCTTGCCCTGTCCGCGAGTATCCCCCGCATCCGGTCTCGATCCTTGGGGTAATAGATATATACCAGCGTGTAAAGGCAGACACCAAGTATCCACAACACGAAACCAACCCAGAACATGCCCTGGGCGAGGGCCATTGCATTCGTGGCATTGAATATGGCTGTTTGATCGGCGATCTTTTGGCCAGGCGGGAGTGTCTGATACCCGAAAGCCGTTGCAATCAAGCTCACCAAGACGGTTCCCAGCGATTGAAAGGATCCTTCAAAGATCCTGTCCACGCCATACACGGAGCCGCGGATCTCGGGAGGAAAGATTTCAGAAAATATGGGGCTATTCGTTCCAGGCGCCGACCAGGTCTTTAGTAATCCGGTCAACACGCCCAGGATTATGTAGAGCAACATTGATGAGGTTTTCATGGGGATCACGAAAAAAAGCAGCAAGATCATGGGAATGCCAGAGATCCCCGAGATCTGCGCGATCATGACCCGGCCCCGGTTCGGGCTCCACTTGGCAGCCCGGTCACCGAGCCAACCACCCAACAATTCTCCCACCGCAGCGCCCGTGGCAAGCACGGCAAACAAGAGGCCTGCGACCAGTGGGCCAAATCCAACAAATTCGAACCACGTCGTGAGGAAAAGGAGACCATTCCATGGGATGGATCCAGCAAGACCTTGGAGGACGATGACTAGAAAGGTCTTGTTCGTCAAAATTTCCTTGTAATCCTTCCATGTCAGATTGTGTTTCTCGCCGGATGCATTATCCATTTGTCCCCTTACAGGATCCTTTGCAAAAAACCAAACAAGGACGCCAATTCCAATGCTGACGAGACCCCATATGACAAACACGAAGCGCCAGCTATCCATACCGAGAATCTTGGATGAGATGTCCACGATCGCGGTCGCGAAGAGCGTGCCTATTATCAGGCCAAGAAATTGCGTTAAACCGAGCCAACCAAAGGCTTTTCCACGTTTTTCTTTTGGAAAGTAATCTGCAATGACTGAACTCGTCGTTGGCACGATGCAGGCAAGCCCGATGCCCGTGATCGCCCGGTAGAAAAGCATGTCATAATATTGCACGGCGAAAGCCAGTAAAATGGTGACTGCACCCCATAGAAAAAGGCCGAATGCCAGAACTTTTTTCCGAGAGTGCCTATCGTTCCACCACCCCCATAAAGGGGCAGTGAGCGATTGCAGGAGCGATTGGGCGAACGTGATAGTTCCAAGCTGGTCAATGCTAAGACCCAGCGAGCTTTGTATCTGGGGATATACTGACGGGAAGAGTTGCGAGTCCGCGTTGTCGATGATGTTCGCGGTGTTCATCACGACTTGGGTTTCCTTCCTTCCTTCCACGAAAACATCTTTATCTTCGGGCGGTTCACTTTCCGACAAATTTCATCATCCTTGAAGGTTTTCGATTATGTATCATGTGTATAATGTCTTTCAACTGCGCTTTAACCTTACCATCATGCATTTATCAACCATCAATGAGCAAACGCTTGATACAGCGTTGTCATCAAGGCACGTTTTTTGGAGTGCAGAGCGTGTTGTTATCCGTGGTGATGACGTAATCCTTGTCGCGGATGTAGGTGACCGGATAGTCATCGCCTGGCTTGCCGAATAATGCCACTCGCAAGACCGTGTTAGCCCAATCATATGGCGTCCCGTTTCGGCAGTACAACCGGATGCGCCGGGAAGCTAGAATCTGTTTCATCCCTATGGTGAATGCATGTCGAGGGAAGGTTTCCAAGTTACCGCCGACCTCGGCGCGCACGGCGTTGATCGTGATCGTGAAGTCATTGAGGTGGACTTTTCTAGAGCCAAGACTGGCCACGCCTCGTTCCGGCTCGTTGAACGCAACGTGACCATGAATGCCGATGCCGCCATAACACGTGTCGATTCCTCCAACATCTTCGATCTTAGCATCGAGATCATGGACATTCCCTTCAGCAGGAAATAGCACATGGTCTTCGATAAGACCACAATCGGTAGAAATCTGGGACAAGAACAGGTCACGCGCGATGGCTTGAAAGCTCAAAGGGTGGTCGATGCTAATTGCATTGCCTTCATCATCGCAATATTCATCCATGAAGAAAAACCAGCAGTCTGCCAGGTTCACGACGTGCTCGTTCAAATATTCGACGAGATACGGGTATTGCCCATAAGGCCCGACAGGAAGGATGAGTCGCGTTGGCAAACCGTGTTCGGTACGGGAGTCGATTTCCGTGGCGATGTCTTCTGCAAACTGGCGATGCAACGCGTCGATATCATTGCACACGACGAGATGGGTTTCGGCTGCATCGATGACTTGCTCCGGGGCCATTTGCAATAGCCGGCGGATCTCTTCACCCCGCGTTTCCATAGATTCTCTCACTCCTGGTTAATTAATGACAGGATGTTTTTCGAAAATATTGCATCTCGTGTCTCATCATCGATGGCAAGCTGGTCAAGACGGGCGATATCTTGCTCGAGGATCGTGGAAATCTTGTCCGGCGTGACATCAGTACCAAAAACAACTTTCTTGAAAGCGCCGGGCCACCACAAGTACTTGTCAGCCCCTTCCTTGTCAAGACGTGCCCGCCAGCCCAATGGTTCACCAGTTAGGTCTACGAACACGTTTTTTCGCATCCTGGCGAGTTCCGCGGCATCCGCATTCCAATGGACGCCAAGATGCGCGATGATGATGCCAAGATCGGGGCATTCCCGCGTGATGGCATCAATGCGCATCGGTTGCATGGACCAGGAGGAGATGCCCTCTCCAGGCCATTCGCCCTTGGTCGTCACCACACCGGTGTGGAATAAAATTGGCATGCCGAGTTCCTCGGCTTTTCGCCAGATCGGCATATAGACAGGGTCGTCATATGGTCTTCGTGGCAATGTCACCTTGAGCATAGAAAAACCTTCGTCGTAGGCCACGTTCACCGAATCAGCATCGTCATCGCCCGGCCGGATGTACCACGCGCCAATGAACCTATCCGGATACTCGTTAACCAGTCGTTTCACTTCAAGATTCGTTATACTTCCAAACATCGGACCAAGACCGCTGATCGCGCATTTTTCAATATCGCATGTGTCCATAGCTGCTAAGAGTTGTTCGACATAACCTGGGGCATCGAACACGTGCGCGTGAGCATCGATCCGCCGCATGGAAGCTATCTCGAAAGCAGAACTTATAAAGGTTGGTGTAGATCAAGGTGCAACGTGATTGAAATGGCAAGCAAGGGTTTCAGTGGCCCCGTAACCGCCGTGCTGGTGGGAGCTGGCACGCGTGGTCGCGACGCGTACGGCCGGTACGCCGAGATGCACCCCGATAGATTGAAATTCATCGCGGTTGCCGAACCTGATGTGGATAAACGTCATAGGTTTCAAGAAATTCATGCGATTCCCGATTCCATGGCATTTGAGACGTGGCAAGAATTGTTCGAGAGTAGCAAGGGGAAGCTGGCCGAGGTTGCGTTCATCTGCACTCCCGATAGGTTGCACTACGAGCCAGCCTTGCAAGCACTCCAGCTCGATTACCATCTCGTGCTCGAAAAGCCAATTGCCCCGACCGTTGAAGAATGCCAGGGCATTGCTCGGCTTGCAGCGGAAAAACAACGTCTGGTCCAGGTATGTCACGTGCTTCGGTTCACGGAATTCTGGAAAAAAATAAAGGAGATCATCGATTCCGGCCGTATCGGCAAGATCGTGCATTATGATCATTCCGAAAACGTCGAGTATTGGCACTTCGGTCATTCCTACGTGCGAGGCCCTTACAAGAACAAGGCCACGTCGACACCCATTGTTTTAGCGAAAACGTGCCATGATCTCGATTTGATGTTCTGGATCCTTGGTGAGAAGGCCATCGATGTTGAATCATCCGGCACGATCGCGCATTTCAGGCCAGAAAATGCTCCTGCCGGGGCGCCGAACCGTTGTACCGATGGTTGTCCTGTCGAGAAGGAATGCCCGTGGTTCGCACCAAGGCTTTACTTGACCGCGGAGCCTCTCGTCAGGACAGGCTTGCACGCCCCTTCCCGTATAATCCGAAATTTCACGAAATGGATCTTGAAATCCAAGGCTTTCATCAAATTCATTGCATTATTCGACAAGCGGGCAAAGAAGTTGCTCAATTGGGACGAATTTCCCGTCACGGCCATCACTAACGATTTCTCCGTTGAAGGCAAGATGAAAGCACTCCGGGAAGGACCGTTCGGCGTTTGCGTTTACCATGCTGGTAATGACGTGCCGGATCACATGGTATCGACGTTCACCTTTCTATCCGGAGCAACGGGGACAATCACGATGCACGGATTTTCCGAACAAGATGGCCGGGAACTGCGGATATTCGGAACGAAAGGCGTGCTCCGAGGCATTTTCAGGCAAAATCGCGAGTTGATCGAGGTGACCGATTTTCGTTTCGAGAACACTCAAGTCGTTCATGAAGCCGGTCTTACCGTGAACGTTCATGGTGGTGGTGATATCGGCATCATGGACGCGTTCACGGCCGTGCTGCTCGGTGAGGTTCCAAATGACAAAGGTGGCATCACGGATGTCCAATCCGCGATGGAATCACATTACATGGGATTCGCAGCGGAGGACGCGAGGGAACAGCGAGCGGTTCTGGATATCGATTCCTATCGACAAGCAAGGTAGGAATTTCCAGGCGAAAAGTTCTCTGAAAAAAAGAAGTTTCTAGGCCCCCAAGGAATCGAGATATGTTTTGACACCGTCCTTGAAGCTCACGCGTGCAGTCCAACCGAGGTTCTCGATCTTCGACGTGTCGAGCAACATCTTCGCGACATCGCCGGTCCATCCTCGTTCCCCGCCCGTGTGGACGAATTCAACATTACCGAGGCCGAGAACCTCGATCATGGTAGTTGCAAGGTCATCAACCGTTTCCCAGGTTTTCGTTCCTAAATTGAAGCATTCATAAGTTCCTGGCTTTTGCGTTTCGAGCAACCATTCCCCGATCATCGTGCAAGCATCAACGCAATCCGACACGAAGAGATAACTTTTCGATTGCTGCCCATCACCAAGGATTTCAAGCCGGACTGGATCATCTTGAAGCTTGTGGTAGAAGTCATACATGACACCATGCGTCGAGCCAGGCCCATAAATGTTAGCAAACCTCAGCGCGGCAATCTTCAGCTCGTACGACCCCGCATATGCCGACATGTACATCTCTGCTGCTGCTTTCGACGCGCCATACGGCGAGATTGGCCTGAGCGGTATCGATTCCGGCGTGGGAAATGTGTCGACGTCGCCATAAAGCGTCCCGCCCGACGATGCGAATACCATGCACGGGATTTTATTGTTGCGTATGGTCTCCAGGAGGTTAAGCGTGCCGGTTACGTTTTGTTCGAAACAATCAATCGGATCATCAACGGATTCCTTGACCCGGGGATCGGCAGCGAGATGATAGACTATAGATTCATTGCCCGTGAAAATCCCGTTGTTCAATGCTTCCTTGTCTCGAATGTCAACTTGAAAGAAATCCACCTTGCCCTCATCGATAAGATCCTTGATCGTGTCGAGCTTTCCAGAAGATAGATTATCGATCACTATGACCTTGATGCCATTTTCCACGAGTTTATGCACGAGATGAGAACCAATGAACCCCGCGCCTCCCGTGACGACATTAATCTGACCAGTCATTCCATCAACACCTAGACTAATCGCATGTGCACCACGAGAATAATTTTTTGGGAAAAAGAAAGTAACTGAAAAGATGAAACCCGTTCCGCCAGGATTCCGAATTCACGATGATCAGTAACCCCGCCGTCGAAAACTGAACCAAGTTATGTTTCTTACGGTTTCTCGGGCGGGATTTTTTGGTCTTGCTCGGGCGCGATCGTCTCTTCTTCTTCCATCTCCTGCAACTCGCTGATTTTCTTTAGCATGGCAGATTCCTCCTCGCGCTGAGCTTTAAACCTGGTCAACTTGATCCGCTTGTATGTTCGGATGATGAACGCAACCACGGGGAATAATAACGCGATCGGAACGAGCGAGGTGATCACGGCTTCCGGGGTCGTGATGCTATAAGATTGCGCGATGACGGGCGGGACATTGAACACCATGTACAGCCAGAGCGGATTCGCCACGAGAATAGTGAGCCCGAGTAAAGCGCTTAACCTGAGGCCCATGTTCAGGAAGGTCGAGGACACCATGTTTGCCTCGCTCGGCCTTGAACCGATGGCAGTCAATGATTCTCGGGCACTTTTATCGATCTCGAACAAGCGCGAGATATACGAGTTGAGGCGGCGCGTGTCGCTCGATACTTCCTCGAGACGTTCCCGCTCTCGTTCCCTCTCCCGGGTGCTGATCATCTCGCGAATGGCGCCAAAACCGCCGCCCGTGAAAAATGATTTCAGCGTGACGCGTTTTTTCTCCTCTTCTTCCTTTTTCGTTCCGGATTCAATCGCAACACGTTGTTCCTTGATTTCTTTCTGCTTTTCGATCTCGAATTCCAGAGATTTTTCCCCGAGAATCGATACCTGGCTTCTAAGCCTGCGTTCTCGTTCAATGGATGGCTGGGTGACTTTTGCAACGTATGCTGTTTGGAAGCTCAGCTCCGCGCAAGAGTACATGAAAAATGCCGACCAGAACGCTCCCCCGGTCAACATTTTTGCCGTGGTATCTTGATTCGTGATGGGCATCGAGGGAAGATAGGTGTTGAAAAACGAACTGTAGAATGAAGTTGGAACATTGAACATATACAGCATGTATCGAATAAGACTTGGAAACAATGCCGTTATGAAAAGAAAGATCAAGCTGATCGTCGTGTACAGCGAATACTTGATATCGGACCTGGCGACGAATAGTAAAAGATACACGCATGCCGCGATGACGAGCAAGATCATTAACAAAAAATAGAAATTCGTTGCAAATCTCAAGGATTGATCGGCGAGTAAAGTGAAAATGGATGGTGTGTTGCCAAAAGGGCTACTTCCATGGATCATGTGGTAAAACGAGTAAAAGGGCACCGGGTTGCCATTGATATCAGTCAAGCGGAAACTCACGTTGAGGAATTGAAAGTACAGCGTTTCCATGATGGGCGATAATGGAACGACATACGCGTTCGACGTGAAAATTCTATCTATGTACGAGCCGGCGCCCATGCCAAGGTACAATAGCGCTGAAAATACATTTTTTAACGAATCGAGAATTGTGCTGAGACTCGTGCCCTGCCACGTGGAAGGACCAAAACTGGAAACAACGAAGACAATTGCGATTATAAAGAACGTGGTCGTGATCGCGTGCATGGCATACAAGAAAATCCTGGGCATCGTTCAATCCTCCATTGTAATTTTTTTTTAAATCTGCGCTTTTCCCTTGGCTTTCGCATGCAAGTATTCTTCGATGGTATTCTGTATGATATCATCCGGGCCTGCATTAATGACCGGGATGCCGAATGGTTGGGCAATCTGCTTCGCCTCGAGCACGTGTTGCATCATTTCCTCGGAAATGGCTTCCGCCAATGCACGTTCAGCAGGCGTCAGTTCCCTTCCAAAAACCTCGAACCATGGTGAAAATGGTGATATCACGATCAACTCGTGGCCACGAGCCCGGACCTTGGTGAACATGGTTTTTATTTCCTCGATCGGTGCTTCCAAGTCAGAAATCAAGATGATGAGATGGCGCTTCCTGAGTTGCTTCACGAGCATATCCATCCAAAGTCCCAACGTTTTTGGCCCAACAGGATGAGCCGTGGAGATGAAATCGAGCATTTGAAATAGTTGCTGGTCACCGGCTTCGGATTCAAGCACGCGAACACCCTTGTTAAGATCTTTCTTCTTGGGGTTGTTTTGAAAAACTGCCCCGCCTACAAGATCCTTATGCTCGAGCGCAACCTTGCACACCACGATGGCTGCCCTGATGGAAAACTCGAGTTTCGTGTTCAAGAGTGTTCCCGCGCCCATGGTTGAGCTCGAATCGATCGCGACGAGAACATTGATGTTTTTCTCTTGTTCCATCTCCTTGACCATGATGCGTGAGTGCTTGGCAGTTGCTCGCCAATTGATCTTGCGAAATTCATCACCAAATTGATATTCTCGGATACCGTGGAAGTCTGAACCCGTACCTACTTGCACGGACCTGTGAACACCGAACATCTTGCCAAGCGAACGCCCGCGCAAGGCATCGATCTTGCGCAAGTCACCATATGGCGGGTAAACGATGAGACGGGTATAGGAATCAGGTATTTCCCGTTTTTCATTGTTAAACTCCAGGCGGTCTTTCACGGCGATCTCGATTGGTCCCAAAAAATATTCCCCTCGAACCTTGGGTTTCAACACGTATGAAAAGCGCACGGCTTTTTTAGCATCGATGCGGGTCGAGATGAATGGCTCCCCGATCGCGCAAATGAAATATTCTTCGGGAAATAAGTCCTTGATTTCGACGAAATCAAATCGCTTGCTTCCCTTGTTCTTGATTTCGACGACAACATGGATAAAATCATCTTGGAAGACCTTGGTCTTGTCCATGGTTCTCGTTACAACGAGGGCATCGATATCGATGTTAAAATCGAAAAACGGAAGCGATATGACAGCACCAAGAATGAAAAAACACCCGAGCGTGATGAGGAAATAGCTAACAATGACAAATCCAAAGAGTAAAATGAACGCACCGATAGAAACCAGGGCTTTTCCTCGTCCGTCGAGCATTTTTTTCCAACCTTTTCAAATCTTTCGGAAATTTCCAGGAAATTACGATGCGTCCTGTTATATCGGGACTGGGATCTCGTCAAGTAATCGCTTGATGACCGCGTCGCGCTTGACACCTTCCAATTCGGCTTCTGGCTTGAGCTGTATGCGATGATTTAATGTGCTGAACGTGACCTCCTTGACATCATCCGGAATAACATAATTCCTGCCAAGAATCGCGGCCCTAGCTTTCGCGGCTTTCATCAGGACAAGGCTTGCCCTTGGACCCGCACCTACAGCGATCTGAGGGTCGTCCCGTGTCTTGGTCGTGACATCCCTGATGTACCGGAGGACACGGTTATCAATCCAGACATGTTCAAGCTTCTTTTGGAGCCTCACGATAGTGTCCGGATCGAGAATGGGGTTCACGTCTTGCCTAACGCCCTTGACTTGACGGCTCATGATCTCGACCTCGTCGTCACCCAATGGATAGTCCATGATTATCTTGAAATAGAAACGATCCAATTGGGCCTCTGGTAATGGATACGTTCCTTCTTGCTCGATCGGATTTTGCGTCGCGATCACGACGAAAGGCGAGGTGAGAGGATACGTCCTACCTTCCACCGTGATCTGATGCTCGGCCATTGCTTCCAGGAGTGCTGATTGCGTTTTCGGTGCGGCGCGATTTATTTCATCTGCCAGCACGACATTGGCAAAAAGTGGTCCTTCCCGGAAAATGAAATCACTCGTTTTTTGATCAAAGATGGAAGAACCGGTGATGTCTGCAGGCAAGAGGTCCGGCGTGAACTGGATGCGCTTGAATGAACAGCCCAGCACTTGCGCGAACGTTTTCGCCGTGACTGTCTTGGCTAATCCGGGCATTCCTTCAAGCAATACGTGGGCATCGCAGAGCACCGCGATGAAAATTTTTTGCAACACCTCTTGATAACCAACGACGACCTTCGATACTTCCGTGAGCGCTTCTTGTGCCTTGTTGCGGACCTCGCTCATGTCCGCTATCTCCATGCTGCGTCTTGCAGGTCCTTTTGTGCTTGTGGCAATCATGTGTTTTCCCGTGCTTAATTCGTTATCATGTTGTTTAAATTTTCAGTTCTACTTATTATTGCAGTTAAGTAATCCATTAGGTTACATTTTCTCCAGGTATTCCCCGATCGTGACGATTTCATAATATAAGTTTTCGAAACTCTCTACTCTCGTTATTTTTTGCTTTCTGGCGCCCTTGTGGACTATTCTTTCCATCTTGTTGAAAAATTGATCTATTTTCTTGCGGTCAACTTGCGGAAATTTATCAACAATAGCATTGATGATGGTTTCTTGTTTGGCATCTTCACCGATCTTCTTACTCGCTAACCTTTTAATTCGGTTATATAACAATTCTAAAGCATGATTAAATTCTGATTTTTCCATGTACCATTGAAGTTTCTGTGCGAAGAATGTGCTTTTTTTCATGATGCCCATTCGTGCAATCTGTTTTTCTGCTCTTTTTTGTTGCGGCGTCTTCGTTTTGGTAGCTGGTATCTCGGTTTTCGAGGGGGTCTTAGGAGATTCATGCTCGAACAAGAGTTTTCCCAGCACTTGACGTTCACTTCTTGCTTTACGATTTGCCTTTCGAGCTTTTCGAGATTCCTTCTTCTGCTTGTTCTCCTGTTTTTTGCGAAGTTGCTCTTCACTTTTGGGGAGCCATCGACGAAGCATGATGAATGCAGCGAACGGATAAAAAGGTGCGGTGACCCAGTTGCTTGACAAGAAACTAATATAATCGAGCAATTGCCCGAACATGGCTGGTGCGCTCACGTCTACTCCTGTATCAGGTCGCAAATGGTACTCGTCAAAAATGATCTTCATGCTATGATTTCCACGCGTGAGCCAATTGACACAATTCAAGGCAAACCGAAGGTTGTCAAAACCAGGCAACTTGATGAGCTGGTTTGAAAACATCGAGGCATCCGATGTAACGATGATGCGGGAGCCATTGTTGCTTAGTTCAGATTCGGCAATGACGGGTAACGCGTATCCCCCTTGTGGGATGCCATCAGGAAATGAGATTCCTTCGCTTTTGAGGAAGGTGAAAAGCAATCTAGGAATGCTGAGTCCACTGGGTTTAAAAACATCGACTGAGGGGTCATATATGCCATTTCCATTGGGATAATTCGGCTCAGCCTTGTCGACCCACGAATATTGGCTGGTGGAGGTCGCAAGCACGTTCCATCCAAATAAACTAGCCATGCCGGGGAGAAACATCAATGCTGATGCGTGGTTCATGACCAGTGAATTCACGCCGTTCATGACTGGGTGAGAAATGATATTTGCGGCGCTAATGACGGGGAAATCATTTTGCTCGTAATAGGATGCATTGTCTCGAAGAATACCTTGCATAAAAAATGCCAGCGGAAACGGATTCGTTGCCTTCGTGCTTGCCATCTGGAGCAACGATGCAATGCACAAGTACGTAAAAAGCCATTCTGTCGAGCCTTCCTCGTGAGCAATCAAGAGGGAACCCTTATTCCTGATAAATTCTTCCAAGAACGGGATATCAGAAACCGGATTAAAGAATCTATTTGGTCCTAGCACGATCAAGAGGGAGGATTCGTTGATCCGCGAGAGTTCCGAGTACGATGTGAGGCTTGAGTAAATGTTCGTGTAACCAGCGGCCTGAATCTGTTCTCGAAACTGGGAGGTACCGGAATCGCCGGTATTCCATGCCGAGTATTCTTTTTGCACGTTATTGTTTCCAGAAAATAATGGCACGAGGAGCGGAATCCAGACAATCGCGAAAATGACGACGAAAAGTGGCGTTTTTAGTTTTTCAACCTGTTCATGGAAGGTCAATTGCCGGCGCGGGGGAGAGACCTTGATAAATTTGAGCGAGATAAACCCCCCAACCATGCTCGATGGAATCGTGCATGCCAGGATTATGTAAACTGGTGCGTACCAGGAAAATGGATAAGGTATGAAGAATGACACGAAACCGGGTATGTTTAGGCTACTCCCGGCTGTGCCAAGGGTTATTGGTACAGCATCGGTTAGTGAGAGCGTATAAAGTATTATCCATATAATGTCAACGATATCGAGTCCCACCCATAAAATGATGGCTAGGATGATTCCAGGAAGACTACTTTTCTTGATTGAACGGGTCATAAGGCCGCTCACGAACCCTCCTATGATGGAGGCGGCCGCGAGTTGCGGTGCTATCGCGACCGGACCGGCATTCCAGTTGATAGCGTGGTTCCAGACAGTGAACACGGCAGAAAGGCAAACAATTAGCGCAGTTTCTGCACAAAATGTAACAAAAACCGTGAAATAGGTTTGCCCTGGCTTACTTTTCTGCGTGCTCATGCACAATCAAACCTCATCCATTGATTCATCCTAATTCAACCAATCGACGAAACTTACAATGCCGGTGGTAGCTCGCCCGCGAGATCCGTGTAAATATTTGCCCATTTTTCCTTGTACGAGTCAAGAATGTTGGCTTCCAGCTCGTGATGCGAATACAACATTTCCTCGATGATATTGACAAAGGGATGCACGTTTTGCGCCGGAATTTTCGAACTCTTGACGAGATCCGTGAAGTATTCCTTCACGGTCGATGAAGGCGCTTTTTTCACGTCGTGCTTGTTCTCGATCAACCATGCAAGGATGTGGAACATGTAAATCATTGCCTCTTTCTGCATGCCTGCATCGAGCAATAACCTCACGGTTTCGAACTTTTTCATCGTGAAACTGCGTATATCCTTCAATGTCCAGTATTTTTTCACGTTTTTTGCCATGAACCGAACCCTGACTTTAATTTTCGTGAACATGTATTTACGAAACTTACTATTTCATTACATGTGGACCACAATTGCACATTTTAAAGCTTGAACGATTGCGTCATATCTTTCGTGATATCCATGTAGAGATTACCGAGCAATGTAACGATGTTGGCAACTTGATCGATGGTCAACGTTTCAGCATGGCCATAGATGCTATCCAGCACGTTCATCATGAACGGAAATGCAAGCTCCCGGGAAACGCCTTTATCCGTGACAAGCATGTCGATGAATTCACGCACGGTGCGACTCTCCTTAACATCATCAAGATCGTATTTTAGGGTCGCAACTTGCACGAGCACATGATAGCAATACGAGATTGCCTCGCGAAATTTTCCTGCATTCACTAGGTCTCTCACGATATCGATCTTTTCTTCCATGTACCCGCGCATGCGTTGCAATTCAACTTTTTTGCTGATTTTCACGTAAGCAATTCCGAGCAAGATGATACCCGCCGCGACTGGCAAGATAAGCCAGAGTACCCACGTGGTGGTCGGTGGAGCAGGGACATTAGCCTGCAAGAAGAGGTGTAAAGAACCTCCAAAGCTGGATGCCAGATACTGGTTCTGTGATTGGAATGTTACCGTGTAATTCAAAAAAGCCGCGGATTGGGGTGAAAACGTCGCAGAAAAGCTGCCCGTCGAGTCAGTCACGGCATAGATTGTTGCTAGAATCGTCGAGCCATTCCACAATGTCACGCTTACGACTACTCCCGGGACCGGGCTTGTCCACGTTGACGGCTCGTTTTCCGCCAACGATCCATGGATGATAATCGATTGATTAAGCCACGTCGCATTTGTAATGGCATTTATAATCGTTGCAATTTGTGGCCGCACGTACACGTTCTGCGAGAAGTTCTTGCCGGCCGGCAACGCAGTATTAAGCGCTACCGTTACCATGGCCGTTGTATAGGGCAACACGGCAGGCTCTGATGCACTAATAAAGTGGTTCATGGTGTAATGACCAGAATTATCCGTCGTTACATTTGCATTTGCAATCAATTTCGTGTTCCACCAAATGCTCAGGAGCTTGTTTTTTATTAAACCGTCTCCCGCCCCGAACGCGACTGCATTGTACGTGAACACGCCCACGATGACGAGCGTGGCGTTGCGCGGCTGCGGGTTTGTTGGGCTGTTCAGCAGCAAGCTGAACAGCTTGCCGACGAAAGCATGGCTGATCTGGGCCTGGTTAAGAAATTTAATGGTAGTGAAGTTCTTTATCGTGATGGCGTTGTAAAAACCAGATTTTAGGAAGTAAAAATTCAACGTGGTTGTGTTTATTGCACCGGAGGGCGGCATGGTTATCAAGAAATAGCCCGTCGAGTTCGTGACCGAGGATGTGATGTTGCTCGATGACCCGAGACTTGCTTTGACCGTTTTTCCAACGACGGGGATGCCGCCTTTATTCAACAACCGGCCTGAAATGTTGAACGGATCGTTGTTGAAAAAAACATCGGGCGTATACTTTACAGAAGATTTCGGGATGGTGACATCTGCCGTGATAGTAACTGTGTATGTATTTACGAAGGAAGGATCGTACGTGTAATTATAATTTGGAACCGGAGCCAATCCTGCAGTGATTATCCATGGGCCGACTGTCTGGTTGTACATGATGCGATAATTTAACGTGAAATTGCCCGTGGAATTCGTCGCCGTTTTCACGATGCTACTAGGCGCCGTGTACATGAACGAATTGTTCATTTTCAATGCGATGCTGACGTTATACCAATGTTCCCATTTACCAGAAGAAATGTTTGCAACATCGACGTACCCCGTGAGCGTGAAGTTGTTGCCTTGGTTTTGGGTATGATTCAGTGGCGTGACTCCCGTAACGTAGATGCGCGTGTTGAAGGACCCGGAGGGCTCGACGTGGCCCGGAGTTATTGTTGCCGGTGCGACGAGGTTCTTCGACGCGTCGCTACCAAGCACGATTCCAGCGATGAAGAGCCCGATCACCACGATAAGAGTTACTTTCCATGCCACGCAAGTACTTTTCTCGTGCATCGTTCAACCCTGAACCATGGCGGATGAGGATAGGTATAACGTTGAATTCGAGGTGTAAGTCGCGATCACACGGATCAAATCACTCGTCCACAGGACCTGTTGTGTTAATTGGTAGTTACCTGGGGTTACCGTGGTGTTTGTTACCCTCGTTAGCGTGTCAACGTGTTTGAGTTGCGCGCCAAGGTAATATTGGATCGCGATGCTGATGACTTGTCCCCCGATGCCCGACAATGTACTGCTGTTCTGCAACGTGCCACTGATCGTGATATATTGGAATATTTCAACTGCTTTCGGGTTGAAGTCGACCGTGAGCGTCGTGGGTATCCCGATGGGAGGGGTAGCGCTCACGTTAATGTACTGGAATCGCTGGAACGTGGTGGATTCACTGTAATTGTCCGTGACCGTCAAGGAAACGGTATAGTTTCCTGGCGTGTTATATTGATGCGCGGGATTTGCTTGGGTTGACGTGCCGCTATCACCGAAATTCCAGCTATACGCGAGAGGTGGATACCCGTTAGTTACCGTCGAGGTGAACGTGACGAATTGGCCGGTCTGGATGCTCGTCGGGTTTGCTACAAACGAAACGTTCGGGGGATTGGTGGCTTTGACGTGTACGAGCAAAGGCTTGGTCACCGTGCTCGTGCTCCCATTTGCATCAGTGACCGTGAGAGAAACCGTGAAATTACCAACCGTATTATATTGGTGCGATGGATTCTCCACGATCGCGCTCATTCCATCCCCGAAATCCCAATAGTACGTTGCAGGAGTCACGCCGTTGCTACCCGTGTGAAGGAACGAAACGGATTGGCCCTGGGTGATCTTCACGGGAGTTAATGTCGTGAACGAAGCATCAGGTTTTACATTCACTGTGAAGCTGTTCACGGCCGATGCGATGACCGTGCCATTGGTATACGCCATGAATGCTTGAATCGTGTGAGGCCCGGAACTGGCAACGTTGAAGGTAGAAATGGCCTGGTAGATTCCAGAAGTCCCGATTTGTGAATAAGGTACTTGAATATGCGTTCCCCCGTCGAGCGAGTAAGTGACGGTGTTAATGCTCGTGGTGTTGCCCATGGTAATATCCAGCGGAATGAGGGTCGTCTGATTGACGGTGCTTCCCTGCGCTGGTTGGTTCACCGTGATGAATTGCGGGACCGGCGGGTTGGCTAATTGGTTCACGTTATACGCCGCTGGAAAATCATACACGATCCACTGGCCAGCGTATGACGGGCTCGATTGCGTTGGCAGGTAGGCTTCTGCCCAGGCGTACGCGTTCATGACCTCGATCTTGTTATCGTGATCCCAGTCGTAGAATCCAATGGCTACTCTCGCGGGAATGTCGAATGCACGGGCAAGCATGACGAATGCCGAAGCAAAATCGTAGGGGGTGCCGCCCGCGTTGGGATTCGTTGCCTTGGTACGGGCGAGAAACCACTCGACCATGTCTTGGCCGGATGGAGGGCGTGCTGGTCCTGTTGGAGGGATGGCCGTGTAGAGATCGTAGTTACTGTACAAGTAATTTTGTATGCCTTGCAAGATGTCGCATGTTCGTGAAAAACGTTTGTTGTATCCTTGATTCACGATGTTGGTGTAGGCCGTGTTGAATCTCGGGTGGTTCGCGAGATACGAAGTCAAGTCGCGAGACGAGCCAACACCCGGCATCTGGATGTAATTCGCGTACACGGGAGGCGAGTCCTGGCTCGGGACCAAGCTTGGTATCGAGCCAGACTTGTAAGCGTTCTGCGTCGAGCTCGACATGGTCGGATCTTCCTTGATGCAATAGGTCAAGTTTGCCCCTGATAATGAGGGAAGGCCCGAGGCCTGGATGGATGCGGCATCGTCTTGCGTCTTGTACAAGGTGTTCGAATCCGATATCGGGGTTGTTCCGCCCGATGCATCTTGAAGCATCAACGAGTTTTGGACGTAGGTCGGCGTGTAGGGGAAAAACGGTAGTTTCATGTTGATGTTCGTCGTGGAGGTCATGTTAAAGATGATCTTGCGACATAACGTGCTGAATGAGCCGTGGTCATAATTTTGGCTGCTGAACAAACTTTGGGTGTTGATGGATTTTGACCATGTCGAGCCGTTCGAGGACATCGTGTCGTATGCATCTTGTCGCATGATGCCGTTATTATACGGAGAAAAGGACAGGTCCTGGTAATAAAACAAAACAACATTATACGTTGCCGGGTTGAGATTCATGAAATTGCTCGGCAGTTGCATGTTATTGGTATCGAACAAGGTTTTCAACAGATTAAGCATGTTCGCGTTGAGCTTGCTCGGATCAATGACCACGTTGATCTTGAACGGGATAGCCGTGAGATTGTAGGTCTGCTTCGTCGTCGGAAGATCCGCTTGGGTATCGTATCCACCTCTGGAACCACCAAAAAACGCGTCAATCACTAACGGATAGCTGATATATGCCGCGATCAAGATCGCTGCGACTATCCCCCCAGTGATCAGGGTTCGGGAGAGATCCCGCTTCGATAACTCTCCAATGAATTTACGTTTGCGGAGGGACATGGATCGATTCGACTCGGGCGGCTATTTGGGGCATTGATAATCCAAATTGTACGTGTGTCACTATGAAACTAAGTAAATATAATTTTAACCGTGAGAATGTTGCAAAAAGGAGGCAATGTGTGAAGATGGAACGAGCGTTCCAATATTGGATGCCGGCGTAGTTTTCTTCAATTTATCCGAGGATGGCGCCGATCTTTTTGCAGTATTTATCTAAATCGAGCACGACCATCGTGCTTGAGTTTAATGGTTATCGATACTACTGTGCGCTTATTATGACTTTGTCTTTCGTTGATGCCGTTTCATTTGGACGCGATGATGATAAATACTGCAAGAAGATGATATTCGAGCATATGTCAAGATCACCGAATACAATCCGAGGAATCATGACATGTGATAATCACTAAATGAGATTCATCCACCTCACTTAATTTTTTCTTGAACCAGGGAAACCATGCCAATGCCGATGATCCGGGTTAGAAAGGACACGGCA
>Ga0209039_10000101_pt1 | contig 75677 bp, 73 predicted proteins | sample BogFormECP12_OM1_FD_188238 | JGI IMG/M metagenome (GOLD analysis project Ga0209039, IMG submission 188238) | Bog forest soil microbial communities from Calvert Island, British Columbia, Canada - ECP12_OM1 (SPAdes) (version 2) | ecosystem: Environmental > Aquatic > Freshwater > Wetlands > Bog ... | reverse complement strand
CGACCCGCAGAACCCGAACCACCTGTTTGCCGGGACCGGCGGCGGCGGCGTGTTTGAGATTACGCTCGAACAGGATGAGTAGCGCCCTATGGCGATTCTGGCCTTTGCTGGTTAACCGCTCCCATTCCCCCAACTAGATCCGATCAGACACTGGCGGTTAAGTCAACCGCCCGCTGCCAGGCGCGTCCTGCGGTGATTGGAGCCGACCAACGCTATCTTCCCTTTTTGAAACCAGTTGCAGTTTTAGCCGTTGCCCCTCCGCCAGCCGACACTCCGTTGAGACCACAAACCGGCCCATGGTAAGTCGCGTTATACTCGCTGACGGAGCACGCCAACTCTCCACTTCACGCTGAACCAATACAGAATTCGAAACCGTAATCAAGAAATGGTGTACTCAGTTTTCCGTGGGAATGCGTTCCACATGGTCCACCACGACGATCTCGACAGGGACTCTTTGGGCCTGCAGGCGCAAGCCAAGTGTCTCTTGCAGCGCGGTGAACAGGGATGGGACCCCATCGGCGTCGGTGGCATTGGGGTTCTGATCGTCGTTGGTCCAGCGGAGTTCGAAGTCGTAGACGCCGTCGATGCCCGTTTTGTCGACCACCATCTCCCCCAAAGTGCGCGCCACGAAGTCGGCTAGCTGAGCCATCGAGTTCTTCGTTGCCGTCATGGTTTGCACACGCCCCCCGTTGTGGTCGGTACCGGACCCGCCTGGCTCAACCGGCTTCAGTTTGAAGCCGCTCTTGGCCACCACCAGCGCATAGCCGGGCATATCCTTCGATTCGCGATGCACGGCCAGCTTGAAGCGGTCTTCGAGCAGCGTTCGCAGCATGAGCAAGTGGTCATCGTTCTTCGTGTCCGGCGGATACTTGGCGGCGATGTCGAAGCGGACGTCTTCCATCCAGCCCGGGCCGGTTACCTGCAACGGCTTGACGTTGTAAGCCCGCTCGATGAGGCGCTTCAGCGTCTGGTTCGTCATGACGACCTGCCCCTTGGACCCGTCCGACGAACTGTGGCCGCTGCCGGAGCTGTTGAGCTTGACGGAGGCCACCTCGAAAGCCGGGCGCGCGTCCCGCGGTTGAGCTGAAACGGCACTCGCGGCGAGCAGCACGACGATCCCCGAAGTTACGCGCATAATGATTCTTGCTGTCGGCGGGCAGGTTAGTTCCATGACGTTATGACGAAATCTTCCCGGTTTCCGTTTGTAGGCTTTTTCCCGGCGGGAGCAGCGAAAAGAGGTCAGATCTGCCTGCGCAAGCCGTCCCCATTTCAACTTCTTTCCCCTTAAGAATCAATCGCTCGCCAGGAATCGCTTTTTCCAGGCGTCTGCTACCCTGAAGCCAGGTAAGAGCGTTCTCGATCAAAGCTACGGCACTCAGAACGAATTCTTTGATGAGCTGCAATCCGATTCTCCAACTGACATCCCGACCTCGGCCGCTGCCTCGATTTCCCGTACGTTCCCTATTCATCAATCGTCCGAAATTGGCTTCGTTTCGCCAAAACCCGACATCCCATTCACCTCTCCGCCGCCCCATCCATCCCCCTGCAATTGGCTTCGTTCGGTCAACAGCCAAGCCACTATATCTTCAGCTCTTGCCTTCTCAAATTGGCTTCGTTCGGGAAATCACCGTCCAGGCCAGTTGGCTTTGTTTCGGGCCACTGATTCCCCTGCAATTGGCTTCGTTCGGGAAATCGCCATGCCTGGCATGAACTGGCGTGCAGTTCCACCAGCGGGTTGCCGTTCCCTACCCTCGCTGCTCGGTTCGTGGCCGGAGGAAACGCCTGAGGCGGGCGACCAGTTCGGGGGGATTGAAGGGCTTGATCAGATAGTCGTCGGCGCCCAGCGTGAAGCCGCGGGTGATATCGGCTTCCTGCTGCCGGGCGGTGAGGAGCAGGACGCGCACCGGGATGGACTCGAGGCGAGCCGCCGAGAGCACTTCGTAGCCGTCCATGCCAGGCATGTTGATATCGAGGACGGCGGCGCACGGGCGGTATTCGCGGAGGATCTGCAAAGCTTCGGGTCCGTTGGAGGCCATGCGGCACTTGATGCCGGCGTTCTCGAGCGAACTCCGCACTACCAGGCGGACGGTCAGGTCGTCATCGGCCACCAGCACTTCCGAGTTGGCGGAGTTGTAGTTGTTGGACCCGTTGCCCGGAACTTGCGGAGCAGCGACACGGGCGGTGGCGGCCACTGCCGGAGGAGCCACGGCCGCAGCAGCCGCTGCCGCAGCAGCCACTGCCGCAGCAGTCACTGCCGCAGCAGCTTCCTTGCGGGAAAGCGCGAAGGCCAGGCGCATAAGCACTTCTTCGGGTTGCCAGCCGTCGATGAGAAGCTCGGAGGCGCGGACCTGGACCGAGTAATCGAGAGCCAGAATCTGGTCGCGTGCTCCAGCCAGGACCACGGGCGGGCCGGAGAAGGCGGGGGACCCCGCGGCCAGCAAAAACGTGTCCTTGGTTGCTGGCGTGACGGCCACCAGGACGAGGCTCAATTCGCGAATGGGGTCGGCATCGCGGGCGGTGACTTGGTCGAAATAGCGCGGCTTGGCGCTGGCGCGTTCCAGTGCGACACAGAGACGATCGGCATCGTCGGCGGAAAAGCCAATGAGGCCCACGTGCTTCCCCTTGAGGGCGGCGACGATGGGACCGGGCACGGGACCGGTGACGGACTCGGGCGTCTCGATCAGACCGATCATGAGATTGGAGAGAGCTTCATCGAGCGCGGCGCGATCGAGGCCGTTGGCGCTCAAGCGCGCTTCCACCTGGCTTGCCAACGCAGCGATGGCTTGGTAATCCAGGATGCCGGCCGCGGCGGCCCAATCGCGGCAGGTGCGCAGGGCGCTTGGCACGTCGAGCGAGCGAGGAAGGGATTCCGTCATGAGGCGGACCTGGAGAGTGGCGTCTTCCAGGAATCGCCGCCGCAGGCTCTCCATCTCGGCAGGAGTCAAGGACAGGCCGCCGGGAAGGCGTTGCGGCGGCCGAGGGGACTCGACGTGGACGGGCGGCGGAGGGGGCTCGACGAGGACGGGCGGCGGAAGTGGTTTGACGGGAATGGGCTTCGGAAGTGGCTCAACGGAGACGGGCGGCGGCGCGGATCGGCGGTCGAAGTACTCGCGAACGCGGTCGACCAGCGTGCCGGTCTCGATGGGCATCGTGATATAGCCTTCGCAGCCTGCTCGGAAGGCCTTCTCGTCGTCTCCCTTCATGGCACAGGCGGTCAGGGCGATGACGGCGATATCGCGGGTGCGGCCGTCCCGCTTGATGCGGCGGGTCAGTTCGAGGCCGTCCATGCCGGGTAGTCTAATATCGACCAGCATGAGATCGGGATGGAAGGTTTCGAGCAGATCGATGGCCTGCTCGGCGTCGACCGCGGAATGGACGTCGTAGCCTGCCTTGCGCAGAAGGATTCCATTGAGTTTCAAGTTGATGGGAGCGTCATCGACTACCAGGATGGCTTCGTTAGGCATACCGGACACCGGCTCCCGCACGGCAGGCCCAGGGCGATTCCAAGGGATCGCCCGACACCGCTCGAAGGCGGAGGAATTGGCCTGCAACATGGCCGTTGGTTTCCGGTTTGGCCCGCATGATTCTGCTCGCGCACATCAGGATAAACGTTCGGGGGGTCTCTAACAATACCGCGTTTCGATAACAGCAAGTTATCTTCAGGGGATATGAGCGTACGCGTAGATGGTGTTTTCCGCCGATTTGGTAGAATAGTACTCGTTCCACCATGCCTAAATCCATAGAGGAATTGAAGATCATCGCCAAGCAAATCCGGCGGCAAATCGTTGAGATGATTGGCGCGGCGAAGTCCGGTCACCCGGGCGGTTCGCTTTCAGCCGTGGAGATTGTGGTTGAACTCTTTTTCAACCGCATGCGGATCGATCCGAAGAACCCGAAGTGGGTGGACCGGGACCGTTTCATTCTCTCCAAAGGGCACGCGGCGCCGGTGCTCTATGCCGCCATGGCGGACGCGGGGTACGCCGATACGCCGGTCGATCAACTGAACACGTTGCGCAAGCTTGGATCGGTATACCAGGGCCACCCGGACATGCGGTTCATACCGTCGCTCGAGGCCTCCACCGGATCGCTGGGCGAAGGTCTTTCGATGGCGCTGGGGATGGGCTTCGCGGCGCGCCTCGATGGACGGGCGAGCCGCACGTACGTCATGACGGGCGATGGCGAAGTCCAGGAAGGCCAGATCTGGGAAGCCGCCATGGCGGGGGCGTTCCACAAGCTCGACAACGTGGTGGCGATTGTGGATTACAACCGCATCCAGCTCGACGGCTTCGTGAGCGACATCATGGAAATCGCGCCCCTGGCCGAGAAATGGCGGGCTTTCGGGTGGCACGCCATCGAGATCGACGGCCACGACTTCGCGGCCATCGAGAAGGCGTTTGACGAAGCCGAAGCCACCAAGGGAAAGCCCACCTGCATTGTGGCGCACACCATCAAAGGCAAAGGCGTTTCTTTTATGGAAAACAATCCCAAGTTCCACGGCACGGCGCCGACGGCCGATGAAGTGAAACTGGCGCTCCAGGAGTTGCAATAAAATGGCTCCGAAACCCAAGTTCGAAATCAAGCTGGGCGCCGCCACCCGCGAAGCCTTCGGTCGCGTGCTGGTGGAACTGGGTCGCGAAAACAAAGATATCGTGGTGTGCGATGCCGATCTTTCCAAATCCACCATGACGGTGTATTTCTCGAAGGAGTTTCCGGAGCGATTCGTCTCTTTGGGAATCGCCGAGGCCAACATGACGGGGCTGGGCGCGGGTCTGGCGCTGGCCGGCAAGATCCCGTTCGTTTCCAGTTTTTCGGCCTTCGCGATGAATAAAGGTTTCGAACAACTGCGCGTGTGCGCAGCGTATCCTTTCGTGAATCTGAAAGTGGTGGGGACGCACAGCGGGATTTCGATCGGCGAAGACGGACCTTCGCAGATGAGCATCGAGGAAATCTCGCTGGCCTGTTCCTTGCCCGGGTTTGTGGTGATCGCCCCGGCCGACGAAGCGGCCACCAAAGCGCTGGTGCGCGCGGCGGCGGCGCACGTGGGGCCGGTATTCATCCGCACCGGGCGGCCGAAGGCGCCGATCGTTTACGGCAGCGATCAAAAGTTCGAGATCGGCAAGGCCATCGAGTTGAAGGAGGGACGCGATGTGACCATCATCGCGAACGGGTTGCTGGTGGCGCAGGCGCTGCTGGCGGCGGACGTGCTCGAAGGCGAAGGCATCGCCGCGCGCGTGGTGGATATGCACACGGCGAAGCCGCTCGATTTCGACACCATCGCGCGGGCGGCGGCGGAAACGCGGGGTATCGTGGTGGCTGAGGAGCACCTGGTGGATGGCGGCCTGGGCGTTCGCGTGGCGCAGGTGGTGGCCGAGACTGAGCCGTGCCCGATGGAGTTCGTGGGCATCCGGAACACCTACGCCGAATCCGGGCAGCCCGACGAGTTGATGGACAAGTACGGGCTGGTGGCGCGCGATGTGGCGGCGGCGGTGCGCCGCGTGGTGGCGCGCCAGAGCTAGTGCGGTATGTTCACCCCCATCATGGCGCCGAGTGGGACAGGCCATCGCCTTCTGTGGCCTGTCATGCCTGGACAAACCGCCAGACAGACGACAGAAACCGATCGTCTGTCCCACCCCCACGGCGCTGTTTGGTTGCGGCGCCATGCCCGATAGCCCGAGCCTTGCCGAAGCGTTTCTGGAACAGAGTCCGGCGTGTTCCTGGATCGTCAGTGCGGAATGTGAGTTCCAGCGTATATACGGCGATTCGCTTCCGGTCTTCGGCAAAGCGGCGGCTGAACTGGTGGGCCGGCGCGTCGAGCAGGCGCTCGACAAGGAAGCGGCGCCCGTGTGGAGCGACCGCATGGCGCGCGCGCTGCGGGGCGAGACACTGCTGTTGCGCGAGCGCCGCGGAAATGCGGCCTGGCATATCACGCTCTTTCCGGTTCGCCGCGAAGGCGGCCTGGTCCTGGCGGGCGGGATGGCCGCCGAAGTTACCCTCTGGAACAAGGCCGAGCGGGAACTGCGCAACACGGTGCTGAGCGCGCTGCGGGCGCAGGAATTCGAGCGCAGCATGTTTTCGAAGTTCCTGCACGACTCAGTGGGGCAAAACCTGACCGGCCTGGGGATGCAACTGGACTTGGCGCGGATGGACCTGGAGCAGATTTCGCCCGAGACGTGCCGGCGCATCGCCGAGATCCAGAAGGTGCTCGAACCGATCATGGAGCAGGTGCGCGAGTACACCTACGAGCTGAATCCTTCGGCGGTGGAGCGGGCCGGGCTGCGACCGGCGCTGGACCGCCTGGCGATCCGCATCCGCGAGCGTTACACCGGCGCATTGCGCGTGAATGTGGACCCGTTTCTGAAGATCGAACCCAAGATCGCGTCGGCGTTTTACCACATTGCGCATGAGGCCGTGGGCAACGCCGTGCAACACGCCAGTTGCTCTTCGATTGAAATCGCGATAAAGTCCACACGTACTGGTCTTACCATGGACGTTCGGGACAATGGGCGCGGATTCGATCCGGCGGACGTGCTGGAGGGGAGTAGAGGACTGGGATTGCTGAGTATGGAGCACTTTGCGGCGCAGGCAGGATTGGATCTGGCGATTACAAGCAATCGCGGAGCGGGAACCAACATCCAGGCGACCGCACTCAGGGATGAGTGAAAGAGGAATATGCCACTCGACATTGTTCTTGTCGATGACCACAAGCTGGTACGCGACGGAGTCAAGGGAATCCTGGAACGGGGAACGGAGTTCCGCGTGGTGGGAGAAGCGGAAAACGGGGCCGACGCCGTTCAACTGTGCAAGAAGGCGGCGCCCGACCTGGTCCTGATGGATATCGGGCTGCCCGGCATGAACGGGATCGAAGCCACCACCGAACTGCTGCGGCACTGCCCGGGAGTGAAGGTCGTGATTCTCTCGATGTACGACGATGAGAACTCCGTGGTGAGCGCCATCCGCTCGGGCGCGCGGGCGTTCGTGCTGAAGAAGGCATCGTCGGCGGAGATGCTGGACGCGTTGCGGACGGTGGCGCGCGGCGGTTCCTACTTGAGCTCGCAGGTCTCGGACCGGCTGCTGGCGCGGATCCAGCGCGGCGATCTGGACACGCGCGACCGGAGCCCGCTGGAATCGCTCTCGCCGCGCGAGTTGCAAGTGCTGCGGCTGGTGGCCGAAGGGAAGACCAGCAAGGACATCGCGGTGCTGCTGGACCTGGGGCTGCAGACCATCCGCAGCTACCGCAAGACCATGATGAAAAAACTCGGGGTGAATAATGTGGCGGGCCTGACGCAACTGGCGCTGGCGGCGGGCGTCACCCACTGGAACAAGCCGGATGCAGACACCGTGGAGTGACGTAGAGGTAGCGGACGCGCACACGCATTTTTTCTCACGGCGCTTTTTCGACGCGCTGGGGAGCGAAACCGGACAGGATGCCGCGGCGGTGGCCACGAGGCTGGGATGGGAATTGCCGCCCGCGGATCCCACCGGGCTGGCCGGGCGCTGGGTGGCGGAGCTGGATGCGCAGGGCGTGGCGCGCGCGGCCCTGATCGCGAGCATTCCGGGAGATGAAGCGTCGGTGCTGGCCGCGAAGGCGGCTTTTCCGGACCGGTTTTACGCTTACGCCATGGTGAACCCGCTGCGCGAAGAGGCGAAGATCGAGCACGGACTCGACGCCATCTGCCTGTTTCCGGCGATGCACCGGTACTCGGTGCAGGATGCGCGCCTGGAGCCGTTGCTGGAACAGGCCGCCGCGCAGCACTGCGCGGTGTTCGTACACTGCGGCGTGCTGACGGTGGGATTGCGCAAGAAACTGGGGCTCCCCTGCCTCTTCGACATGCGCTTTTCCAATCCCTTGGACCTGCATGCGGTGGCGCAACGGCACGCGCGCGTGCGGTTTATTGTTCCGCACTTCGGCGCCGGGTGTTTGCGCGAGGCCCTGATGCTGGCCGATCTCTGCTCCAACGTCTACCTGGACACCTCCAGCAGCAATTCCTGGATGCGGTACGAAGGCCTGAGTCTTACTGCGGTATTTCAACGCGCTCTGGAAGTGGCCGGGCCGCGGCGTTTGCTGTTCGGAACGGATTCGTCCTTCTTTCCGCGCGGCTGGATCGACGCGGTCTTCCAGGTGCAGACACGAGCGCTGCTGGAATCGGGAGTCGGGGCGGACGACGCCCGCCTGGTCCTGGGCGAGAACCTGGCGCGGGTGCTGGAGGCGGCGTAGCCCCGGAAGGACGGGCCGCAAAACGGGGACTGCTACCAATTCCCGCCTTTGGAATTGGATAGCTGTACCCGCTTTGCCCCAGGAAACAGCGCCGGCCCCGCATAATCCTGAGAGGATTCGGGCGGCGCAGACACTACCCCTCTGACGCTATGCGAGTGACCATTCGAAAAGTCCGCGGGGCGCCGCCGCATCCACTGTTTCCGGGTCTGACGGCTGCGCGGGCAGCGGTGGCCAAGGGCGAGCATGCCGCGCTGGCGGGCTCATTTGACGAGCTGGCGCGCGCGCGGGCCGCGGGAGCGCGAGCGCGGCGCGCGGTATTCGTTTTGCATTACAGCGGCCGGCCGCATCTGGGCGAGGGCGAACGGGACGCGCTGTGGGAGATGTTTCGGGCGCCGGTGTATGGGATGCTGCTCGACCGGGACGGCCGCGTGTTGGGGTATGAATGCGAGGCGCAGAACGGGCTGCACGTTCTGGCGGAATGTGCGCTCCCGGCTGGTTTGGTGGACGCAGGGCCGTGCTGTTGCGGTCGGCCGGGCGGCCGGCTGGCGGCGGAAGCGCTGGCGACGGCGCACGCGGCGGATTGAGCGCCGTCGCACCCTCAGTTGACGCGCTGAGTGGGGAGCCTGTGTCTAATCGGGACCGGTTGTTACGGGGACGGCGCTTTGCGGCCAGTCTACGACAAACCGGTTTACCAACAGCTTAGATATCTTCCTCAATGTGGATAGCCATCGAGCGTCAGCCTATCGCCCACTACCCAGGTGCTTTTCGATCAGATCGACCGCTGTGCGAACGCCGTCCTCTTGGGCCATCAACTTGCCCAGCGCCTCGGCCTGTAATGCCATCTCCGGATCTGCCAGCACTCGCTCAATTCCGCTTGCGAGTTGCCTCGAATTGAGTCCCTTCCTGCGGAGCGTCTTGCCCGCCACATGCAAACGCTCCAGTTCCGCGCCCCAGAAGAATTGGTCAGACACATGCGCCACGATAATCGAAGGGCGGCCAGCGAGCAGAGCAGACTGTGTGGTTCCGGCCCCTCCGTGGTGCACTACCAGGGAACACCTTGGGAAGACTTTAGTGTAGGGCGCTCGGTTAAGTTTGAAGAATCTCTCGTCGGTTTCGAACCTAGACAGGTCCGCCCACGGCAACTGGATAACGGCCCGGCAACCGATACGACGAACCGCGTCAATCCATATCAGCACAGTCTCGCGGATGTAGTCGAAGCTCATGGGCATCATGCTGCCGAAAGTGAGGTACACAGGCGGACTTCCTGCTTTCAGAAACTCGTTCAGCCCCTGTGGAAGGTCGTCGCTCACTAGGTCAACCGGGGGACTAAGGAAACCGCAGACCTTGTTCCGCGCATCCCAATCGACTGGTGTCTGACAAATATGCCGACTTACGCCAATAAGGTTGAGCCGCTCCGCGGCCCAGGTTTGGGTCATGACGTCAGAATCCGGCCTAAGACCTTCGGTGGTCCGTAGCGCGTTTATGCGCGGCAGGAAAATGCGGTTCACCATCATTCGCACCAGTCGCCACCCCAATGGGTATGACCACCTGCCCAAGTCTGGCAAACCCGGCGGACAAATCCACGCGGAAGGCAAGCAGTTGTGGACGATGTTCACGGTGGCAATGGGCACGCCGGCCTTCTCGGCAGCGATGCGAAGTGGAAAGACAAAAAAATGCCCGACCACGGCGTCGTTGGCTGCGCATAGGCTCTTGGCTGCGGAATACATCAAGTCTGTGGCGGGATCGAAGCCGTACCTCATTACAAGCTCCGCCTGCCTGATGGGATTGCCAAGTTCGATGATCTGCCGCCATACCTTCTCGACTCGCTCAGCCGAAGCCATCTGTGGATTCGGTACGACCACGAGCTTATAGCCAAGCCACTGTGCGAGACCGCTGTAATCCCGGCCAATGTTGTCCGTGACGGCCAAAGTCACCTTATGCCCTGCTTCAACAAGCCCTGCCGCCAACGCAGTGAACGGCCGGATATCACCCTCGCTGCCCCAGGCCTGCAAACCAATTCTCACTCGACATCCAGATTAACGTGTGTTGCGGTCGAGAGCGGGTATCTCGTCCATTGGGCGGCTGGCCGGCTAGGCCAGCGGTCGGCGGCCCAATGGAAGGAAAGGCGGTTGATCTGTCCCAATCGTGTTAGCGGCCCAATCTGGCCGGTGTTGGCAGGCGCTTGGCGAGCAGGCGGGAGTTACTTCGGTCCAACTTCCGAGTGGCGCCGACAATCCAAGTCGCCGACGCGAGCGCGGCCGGGCTTAGAATCAAGACCATGCGGACGCCGGCCGTCTCTCATTTGACAGTCTTTCGGCGCCGCGGTTTATTGTTTTACCAGTTCGACACGGCGATTTCGCGCTCGTCAGACTTTCTCGCTGATTGGGCCAGTCGTGGCGGAATTATCGGTCGGCCCGAGAAGATCGACCCAACGTTGCGCCGCAAATTGGGGCTCCTCCGATCCGAAGTCCTCTGTATACCAACGCCTATCGCAGGGTTGTTCGGTTCAGTCGGCACAAGGAGCGACTTGCGCCTGGACAACGGCGCATGCGGAGGCTGACGGGCTTCCAGAATCGATCCTCCCGTTCGGCGTAGAGTTCACCAGCGCCCGCCCACTTGGCGTGATGTGGGTTCTCGGAGAGTGGGCCGAAGCGTGCCGCTGGGCAACCGGAGAGTTAGATCACGTGAAACGCTGGTCACGTCACCAAAACCGCCCCCAGCCAGACCACGCCACGCACCCATTCACAACCCCAGCCAGATTATTCTCACCCCATTTTTCAATTACTTGCCATTTCCCCACCGCAAACTCTCCGATGTCGGCTGTTACCGTGAAATCGGGATGGGCCGCTTACTCGGCCGGTCCTATTTCCATTAAAGGACCCATCATGACTTCCAGTCAGATAGCCGCCAACCGCCTCAACGCCCGGAAATCCACCACTCCTCGCACTCCTCAAGGTAAAGCCGTGTCTTCCCGAAACACTTTCAAATCCGGCCTCGACGCCGATTCCCAATTCGTGACACGCCGTCCACGGAACCACGCCGGGTTGACATCACCCCGCCAGCGATTTTTCGGCGGCCGCGCGAGGGTCTCCGGCGGAACGGTAGCCTTGCCGTTTCAGCGCGGCTTCGAGGGCTTCGAGAACCATCAGAACGTTCTCGCGCGTCGAGCCGTAGCCCATCGTGCCGATACGGAAAACTTTGCCAGCCAGCGGGCCGAAGCCGCCGGCAATCTCGATGCCGTGCTCGTTGAGCAGATACTGGCGGAGTTGGGCGTCGTCCACGCCGGCGGGGACGCGCGGGGTGTTCAGAGTCCAGAGGCGATTGGCCGGGTCCTCGACGTGCATGCTCAGTCCCATGGCTTCGATGCCCGCGACAAAAGCCAGATGGTTGCGGCGGTGGCGCTCCCACCGATTCTCCAGGCCCTCTTCGGCGACCATGGCGAGACCCTCGCGCAAGGCGTAGAAGAGAGTGGCGGAAGCGGTGTGGTGATAGCGGTGGCCGGTGTAAAACGTGTCCAGCAATTGCAGGTCGAGATACCACGACTGCACGGGCGCGGTGCGGGCCTTGAGGCGATCGAGCGCGCGCGGGCCGACGGTGATGGGCGCGAGGCCGGGCGGGCAGCCGAGACCTTTCTGGGTGCAGCTATATGCGATGTCGATGCCGTTTTCGTCCACCAGGACGGGCATGCCGCCGAGCGAGGTCACGCAATCCGCGATGGTGAGCGCGCCAGCCTGGTGGGCCGCTTCGCAGATCGGCCTGGCCTGATTGAACATGCCGGTGGAGGTTTCGGCTTGCACGAAGCCCACCATGTGGGGTTGCTCGCGGCGGATAAAATCGCGGACTTCCTGGGCGTCGAATGGCTCGCCCCAATCTTTGGCCAGGCGCACGACTGTGGCACCCTGGCGGCGCGCCATCTCACCGATGCGATCGCCGAAGAAGCCGTTGGATAGCAGGGCAAACTTGCGTCCGGGTTCTGCGAAATTCGCGACGGCGGCCTCCATGCCGGCGCTGCCGGTGCCGGAGATGGCGATGTTAAAAGAATTGCCGGTGGAGAACGCGTAGCCGAGCAGCGTGCGGATTTCGCCGGCGACTTCAAAGAAGAACGGATCGAGGTGGCCGACCACGTTCTGCGCCATGGCCTGGTACACGCGAGGGGCGACCATGCTGGGGCCGGGGCCGAACAGGAGGCGGCGCGGCGCCTGCAGGGGAGGATATTCTTGCGGCATAGAAAACCCAGTGTAACGCGGTGCTGACGCCAGCTAATCCCGGCATCCTCCGCGAAATCCTGTATACTGCTTTGAGCCACAGGGCCACTTTGGGCCGCGGCAAATCTCAGAACATTGTGAGGGGAAAATCATGTTGGGCGAACTAATCGGAGAAGGCAACGGAAAACGAAGCTATCGGAAAGTGGTATCGGCGGAAGGCGGCACATTCTCGGTCGAGGTTTCATTTGAAAGCACTGGGAAGATGCTGGGCGTCGATACCCACGAAATAGGGACCTACTGCTCGCAGCCGCGGGCGGACGGCACTCTGTACGGCGAGGGGCACGGGGTGGTGCTCGCAGGGGACGGCGGCGTCGCCACGTGGAAAGGCGGCGGCGTGGGAAAGATTCTGCCGACTGGCGCGGTCAGCTATCGCGGAGCGATTTATTACAGCACGGCTTACGCCAAGTGGGCGCGGCTGAATTCGGTCGCCGGCGTATTTGAATTCGAAATCGACCCCCAGGGCAACACGCACAGCAAGCTGTGGGAATGGAAGTAGGCACGGCGTGCTGAGGGCGAGCGCGCCTCCGCTCCCTAACGGTCGCGGTTCGGTTTTAGCTTGGCCTGTTTGTAGGCTTCGCGGATTTCCTGCAACTGCCGGGCGTGCGATTCGGCATGCCCGGCATAACCTTCCAACATCTGGTGCAGCGTCATGACGCCGTTCACGGAGTGCATGCCGGTGCGCTCGAAGACGGCGGCAGGCTGGTCCTTCAACAGGTCGTAATTTTCGGCGCGGATGCGGCGGAAGGTTTCGAGCGACTGCTTGGGCTTGCGGCGGGTGTAATCCAGATTGCGCGTCCAGGCATCCTGATCGTAGGCAATGATGGTGGGGTTGTCCTCCGCGATCACCTGGCGGAAGCGGTGCGCGCCCACGAGTTCGGCGTCGGCGAGGTGGGCGACGATCTGGCGGACACTCCACTTGCCGGGAGCCATCGCGAAATCCTCTTCCTCACCGAAGACTCCAGTGAGCACCACGGCCAGCATCTCGGGGCCGCGCCGGTAACGTTCGAGCAATGCGGTAAGGTCGGACATATGGAGATCAATAATAGTCCGCGCTGCCGATTAAAGCAATCCGGCAGCGGCGCGAAGGCCATACAATGGAACTTATCTTATGAAACTCAAAGTGACGGTATTGATGGTGTTGGCGGCTGTGTGCGGCTGGAGCCAGGCACCTGTGCGGCCCATCAAGTTTGCGGCGCGCGGCACACGCGGCGCGGTGACGGGCGGCAGCGAAAACTCCACCGAAGCCGGCATGCGGATGTATTACAGCGGCGGCAACGCGGTGGACGCGGGAATTGCGACCATGCTGGCGGCCTCGGTGGCGGAGTTCTCGCACTTCGGCCTGGGCGGCGAAGCGCCGATTCTGGTGCGCACGAAGGACGGCAAGGTCCACGCCATCGCGGGCGTGGGCACCATGCCCGGTCTGGGAACGGCGGATTTCTACCGCAATCATGTGCTCAGTGCCCTGGAAATCAGGGATCCGCCGGGACTGCACGGATTGAAGGACTGGGTTCCGACGGCAGGCATTCTTTCCACGCTGGTTCCGGGGATGGTGGACGCGGCGCTGGTGACGCTGAAGGAGTATGGCACCAAGTCGTTCGCGGAAGCGGTGCAGCCGGCCATCGAACTGGCGGACGGCTTTCCGATCGATGAAATGCGGGAGTGGTCGCTAGAGGTGTACCAGCCGTACCTGGCGCAGTGGCCGGCTTCGAAGCGGGTTTATCTGGCGAACGGAACGTACCCGAGGGCCGGAGAAATTCTGCGGCAGCCCGACCTGGCGCGCACACTGCGCAACATGGCGGACGTGGAGAAGAAGGCGCTGGCGGCCGGAGCCACGCGCTCGAAGGCCATGGACGCGGTGCGTGACTACTTCTACCGCGGCGATATCGCGCGGCGCATAGATGCCTTCTCGAAACAGAACGGCGGCCTGCTGCGATACGAGGACATGGCGGCGTTCCACGTGGAGCCGGAAGACGCGGTCTCAACCACGTTCCACGGCTACACGATTTACAAGCCAGGCTTCTGGAGCCAGGGCCCTTCGATGATTGAAGCACTGAACATTCTGGAAGGCTTCGACATTACCGGCATGCAGATGAATTCGGCCGAGTACATTCACACGCTGGTGGAAGCGCTGAAGCTGGCGTACGCGGACCGGGACACGTATTACGGAGACCCGAAGTTCAGTCACATTCCGATGGAAACGCTGCTCTCTAAGGAATATGGAGCGGAGCGGCGCAAGCTGATTGGGGAGAATGCCTCGCTCGAATTCCGGCCGGGTAAGATCGGCGACCATCCGCCGCAGCATCCGTCGCTCTCGCAGATCGCGCGCTACAAGATGGACCCGAATCTCAAGGCCAACGACACTACGTGCGTGGACGCCATCGACCGGGATGGGGTGGCGATTTCGATTACGCCCTCGGGGGCGTGGATGCCTTCGTTTATCGCGGGCGACACGGGCATCCCGCTGACGCAGCGGGCGCAGAGTTTTCTGCTGATTCCCGGGCATCCCGACGAGCTGGCGCCAGGAAAGCGGCCCAGGGTGACGCTGAGCCCGACCATTGTGGTGGGTCCGGGCAAGAACCTGCTGACGCTCTCCACGCCGGGCGGCGATCAGCAGGACCAGGCGCTGCTGCAGGTGCTGTTCAACGCCGTGGAGTTCGGCATGAACGCGCAATTGGCGGTGGAACGGCCCCGCTTCCAGTCCGAACATTACGTGGAAAGCTTCGACAATCACGAGATGAAGCCGGGCGTTCTCTTGATCGACGAGCGCATTCCGGCCGCCGTCGTGGCCGAATTGAAACGGCGCGGGCACCTGGTGGAAATCAAACCACGCACGGATAGCGGATCGGCGCCGGTGATGATCCGGTTCTACCCGAGCGGCGTGATCGAGGGCGGGGCCGACCCGTTCTACTACCGGTTCGCACAAGCGTGGTAGGCCCGCTGTTCGACGATTTCGGCGGCTTCGACCGCGATGGGCTGGCGGCCCGGCTGAGCGGCCTGGCGCAAAAGAACATCTACATCGGCGGCAGCTCGTGGAAATACGAAGGGTGGCTCGGGCAGGTGTACACGCGCGAGCGGTACCTCGCGCGCGGCCATTTTTCGCGCAAGCTGTTCGAGCAGGAGTGCCTGCGCGAATACGCCGAGACCTTTCCCACGGTGTGCGGCGACTTCGCGTTTTACCAGTTCCCCAGCGCAGAGTTTTGGCAGCGCCTCTTTTCGCGCGTGCCGGAGGGATTCCGCTTCGCCTTCAAAGTGCCGGAACAAATCACCTGCAAAGTGTTTCCGAAGCACGCGCGCTACGGACCGCAGGCGGACAAAGAGAACGAGGCATTTCTGGACGCCCGGATGCTGCGGGAAATGTTCCTGCGGCCGCTCGAACCGTATCGCGAAAAGACGGCGCTGCTGATTTTCGAGTTCGGCGCCTTCGGACGGCGCAGCTTCGCGGAGCTGGCGCAGTTTCTGGACCGCCTGGACCCGTTCCTGAGCGCGCTGCCGCGGGAATTCCGCTACGCCATCGAGATCCGCAATCCGGAATTCCTGGAGAAAGATTACTTCTCGTGCCTGCGCAGAAACGGCGTGGCGCACGTTTACAACGCATGGTCGAAGATGCCGGAGCTGCGCCGCCAACTGGCCATACCCGATTCGGCGACGGCCGATTTCCTGGTCTGCCGGGCCCTATTGCGCCACGGGCGGATGTACCAAGATGCGGTGAGGCTGTTTGCGCCGTATACCCAGATTCAGGACCCGAACCCGGAAGCGCGGGAATCCATGCGCTTGCTGATTGGGCGGGCTCGGGAAGAAAAGCAGTTTCTGTTCTTGTTCGTGAACAACCGGCTGGAAGGAAATGCGCCGCTGACGATCCTCTCACTTGTGGAACCTTAAGAGGACGCGAGATGCTTAACCACTACTCTTATGCTGCTGCAAATTGAAGAACATCAACTGGAGGGAGGCATCACCGTGGTGGGGATGTCGGGCAGGCTGGCGCTGGGCCGGGAAAGCCAACGGATCGAGAACATGGTGGATGCGCTGGCGAAGAAGGGCGCGCGCAAAGTGATCTTCGATCTCAGCCGGGTGGAATACATCGACAGCGCGGGTATCGGCCTGCTGGCGCTGGCGAGCGGCAAGACCAAGGAATCGGGCGGGAAGCTGGTGGTGGTGTCAGGCTCCGGGCGGGTGCTGGAGATGTTGAAGCTGACACAGATGACGGCCGTACTGGCGATCTCGCCGACGCTGGCCGAGGCGCAGGCGGCGGTCGGCTGAGCGGGCGGCAGGTTGCTGGAATCGGCGCCGCAAGAGGCTCACAAGCGCTCTGGAGCGCGCAGTTTTCGGGCGGCGCGTCGCGATGGTATACTTGGTTTTCCAACCTAGAAGGGCCCGTAGCTCAGTTGGTTAGAGCGCTACCTTGACACGGTAGAGGTCTGGCGTTCGAGTCGCCACGGGCCCACCACAGTCCTCAAAAATTTGCAGCCAATTCCCAACGCTGGGATCGAACATCCCCCTGAACCGCGCCAAGAACAATATCGCCGGTGGACAATTTCGCGCTCGCCGGCCCGCCCGTGCCCAGCTCCGAGTCCTGGATCTTGTACGTCGCCTTCAGCTCCGCAATCGCCTTGCCCAGGATATCCTCCGGGCCCGTGTACCCGGCCAGCATGGAATTCAACTTGTCGATCCCCGCCGGATACGTATCGCCCGTGTATGCCCGGCTCTGCTCAAACTCAAGGAAGTTCGCGGCGGCGCCCTCCAGGTTCGTCCGCACGTCCTGCAGCATGGTCTGCCGCTTCTGGATCTGGCTGAGCAGCCTGCCGCGAATTTCCTGCACATTTTCCTTGCGCAAGGGCTGGTCGTAGAGCGACTGACGCAATTGGCCGAGCTGCCTGCTCACCAGGCTTGCCGATTGTGCCAGCTCCTTCGCCGAATCCGCATTCCCTTGCAAGTCCTTGCCATGCCCGGAGCCACCCGCAATAATGCTCTCGCACCAACTCCGCGTGCTCTCCAACAAGTCTTTTTCCAAGGCGTTGGTGGCTGCAAAATCGGGCTGCTTCTGGGTCAGCACCTTGCAGAACGTCACGGCCTCCTTCCGCTCCGACCCGCCGCACCCGGTCCACGCCAGCGCCGCCGCCAAGATACAGCTATAGCGGATTTTCATGCCAATCACCTCGTATATTCCGAAACCGGCCTAATTATAGGCCCTTTCAACAGAGGTGTCTATCGGTGCCCGCTTCATGCTCCATGTCCCCCTCTCGGAGAATTGCATCGCCTTCGGGCTCCGGCTGGCGTTACAATGCGATCAGCGGAGGTGGTTATGCCGCTTCTCGACAAGCTGCGTGATTTTCTCGATGCCCATCAGGCCGAATTCACGCTGACCGTTCATCCCAACGCCTTCACGGCCCGCGAGGTCGCTGCGGCGGAGCATCTGCCCGCACGGGAGATTGCTAAGGTGATTGTCGTCGCCAGCGACGATCGATTCTATATGCTCGTGGTTCCCGCCAACAAGCTCATCGATTTTCACGAAGTCCGCATCGCCCTGGGCTTGGCCCACGCCCGCATGGCTACCGAACACGAACTCGGGCGTCTCTTCCCCGATTGCGAACTGGGCGCCATGCCGCCCCTTGGCGGTCTCTACGGCCTGCCGGTTTTTCTGGACAGCACCTTGACCGGCCAGGACCACATCGCCTTTAACGCCGGAACGCATCGCGAGGTGATTCACATGCGGACCGCCGAGTACCGCAGGCTCGCCCGGCCCGCCGTCGTCTCGTTGATTCAAACCGAGGTCGCGCACGGTTGGTGACGTCTTGTAGGGGCGGGCAATCCTGCCCCTACAATTTGCGCAGACTCCCCCCAGCGCGAAAACTAAGTGGCATTGGCCATTCTGAATGGCGTGCTACGTTAGGGCCTCTTTGCAGTACGCCAGGCACTTCTTCACTTCTGCCACCCGGTCGGATCCCGGTGGCACCTCATACTCCATCTCGATGTTAGCGGGAATGCCGTACTTTTCCTTCAGCATGACCTGGCCTAGCCGGCCGTCCGCAATCTCATTCCGCGCCCGCGCGAAGTGCTCCCAGCTTCTCTGCTGGAGGCCGATCTGCACCACGCGCTTCGACTCGCGCACCGCGGCGATCAGCGGTTCGCTTTCTTCCAGCGTGTGGGTGACCGGCTTTTCGCAGTAAATATCTTTTCCCGCGCGGAGGGCGTCCATGACGATCGGCACATGCCAATGGTCAGGTGTGGCGATCACCACGGCATCCACGTCCTTGCGGTCCAGCAACTCGCGGTGGTCGGCTTACTCCTGCGCGTCGGGGGCATGCGCGGCTTTGGTAGTGGCGAGGTGCGGCTGGTAGACGTCGCAGAGCGCCACGATGTCATTCGACCCTAGCTGATTGAGCAAGCCCAGCAAAGTCTGGCCCCGCTGCCCGGTGCCGATGGCACCGATCTGAATCCGGTCGTTGGCCCCGAGAATGCGGCCATAAGAAGCCGCTGTGATGAGCGCCGCTTTTACAAACTGGCGCCGGTGTGGGACTGCCATGGGAGTGGTCATATCGATTCCATTTAGCTGGGGTCCACCGCCGCGCCAAAGCACTGCTTTGCCAGCTTCCGCATGTCCGAGAAGTAAAATGCGCCCCACATCGCCGTATGGTTGTAGTAGTGCGTCCGGCCCGTGCTCCGATCCACCACCACGGGAAACTCGAAGAGGGAAAAATGTGTGGTCGGCCGGCTCTGGGCGTACTCGATCAATGCCCGGTCGGCGGTTTCGACCACCAAACACACGATCACCATATAGCCGAACTGCATCCCACGCAAGAGCGGCACGCGATTCACCTTCTTCGCCTGCCGGAAGCCGGCCTCGAACAGCGCCTGCGCATCCGCCGGGGTCGCGGCTGCACCCGCATAGTCGCGCACGGCGACGTGCTGAGAAAGGATCGCCAACCCCTTCCAAGAGAAGTAGGTCCGCGAGCCGAACAAGTCGACCACCGGGCCGTCGGGCAATTGGACCTGACTCGACACGCGCAGACCAAAGTCCCGCATGTTGGCGCTCATCGACGATACGTAATCTAAGTCTCCTGCCATGACCGCTCGTTCTCCGCCTGACTCATGTCTTGCCAGGATATCCGTTTGTGAATACCCTATGGCGAGATTCTCCAACAGTTCCCACGGTAGCACCGAACAAGAAAAACATATTGAGCCACCGATCAACGCCGATGAACGCTGACATTTTTCAATCCGCGTTCATCGGTGTTCATCGGCGGCTGTACTGTGACCGATAGAATTCGTTCCGTCGTCCGGCAACCGCTCTCTTACGGGGTGCCCCCTGGGCCCGGCTCTGATCCGAAGCGTCACGCGCCCTTCGCTCAGTGATAAAATTCTCATCGTCATGAGAATCCGAATCCTCTCTGCTTTCGCGGCCGCACTGGCCGCCTGCGTAGTCTTTGCGGCCATCGCCATTCCGGTCATCCCGTATGCTCCAGGCGATCGCACCCAGCCCCTGCCGCGCCAAATCGCGCCCGGCGGCGGCGGGACAGACTATCAGCCGGGCGCTCCGCCATCCGATGCGGTGGTCCTCTTCGACGGCAAGAGCCTGTCGGGCTGGCAGCACCCCGACGGCAAGCCTGCCGATTGGCTGGTAACCGGTGGAACTCTCCAGGTCAAGCCCAAGAGCGGCGACCTCCAGACCACCCAGGCCTTCGGCGATTGCCAGGTGCACGTGGAATGGGCCACGCCCGATCCCACCCACGGCCAAGACCAGGAGCCGGGTAACAGCGGCGTGTTTCTGATGACCCTCTACGAAATACAGGTGCTGGATTCGTTCCGCAACAAGACTTATCCTGACGGGCAAGCTGGCGCGGTCTATTCCCAATATCCGCCGCTGGTCAACGCCAGCCTCCCCCCAGGCGCCTGGCAGACCTATGACATCGTCTTTCACGGACCGCGCTTCACCGCCGATGGCGATCTTACGCGCCTGGCGACGGCCACTGTCTTTCACAACGGCGTCCTGGTGCAGGACCACGTCACGCTGACCGGCCCGACAGAATGGGTGAAGCGTCCGCCCTACCACGCGCACGCAGCGAAAATGCCGCTGCGCCTGCAAGACCATGGCCAGCCGGTGCGTTTCCGCAACATCTGGATTCGCGAGATTCCCGACGCGACGCGGTAACAGTCCACAATCCATCGATGTGGACTTGATTATCTTCTCGGGCCTCGATCGATAGCCTAATCCGCCCGGTCATTTGACGTTCGGGAGCTGTCTCTGTGGCCACTGCTCCGAAATGACTGCAAAACATGTTGTGGCATTGAAATTGCTGCCCATCTGTTTATGCGCGGGCGCTGGAATCCCCGCGGCTACAATGTCTTTCTCAAGACAGGGTAGTTTGGACCTCTTGACAAAACTGGAAGAATGAGCGGGACAGGCAGATGAGGCGGCCTGAATCACTCCTAGGAAAGAAAAACTCGAGATGAAGAAAGGGCAAATCGAAATGAACAACGTTAGAACAATCACATTAGTGTGCATTGGCGCGCTAGCCGCGATGCTGCCGCAGGCCAAGGCAGACCAGTGGAACCAAAAGACTGTCTTTACATTCAGTGGGCCCGTGGAGATCCCCGGGCAGGTGCTCGGTCCAGGTACATATGTTTTCAAGCTCATGGACTCACTGTCAGACCGCAATATCGTCCAGGTCTTCAATGAAGACGAGACTCACGTGTATGGCACATTCCTGGCGATACCGGATTACCGATTGAAACCGACGGGCAAGACCGTCATTACCTTCGAGGAGCGGGCGGAAGGATCTCCTGAAGCGGTGAGGGCGTGGTTCTATCCCGGCGACAATTATGGCCATGAGTTTGTGTACCCCAAAGTCAAGGCCATGGAGTTGGCCAAGGCGAACAATCAGCCGGTCGCGTCCATGCCGACTGAAATGGCCGCCAATGCCACCAAACCCGCCACGACTATGCAGGAGCCTGAGGTGGTGGCGATGAAGCAGACGCCGCTAAAGGCGCAACAGCCGACGCAGGTGGAGGTCGAGATCACCGCGGTTTTCATTCCTCCGCCAACTGTTGAAGTTTTCCCTGCTCCAGAAGCTCAGACTGAGGTAGAGGCCAAGTTGCCGAAGACTGCCAGTTCTTTGCCTCTGGTGGGTCTGATCGGGTTGCTGTCGCTCGGGCTTGCGGGGTTGATCCGCCGTGCCAGCGCCAGGTGGAACTAGAGAAAATAGAGGAAGCGGCTGGCGGACGCAGGCAATGCGGAAAGCGACTGTGGCGGGAGGGTGCATTTCTATCATGCTGTGCTCCCTCCCGCTTTTTCTGCTGCTCGTGGGCCAGTCCAGCAGTTCCCAGGGGAAACTTCGATGAGAGTTATCGTTCGCGTTTCAGCCGGAGGAACGTTGCAATTGGCCCAGCATATAGCGACGGCGGCCGGCGTCCTGGCTTTGGGGTACTGCCTGGCAGTGTTGTTGGATGCAAAGCTTTATGAGGCCAGGGAGGCGCGAACTTTCGCCCGGGAGCTATGCCTGAAAGAAGGAAAGAAAGCGCCTTTGGATTCCGTTGCCCCGGTGACTAAACCTGATAGGGCCCCCGCGACTAGATCTGATAGGGATGGTATTGTCGGCCGGCTCGATATTCCCCGCATCGGCGTTTCGGTAATGATCGTCGAGGGTGCGGGCGGCGGGGATCTCAGAAGGGCGGTCGGCCACATACCCGGGACTGCGCTGCCATGGGAGTCGGGGAACGTGGGGATCGCGGGGCACAGAGATACCTTTTTCCGGCCTCTGCGCTCTATCCAACGGGGCGACATGATCACCATGAGCACTCTCCAGGGAGCGTATCGCTACCGCGTAGTATTCATGGCTGTGGTCCGGCCGGAGGACATCCAGGTGCTGTACCCGACGGAGCGCTCGAGCCTCACTCTGGTCACCTGTTTTCCGTTCGCCTATGTTGGATCAGCGCCTCAAAGGTTTATCGTGCGCGCCGAACGCACGCCGGGAATATGACTGGAACTCAATGCTTAGCATAACGGGATCGACGACGCGGGTCTGGCCTATGAAATGCCTGTACCAGGAGGTCAGTGACCCGAAACGGTCAAGAATACCAAATCTGAAGGAGTAAGATTGAGTCATGAAAACAGATCAACAAACTGAAGAATGATGTCGAACAAGAGTTGTGTTGGGATCCCAGCGTTCATTCGGAACAGATTGGCGTATCGGTGAACAATGGCGGGTGGAGCTTGACGGGCACATCGGCAGCTACTATGAAAAATGGGCTGCGGAACAGGATGCACTCCGCGTCGCGAATGTCAAGTCAGTCACAAGCAATATCCAGGTCGATCTTTCTTACGTGCCACCGCGAACCGATGCCGATATCGCGCGGGCAGCCACCAACCAACTCGAGTGGAACTATCTAGTCCCCAACATGGTCAAGGTGCAGGTAACAGACGGCTTTATCACTCTTACGGGTACTGTCGAGTGGCAATACCAGAGCGATGAAGCCGAGCGGTCAGTAACGCCGCTGTTGGGCGTCAAGGGCGTCATCAACGAGATCGTGCTAAAACCGAAAGTCAGCGCGACGGTCGTGAAGGCCAAAATCGAGGACGCCCTGAAGCGAGATGCGGCCATCGATGCCGACTCAATCACGGTCGACACTTCCGGCAGCACGGTGACGCTGCGCGGCACTGTCGACTCCTGGAGCGAGCGCGACGAGGCGGAACGCACAGCCTTTTGGGCTCCTGGCGTTACCGCAGCCAACAATCTCATCGAGGTCAGTTGCTCAGATTAGGCATCGCTTGGACAAGAACAGAACAGGCGCGCCTAAACACACGGAGGCGCTGCCAAATGGCAGCTCCTCCGTATCCTTCGCTGAATATAGCGATCGACAATGTCCATCTGACGACTTTTCGGCACTTGGACAATGTTAATGAGCAAATGTTGAAAGACTCATCATCACATTTCAGCAATCTCTACGTTGCCCAAAGCAGTCGAACTATGGACATTTCGGTGGTGCAATTGAATACTTTGGAAGCCCAAATGCATGAGCAATAACGCAGACGGCGAAAAGAAATGAAAAGCTCATCTGCAACATCGAGGCTACGAACATGATAGAAGCGACTTGGCAACCATACGAGGAGCACGGGCGGCTTACGACAGAAAGCAACTTGCCCGACACGGTTTATGCCTTTCCCAAGCAACGTAAGGAACCGTTGACCGATGCACAGCACGTGCGTACCTCCGTTGCACGATTCGATCAAGTCCTGGATGTCTCCGATGACGACCGCGCTTTGGGGTTCGCGAACATCGAGAAGGCTGCAAAATACTATAACGTCAATCTTTCGGAGACATCATGGCACGATCTCGGCATTCATCCGCAACGCAACCGGAAAGAGGCTGCAGCCAAAGGTGTTGCGACGCGCGAGCGTAAGCGCCGGGAGCAGCAAGGCTAGAAATCCGTCGGGAGCAAAGCAGCCTGTGAAGGAGGCCCGATGCCCGAGACTACATGGATACCGCAAGACGTCGGAGGACATGGCCGATTGGACACCGCCGAGAAACATTCGCTACCGGACAGTTCCTTTGCATTTCCTATCTCTCGCAAGGAGCCGATGACCGACGCCCAGCACGTTCGCAACGCGATCGGGAGGTTTGACCAGATCGAGGATGTGAGCGATGCCGAACGTGAGGTGGCATTTGCCAATATTCAAACAGCCGCAAGATATTACGGAATAGACATGCGTGAAACGGACTGGCGTCAACTGGGCTTCCGTCCGCGCAGCCGGAGGGCACAATGACGAAGAGTTCTGAAGACGCGAAAGCTAAATTACAAGGTGACCGATGCAAACATCCGCCCTGCACTTGTAAAGTTCCGCCGGGAAAGGGATACTGCAGCACGCAATGCGAAACCAGGCAGCAGGCGCCGGATATCAATTGCGGTTGCGGTCATCCGGAATGCCAAGGCCGGGCGCGATAGCGGCGTAAGGTCTAAGAATAACGAGCAGCGCCGGCGGGTTAATGACTGCGGGGAAGAATCCGGCGAGGAAACAAACAATTATATGGCTGCTATAGTTTGGAAAGGGTACATCAGCTTCGGTCTCGTCTCGTTCCAGGTCCGGCTTCTCGCAGCAGCGCGTCCAAAGCCAATCCGGTTTCACATGCTTCATAAGAAGGATCTTTCCCGGGTCAGGGAGGTTTTCTATTGCGCCGAGGAAAACAAGCCGATTACCCGAGCCGAGATCGTGAAAGGTTACGAGACGAACAAGGATAAGTATGTCGTGGTCACGGACGAGGAATTGAAGAAGGTAGCGCCCGTGACCGCGACCACAATGGAGATTTCGCAATTCGTCCCTGCGTCTACGGTTGACCCGATCTTTCTCGAAAACTCATATTATGTCGCTCCCGACGGACCAGTCCTGAAGCCATACATGCTGCTGCTGCGGACACTCGAAGGTAGCAAGTATCACGCCCTTGCAAAAATCGCAATGCACGGCCGGGAACACCTCGTCATTATTCGGCCAACTGCTCAGGGGCTGGTACTGCACACAATGTACTTTGTCGATGAGTTGCAGAAGGCCAATGCGCCTGCGCTCTCAAACGGAGACAAGTTCAGCGCTAAAGAAATGGAATTGGCGAAGACCTTGGTGAATTCGCTTGCGGGACCCTTCAAGCCGGAACAGTATCACGATGAGTATCGCGAGAATATTGAACGTCTGCTCGAAGCAAAACAACGAGGCCAGAAAATCACCTTGGCGGGCAAGCCAAAGACAAAGCCGGTGGTGAACATTATGGAAGCGCTTAAGCGGAGTTTGCAACAGGTCCACCAGAGGCCGTCTGGTTCGACGGCTACGGGAGGCGTCACGAAGAAGAAAGCGCGACCTCGAAGGGCAGCCTGACCTTAAGTATCGATGCGACCCGCCTTTGAAGCAGTTCGCGCCATTACGCTTTTCACCCCATGAGTGCCAACTTGGGCCGCCGCAGTTCAATCTTTTCATCCTGAAAATCAATCGCTTCCCAGAAATGCTTTGCTCCACCTCCGCGCCTCTGCGGTGAACCCAGTGCCCCAATCGAGATATACTGGGCGAAATCCCATGGACTCCAAGCAAGACGGGAAAGCACTCGACCGCAGGGACTTCCTTATCGGCTCTTCACTCGCCGCTGGAGCCGGCCTGGTGTTTGGCGCATCGCCCATCTCAGCGACGAAACTTGCCTCCAATGAAGTGCGCGTGGCGCTGCTGGGCGCTGGAGCGCAGGGCCAGGTGCTTCTGGACGCCTGCCTGCAGATTCCCAACGTGCGTTTTGTGGCCGTCTGCGACATCTGGACCGAGTACAACCAGCACCGCGTTTCGCGATTGTTGAAAGACAGCGGCCACGCCAACAACGCCTACATGGACTACCGCGAGATGCTCGACAAGGAAAAGGGCAACCTTGACGCGGTGCTGATCGCCACGCCGGATTTCTGGCACGCCGAACATGCCATTGCGTGCATGAAGGCCGGCCTGGAAGTTTACTGCGAGAAGGAGATGTCCAACAGCCTGGCCGATGCGCGCCGCATGGTCGAGACCTCCCGACAGACCGGCAGGCTGCTGCAGATCGGACACCAGCGCCGCAGCAATCCGCGGTACCTGTTCTGCTATGAGAAGTTGCTCCACGAAGCCAAATTGCTGGGCCGGATGACGGCTATCAACGGGCAGTGGAACCGCTCCAAACGCGACTTTGCGACCATCCCCGAGCGGTACGCCATCAAGCCGGAGATTCTCGAGAAGTACGGATTCCGTTCGATGCAGCAGTTCCTCAACTGGCGCTGGTATCGCGGCCTGGGCGGGGGTCCCATCGTGGACCTCGGGTCCCACCAGATCGACATTTACAACTGGTTCCTGGATGCGCGTCCCAAAGGTGTCACCGCCAGCGGCGGCACCGACTACTTCAGCAAGGCCACCCACGAATGGTACGACACCGTGATGGCGGTCTACGATTACGCGACGCCCAGTGGCACCGTGCGGGCCTTCTACCAGACAATCACCACTAACGGTTTCGGCGGCTACTTCGAGGTCTTCATGGGAGATCAAGGCACGCTCGAGATTTCGGAATCGGCGGGCCGCGGCAAGGTATATCGCGACGTCGCCAACGCGCCCGACTGGAAGTCGTTTGTGAAAGACGGGCTGTTGCTCGAGCCCAAGGAAGCAGCCCAGCCTGCTACACCGGCTGGCGCGGTGCTAGACATACGCGAGACCGCTCCGCCGCCCAGCTACGGATTGCCCGTGGAGATGCGCAAGAAGTATCACCAGCCGCACCTGGAAAATTTCTTCGGGGCGGTGCGCGGAAAGAACAAGCTCAACTGCCCGGCCGAGATCGGTTATGAGACTGCCGTGACGGTGCTCAAGGTCAACGAGGCGGTGGAAGCCCGCGCTCGATTGGAGTTCAAGCCCGAAGACTTCGAGGTCTGAGGATGAGAGCGCGCTTACACACGATGACGGCGGCCGCCGCCCTGATGCTGGCAGCCGCGTGGCCGGGACTGGCGCAACCTCGGGAAAAAGCCTCGCCTTCCAAGCCGATGCTGGGCGACAACAGCGCGGGAAGCCGGGGACAGCCCGCCCATATCATCGCCTTGCGCGATCCGGAGGGCGACACCATCCAACCCGAGGACCGGCGGCCACTGCCCTTTTCCACCCGCCAGACCTGTGGCGCCAACTGCCACGACGTCGCAGCCATCAGTCGCGGCTGGCATTTCAACGCGGCCCTGGCCGGCATGCTACCGGGCAGGAAAGGACAACCGTGGTTTCTGGTAGATCGAGAGACCGCTACACAGTTACCCCTGTCTTATCGAGCTTGGCCTGGCACGTACAGGCCGTCAGAAGTGGGACTTAGTAACTGGGAAATGGCCCTTCGCTTCGGTGGGCGCATGCCTGGAGGGTTGCCCGAGGACCACCCCGGCGGCGCCGATCATTCGCGCTGGGCGGTGTCCGGCGACCTGGAAGTGAACTGCCTGACCTGTCACGATGCCTCGCCGGCTTACGATCAGGCGGAATATGCCCGGCAGGTCGCGCAGGAGAATTTCCGCTATGCACCGACCGCCGCGAGCTCGCTCGCCGTGGTAACGGGTTCCGCCAGAGAGATGCCCGTTTTCTTCGACTATCTCTTGCCTAACTCAGTCGAAGACTCCTTGCAGGATAAGATCCCCAAGGCGGATTATGCGCGCCAGCGCTTCCTTCCCAACGGCAAAGTGGCGTTTGACATAGTCAGGGAAGCGAAAGTTACCCGCTGTTACTACTGTCATACCAATATAGATGCGGAACAGACCGGCGCGGCTCGCTGGAAAGCCAGCGAGGATGTTCACCTGGCACGCGGAATCACTTGTGTGCAGTGCCATAGGAACAACCTCGACCATATGATTACGCGTGGCTATGAAGGCGAGCCCGCTGCCGCGGGCGATCCCTTTGCGACCTTGCTTTCCTGTCGCGGATGCCACATGGGTGAGGATGCCGGCCCGAATCAGCCCGGCAGGATGGGCGCTCCTTATCCGAAACACGCCGGCATTCCTCCCGTTCATTTCGAGAAGTTGACGTGCACTGCCTGCCATTCCGGGCCGTGGCCCGCGGATGACACGCGCCGGATGAAAAACGGGCTCTCGCACGGCCTGGGAGAGTTCAACGTCAATAAGTCGCCAGACGTTCTGCCGCACATTGAGTACCCGGTGTTCGCTCCGCAACAGGATGGGAAGATCGGACCGCACCGCATGATCTGGCCCGCGTTTTGGGGCAGGTTACGGGCTGGATCGGTGGGGCCGCTCAGCCCCGACGAGGTCCGGAAGACTCTGCAAAAGGGAAAGCTGCGGAAAGAACTGGCGACCGACGGAAGTTGGCCGCGGATCGACGCGGAATGGGTGGGACAGGTATTGCGGCTGCTCGATGCAGAAGGCGGTGCGGCCGGCCCGGCGGTGTACATCGCCGGTGGCAAGCTGCACAGGCGCGACAGCGCCGGCAGGCTGGTGACCGAAGACCATCCGCAGGCGCAGCCCTATTTGTGGCCGCTGGCGCACGATGTGCGCCCGGCTTCGCAGTCTCTGGGTGTGAAGGGTTGCCAGGACTGCCATTCGGTCGCGGCGCCTTTTTTTCAGGGAAATGTGGCGATCGATTCGCCGCTGGCATCGGACCGTACCGCACCCTGGAAGATGGCCCGGTTTGAAAAGAACCTGGACATCGCGTACGACACGCGCCTCGCGCAGATGTGGGTTTTCCGTTCCTGGCTCAAGGCGGGAGGGATGCTGGCGGCGGCCCTGCTGCTCTTGCTTCTGTCCGCTTACACTTTGCCGGCGTTGGAACGCGTGTCGGCCGGCGCGGCGGGAAACTGGCGCATGCCCGAGACCGACCAGGGGCCACAACCCGCGTCGCGTTTCTTCCGGTGGTCCCGGGTTGTGGTCAACGTCGCCGGCCTGGTTTCGTTCGCCGCCATCGCGGTCACAGGCTTCTACTCATATTTTGTGAAGGGCGCGCCGATGACCGGTTCTCGCTTGATGGTGCACGTCGCTGCCGCTCCGGCCTTTATGGTCGCGGCGGTCGCGGTAGCGCTGTTCTGGGCATACCGCAACTGCTTCAACGCGGCATCCGCGGACACTCTCATCGTGCTGTTGCGCAAGTTCTTCTTCTGGGCCGCCGCCGCGCTATTGGTGCCCACCGTGGTCTCCATTTTGCTCGCCATGTATCCCTTGGCTGGCCCCAACCAGCAGCAGTACCTGTTTCAAGTGCACCGTTCCTGCGCTCTGGCGTTTACCGTCGCCGCCTCGCTTTTCGGACTCTTCGCGCTGCTGGCATGGAGGAGGAGGAACGCGCGGTGATGAATCTCCGCGCCGCGGCGGTGTTTCTTTGCCTGATGGTCACGGCCGCTCTGTTTCGCTTCCCTCTGCTCGCCGTCCGCCCCATGCATTGCGATGAAGCGGTGAACGCGGATAAGTTCGGAATCCTCCTGGAGCAAGGCCGTTATGAATACTCCAACCAGGATTTCCACGGTCCGACTCTCTATTACTTGACCCTCATTTCCGCGAAAGTACAAGGCATCCGGACTTACATGGATCTTAGCGAAGTAACGTTGCGCGCGGTTCCCGCCTTTCTGGGTGTGCTGCTGGTGGGTTTACACATCTTCCTTGTGCCCTATCTCGGTCTGCGCGCGTCGGCGGCGGCGGGATTACTAACTGCGGTTTCGCCTGCCATGGTGTATTACAGCCGTTACTACATTCATGAAATCCTGCTGGTCTTGCTGAGCTTCTGCGCTCTGCTGTGTCTTTTCGGGTATTGTCGCCAGAGACGTGCCGTCTGGGCCGCCGGCACGGGCGCGTTCGCGGGTTTGATGTACGCGACGAAAGAGACCGCCGTGCTGCCGGTGGCCTCGATGCTGCTGGCGGGCATGGCGACGCTGCTGGTGGATAAGTACTCGTCTGAGCCGGTTGGCAGTCGAAAGCGCCTGCCTCACGGAGACGCACTACGCCATCTTGCCCTGGCGGCGGCCGCGGCGCTGGTGGTCTCCGCGGTTCTGATGTCCTCCTTCCTGAGCCACCCTCGCGGCATCCTGGATTCGCTCCTGGCTTATGGAACTTATTTTGCGCGCGGCGCCGGGATCAACACTTTTCACGTGCACCCCTGGAATTATTACTTGTCGCTTCTGCTCTATTTCCATTCCCCCGGGAACCCCGTGTGGTCCGAAGCCCTGATCGCCGGACTCGCCCTGCCCGGTTTGTGGGCCGCGTTCAGCCGCCAGGGCGTCGCCGGCATCAATCCCATGGCGCTGCGTTTCATCGCCTTTTACACGCTGTTCCTGATGGCCGCGTATTTCATGATCCCGTACAAAGTCCCGTGGAACGTGTTGGGATTTCTGCATGGCTGGATTCTGCTGGCGGGCGCTGGAGCGGCCTGGCTTGCCTCTCGCTGCCGCACGCGCGGAGCCCCGATCATCCTGGCCGGCCTGGTTGGCGCCGGCGTGGCTCATCTCGGCTGGTTGGCCTGGCAGAGCAGCACGCGGTATGCGGCCGACCCCTGCAACCCGTGGGTCTACGCGCATACCGGGACGGATGTCTTTCGCATTGCCGCGCGCATGGAATCGCTCGCCGCGGTCTATCCCGGCGGCTATGCGCTGCCGGTTCAGGTCATCAGCCGGGAGAATCTGTGGCCGCTGCCGTGGTACCTGCGGCGATTCACCGGGATCACTTGGTGGAATGGCATCTCCGCCACGGCGCCGAATGCGCCGGTGATTCTGGCCACTCCCGATATGGAGCCGGCGATCGAGAGCAAGCTCTATGAGCAGCCTCCTCCGGGCCAGCGGGAAATGTACATGAACCTGTTCGACCGGTATGCCGAGTTGCGGCCGCGTGTGGAGATCAGAGGCTATATCGCGAAGCCGTTGTGGGACGACTGGCAGCAGCGCGGGGATGGGCGATGAGTGCAGCCGGCGTTACTCTGATCGAGCCCACCGGCGCGCTGCGCTTCTCGCACCAGGCGATGAATACGGTGTTCGAGATCGTCTGCACGCACCCGGACCCGGCATACGCGCGGCAGGCGGCCTGGGCGGCATTCGATGTCTCCGGCCGCCTGGAACAGGAACTGAGCCGGTTCATCGAGAACAGCGATATCTCGCGCATCAACAGCCTGGCGGCCGGCGAAAGCGTGCGCGTGAGCCGCTGGACCATGGAATCGCTCGAGCTGGCGCGCCTGGCATGGGCGGAAACCGCGGGCGCTTTCGATATCTCGCTCGGGACGGGTCTCGACAGGTTGTCGCTCGATCCGCGGCGTCTGGAGGTGCGCGCGAATGCCGGCGGCGCGCGCCTGGACCTGGGAGGAATCGGAAAAGGCTACGCAGTGGATCGCATGGCCGAAGTGCTGGCCGAGTGGGGCGTCGAACGCGCGGTAGTTCACGGCGGGTTCAGTTCGGTGCTGGCGCTGGAAGCCCCCGAAGGCAGCGAAGGCTGGCCGTTGACCATGAGCGCGCCCGATGGCGCGGCGGCCGCGCCGTTCGTCTTTATCCAGGCCAGGTATATGGCCTTCAGCGCTTCGGGCACGCAAAAAGAGGATCACATCGTGGATCCCCGAACCGGGCAGCCGGTCCGTTCCCGCCGCGCGGCCTGGGCTTCCGCCGCAGTCAGCGATCTGGCGGAGTTTTGCCGGAGAGCGCGCGACATAACCGGGGCCAGCGCCGGCGCCGCCGCCATCAATGAATCCCCAGCGGCCGTAGTGGAGGCGTTCTCCACGGCTTTTCTGATCCTCGACGCCAGCGAAATTCGGGACTGTTGCCGGAGGTATCCTGGCCTCGAATCGTGGACCCTGGAAAACGGGCCGGCCGCGCCGCCCAAGATGGTGCATTTTCCGGATTGACGATCGTCTTATGATGAGAATTGAGATGAAACCTTACTGGCTGCTCCCCATGGCTGTACTCTGCGCGGGTCCGGCTCTCTTGCCGGCACAACCCAAGCTGGAGCCGGTTCCGATCGCGCTGCCCAAACCCGGCTATGAAGGCACTCCGCCCAATTTTCTGAACATCCCCAACATGGAGAAACCCTCCGGCAAGGAGCGCGGCCCGTTTCTCGCGCCCGCGGGAGTGACGAACGTCGCCAAAGGAAAGAAGGTCACCAGCAGCGAGAAGGACCCGGTGGTGGGCGACCTCGACATGGTGACCGATGGAGACGATACGCAGATTGAGGGCAACAACGTCGAGTTGGGGCGCGGCGTGCAATGGATCACCATTGACCTGGGGGCCGCGCACGAGATTTACGGCGTCCTGTTCTGGCACTACTACCAGCCAAGGGTATATTTCAGCGTCATCGTGCAGACGGCGGACGACGAGGCCTTCACTAAGAACGTCCAGACCTGGTTCAACAACGACACTAACAACAAAGCCAAGCAGGGCGCGGGCAAGAACCTGAACTACGTGGAGACCTATGAGGGGAAGCTAGTGGACTGCAAAGGCGCGCAGGGGCGCTACGTGCGTCTCTACAGCGCCGGAAACAACGCCAACGAGCTGAATGACTACATCGAGGTGGAAGTCTTCGGCAGGCCAGCGAAGTAACCGGTGTGGCGCACGCACTCCTGCGTGCCGTGTCGAGACTCTTCTCGACACGCTGGGGCCGGGCGTCGACACAAATGTCGACGCGGCACGCTAAAGCGTGCGCCACATCACCCGCGCTCTCACACCAACGACCAGCCCTTGCGGAATGTGGGCTTGAGATACTTGTTGGCGTCCGCATTGCTGGTGATCTTCATCTTGGCGGCGTCGTATTCGATCTTGCCTTCCACGCGCAGCGCGATCACGCCCAGCAACATCCATTCCACAAACGGCGCGGCAATATTGAAGTTCGAACAGGCCGGATCTCCACCTTTGGCGGCGCGAATCCAGTCTTGGTGGTGCCCCGGCGAGCGGGTCAGCAGTTGCGGCGGCATCTTGTAGTCTTTCATCAGGTCGACGGGGATGAGGCGCGTGTTCTCACCGTAGGTGCCGGTGGTCAGGATGCCTTTATCGCCGATGAAAACACTGCCGTTGGGTGTAGGAATGTTCGGATTGGGGTCCTGGCGGACCAGGTCGAACTCGGCGAAGTCGAAAACTTGTCCCACAAATCCGGAGGGTGGCGGTGGCGTGGCAGCGCCCCGTCCGGCAGCCTCTCCGGTGCCCCGGCCACCGCGACGCACGTTCCTGGTGGGAAGATCGCCGAGATACTCGCCTTTGGGGACCCCGGGGATTTCGGGGTTCGCTGTCAATCCGTCGTACCAGAACAGCTTCAGCGCAGGCATGTTGCCGCGGGCGGGAAAGTCGAAGCGAATGGTCGACTTCTTGGGGAACATGAAATCGCTGGCGCCTTCCTTGTGGATGCATTCCACGCTGCTGGGGACGCCGAGTTTCAAAGCCAGGTTGGGAGCGCCCAGGATATGGCACGCCATGTCGCCCAGGGCGCCGCAGCCGAAATCGTAGAAGCCGCGCCAATTGAATGGCTGGTAGAAGTACCCCTCGTCGGTGGGATAGCCGGTACCGCCGTCGGTGTACGGCCGCGCGGCAGCTCCACCCAGCCAGAGATCCCAGTCGAGCGTATCGGGGGGTTTCGCGGGCGCGGGAATCTGCGTAAGCCCCTGCGGCCAGATGGGCCGGTTGGTCCAGGCATGCACCTCGGTCACGTTGCCGATTTCCCCGGACCAGATGATCTCCGCCACCTGGCGCGTGCCTTCGTTGGAATAACCCTGGTTGCCCATCTGCGTGGCGACCTTATACTTGTTGGCGGCTTCCATCAACTTGCGGGCTTCCCAAATGGTACGCGTGAGCGGCTTTTGCACCCATACATGCTTGCCGCGTTCCATTGCCCACAGGGCCGCCGTGGCGTGCATAAAATCGGGGATCGTCACGATCACCGCGTCGACGCCTTTCTCCTTGTCGAGCATCTTGCGGAAATCTTTGTACTGGGGGACCTTGTCGTACTGGCTGAACTTGCGCGCGGCTTGTTTCTCATCCACGTCGCACAGCGCCACGATGTTTTCCGACGCGCAGTGGGTTAGATCGCTGGCGGCCTGGCCGCCGGCGCCGATCGAGGCGATGTTGAGTTTCTCGTTGGGTGACCTGTATCCCAGCCTAAGGAGCGAGGCGGTACTGCCGAATCCGCCGCTCGGGATGGCTCCGGCGAGCAGCGAGCCAAAGAAGAAATGACGTCGAGTGAAGTCGTATGCCATAACGGCCCTCGCGGATATCGTACCTCAACGGCGAGCGTCAGCGCTTGGGCAGCGAAACCTGGATATTACGGAATCGCAGGCCGCCGGTGTGGTCGCCCTGCAGGAAGATCGGGCCGGGCTCGGCTTCATTGGCGTCGAGCGCGCCGCCGGTGATCCCCGGGATTTCCTTATGATCGATGGTCACCACTCCGTTGCGGATCACCGTGACCGTTCGGCCCACCAGGGTGATGTCGAAGGTCTCCCACTCGCCCGGCTTGCGCGGCAGATCCACCGCCGGCGTCAGAAAGCCGTAGATCGAACCGATGCGGCGTTCCGGGGGATTCTTGATGAGGGGTTCATATTCCACCTGGACCTCGTAGCGGCCGCGCAGGTAGACGCCGCTGTTGCCGTCGTCGGGGCAGTTGAACTCGATGTGCAGCTTGAAGTCGTCGAATTTGCGGGTGGTCTTGAGATTGGCCCCGTGCGAGTCGTTGACCAGTTCGCCCGAGCGCGCGCTCCAGTGATTGTGGGCGGGGTCGAGCGGCTCCCAGCCGGTCAGGTCCCGGCCGTTGAAGAGCGGCTCGGGGGTGGTCCAGGCAGCCGGTTCCGAGCGTTGGAGTTCGGGCGCGCGGACGCCCGTCAACTGGATCTGGGTGTTGCCGCGTTTCTGGAGCCCGGTGAGTTTGTCGCCGGCGGCATCGAGTTCCCAGATCAAGGCCGGGTTCTTGGCGTCGGCGCGTTGCAGGTTGAGCGTCAGGTGCGAGCCTGCCGGTTTGAAGTCCTTCACCTGGTAAACATTGCCGCCGGTCGGCTGGAACCAGATTTCCAGCGCGCCGTCTTTGGCGGTGACGCCCAACCAGTTCGCGCGCTCCGGAGCGATGGTGAAATCCCAACGTCCGAGGAACGGGTTCGGCGCTTCCCGGGGTTGGGCCGGAAGCAAGCAGGCGGTGCCCGCCAGTAGAAATGCCGCGAGTAGCTTCATGATCCTTAGTGTGGCACGACCAGGGGCCGCGCAGAAGGGGGAGGGTGACCAGACGACGGTTGAGTCGACGACTGCGAATCGCCTGAAGGGCGTGGCGCACGCTTCAGCGTGCCGCACGGTTCAGCGTGCCGCACGCTTCAGCGTGCCGCGTCTCCACTCCTGGAGACGCTGGTTTCCTCGCCGGCGGGAAAATGTGTCCGCATGAGTGCGGACACGGCACGCATGAGTGCCTGCGCCACGCGGCGGGGAAGTTATTGGGATGCTATATAACCGCGCCAAGACCGGCGCTGTCGGCTATTATCTATTCATGGACCTGAAACAGCCCATTCTCCGGCGCGACGTCCTGACCGCGGCCGGCACCGTGTTTACCACCTCTCTCTTCACCGGGCGCGTGAAGGGAGCCAACGACCGCATCGCCGTCGGCTTCATCGGCGTAGGGGCCATGGGATCCGAGAACCTCTCGTACGCCATGAAGGTGCCCGAAGCGCAGCCGGTCGCGGTGTGCGATGTCTATCGGCCGCATCTCGACCGCGCCGTGGAGGCTGCCCAAAAAGGCGGTTTCCAGGTGAAGGCCGTGAAGGACTTTCGCGAGGCGATCGCGGACCGCTCCATCGACGCGGTCTGCATTTCTACGCCCGACCACTGGCACGCCTATATGACTGTGGAAGCCTGCAAGGCCGGCAAAGATGTATACGTGGAGAAGCCCGCCAGCAAGGGCGTCGACGAAGGTCTGAAAATGGTCCAGGCGGCGCGCAAGTACAATCGCGTGGTGCAGGCTGGCACCATGCAGAGGTCCGGCGGCAATTTCAGGAAGGCCGCGGAACTGGTGGCCGCGGGCACCGTGGGCGATATCACGTTCTGCCACGCGTTTCAAAGCGCATTGACGGCCCGCGAGGGCCTCGGCGATCTGCCGGATGGCGTCCCGCCGGACGCCCTCGATTGGGATATGTGGCTCGGCCCGGCGCCCCTGGTTCCCTTCAATCCGAACCGGTGGGGCGAGCGCATCCATTTTCCGACCTTCCGCTATTTCTGGGACTACGCCGGCGGCGCCATGACCGATTGGGGCGTACACCTCATCGACCCTCTCCACCAGTGTTTCGGCGAGGTGATGCCCAAGTCCGTGGTGGCGCTGGGTGAGAAGTTCTATGTGCGCGACAATACCGAGACGCCCGATACCATGCACGCCACTTTTGAGTATCCAAAGTTCCTGGTCACTTACGAGAGCCGCACATGCAACTCGATGCCGCTGCTCGGGATGAACCAGGACGCCGGCACGTCCATACACGGCACCCAAGGAACCATCCTGGTGAATCGCAGCGGGGTCTGGGTGATTCCCAACCAGGGCTCCAAACTGACGGCCTCCGCCTGGCAGAACATCCCCGACATGACGCCCATGAACGTGCCGCATTGGAAGAATTTCATCGAGTGCATCAAGACGCGGCAGAAGCCCACCAGCGATATCGAAACATGCGTAAGGTCGTCGTCGGTGTGCCTGCTGGCGAATGTTTCGATGCGTTCCAAAACGCGGGTGGATTGGGACGAGAAGAACTGGACCGCGCAGCAGGACGCCGCCAGGCCATACCTGAAGACGGCTTACCGCAGCCCCTGGAAACTGGAAGTGTAGGCAGGGGCTTCGCCCTGGGGATTTGCAAGACAGGAGTCAGAAGTCAGGAGTTAGAAGTGCCCGGCAAGGAGCGTGCCGTATGAAAAAGTGGAAGACGGCGGTGTTCGGAAGCGGTTTCATGGGGCGTGTTCACGTCGAGGCCCTGCGACGCCTGGGATCGGTCGACATCTATGAAATCGCCGATCATCAGTTGGATGCGGCGCGGCGGTTGGCCGCGCAGTTCCCAATCAAGCGGGTGGATGCCGACTATCACCGCATCCTCGAAGACCCCGCGCTCGACGCGGTACACATCTGCACGCCCAATGCGCTGCACTTCGAGATGGCTGCGGCCGCCTTGCAGGCCGGCAAACACGTGCTGTGCGAAAAGCCTCTGGCCACTTCGGTCGAAGAGGCCAGCAAGCTGGTGGCTGCGGCGGCGCGCAGCGGACGCCGCAACTGCCTCAACCACAACCTGCGCTACTACCCCATGGTGCAGCAGATGCGCTGCTTGTGCGAAGCCGGAGAATTGGGCGAGATCCTGGTGGTGCAGGGCACCTATTCGCAGGACTGGCTGCTGTACGACTCCGACTGGAACTGGCGCGTGGACTCAGCGGTTGGCGGGCCGTCGCGATGCATGGCGGATATCGGCACGCACTTCTTCGACATGGCGGAACACGTCACCGGCCTGCGCGTTCGCTCATTATGCGCCGACCTGCAGACCTTTCACAAGACCCGCAAGCGGCCCAGGGGCGCGGTCGAGACGTTCGCGGGCAAGCTGTTGCAGCCGGAAGATTACGACCAGGTCCCCGTTTCGACGGAGGATTTCGGCGCGGTGATCTTCCGCATGGGCGAACGGACCCGCGGCGCCATGACGGTTAGCCAGGTTTCGGCCGGGCGCAAGAACCGGCTGAGCATCGAGATTTATGGTTCCAAGAGCTCGGCCGCGTGGGACCAGGAACGGCCGGACGAGCTGTGGCTGGGCTGCCGGAACACCGCCAACCGCGTGCTACTGAAGGACCCGAGCCTGCTGCTGCAGGGCGCCCAATCATACGCCGACCTGCCGGGCGGCCACAGCGAAGGATATGACGACACGTTCAAGCAGGTCTTCCGGCGTTTTTATGCCTCCATCGGCGACCTTGAGGCCGGGGCGGATTACCCGCAATTCCGCGATGGCTTGCGCCAGTTGACCATTCTGCAAGCGGCGCTCAAGAGCCATGCGGCGCACGCCTGGGTAGACGTTCCGGCGCTGGAAAAGGAGACGGGCCCATGTTGATCCTCGCCGCGGTTCTGGCGATTTTCGTGTACGGAGTGATCGCGGCGATGCTGGGCACCATCCTGCCCGGCCTGTCGGAGCGGTTTCACCTGACGCCCAATCAAAACGGCAAGATCGCATTCGCCCAGGCGCTGGGCTTGATGCTCGCGTCGCTCGCGGTCGGCCCGCTGATCGACAACGAAGGCAAAAAGATCGGGCTGATCATCGGGCTGGCGCTGATCGCCCTGGCGCTGTTCGCGCTGCCCAAGGCACGCGGGTTCGGCAGCATCGTCGCGATGATGTTCCTGCTGGGGCTGGGCGGCGGCGTGGTGGTCACGGGGGCCAACGCCCTGGTCAGCGACGTGGCCGAAGCGCACCGCGGGACGGCGCTCAATCTGGTGAACCTGTTCTTCGGACTGGGCGGCATGGCGACGCCGTTTATTGCCGCCAACCTGCTCAAACGCGACACCGTGAGACTCTGCTATACCGCCGGTGTGTTCGCGGTCATTGCCCTGGCGGTGCAGTGGGCGGCGCCCATTCCGGGGCCCACGGGTGTCCAGAGCTTTGTGCTGGCGGATGCCGGCGCGGTGCTGGGCAAGCCCATCCTCCTGTTGTGCGGGCTGCTTCTGTTTCTGTATGTGAGCTGCGAGGTGGGCATGTGGAACTGGCTATCGCAACACCTCATCGCGCAAGGCATTCCGGAATCGCGCGCTTTGAACGTGCTGTCGTTAGGTTTTGCGCTGGGCCTGCTGGTGGGCCGAATGGCGGCTTCCGCCATCCTGATCGCCGTGCCGCCGGCCACCGTCACGCTGGTCGCGGCGGTGGCGATGGCGGTGACCAGCTACCTGGCCCTCAAGGCGCGTACTGCCAAGGCCGCCGGGATCCTGGTCTTCATCGTCGGCTTGGCGATGGCTCCGGTCTTTCCCACCACGCTGGCCATCGTAGGCGACGCCTTCCCCAGGATGACCGGCACGGCCATCGGCTTCGCCATCACCTGCGGCTGGCTCGGCCTGGCCGTGAGCTCGCGCATGATCGGCGCGATTGCGGGCGGCGATCCCAAGAGACTGAAGAAAGCATTGCTGGTGATTCCGGCATTCTCCGTGCTGATGATCGCGATCAACCTGGCGATCTTATCGGTGCTGCATAAATGAAAACGAGGTGATCCATGAGAATCGGAGTATTCACACCGCTGCTATCGCAGCTTTCGCTCGATGATGTGCTGAAGAAGCTGAAGTCCAAAGGCATCGATACCGTGGAACTCGGTACCGGCAACTACCCCGGAGACGCGCATTGCAAGCTCTCCATGCTCGACGACCCCGTTGCGCTGAAAACGTTCCGCGACAAGTTGACCGATCACGGCTTCTCCATCAGCGCACTGAGTTGTCACGGCAACCCTCTGCATCCCAATCTGAAACGCGGCCGGCACGACCGCGCGACCAGCCGCAAAACCATCGAGCTGGCCTCACGCCTCGGCGTGCCCGTGGTGGTGGACTTTTCAGGCTGCCCGGGCGACTCGCCAGACGCGAAACAGCCGAACTGGGTGGCTTGTCCGTGGCCTCCCGACTATCCCAAGGTCCTCCAATGGCAGTGGGACGAGGTGGTGGCGCCGTACTGGACGAAACACGCGGCGTTCGCCCGCGAGCGGGGGGTGAAGATCGCCATCGAAATGCATCCCGGGTTCGTGGTTTACAGTCCGGAGACCATGTTGCGGCTGCGTTCCATCGCCGGGCCCACCGTGGGATGCAACTACGACCCCAGCCATATGTTCTGGCAAGGGATCGATCCCATCGCTGCCATCCGGCTGTTGGGCGACGCCATCTTCCACGTGCATGCCAAGGACACCCAGATCTATGAGCGGAACCTGCCCCTCACCGGCGTGCTCGACACCAAGCCGTACACCGACGAGCGCAACCGCGCCTGGATTTTCCGCACCTGCGGATACGGCCATGGCGCGGAGTGGTGGAGTGAATTTGTTTCCACTCTGCGGATGTATGGCTACGATTACGTGCTGTCGATCGAGCACGAAGACAGCCTGCTTTCACCGGAAGAGGGGCTGACGAAAGCGGCGGACTTCCTGGGTCGCATCATTCTCCGCGAGCCCCCGGCGGCGCCCTGGTGGGTGTGAGCCTACAGTCCGCAAAGCGGGGACTGCTACCAATTCTCACATTTGGAATTGGATAGCTGTCCCCGGTTTGCTCTCACGTTATCAGCAGCCCGACAGCCGCCGCGCTCATCATCGCCGCGCAGATCCATCCCAGCGCCTTGGCTCCAAGCGAGTTCGTGCGCGCGCCCATTACTTCCCTGTCGCTGGTCAGCAGCACCACCAAAACCACCAGCGGTGGCGCGAGCACACCATTTACCACAGCCGACCAGAACAGCATCTTCACCGCATTCAACCCTGCAAAATCAAGAGCCAGCCCCACGATCATGGCCCCCGCAATCACCAGGTAGAATGGCGCCGCGCGGAGCGGCTTCCTGCTCAGCGAGTCTCCCTTCCACGACGCCGCTTCCGCAATGCCATAGGCGCAGGATCCGGCCAGTACCGGGACGCCCAACATGCCGGTCCCGATCAATCCCAGCGTGAACAGCCAATAGGCGCCGTCGCCCGCCAGCGGCCGCAATGCTTCGGATGCCTGCCTGGCGGTTTCGATGTTCACGACGCCATGCGCGTGCAGAGTCGCCGCGGTGGTGAGAATGATGAAGTACATGACCAGGTTGGAAAAGAACATTCCCGTGAACACGTCGTCCCTGGCCACGCTCAATTCCAGATTTGTGGAACCTCGCCGCTGCGCCACGGTGGCCTTCCCGTGCTTCCGGTCCTCCTCCACTTCCTGCGACGCCTGCCAGAAGAACAGGTACGGAGAAATAGTGGTTCCCAGAATGCCCACCAGCACGGCCATGTAAGATCGCGTCCAGGCCACGTGCGGCAGAAAAGTTCCGCGCAAGACGCCGCCCCAGTCCGGCCGCGCCAGGAACGCCGTTATGACGTAAGCGAACAGCACCAGAGTCAGCCACTTGAAGACACGCGCGATGAGACTGTAAGAAGTCCAGATCAGCAGGCCGGCGATCAGCAGGGCAAGCAAGGGGGTCCAGCAATAGGACGGGATTCCCGTCACCATGCGCAGCGCATCGGCCATGCCGCCCAGATCCGCGCCGATATTAAACACGTTGGCGACAATCAGCAGCAAGCACGCCGGCCACAATACCCAGCGTGGATAGCGCAAGCGGATCGCGCCCCCCAGCCCGCGGCCCGTCACCATTCCGAGCCGCGCGCACATCAGTTGCACCGCGGCCATCAGCGGGAAAGAGACCAGGGCCGTCCACAGGAAGGAATATCCGAAAACCGCGCCTGCCACCGAGTAGGTTGAGATCCCCGAAGGATCGTCGTCCGCCGCGCCGGTAATCAGCCCCGGCCCCAGATTGGCAAAGAACCGCGGCACCATTCCGCGCTGTCTCGGCTGAGCCATTCGCCCTTCCTGCCGTCTACTGGACTGCCGCTTGTTTCTCGGAGTTGAAGCTGGAATCGATCAGCCGCAGCGTGATGGGCAGGCCGGACAATGGTTGGTCGGGTGACGGCGCGGGTGGGTAGTTCATGAGTTCTCCGGTATGAGGGGTTCTTGGATTGTTCCACAAACCAAAGCTACTGTAAAGCGCGCGGGTTCGCGGTACGCTGTGACTTGTGCCGCTTTCCACCAGCGCCATTCGAACCAGAAAATTTCCCGCTGCCTCGACAACCGTGGGCAGAAAGGAGTAGAATAAGCACAGAATTTAAGGATATCCGAGTATGGCAAGAATCCAGCCTGTTCTAACACCAGCCGAACTTGCACTGGTTGACCAGATGGCCGAGTTGACGGGATCAAAGAGAACTGAGGTGATCAAGAGCGCGCTGGCCGTCTATCACTGGTTCATGCGGCAGGCTCTTGTCGGCAGCCGGGTCGTGGCGCACAAGTCTACCGGGGAAGAGGTGGCCCTCGAGACCGCAGAGCTTGCAGTCCTGGCAGGCAAGGGTAACCGCCTTGGCCCGGAAGAATTGGGCTTGCTGGCGAAGCGCCTCGCGGCAGCTTCGAATCCGGTGGAGGCGGCGCGGATCAGGGAACGTCTCACGCGCGGCTTCTATGGGATCTAGGTCCGGGGATTAAGGATCAGAGCGTGCCGAGAGTCCGCCGCCAAAATGTTCCGCCCGCTCTGTTTCAGCACCTGCTGGATCGCGTCCAGAGCCGGAAGATTCCCGCATCTCAGTTAGAACTGCTGGCAAAGTGGCTCGACAGCGAGCCCGAGGTACCCGAGAGCCAGTGGTACAAGCGATTCTCCGGTATGACGGTGTGCGGCGAGCGGGAGCTGATCAAGACTTCTCTCCTCCCAGGTCAGGCACCGAAGGGCCGGCGTGTTCCGTGAAATCCGCGAGGCGGCGGTTGGTATCTGAAAGCCGCGGATTTCCGGAATTCTGAGGGAGCCCCCGAGGGCGCCCTGGTGGGTGTTAAGGGGCCGGCGCAGAGCCCGGCCAGGCGTTTTCGCCCCCTTCGCGGCTCAGCGCCGCATTTGACGATGCGCGCCGCCGCCCAGGCCGCCCAGATCGACGATCACCGCGATCAGCAGATACAAGAGATTGATTCCCGAGGTCGGCATGCCGCTGTTCAGCTCCCATGCGTATACCAGCGTGGTGAGCGGCAGGAAAATGACGCCGAGTACCAGCAGCACCAGGCTGCCGTGGAATGCGCGCTGCAAGTAGTTCGAGTAGAGCCAGATCAATACCAGCGCGACGCGCGGAAACAACAGGACGACGAGCAGGAAGAAGCAAGGCATAATCGGTCTCAAGCTGCGCGGCACCAGCCCGCGCATTGCGATGATACCAGATTCGCGCTCCCGGTTTGCCAGCCGGGTTCGCGGTACGCTGTGACTTGTGCCGCTTTCCAATAGAACCATCCGGACGTATTTTTTGCTGCTGATCTTTCTCGCGCTGCGGGCGTTCGGAAACTTGTGCCTGGCGTGGGGCACCAAGCACCTGCCGGAAACCCTGGCAGCCGACCCGATGGTGTATCTTCGCTCCATGCTGGATCCCGCGATCGCGCTCGGCATCGTGATGCTGATCCTGGCGTTGCTGGTGCGGCTGGCCCTCTTGAGCGTTGCCGACCTCAGTTTCGTCTTGCCCATGACGGCCGTGGGATACGTGCTGGCGGCGCTAATGGGAAAAGTTTTCCTTCATGAAGTGGTGAGTCCCCAGCGATGGCTGGCGGTCGCGTTGATTTTTGCCGGCACGGCGCTGGTCAGCTCCACACCGCAAAGCACCACGCCGCCGCGCGCAGCCGGCAGGGTCGAGGGCTCCAAATGACCTGGGTCCTGGTGACTGTCATGGTGGTGGCAACCGCGCTGAGCGACCTGCTGCAGAGCTACGAAATGAAGCGGGCGGGCGCGCAATCCGTAGGGGCGCGCGGCGTGGGCCGGCTGCTGCGAATGATCGTGGAACGCCGCTATCTGCTGCTCTCGATTGTGTGCCTGGCATTCTCGTTTTTCGCCTTTATGGCGCTGGTGCAGGCGGCGCCGCTCAGCTTTGCGGTGCCTGTGTCGGCGGCCAGTTTTATTCTGGAAACCGTGCTGGCGAAAGTTCTGCTGAAGGAACAGATCGGCGCGCGCCGCGCGGCCGGCGCCCTATTGGTGCTCTGCGGCCTGCTGGCGCTCGGACGATGAGGCTGCCTTATTTTTCCCCGGCGGGCACCAGCGTGCCGCCGCGAAGATAATAATCGCTGCCGCGCCAGCGGATGCTGCGCCGCAGGAAACTGGCCGCCCAGACCACAAACGCCACTGCATCCCACAGTGGGATGAGGCCCATTCTGCGCCAATAGGAGCGCTGTTTCAGGCCCCAGATGGCGATCGTCGCGGTAATCGCGCAGCGCACGGCGAAGTAGCCTCCCAGATAGACCGCCGCGGTGGCCAGGGTTGGGTGAGCTGCCACGGCCGCCAACGACCAGGGTAGCCCTAGCGTGAACACCAGGCCGAAATGGCCCCAGGGCCGCATGTGCCGCATTACCACAATCCACCGCAGCCGCTTGTGGATCAGCTCGCGCATGGATTGATAGTCGGCCACCGTCTCCACCGAATAGCGGGACAGTTCCACTTCATAGCCCTGGTCCGCGATCAGACGGCCGACCAGCAGATCGTCGGCCGGACGGTTCTCGATGGATTCATAGCCGCCGAAGGCCGCCAGCCGCTCGCGGGTGGTCGCAATGGTCGGTCCCAGCGCGAATTTGACGCCATCCAGTTGCCACGCCACCACGACTCCGGCGTAAAAATCGGACATCATGCCGACCGATTGCAGGCGATCCACGAAGCTCCGCTCTTCCAGTGGAAGATAGAAGCAGGTGACCGCGCCGATTTTGGGATCTCTCAGCGGCTCGATGACGGTTCGCAAATAGTCCGGCCGCACCCGCACGTCGCTATCGCTGATCACGACGTGTTCGTGCTTCGCCTCGCTCACCAGGCGCGCCAATTTCGCGACTTTGTCGTTGGTTGCGTCGCGGCCCGAACCGTAGAGCACGCGAATTCCTCGCTCCGGGAATTCCCGCATCAACCGATCGATCAGCGGGAGCACGGGGTCTTCGCGGTCGCCCACGCAAAAGAGCAGTTCATAATCCGGATAATCCTGGCGGCAGAAGCTGGCGAAGTTTTCATAGGCTTCCGGATCGAGGCCGCGGATCGGTTTCAAGATACTAACCGGCGGGGTGAACCGGCCAGACGCTTTACGCGGCGGGCGCCCGAAGAACCGCCAGCAGCTAAACAGGGCGATGCCATAGTAAATGAATGGGACAGCCGCCAGTCCGAGAAACAGCATGGTATCGATTTTTAGCGACATCGCCGGGCTCCGAACGGTAATCGAATTGGACGTTGCTTTGCTCAGGAAGGGTACAAGAATTTCATTAGCCCTTATGGACTAGGCTGGATGAATAACCTTCTGATAAAGTGGAGTTTACTCGGAGTCCGTTGAACCGCGCGCCGCGGCCTTTCGTGGAGCGGTGCAGGGGTAATGCATCTTGTGTGGAATCGCTGGCTTTACACATTATAACTTTCGCCCCGACGCCCGAAGGATCCGGGACGCAGCAGATACCATTCTGCACCGTGGGCCGGACCAGCAAGGTATCTTTGAATCCGACAGCATATCGCTGGCAGCCACGCGCCTGAAGATCATCGACCTGGAATCCGGTAACCAGCCCATCGTTTCCGAAGACGGCGATTCCGTGATCGTCTTCAATGGCGAGATCTACAACCACGCGGAGTTGCGGCGCGAGCTGGAACAGCGCGGCCACCGCTTTCGCTCGCATAGCGATACCGAGGTGGTTTTGGCCGCCTTTCTAGAATGGGACGTGGATTCGTTCGCGCGCCTGCGTGGTATGTTCGCCATCGCGCTGTGGACGGAATCGCGCGGCCGCCTGGTTCTGGCGCGCGACCGCCTAGGCATCAAACCACTGTATGTGGCGCGGCGGGGCCGCGATCTCTACTTCGCATCCGAACTAAAGGCCATTTTCGTGCATCCCGAGGTGGAACGGAATTTAAATCCGGCCGCGCTCGATTGCTACCTGGCCCTGAACTACGTGCCGGCTCCGCACACCATGGTGGAAGGCATCGAGAAGCTGCGTCCGGGCTGTTGGCTGGCGTGGCTGGGTGGCCAGGCGCGGTCGGAGCCGTTTTGGCGGATACCGTGTCATACCGAGCCACATTGGAACATGGAATCGGCCACCAGCGCGCTCGACTCGTTGCTCCAGCAATCCATCCGCGAGCACCTGCTGTCGGATGTGCCGCTGGGAATCTGGCTCAGCGGCGGCCTGGATTCCTCCACCTTGTTGCACTACGCCGCGGCCGCATCCCCTTCGCGGCTGAAGACATTGTCGATTTCCTTCGCCGGCCGGCGTTTCGACGAAACGGCGCACATCCGCCACCTGGCGGCGCGGTACGGAACCGAGCACGAGGAGTTCGACGTCAATCCCGATTGCGGGCTGGCCGATGCCATTGAGCAGTTTGCGTACTATTTCGACGAGCCCAATGCGGACGGAGGTGCGTTGCCGGTCTGGTTCCTTTCGAAGATGACCCGCCGCAGCGTGACGGTGGCGCTGAGCGGCGAAGGGGCCGACGAGTTATTTGGAGGATACCTGACCTATCGCGCCAACCAGCTTGCGCGGCGCGTGCGCCGCCTGCCGGCCTGGCTCCTGCGGGCAGGACGGGGCGCGGTGCGGCAGTGGCCGGTTTCCGACGAGAAAATTGGCTTGGAGTACATGCTCAAGCGCTTTGCGGAGGGCTGCCTGATGCCCGCCGGCCGGGCCCATGTCTACTGGAACGGGGCCTTCTCCGATGAAGAAAAAGCGGCCCTGGTGAACATGCCGCTGCCCGGAGCGCTGGCCGAAATGCTGCGCGGCCTTTCGCCGGAGGGCGACAGCCTGGATGCCTATCTGCGGTTCGACCAGCGCTGGTATCTTCCCGACGACATCCTGGCCAAGGTGGACCGCATGAGCATGGCCCACTCGATTGAAGTCCGGCCGCCGTATCTCGACCACCGCATCGTGGAATTCGCCAATTCGCTGCCTGAGGATCTGAAGGTCCACGGCAAGAGGCAGAAGATTGTGCTACGCGAGCTCATGAAAGGAAAACTCCCCGCATCCACGCTGCGGCGCAAGAAGGTGGGATTCGATTTTCCGGCCCACGAATGGCTGCGCGGACCCCTGCGCAGCCTGCTGCAGGACACGGTTTCGGCCAACGCCGGACCGGCCGGGTTATTCCGGCGGGATGCCCTGGAAAGCTGCGTCCGGCAGCACCTGGAGCGGCGCAAGAATCTCGGGTATCATCTTTGGGGGCTGATGCTGCTGTTATTGTGGATGAAACGATGGAGAATCCAGACGCCTCAGGTTTTCGACACGGACCGGCAAGCCGCCAGCATCTTTACCTCTACATAGCCGTCGTACTTTTTGCCGCGGCGATTTATCTGGGCTCGATCCTTTCCCCCCCTTCGCTGATGGACGATGTGGACGCCGTGCAGGCGCAGATCGCGCGCAACATGCTGACCTCGGGCGATTGGGTCACCGCGCGCATCGACGGCATTATCTATCTCGAAAAATCGCCGCTGATCTATTGGCTGATCGCCATCTCTTACAAGATTTTCGGTGTCTACGACTGGGCTGCCCGCATTCCCATGGCGCTCGCGTCGATCGCGCTGGCGTGGCTGACGGCGGCCTTCGGCATGTGGGCCTTTGGCAGGCGCGCCGGCTTTTACGCTGGCCTCTCGATAGCCACGTGCATTGGACTGTTCCTGTTCACGCGCATTCTGATCCCCGACGTGATGCTGACCTTGACGATTGCGCTCGCCATGTGGGCTTTCCTGCGCGTTCTGGACGAAGAGGAACCGCATCCGCGCTTCTGGGCGTTCGCACTGGCGGCCAGTTTCGGAGCCGGCCTGCTGCTCAAGAGCGCGGTCGCAGTGCTTTTCCCCGCGGGCGCGGTGGTGGTTTATCTGCTGATCACGCGGCAGTTGTTTTCGCCGCAGGTCTGGAAACGGCTGCGGCCCTGGAGCGGCCTCGGCATCGTGGTGCTAATTGCCGCGCCCTGGCACGTGCTGGCGGCCCTGCGCAATCCTCCATTCTTCGACCTGATGTTCCGCAGCGTTCCCGGCGAATACCACGGCTTTCTCTGGTTCTACTTCATCAACGAGCAGGTGCTGCGGTTTTTGAACCTGCGCTATCCGCGCGACTATGACACGGTTCCGCGGCTTTACTTCTGGCTATTCCATCTCATCTGGCTGTTTCCCTGGAGCGTCTACCTTCCGGCGATCGCCCGGCTGTCTTTCAAGCCGCTGGACCGCGCCGGACGGACGCGCTTGCTGGCGTTGTGCTGGACCGGATTCCTGCTGATTTTCTTTACGTTCTCCACCACCCAGGAGTATTACTCGATGCCGTGCTACCCCGCGCTGGCCTTGCTGCTGGGTTCGGCCATGGCGGCGGGCGGCAATTGGGTGCGGTGGGGCACGCGTGTGCTGGCGGCCATCACCGCTTGCGCGGCCGTCGCGGCGGTGTTGATCCTGGTGGCCGTGCGCAACGTTCCCACTCCCGGCGATATTTCGCAGGCTCTCTCGCAGCATCCCAGTGCCTATACCCTGTCGCTCGGCCACATGGAAGACCTGACGCTTGAATCCTTCGCCTACCTGCGGCTTCCTCTCGCCATGGCCGCCGTGGCCTTCCTTATCGGCGCGCTCGGCAGCTTGCGGGCCGTGGGGCAGCGCGCCTTCCTGGCCGCCGCCTTGATGATGGTGCTGTTTTTCCACGCCGCCCGGCTGGCCATGGTGACGTTCGATCCCTATCTGTCGTCGCGCCCCCTGGCGGAGGCGTTGCTGCGGTCGCCGCGAGGCGAGTTGGTAGTGGACCACCACTACTACACGTTTTCGTCGATCTTCTTCTATACCAACCGCACGGCCTGGCTGCTCAACGGGCGGCGAAACAACCTGGTGTACGGATCGTATGCGCCGGGCGCGCCGGACGTCTTTCTCAACGATGCGCAGTGGAAAGACCGGTGGCTAGACCCGCAACGGTATTATATTGTCGCCAAAATCGAGGAAGAGCCGCGATTTGAAAAGCTGGTTGGGAAAAGCGCGCTCTTCGTGGTGGCCGAAAGCGGCGGAAAGATGCTGCTTACGAATCGGGCGCTTGGCGAGTAGGGTTGACGGCGAACCGAAAAGCGATCAGACGGTTGGCGGGCCGAAGCGCCTGCCCCACTTTGCCGACCGGCCAGGAGGCCGGTCCCACTTAATCGCCCTGCTCAAAGCGCCCGTTGCCCGCGGCGGAAGCGGCGTTGGCTTCAAACGGCGCGTCATAGGAGGAGTTACCGGCGGTAGAGGCTCCAGCGGCCTGCGCCGCCTTCGGCCGGCGCTCGTTGCGGGCATTACGCCAGTTCACCCTTGGCAGGAAAAGCGAACGGTCGATGCGGTCCTGATACCGGATCGCGATGTTCAGCAGCGAATCGAGCAGCGACTCGGAGAGCAGGTGAGGCTTCAACCCAAGCTCCACCAGCTTGGAATGGCGCGCGTTGTAGTAGTGCTCTTCGGCTTCCACGCGCGGATCGGGCAAGTGATCGATTTCGACATGCAGGTTCAGTTTCTTGCCCGCCGCCTGCACCATGCGGGCCAATTCCAGCACGGAATACTGCTCCGTGAACTGGTTGAACACGCGGCATTCTCCCGGCCGCGCGGGCTTCAAACAAGCCAGTTCAATGCAGCGCACGGTATCCCGAATATCCAGATACCCGCGGGTTTGCCCGCCCTTGCCGTACACTGTGAGCGGATGCCCCACGGCGGCCTGCGCGCAGAAGCGGTTGAGCACGGTGCCGAAAATCTCATCGTAATCGAAGCGGTTGATCAGGGCTTCAGCCAGAGTCACTTCATCCGTCATGGTTCCATAGACCACGCCCTGGTTGAGGTCGGTGGCGCGCAGGCCCCAGATCTTGCAGGCGAACATGATGTTGTGGCTGTCGTGCACCTTGGAGAGGTGGTAGAACGAGCCGGGCTGTTTCGGGAACGGCAGCACGTCCTTGCGGCCGTTGTGGTGGATGGTGATGTAACCTTCTTCGATATCGATATTGGGAGTGCCGTATTCTCCCATGGTCCCGAGTTTCACCAGGTGGCAGTCGGGCTGGAATTCCCGCAGCGCGAACAGCAGGTTGAGGGTTCCCACTACGTTATTGACCTGGGTAAAGACCGCGTGTTTGCGGTCGATCATCGAGTACGGGGCGGCCCGCTGCTCGGCAAAGTGCACCACGGCCTCCGGCCCAAACGACTGCACCACCGAGGAAATAAACTCATAGTCGGTAATATCGCCGGACAGGAACTCGACGGTTTCCCCGGTGAGTTGTTTCCAGGCGCGAAGCCTGTCGGGCATCGGCTGTATAGGCGTCAACGTCTGAACGCCCAGTTCGTGGTCCCACTGGCGCCGCGCAAAGTTGTCGGCGATCGCAACCTGGTGGCCCCTGCTCGAAAGATACAGGGCGGTAGCCCAGCCGCAGTAGCCGTCTCCTCCCAGCACGCAGATTTTCATAAGTTAATGGACCGTCCTTATCTCCCGCCTAAACAGGAGTTAACCCGCCAATCCACCCATTCTACTCGGTGCCATGCCAAAAAACTCGTGGACCGACTATTCACTGTATATTAACAAGCCCAGTCAGTGGAACGGCTAGCCCTTACGAGCTATGCGAAAAAGGGAACTCTTTATAGACAGACTCGAACGGCGCGGCGATCGATCTCGGATCCGGCGCGGTCCAGGACTTGGCGCGGCAGGATGCGCTGGACCTGCTCGAAGAGCTCGTTTTCCTCGCGCCGGATATGGCTGGAGAGCAGCGCGCAAAACTGCTCCAGCAGCGCGGCCGAGGGCGCCGCGCGCAATTGCGTGACCAGGGCCTCCAGGGCCCGGTGCTCTTCCAGCAGTTCGGCGATAAGCGGCATCGGCCCGCAGGCGGGAAAGAGGACCTGCTCTTCGATTTCGAAATGATTGATCAACTCCAGCTCGTACCGCTGAATGACACGCCGTGCCAGTCTCGCGATGTTCTCCGACGACACATCCGCCGCCAGGGAACGGCGCGTCAGGACGCATAGTACCAGGCTGTTGTGATGTTGTTGCGAGAGCGGAACCAGACTAGGATCGCGCAGCATCGGGTGACACCACTATAGCGCCTCGGTGCGACGCCGGATCGACTGCTCCCGCGCCCGGCGCAGATACGCCAGCAGTTGATATCCCAGAACGATGGCCGCCAGCAACGCCGCAATCATCCAGGTCAGGCTGCCCAACACCCCGTATAAGGCCATCACGCGATCGCTGAAGAACCGCCCCAACGAGATGAAGAGGGCTGCTCCCGTGAACTCGCCGAGAACGTCCCAGAACAGAAAGCCGTGCCAGGGGTAGCGGGTCGTGCCGCAGGCCAGATTGATCCAGGGTCCCAGGGGACTGAGCAGCCAGCGGGTGATGAAGATGCCGGGTCCTTCCCAGGCCATGGCTTTGGCTTCCATGGCACCCAGGTTGCCGCGCTTTCCAAACAGGCGGCCGAGCTTTGCGATGACGGCCGGTCCTCCCCATCGGCCAATGGCGTAGCCGGCCTGATCGCCGAGGACGGAACCAACGCCGGCTGCGCCGATGGCCCACCACAGGTTCATGGCGCCTTGCGAGATCATCGAGCCTGCAACAATCAGAAGCAGAGTGATGGGCAGCGGCACTCCGACGGCCGCAATGGCGACGATTCCGAAAAGGGCCGGCGCGCCATACTGCGAAACCGCCGCCAGGAGCTGATCGTTCATCGCGGTGGGCCGCCCGGTGGATGCGCGGCGTCGTCGATGGCGCGTTGCAGTTGGGCAATCAGTTGGGGAACGGGGCGGTGCAGGTCGCGAGCGATGTGCCGGACGGACCGCCGGTCACGCGGCTGCTGCGGTTGAACGCCAATGGCCTGAAACAGCACGGAGGCGGGGACGTGGTGGGTATGGGCGATAAATGGGACCGACATCCAGGCCTGAATGGGCTCATTTTCGGTGCGGATCTGGCGCACTTGCCGGCGGGCCCTGGAGGCGAAGACGAACGTGCCAGTGATCGCCAGCACGAAGGCCAGCCCAACAGCCAGCGTGCGCCGCCACGTTTCTCCCACACTTCAATATAGCCGGTTCTTCACCGACGATCCTGAATCCACTCGAGGATCGTCTCATCCAGCCAGAACCGGTGCGGGCGGCGGCCCAGGAATCCCAGGTGGCCGCCCGATTCGGTGGCGCGCAATTCGATGAGCGGATTCGCGCGCAGCGCGGGAGCCGAGAAAACGTCGAAAGGAATGAAAGTGTCGTCCTGCGCCTGGATGAGCAGCGCGGGCACGCGGATTCGATCCAGAAATCGCACGGCGGATTGCGTGCGGTAGTAGTTCTCCGCGTTGCCGAAGCCGAAGGAAGGCGCGGTGATGCGGTCGTCGATCTGCCAGACGGAATTGAGGCCGGCGAAATCGCGCGGCCGATAGCGGCCGGTGGAGCAGAGGCGCGCGCGCATGCGGTTGACGAAGCGCTTCTGGTAGACGCGATTGCGGGGCTCGGCGATGCGGCGCGCGCAGGCCTCGAGGTCGAGCGGCGTCGAGACGGCGCACACGGCGCGAACCAGCCCCGGCCCGGCGCCCGCGAGCTCGCCGGCCAATTTCAACACCACGTTGCCGCCCAGCGAGAAGCCCACCAGGAACAGAGGCGCGGGACTTTCGGCCTGGAGCTGGCGCGCCACGGATTCGAGGTCGCTGGTGAGGCCGGCATGGTAGAGCGTGGTGCACAGATGCTCGGTCCCGCCGCAGGTGCGCATGTGGAAGCGGTGCGCGGCGAAACCGGCGCGCACCACGGCGGCGCTGAGGCTGCGGATGTAACCGGCGTCGGAGGAACCCTCGAGGCCATGAACCATCACCACGTGTCCGGCGAGAGGGCCTGGCGGCTGCTGCGAATCGACGGCCACTTGCACATCGGGCTCCGTGCGGAAAAGGCGGCGCGTGAGTGGATAGCGCGGTCCGGCATCGGGCCGCGTCCAGTAGTGGGCCGCCACGGTCTGCAGGTGCGGATTGCGGAAGAGCGGCCGATAAGGAATCATGAGCGAGGAACCAGGGGTGCGCGCCGAGCGCCCAGTAAATCATGTTAGCGTGGAAATTAAAGAGTCTCGGCCTCTATTTCAAGAACCAGGAGAAATCGTAAATGCCACTAGTCTCGATGCGCCAACTGCTGGATGAAGCAGCCAAGGGCGGATATGGCGTTGGTGCATTCAACGTCAATAACATGGAGCAGATTCAAGCGATCATGGAAGCGGCGCGGGAAACCAGGTCGCCGGCGATCGTGCAGGCCAGCCGCGGAGCGCGCGCCTACTCGCAGGACCGTTTCCTCTATCACCTGATGATCGCCGCCACGGAAGTGTACCCGGAGATTCCGACCGTGCTGCATCTGGACCACGGCAACAGCGTGGAGACCTGCAAGAGCGCCATCGAGATGGGCTTCACCAGCGTGATGATGGACGGCTCGCTGATGCCCGACGGCAAGACGCCCTCCAGCTTCGAATACAACGTGGATGCCACGCGCCAGGTGGTGGAAATGGCGCATGCCAAGGGCGTGACGGTGGAAGGCGAGATTGGATGCCTGGGCGGAATCGAAGACGGGCACGGCGCCGGCCTCGACGGGCTGAGCCATCTGACCGACCCGGCGCAGGCCGAGGAATTCGTCAAGCTCACCGGCGTGGATGCGCTGGCCATCGCCATTGGCACCAGCCACGGCGCTTACAAGTTCTCGAGCAAGCCGACCGGCGAGACGCTGAAGATGGATCGCCTCATCGAGATCCACAAGCGGCTGCCCCATGTTCACCTGGTGATGCACGGGTCTTCCAGCGTGCCCAAGGAACTGCAGGACATCATCAATCGATATGGCGGCAAGCTGAAGCCGACGTGGGGCGTGCCGGTGGAAGAGATCCAGCTCGGCATCAGGAACGGCGTGCGCAAGGTCAATGTGGATACCGACAACCGGCTGGCCATGACCGGGGCAATCCGCAAAGTGTTCGTGGAGAGCCCGGAGAAGTTCGACCCGCGCGACTACCTGAAGCCGGCGCGCGAAGCCATGAAGAAAGTAGTGGCGCAGCGCATGACGCAATTCGGACAGGCGGGGCACGCAGGCGACTACAAGCCGGTTTCTCTTGAAGAGATGGCGCGGCGGTATCAGCTCGTAGCGGTGTAGGTTTGGGGCGGATGGATTCGCCCGCACGACCTCAATGTAGGCCACTCGGATAAACTGAAAGACAGGCCATGCCACCCAAGGGAAAGCCAACGCCAATGAAAGCATCAGAAAGACTGGACCGCCTCGAAAACGGATGGAGCGAAATACACCAGGCCATCAAGAGCATCACCAAGGTAACAGGCACATTCGCCGCATCCATCGCCTCCCATGATGTCCAAATCGAAAGGCTGATCCAGGTCGCCGAGATGCAACAGCAACGATGGGAACAACTCCAACGCGAATGGCAGGCGTACCTAACCACCATCCACCCCCGCCAGTGACAGCAAACCAGCCAAACACCCCAGTTTTGCATCGGGGTACCGAGGCGCGCTCTGGCACGAGGCGGGGTGGCGTGAGAGGCCAAGGCATTCCCACCCCGGTGGGAGCAACATGTCCGCTCCCTCTTGCTAGAATGAAGCTGATCCACTCCCTGGGAGGAACAGCCTAACTTGAACTCTGCGATCTTGGCCCTGGAAGACGGCACGGTCTTCGAGGGCAGAGGTTTTGGTGCGCCCGTGGAACGGTCGGGAGAGGTGGTGTTCAACACCGCGCTCACCGGCTACCAGGAGATTTTCACGGACCCTTCCTATGCCGGACAAATCGTCATCCTGACGAATCCGCAGATTGGCAATTACGGAACCAGCGCCGCCGATAGCGAAGCTGCGCGGCCCTACATCGAAGGTCTGGTGGTGCGCGAGTTCTCTAGCCTCGCGAGCAACTGGCGATCGGAGCAGGATGCCGACGCCTTTCTGAGCGGCGCCGGCATTCCGGTCGTGGACGATCTGGATACGCGGGCGCTGGTCCGCCATCTGCGGACGCGCGGCGTCATGCGCGGCGTGCTGTCGTCCGTCGAGCGGGACGCGGCTCGCCTGGTGGAAAAAGCTCGCGTCATCCCCGCCATGGCCGGGCTCGATCTCGCCAGCCGCGTTTCCACGACTGAGCGCTACGAATGGACCCACGGCGTGGATGCCTGCTCACCCTCGGAGTTGGTGGGTGCGCGGCACGAAATCAAATATCATGTAATAGCTTATGATTTTGGAATCAAGCATAACATTTTAAGACATTTAGTACACTCAGGGTGTCGCGTAACGGTGGTTCCGGCGCTGACCTCGGCGGAAGATGTGCTGGCGCTCAAGCCCGACGGCATTTTCCTTTCGAACGGTCCGGGCGACCCGGAGCCTTTGGAGATCCAGGTGCGGAACATCCGCAAGTTGATCGGCGCGAAGCCGATTTTCGGCATCTGCCTGGGCCATCAACTGCTCGGCCTGGCGGCGGGCGGCAAAACCTACAAACTGAAATTCGGCCATCGCGGCGCCAACCACCCGGTGCGCAACGAGGTCACGCAGAAGGTCGAGATCACGTCGCACAACCATGGGTTCGCCGTCGATCCGGATTCGCTCGACTCGGGCGCGGTCGAAATCACCCACGTCAACCTCAACGATCAGACGCTCGAAGGCTTCCGCCTACGCAACCATCCGGCGTTCTGCGTGCAATACCACCCGGAAGCGGCGCCGGGACCGCACGATTCGCACTATCTGTTTGAAGACTTCATCCAACTGATGGGCGGGAGATAGCCGATGCCCAGACGCAACGATCTCCACCGAATCCTGATCGTCGGCTCCGGCCCCATCGTCATCGGCCAGGCCTGCGAGTTCGACTACTCGGGGACGCAGGCGGCCAAGGCGTTGCGCGCCGATGGCTATCAGGTGGTGCTGGTGAACTCCAACCCGGCGACCATCATGACAGACCCCGACCTCGCGGATAAGACTTACGTAGAACCGCTGACCGTGCCCTACCTGGAAGAGATTATCCGGCGCGAGCGGCCCGACGCGCTGCTCTCCACGGTGGGCGGACAGACGGGCTTGAACCTGTCCGTCGAGCTGGCCGAAGCCGGGGTCCTGGACAAGTACGGCGTGGAGCTGATCGGCGCCAAGATCGACGCCATCAAGAAGGCCGAAGACCGCCTGCTGTTCAAGGACGCGATGCGCAAGATCGGCCTGGAGACGCCGCAATCGCAACTGGTCAACACCGTGAAAGGCGGTTTGGAATTCGCCGAGCGCATCGGCTACCCATGCATCCTGCGGCCCAGCTTCACACTGGGCGGCACGGGAGGCGGCATCGCGTACCAACAGGAAGAGCTGATGGAAATCCTGGAGCGCGGTATCGCGCTCTCACCGGTTCACGAAGTTCTCATCGAAGAGAGCGTGCTGGGGTGGAAGGAATTCGAGCTGGAGGTGATGCGCGACCTGGCGGACAATTGCATCATCGTCTGCTCGATTGAAAACTTCGACCCCATGGGAGTGCATACCGGGGATTCCATCACGGTGGCGCCGGCGCAGACCTTGACCGACCGCGAATACCAGATGATGCGCGACGGCGCCATCCGCTGCCTGCGGGAAATCGGCGTGGATACCGGCGGCTCGAACGTGCAATTCGCTATTAACCCGGCCAACGGGCGGATGGTGATCATCGAGATGAACCCGCGCGTTTCGCGCAGTTCGGCGCTGGCGTCGAAAGCCACCGGCTTCCCCATCGCCAAGATCGCGGCGAAACTGGCGGTGGGCTACCGGCTGGACGAAATCCGCAACGACATCACGCGCAAGACGCCGGCCTGCTTCGAGCCCACGATCGACTACGTAGTGGTTAAGATTCCCAGGTGGGCCTTTGAGAAATTTCCGGGCGCGGACCCGACGCTGGGAACGCAGATGAAGTCGGTGGGGGAAGTGATGGCCATCGGCCGCACTTTCAAACAGGCGCTGTGGAAGGGCATGCGCAGCCTGGAAACCGGCAAAGCCTTCGGCTCCGAGAAATTCGACAAGAACCTGATCCCGCAAAAACTGATCACCCCCACGCCCGACCGCCTGAACTACATCCGTTTCGCCATGGCCAATGGTTTCGGAGTGGAAGAGATTCACGAGCTGACCTCCATCGACCGCTGGTTCCTGGCGCAGATGAAAGAGGTGGTGGATTTCGAAAGCGAGCTGGCCAAGGAAGTCTGGCCGGACATTTCCCAGGAGATCTTTCGCCGCGCCAAGCGCTACGGCATCTCCGACGCGCAACTGGCCAAGACCTGGGGCACGGATGAAATCGCGGTGCGCAACCGGCGCAAGGAACTGGGCGTGGCCGCGGTCTTCAGCCGCGTGGACACCTGCGCCGCCGAATTCGAAAGCTTCACCCCATATCTTTATTCCAACTACGAAAGCTCCTGCGAGGCTGACCCCGGCGACCGCAAGAAGGTGATCATTCTGGGCAGCGGGCCGAACCGCATCGGACAGGGCATCGAGTTCGATTACTGCTGCTGTCACGCGTCGTTCGCGCTGCAGGAAATGGGCGTCGAATCGATCATGGTCAACTGCAACCCGGAAACCGTCTCGACCGATTACGACACCAGCGACCGCCTCTACTTCGAGCCGCTGACGCTGGAAAATGTCCTCAACATCTGCGACACGGAAAAGCCCGACGGGCTGATTGTGCAGTTCGGCGGGCAGACGCCGCTCAACCTGGCGTTGCCGCTGAAGCGTCTGGGCGTGCCGATCATCGGCACCGACCCTTCCGATATCGACCTGGCGGAGGACCGCAAGCTTTTCGGCAAACTGCTCGAAGAGCTGGCGATTCCCTGCCCCCCGAACGGCACGGCCACCAGCGTGGAGGAGGCTTGCGAAGCGGCGCGGCGCATCGGCTACCCGGTGCTGGTGCGGCCCAGTTACGTGCTGGGCGGCCGCGCCATGGTGATCGCTTACGACGAGGATATGGTGCGGCAGTACATGCGCGAGGCCGTGACATTTTCGCAGGAACGGCCGGTGCTGATCGACCGCTTTCTGGAAGATGCCACCGAAGTGGACGTGGACGCGCTGGCCGATGGCGACGAAGTGCTGATCGCCGGGATCATGGAGCACATCGAAGAGGCTGGCGTACACTCGGGCGACAGTTCCTGCGTGTTGCCGCCGCAATCGCTGTCCGCGAAAACTCTCGCCACCATCGAGGACTATACCGTCCGCCTGGCCAAGGCGCTGCGCGTCGTCGGCCTGATGAACGTGCAGTACGCGATTCAGAACGGCATGGTGTACGTGCTGGAAGTGAACCCGCGCGCCTCGCGCACGGTGCCTTATGTGAGCAAGGCCACGGGCGTGGCGCTTCCCAAGATCGCGGTGGGCCTGATGTGGGGCCGCAAGCTGAAGGATTACAACCTGGGGAGCGGCAAGCTATCGGTCACCCAGGATTTCGTCAAGTCGCCGGTATTTCCGTTCAACAAATTCCCGGGCGTCGACCCGGTGCTCGGTCCGGAGATGCGCTCCACGGGCGAAGTGATGGGCGTGGGAGTGAACTTCGGCGAAGCGTTTCTGAAGGCGCAGATCAGCGCCGGCAGCCCATTGCCGGAAAAAGGCACGGTGTTCATCAGCGTGAACGGCCATCAGAAGCCGGAGGCCGTGAAAGTGGCCAAAGCATTTGCGGACCTGGGATTCCAACTGGTGGCGACGCGCGGCACGGCCGCGGCGCTGCGCAATGCCGGCCTTGCATGCAGGACCGTCCTCAAAGTGAACGAAGGCCGGCCCAACGTGGTGGACCTGCTGAAAGGCGGCGCCGTCCAGTTGGCCATTTACACCACCGCCGGCGCGCCCGCGTTCCACGATGAGAAGGCCATCCGCCGCAGCGCGGTAATGTACCGTGTGCCGTGCATCACCACCATGAGCGGAGCGCGCGCCGCGGCCGACGCCGTGGCGGCGAAGCTGCGCGACCCGATCCGGGTCTGGAGCCTGCAGGAGATTCACGAGCAAAAGAAGACGACAGCATAAAAAAACCCGGCGGGTGGTTAATCCGCCGGGCCGCGTCGTTCAAGTTTGACCCTGTATTGGTAACTTCCTGGTCCCCTTCGAATCGGGGGCAGGGTCTTCCATACTATATCACCGAATCACCGCCTTTTGGATGAAATCCAAGCGGGGAAAACGACTTTCCAAATATGTCGCTCCCCGCTGCTGGATCAGATTGGGATCGGGCCCCTGCCCCATGGGCGGCATGTCGCCGTAAAAGGAATACAGGCTCTCCACCACGTCCATGCCGGCGGTCACCTTGCCGATGGGCGCGAAGCCATGGCCATCGAGGCTCTTGCGATTGTCGGAAAGGTTGATGAACAACTGCGTGGAACGCGTGTTCGGGCCGCGCGTGGCGAAGGTCAGCGTGCCCTTGACGTTGTGCTCTTTCACCGGATCGTCGGGCAGCATGGCGGAGGCCCATAGCTGATTGGTCTGCGGATCGCCGTTGATGCCGAACTGGACCACGAAATCGCGCACCACGCGGAAGAACCGCGCGCCATCGAAGAAGCCCGTGTGTACCAGCTCATAGAAATGATCGGCGCCGCGGGGTGCCCAATCGCGATGAATTTCGAGCTCGATCAAGCCCTTGGAGGTGTCGAGCTGTACGCGATAAACGTCCGGCACGGGCTGTTGTTTAGCTGCCGCCGGGGAGACCTTCTCTTCCTTCTTTGGTTCAGTTGATGGCGAGCATCCGGCGAGCGAGAGCGCGGCGGCCGCGGCAAGCGCGAAGACGGTCTGGCGAGACATCGACCCCACAGTATCACGAGTGGGACAGGCCTCCCGGCCTGTCCAGACCGGCCAGGAGGCCGCTCCCACCCCTACGCCGCGTGCTGCCGGTCCTGGTTGCGCAAGTGCGCGCCCAGCATGCGGTCGGCCAGGGTCGTGTGGTCTTTCAACCACTTGGAAAGGAATTCGATCAACGCCAGGGCTGCCTGGCGGTCGCCGCCTTCGATGAGCGGCAAGAACTGGCGGAGGCGCTTGCGGAGCGTGTCGTGCTGCTGCCGGTGCCACTCCCTGGCGTCGTAGCGCGTCGAGCGCATGAGGCCCTCTTCGTGCAGCAGGTGGTCTTCGGTGGTGGCGACGAGCCGATGGAGGATTTCGAGAATCTCGAACTCGGGAGCTGCAGCGGTCAGCGACTGTTGCAGTTCATCGGCCTCGCGGTAGATGGCGCGATGCTCGTTGTCGAGCTCTGGGACAAAGCAGGCGTTGGCCTTGCTCCATTTGAAGAGCCGCATAGGATACAAATTACCACAATCGGGAGTTTGCCGCCTGAATCTATTTTGATCGGAAGGCCGAGCGGAGCGCGCGGGCGGGCCAGGTGAGGGCTTTGCCCAAGCGCAGCGACGGCGAATCGTTGATGGCCTGCAGGTATTTCTTGCCGGCGGCGATTTCCCGCTCCAACTCGGTAATGCGGGCCTCGGCATTGCGCAGCCGCCACTCGCGGCCGGCGATAGCTTCCGAAAATTCCTTCTCGCGCTCGTAGAGGAATTTGGCGTAGGTGTCGCGGCGCGTGAGCAGGATCTGCAACCCCAAAACGTCTTCGGGGGTGAGCGTGTGGCCGGGCTGGATGTTGGCGGCGAGCGGCCGCTGGTAATAGACGGTGGCGTGCGAAGGGGCGGTCTCCTGCGCGGGCCGTTCGCGGGTGTAAAAATAAACCGCGATGGAGCGGCGCGACACTTTCTTCCCCGGCGGGATGCGGATCTTGCGGAAACCGTGCCAGGAAGCCTCGGTGGTTTCAAAGATCACGGCTCGGTTGGCCAGCGGCAGCACGAACGTGGTGTTGTCCGGGTCGGTGGAGAAGGGGTCGCGCAACAGCTCGAGCGAGCCGCCCCAGGACTCTTCCCACTCGGGATTCAAAAACAGGATCAGGTTGAGACGGCGGTGGAGCTGGCTGGTGGGGTGGTAGTTGAAATCGACGTGGGTGTCCAGTTCCTGGCCACTCAGATTCTCGTGCGTTCCGCCGCCGATGTATTCGGGATCGTAGAGCAGGTCGGGGATGCCGGTTATGCGGCCGAGCATCGAGAGGAAGTCCGCGTCCTGCATGAGGCGGTCGAAGCGCTGGTAAGCCGGGCCGATGGAAGCCAGGTCTGAGACCACGGCTTTTCCGCCCACTTCGCCGCGTTCGTTGAGCGCGTCCTTTTCCTGGAAGCCCGGAAAGCCGTCGATCAAGTCACGGCAAAACACGGGATCCAGAAAATTGTCGATCACCACGTGGTGGAACGGTTGCGCCTCTGCCCATTGCCGGCGCAGGTTCGCCACCGGGTCGGTGAGACCGGAATGGAGCGTCGCAAGCACCTATATAGTGTACATTCACTGCCCCGGCGCTAACGTGGGGCAGACGCTTTCGTCTGCCAACCCTGAACCATCGGGATCACTGTCCCAGCGGCATGATCGAGCCGACTCATCCGCGCCTACTTGACATACTTCTTCAAGTCCTTCTGGCCGACCTCGGCGCCGTAGATGACGCCTTGAGGATCGGCGGCAATGCCTTCCGAACCGCTGGTCGAGGCGCTTTCGGGATCGGCGAAAGTGTCGGGGATGAAAGCGGCGACGACACCGGTTTTGGCGCTGCCCACGCGGATGCCGCGCTTCCAGCCGGGGTGGTGGCCGTAACCGTCGCGTTCGCGCGATTCGGAATCGGAGACATAGAGGATGTCGCCCTTGCCGATGTAGAGGCCGCTGGGGCGGCTGAACTGCGTCCACTGGTCGAGGAACTTGCCGTCCTGGTCGAAGATCTGGATGCGGTTGTTGGCGCGGTCGCCCACGAACAGGCGGCCGGTGGAATCGAAAGCCAGGCAGTGGGGAGTATCGAACTCGCCGGGGGCCGAGCCTTTCTTTCCCCAGGTCTTGAGAAATGTGCCGTCTTTGGAAAACTTCACCACGCGTGCGTTGGAGTTGCCGCCGTGGCCGTCGGCGACGAAAATATCGCCGTTGGGAGCGAAGGCTACCGCGGAAGGCTGGTTGAACGTATCGGGGCCATCGCCGGAGACGCCTTTCTTGCCGAGCGTGAGCAGAGTTTTGCCGTCAGGGTTGAACTTGACGATCTGATGGCCGTGGCCATCCACCACCCAGATGTCGCCGTCGCCGTCCACCACCAGACAATGTGGGAAGAGCAGCAGCCCGGCGCCGAAGCTCTTGAGCAGGTTGCCGGTGGCATCGAACTCCAATACCGGCGCGAGCGGACTATTGGCGCAGGAGTTCGCGCCACAGCGTTCGGCCACCCAGATGTGGCCTTCACGATCGACATCGACGGCGCTGGTTGAGCCCCAGGCCCTGCCCTCCGGCATTTTGAAAAAATTCTCGATGGTGTGGTAAGGATTGGGTTGCGAATTCGGCGCCGCGCCGGGTTGGGCCAAGGCCGCGGCAAGGGTGACGATCGAGGATACGGCCAGAATCGCGCGGCGTTTCGCAATCAGCATCACAAGACCTCCGGGTGCGTTGTTCCACAGTGTACCGGAGATGAAAGGGAGTTGGCGAGGGGGATATCCAAGGAGGCCTGCGCAACCGGATGACTACCTCCCCCGAGATTTGCCACACCGGCTGCGCAGCCACCTAATGGACTCTCTTCTTGTAACGCGGCGCTGGGCGGAAAGCCAGCCGATTCCACGGCGCGCAGGCGGTTTTCAACAAATTTCTGCATCAACGCAGGGTTGCACTTAGCGGCGGCGGAGTGTGACAAAGTTGTGCATAAAACGCGAGGGCAGTGGATTGTTGGCGCTTGTGAGACGGGTAGTCCCGCCCGTAGCAGGCCTGAAAGCCCGCCCCACATCATTTCAAGCCAAGTTTCTTGCCCGCCGCGAGCAGACCAATGGCCTCCCGCAGCCGTCTCTTCTTCGTTTCCGGTTGCCTGGCGGAATCGATCCACCCGATGTACAGGCGCCGGTATGACGGCGCAAGACTCGCGAAATAATTCCATGCCGCCGGCCGGCTCTCGAGCGCTTCTTGGATGTACCGCGGGATCTTCGACGGAGACGGCTTTGGCGCATAGCCTCGATCGGTCGGCGCACGCTCGAATCCAGCCGGCGCCACGCGCCCGCTTGCCTGAAGCTCCGCAAACCGCTTGCGATTGCCGGCCGACCATTTGCTGTCAGGCTTCCGCGGCGTGAACTTTCTGGCATACCGATCGTCGTCCAGGCGCTTGATTAAGCTATCAATCCAGCCGAAACACAGCGCCTCATCCACGGCATCCAGGTAGGCGATGGATGGGCGCCCCGCGTGACGCTTATAGAACACCAGCCACACCTCCGATTCCGAGTCGTGGTGCCTGGCGAGCCACGCCCGCCATTGCTCGCAGTTCCGCGCGTCAAAAGTCTTCATGGTCTTGAAAGGCATTCTTATACCCGATGAATGGCTTTCACCGCCAGCACTGGATCATGCTCCATGATGCTCAAAAGCGCGGCCGCCGGTCCAGTAGGCCGTCGCCGGTCCTGTTCCCAGTTTTGAAGTGTCTTCACGCTTACACCGGTCAACTGCGCAAACTCCGACTGGGAAAGGCTGGTTCGTTCGCGAATTCGCCGGATGCCGGAAGAGCGAAACACGGTCCGCCGCGAAGGCTTTTGTTGGCCGCGCAGAATTGCCCCGGCTTCGCATACGCTGCCCAGCAGTTCTTCAAACATCTGTTTTTTTCACCGGCCGAACTCCACTTTGACAACTTTGGCGAGCTGCGAAACCTGTTTTGGAGTCAGATCCGCCGCCGCTCTAACAGAGCAGTAATCTGCCTCGTAAAGCTAGAAGTCTCAATCAGCTCGATTCATGTTCATTACTCCGCCAATGGCGGATAGCGCTCAATGCCAGGCTCCAGGTTCACTTGGCAGTCAGCCACGCGCCGGTCCCGCGCACTTCCCCTCCCTTCTCAAACACGGTACAATAGAATTTGAGTGTCGAACCCTGCGAGTGGGCGAAAGCCCACTTTTTTGTTGGGATTGTGGAATGTCGGGACAAATGGCGGCCAAAATCGAGGAAATCGCAAAACGCGTAGCGGATGCCGAAGGGATCGAATTGGTCGAGGTGGAAGTCAAGGGCGGCGGAAATCAACGCTTTGTGCGCATCTCGATCGATAAACCCGAAGGCGTCACCCACGGGGATTGCGAAACCGTGTCCCAACAGGTCGGCACCATTCTGGACGTGGAAGATGTGGTGCCGGGGGGACGCTACACGCTCGAAGTGAGCTCGCCCGGGTTGGAACGGAAACTTCTCAAACCACAGGATTACCAGCGTTTTCAGGGGAAGAAGGCCAATTTGACGCTGCGCGAAGCGGTAAATGGACGGCGCAACTTTGACGGCGCCCTGGCCGGCTTCGAAGACGGCCAGGTGCTGATCGAAACGGCGCCGGGCGAAACCATGCGGTTCCCCTTCGACCAGGTTCAAAAGGCCAATCTGAAGTTCGAGTGGTAAGCCCGCCGGAGAAATACAGCCAGAAAACTCAATTGGGATAACGAGGGCACTTTGGAAACGATTTTTCAATCCATCGAGATACTGAGCAAGGAAAAAGGCATCGATCCGCAAATTGTGTTCGACGCGGTGAAGGACGCGATGCTGATTGCCGCGCGCAAGCATTACCGCACCAATGAAGATTATGTGGCGGACATGGACCCCAAGACCGGCGCCATCCAGCTCTATGCCGTGAAAAAAGCGGTGGAGACGGTGGAAGATCCGGTGCACGAAATGACGCTGGCGGAAGCCCGCCGCATCATGCCGGATGCCGAAGCCGGGTCGGAAGTGCGCATCCAGAAAAAGACCGACTCGCTGGGCCGGATTTCCGCGCAGACCGCCAAACAGGTGATTTTCCAAAAGGTGCGGGAAGCCGAACGCGAGACCGTGTTCAATGAATACTCGGGGCGCACGGGCGAGCTGGTGAACTGCACCATCAAGCGGGTGGAAGGGCCGGACTACATTCTGGACCTGGGCAAGACCGAAGCCAAGCTGCCCAAGAAGGAACAGTCGCGCCTGGAAAGCTACAGCGTGGGCGACCGCGTCCGTTGCGTGATTCGCCTGGTGGATAAATCCAGCAAGGGCCCCGGCGTGCTGGTGTCGCGCGCGGCGCCGGAGCTCGTGATGCGGCTGTTCGAACAGGAAGTGCCGGAGATTTACGATGGCACGGTGGCCATCAAGGGCTGCGCGCGCGAGGCCGGCGAGCGGACCAAGATCGCGGTGCAGAGCCGCGACCGCGACGTGGACAGCGTGGGCGCCTGCGTGGGCATGAAGGGCATGCGGGTGCAATCGATTATCCGCGAGCTGCGCGGCGAGAAGATCGACATCATCGAGTATTCCGACGATGCCGTGGTGTTCGCCACGCACGCGCTGAGTCCGGCCAAAGTGAGCCGCATTACGATCCTCGATCCGCTGGAGAAACACATGGAAGTGATCGTGGACGATTCGCAGCTCTCCCTCGCCATCGGCAAGAAGGGGCAAAACGTGCGCCTGGCGGCCAAACTGCTGAACTGGAAGATCGATATCAAGAGCGAAGAAGAGAAGCGGCAGGAAGTGGAATCGCAGATGGCCGCTCTGGTGGCGCCGGGCGCGCCGGTATCGGTGCTGATTGAGTACGGACTATCCGAGGTGCTGGTGGAAAGGCTGGTGGCGACGGGAATCGGCACCATCGAGCAACTGGGAAGCATGACTCCGGAGCAACTGGAAGAGATTCAGGACGTCGGTCCGCAGGTAGTGGAGACCATCCAGGAAGCGGTGAACGCTTACTACAGCCAGTTCGAGGAGCCGCCGGCGGCGGAGGCAGCGGAAGCCGTGGCCGAGGCGGTGGAAGCGGCGGCTGAGGCGGCGGTGGAAGCGGATACCGCGGCAGAAGCGGAGACCACGGTGGAGGCAGAGACGGCGGCGGAAGCAGAGACCGCAGCCGACGAAGCGGCTTTGCCGGAAGTGGAAGCAGCGGCGGAGCAGTTTGGTACGATAGAAGACGCGGGTTCCCCCATTCACAATCCGTCGGAAGGTCACGGCCCGGAAGGGACCGAACCGGACGAGGGCGCCCCGGCTGAAAGCGGCGAGTAAGGCTGCCCCAGCGCCTGTGACAGGGAAGTACCGCCTGTGCGGAAGAAGCGGCAGATGCAGACAGTTCTCTCTATGAAGAAGATTCGAATCAATGAGCTGGCCAGGGAGTTGGAAGTCAAGGCCCACGAGATCCTGGACCGGCTGCCCGAACTCGGCGTAACGGAAAAAAAGACGCACTCCAGCTCGATCGATGAAGACGTGGCGATAAAGCTGCGTCGTCTCTACGGTTTCGAGACACCGGTGGAAACCGGGGCGGCGGAAGAAAGCGCGGCGCTAACGGAAACCATGGAAACGGCGGAGGCGCCGGCGGCACCGGCCGTGCGCGCACACATTGAGACCACCGGGCGGGAAGCGCCAGCCGAAGCAGCCGGCAAGACGGCCATCGAGGAACTGAAGGCGGCACCGGGAAGCGCGGCGCCCATCCGGCCGCCGCTGGCCCCTGGCAGGCCGATCCATCCGCCGGTAGCGGGCGCGGGAACGACCGTGCCACGGCCGGAAGGCCCGCGGGCGGCGCCGGCTCCTCCGCCGCCGCAAACGCCGCCAGCGGCAGTGATTGCGCCGGGACGTCCGTCGATACCGGCCGCGAAACCGTTGCCGGGACCGGCGGCTTCCTCTCCGCGCCCAGGACAGATTCTCTCGGGCCCGCGCCAGCCATTTCCTACGACGCCGGCGGAAGGAGCACGCGTTTCCGGTCCGGGCGCGGCGATGCCCGGCGTGGGCGCCAGGCCCGCGGCAGCAGGCCGGCCGAGGGCGGCAGGAACCGGGCCGGGCGCTTCAGCATCCGCGCAGGCGGCTGAGCCTGCGTCCGCAATGGTCGGTTCAATGCCGTTAACCGCAGGGCGGACATTAGTCGGACAGCCCGCGGCACGGCCGGTGGTTCCACCGCGTGCAGATCTTGTGGCCAAGCTGGGCACGGCGAGACCCGCCATGCCCGCGATGCCCGCTGCTCCGCGCCCGGGTGTTCCGAGACAGCCCAGCTTGCCGGTGCCGGGCCAGCCGATCTATCGCGGACCGATCCGGCCGGGACAGCCGATGGTGGCCAAAACGGGTGTGCGACCTGCGACTCCGGGCGTGCGGCCAGCCGGACCGAGGCCCCAGCATCCCACCTCGCGAGGCCGGATGGAGCCGGGTCTGGCGCCACCTCCCATGGAGCAACCTCGCGGACGCCCCGGTGACAAACGTCCTTCGCGCCCGCAGCCCAGGGAGCGCCAGGAACAGGAGCGGATGCTCCGGCCGGCCCGCCGCCAGGTGGAAGCCGGTCCTCCGCCCATCAATCGCGAGATTACTATTTCGGAAGGCATCACGGTAAAGGAGCTTTGCGAAAAGCTGGACGTGAAGGCCGCCCTGGTGATGAAGAAGCTGATGGACCGCAGTATCTTTGCGACCATCAACCAGACACTGGATTCCAAGCTGGCAACCGAAGTGGCGCGCGAATTCGGCGCTTCCACCGCGACCGTGACATACGAAACAGAAGCCATGCAGGCGGTGGAAGAAGCCGAGGAAACCAAGGACCTGCACAAGCGCGCGCCGGTGGTGACCATCATGGGGCACGTAGACCATGGAAAGACGTCGCTGCTGGACGCCATCCGCGAAGCCAACGTGGCGGCGCGGGAAGCCGGCGGGATCACCCAGCACATTGGCGCGTACCAGGTGGAGATGAATGGCAAGAAGATCGTGTTCATCGACACGCCGGGCCACGAAGCCTTCACGCGCATGCGGGCTCGCGGCGCGAAAGTAACGGATATCGTGGTCCTGGTGGTGGCGGCGGACGACGGTGTGATGCCGCAGACCCTCGAAGCCATCGACCACGCCAGGGCGGCCAAGGTTCCGATCATCGTGGCGATCAACAAGATCGACAAGGCCGACGCCCAGCCCGAGCGCATTAAGCAGCAATTGGCCGACCGCGGCCTGCTGGCCGAAGACTGGGGCGGCGACGTGGTGATGGTGCCGGTTTCGGCCCGCACCCAGGTGGGTATCCCGCTGCTGCTCGAAATGATCCTGCTGGTGGCCGACTTGCAGGACCTGAAGGCCAACCCGAACCGGCCGGCCATGGGGACGGTGATCGAAGCGCAACTGGACCGCGGACGCGGACCGGTGGCGACCGTGCTGGTGCGCAACGGCACGCTGTCGGTGGGAGATTTCTTCATCTGCGGCGCGGTATTCGGCAAGGTGCGCGCCATGCAGAACGACCGCGGCGCGCAGATACGCAAGGCGGAGCCATCCACGCCCGTGGAGGTCCTGGGTCTCGATTCCATGCCGGAAGCGGGCGACGATTTCCAGGTGGTGACGGACACCGCCAAGGCCAAACAGATTGTCGGATTCCGCGATCAGAAGATGCGCGAACAATCGCTGGCGAAATCCAGCCGCCTGACGCTGGAACAACTGCACCTGCAGATGCAGGCCGGCGAAGTGAAGGAACTGCCGATCATCATCAAGACGGACGTGGGCGGCTCGGCCGAGGTGCTGACCGAATCGCTGCAGAAGCTCTCGAACGAAAAGGTGAAGGTCCGCGTGATTCACTCCGGCGTGGGCGCCATCAACGAATCCGACGTGCTGCTGGCATCGGCCTCGAACGCGATTATCATCGGGTTCAACGTGCGGCCGGAGCGCAACGCCGCGGCACTGGCCGACCAGGAAAAGGTGGACGTGCGCCTGCACACCATCATTTACGAGCTGACGGACGAGATCAAGCTGGCGATGAGCGGCCTGCTGGCGCCGGTCTACAAGGAAATCTACCGCGGCAAGGCGGAAGTGCGCGATACCTTCCGCATCACCAAAGTGGGCAACGTGGCGGGCTGCATCGTGCTGGATGGCGCCATTACGCGCGATTCGGAAGTGCGGCTGCTGCGCGACAACGTGGTGATCTACACCGGGAAGATCGGTTCGCTGCGGCGCTTCAAAGACGACGTCAGCGAGGTGAAGAGCGGGATGGAGTGCGGCATTACGCTGGAAAACTACGGGGACGTCAAGCAGGGCGACATCATCGAAGCCTTCAAGACGGAGCGCGTCGCCATCGAAACCGCCTGAAGACATGGCTGCCATCGGCGTGGTGACCCTGGAGCTGCGGCTGGAGAATGCGCATTCGCTCAAAGAAAAGCGGCACGTGGTGGAGAGCCTGAAGGACCGCTTGCGCCACAAGTTCAACGTGGCGGTGGCGGAGATCGAATACCAGGAGTTGTGGCAGCGGTCGGCGGTAGCGGCGGTGACGGTTTCGGGGGACCGCGTCCATGCGGAGAAGGTGCTGCGCGCGGTGGAAGCAGAAGCGGCGGCCCTGCTGGGCGCGGAACTGACCGGGGCGACCGTGGAATGGCTGGCATAAGAAGGTTGGCAGGCTAAAGAGGCTGATGAAAAAGGCTTGGCCGCTGAGAAACGCCGATTAACGGAGATTGAAAACAAAAACGTTATCTGCGTTTATCGGTGTTCATCGGTAGCTGAAATTGGCTCTTTCAGCATCCTGTTTAGCTTGCCCGGAGACCGGGGCTTTAAGTTTGCTATGGACGAGCGGCGGGCATTGCGGGTTTCCGAGGCGGTGCGGGAGGAGTTATCCGAAATCATCGGATTTGAGACGGACGACCCACGGCTGCTGGCGGTGGAAGTGACGGATGTGCACGTCAGCATGGACGGGCGGCACGCGAATATCCGCGTGGCGGCGCGGGGAACCGAACGGGAGCAGCATGAGTCGATGACGGCGCTGGACCATGCGCAAGGGTATTTACGTCATGAACTGGCCAGCCGGTTGAGCCTGCGGCGGGTCCCGGAACTGCATTTTGAGCGGGATAAGACCCCGGACGCGGACAGTCGGATCGATTTTTTGATAAAACGAGTGAAAAAATCTCGCGGGCGGGCCGAAAATTAGCCCACAAACCAAACAAATTGTGATAGTTTTGTTTCTGTTGGCGGCTCCGGCCGTGAGCCGCCCGGAACGCCTCGGCGGACCGGCGGTCAGCCGAAGCAACCGGGCTACCGAGCCCGGCCCGGCGAACTTGAGGTGATGTTTCTGACGAAAGACAGGATGGATCAGCCATGCGCCCGGCTCCGATGACAAGCCGATTCTTGGACGCCTGCCGCCGCCGGCCCACGGACGTGCGGCCGGTATGGTTTATGCGGCAGGCAGGCCGCTATCTGAAGCAGTACCGCCAGATTCGCGACAAGCACGGAATTCTGGAGATTTGTAAGCGTCCGGACCTGGCGGCGACCGTGACTTTGCAGCCCGTCGAGATACTGGATGTGGATGCGGCCATTATTTTCGCGGACTTGCTGCTGCCGGTCGAGCCCATGGGGTTGAAGCTGAAGTATGAGAAGGGCGAAGGGCCGGTGATTTCGAACCCGGTGCGCTCGACCGACGACGTGGATTCGCTCTCCACCACCAACACCGACGATCTGGGCTACGTGGGAGAGGCCATTCAGAGCGTGGTGCGGTCGCTCGCGGGCCGCGTTCCGCTGATCGGGTTTGTGGGCGCGCCGTTCACCATGGCGAGCTACATGATCGAAGGCGGAGCGTCGAGAAATTTCATCCGCACCAAGAAGCTGATGTACAGCGACGAGACGCTGTGGCGCCGGCTGATGGGGAAGATCGTGGACGTGCTGGCGCCCTTTGCGCACTTGCAGGTGACCGCTGGCGCCAGGGCCATCCAGGTGTTCGATAGCTGGGTGGGCGCGCTTGGCTCGGACGATTACGTGCGGTACGCGGCGCCCTATTCGCGGGCGCTGATCGAGCGCATCCGGTCGACGGGCGTGCCGGTGATTCATTTCGGCACGGGCGCCTCGGGATTCTTCAAAGAACTGCACGCGGCGGGCGGCGACGTGATGGGCGTGGACTGGCGCATCAACATCGACCAGGCCTGGATGGATATCAGCTACCGCTCGGCGATCCAGGGGAACCTGGACCCGGTGGCGCTGTTCGCGCCGCTCCCCGAGCTGCGCTCCAAAGTGCATGAGCTGCTGAAGCGCACGGGCACGCGGCCCGGCCACATCTTCAACCTGGGACACGGCATTCTGCCGGAGACTCCCGTGGAAAACGTCCAGGCCGTAGTGGAGATGGTGCGGGAATTCAGGCCGTGAAGCAGGCGGCTCTGCTGCTCGCTCATGGAGCTCCGGAGCGGGTAGAGGATGTCGAAGAATACCTGAAATTCGTGCGCGGCGGGCGTCCCGGTCCGACGCCTCCCAAGGTCCTCGAAGAAGTCCGGCAGCGCTTCGAGGCCATCGGCGGTTCTTCTCCCTTGCGGGCATGGACTGCGGCGCAAGCCGCCGCCCTGGAAAAGCTGCTGGGCGTGCCCGTCTTCTTCGGTATGCGCAACTGGTATCCATTCATTGCCGAGACCATGGAGAAAGTGCGGGAAGCGGGCGTAGAGCGCATCGCGGCGGTGTGCCTGGCGCCGCAGTTTTCCGAGCTCAGCGTGGGGCTCTACATCAAGCGCACGGAAGAAGCCAAACAGAAGTCGGGTGTGACGGCGGAGATCGTGTGGGCCAAGAGCTTTCACGACGAACCGCTGCTGGTGGAAGCCTTCGCGGAGCGGCTGCGGCCGCTAACAGTGAGTCAAGAAATCGCAGGGCAAAAAATCCTCTTCACGGCGCATAGCCTGCCGGAGCGGGCGCTGGCATCGGGCGACCCTTACGACCGCGAGACGCGCGCGACGGCGGCGGCGGTGGCGGCGCAGGTGGGCCTGGCGGATTGGGATTTCGCTTACCAGAGCCAGGGCATGACGGATGACAAGTGGCTAGGCCCGACCGTGGAATCCTGCCTGGACCGCTACGCCGCCGCAGGCGTCCGCGAAGTAGTGGTGGACCCGATCGGGTTCGTCTGCGACCATATCGAAGTGCTGTACGACATCGACATCCTGTTCCGCGGCTATGCGCGGGAACGCGGCATCGCGCTCACGCGGCCGGAATCCCTGAACGGTTCCGCCACCTTCACCGCGGCGTTGGCCCAAGTGGCAAAGCGATGTCTCGCGTAGTCATCATCGGCGGAGGCATCTCGGGCCTCTCGACGGCTTACTATCTGGCCAAGGGCGGCGCGGCGCCGACCATCCTGGAATCGCGGCCGCGGCTCGGCGGCGTGATCCTGACCGAGCACGTGGAAGGCTGCACGCTCGAAGCCGGACCGGACAGCTTCCTCTCCATGAAGCCGGCGGCGCTCGAATTGATCGCCGACCTGGGGCTTGCGAGCGAAGTGATCGGCTCGAACGACCATCTGCGGGTGACCTTCGTGCGCAAGAACGGACGCCTGGTCCCGTTGCCCGACGGCCTCATGATGATGGTGCCCACCAGGATTCTGCCGCTGATCACCACCCGCCTGCTCAGTTGGGGCACCAAGCTGCGGATGGGCCTGGAATGGTTCCGCGCGCCCAAACCGAAACCCGGCGACGAATCGGTGGCCGAGTTCGTGGAAGAGCACTACGGGCGCGAAGCCGTGGATTATCTGGCCGAGCCGCTGCTCTCCGGCATCTACGGCGGTAACCCCAGCGAGCTGAGCGTCGGGAGCGTGCTGCCGCGCTTCGTCGAGCTGGCCAACCGCTATGGCAGCCTCACGCGCGGCGTGCTGGCGGAGCGCGCCAAGGCTGCGCGGCACCGCACGAAGGCCGCGCAGACGCCCCTGTTCCGCACCCTCAAGGGCGGTCTGGGCCAACTGGTGGACGCCACTGCGGAGGCCATCCAAGGCAAAGCCGAAGTGCGGCGCGGGCGCGCGGAAACCGTGGAGCGCGCAGGCCGCGGGTTCCGCGTCAGGATGGACGGCGACTGGCTGGAAGCCGACCGGCTGGTGGTGGCGTGCGAGGCGCACAGCGGCTCGGCGCTGCTGGGCGCGGTGGACGCGCGGGCGTCGGAACTGCTTGGCATGGTGCCCTACAGTTCGTCGATGACCGTGGCGCTGGGCTTCGACGCGGCCGATTTTGCAAAGCCGCCGCTAGGCTTCGGTTTTCTGGTGCCCAAGAAAGAGCGGCGCCGGCTGGTGGCCTGCACCTGGGTCGGGACCAAGTTCAGTTACCGCGTGCCGGAAGGCAAGATTGTGGCGCGCTGTTTCCTGGGCGGCATGGAAGACGCCGGAGTGCTGGCGGAATCGGACGATGCTATTATCGCCACGGTCACCGGCGAGTTGCGGGAAATCGCGGGCATCGCCGCGCCGCCGCGATTCACGCGGATTGCGCGTTGGCCGCGCTCGATGGCGCAATACTCCGTGGGCCATGGGCAGCGCGTGGAGGAGTTGGAAGCGCGCGTGGCAGGGATTCCGGGGCTGTACCTGGCCGGCAACGCTTACAGCGGGATCGGGATTCCGGACTGCATCCGCATGGGGAAACAGGCAGCGGAGAAGATTCTGGCGGGGTAGTGGCGCACGCACTCATGCGTGCCGTGTCGAGACTCTTCTCGACACGTTGGCGGGGCGCACGACCTCTCGGGACCAGGCGTCGGCAGGAGTGCCGACGCGGCACGCACGAGTGCGTGCGCTACCAAGCTACCCCTTCATCTTTTCGAACAGCGCCAGTATTCTCTTGTATTCATCGGCCCAACTGGAGGGCTGACGGAAACCGTGGTCTTCCACGGGATACACGGCCAGGTTCCAATTCTCTTTGCGCAGCTCGATGAGCTTCTCGACCAGGCGCACGGTGTCCTCGAACTCGACGTTGGTGTCCACCATGCCATGGCAAATCAGCAGCGCGCCCTTCAAGCCTTGCGCGAAGAAAATGGGCGAGGATTTGCGATAGGCTTCCGCATCGGTCTGCGGAAGATTGAGAATCTCCGAAGTATAGCCGTGATTATAAAGCGCCCAATCGGAGACCGGCCGCAACGCCGCGCCGGCGGCGAATACATCGGGCTGGGTGAACATGGCCATCAGGGTGATGAAGCCGCCGTAGCTGCCGCCCCACAGGCCGATTTTCTTCGGATCGACGCCCTTTTCTGCGGCCAGGTATTTGGCGGCGTCGACGATATCGTCGAGGTCTTTGCCGCCCATGTGCTCGTAGACCGCGGTGCGCCAGTCGCGGCCATAGCCGGCGGAGCCCCGATAGTCCACGTCGATCACGGTGAAGCCGCGCTCCATCAGGACATGGTCGAACAGGTACTCGTGATAATAGCTGGTCGACCACTTGTGGTCCACGTTTTGCAGATAGCCGGCGCCATGCACGAAAATAACGCCGGGTCCGCCCTTCTTGAAGCTTGCCGGTTGGAACAGGCGGGCCGGCACTTTGACGCCATCGCGCGCGGGCACCATGACGATGGGGACGTCGAGCCAGGGATACTGCGCGAATTCCGGCGAGGGCGACGTGGTGATCCGCTTAGCAACGCCCTTGGGATCGTTGTCGCGGATGTAAAGATCGGGCGGCTTGTTGGTATAGGAATAGATGTCGGCGATCCAGCGCTCGTCGGGCGAAAGGGTGGTGACGTGCTTCCCGGGCTCCTGGGTGATGCGGGTGAGCGGGCCGCCATCGCCGCTCATCTGGTATAGGAATTGATCGAAAGGCCCGTCCTTGTTGGCGGTGAGATAGAAGAGCGACTTATCGCGCGACTGCCGCACGTTGAGGACTTCCCACTGTCCGGAAGTGAGCGCGCGCGGCTCTCCGCCCTCGAAGGCCACAGCATAGAGATGCGCGAAGCCCGAGCGCTCGGACTGGAAATAGACTTCGCGGTCGTTCTTCATCCAGCCGAAAGTGTTGGCGGCGGGACCGCCCAGCCAGGCGTCGTCGTGATCGTGAGCCAGCACGCGGGTCTTGCCGGTCGCGGGGTCGAGCGCCAGCAGCCAGCGGTCCTTGTTGTCGGCGGCGCGCGCCGAAATCACAGCCCTGGCGCCGTCTTCCGACCAGAGGGGCATGGTGAGTTGCACGTCGCGATCCTGCGGGGCGGGCGTGCGAGCCGGCGGGGCGCCTTCGCGCGGGGGCTGGGGCGCGGCGGCGGCGGCGGGCGGCGGGCGGCGCTGGCCGTGATCCACCCATTTGACCTCGCCGGTGACCACGTCGATCATGGCGAGCCGCGAAGTGTTCTGGCTATCGCCCACATTGGAGCGCCCATTGATGTCTTCGGTGTACCCGCTTTCGGTGATGTAGTTGGGAACGATGGTGCTGCGCGGGCTGCCCGGCTCGAGGACGGTGGCAAAGACGGTTTTTTCGTCGGGAGAAAGTTGCAGTTGCCCGACCGTTTCGCGGCCGGTGGGGGTGAAGGGTTTGCGGGCCGGCTCGTCCTTCTTGCGCCGCGCGTCGGCCTCTTCGCGAACGGCCACGCGCTCGCGGACGGCATCCAGCAGCTCTTTCTGCTCGTTCTTGAGGTAGTCCTGGCTGGCGCTGGTGGTCGCGCCGGCGCCCCCGGCAGCGCCGGTGGGAGGCGCGGCGCCTCGTCCACCGCCTTGACCGAAGCCTAAACCGCCACCTTGTCCACGGCCAGCGCCACCGCCCGCGGGGGCAGCCTGGGTAGTGGCTGCGGCGGCGCGAATGTCGGTCATCTGTTCGAGCACCCCGGAATCGAGCGCCATCACATAGAGATTGCCACCGCGCGTGAAGGCGATTCGCCTGCCATCGGACAGGAAGCGGGGATTCGCCTCTGTGTCGGTGGTCCTGGTAAGCCGCTGGATCTTGCCGGTGGTGTTGTCGTACAGGTAGAGATCGCCGCTGGCAGAATACACGGTGAGGCGCTTGTCGCGCGTGGTATCGCCGCCGGCGGGAGGCAACAGTTTGATCTCCTCATCGGTGAGCTTGCGCAGACCGGACCCGTCGCGGTTGGCGGTGTAGGTGTCCATGGGCGCGGCGTCTTTGTCGGTGTACTGTTTCCACTGAAAGTAAACGCGCGCGCTATCGTGCGACCATCGCACGGCCGCAGGCTCGAAGCCCACCAGCGCCGGACCGCGCATGATGCTGTCGATCGAGAGCGAGAACTTGGGAGTCTGGGCCTGCGCGAAAAACAACGCCAGGCTAAACGGGAGGATGAGTTTTCGAGTCAAGAAAAAATGATATCGCAAAAGCGAGGGCTGCGCCCTCGATATCCCGGGATATGGGAGTCAGGAGTCAGGAGTCAGGAGTCAGAAGTCAGGAGTCAGAAGTCAGAAGTCAGAATGAAAGACACATGTGGCGTGAGATTGGGATGGAAAGATGGCGTTGCGGCGGCCGGGGCTCTCGGACTTGTCGCCGGGCGTGTCTCCGGATTCTCTCGGACCCAATTACGG
>Ga0209039_10000100_pt1 | contig 76065 bp, 58 predicted proteins | sample BogFormECP12_OM1_FD_188238 | JGI IMG/M metagenome (GOLD analysis project Ga0209039, IMG submission 188238) | Bog forest soil microbial communities from Calvert Island, British Columbia, Canada - ECP12_OM1 (SPAdes) (version 2) | ecosystem: Environmental > Aquatic > Freshwater > Wetlands > Bog ... | reverse complement strand
GCGCAACTCCTTACCCGATTCAAAAGTAGCATGAGGGTGAGTACCAAGCCGGGGGAGGAGAACTGCAAATGGATGATAACAGGGCAAATTGAGATGAAGAAAATTTGTCAATGGTCGAAAGCGCCCGCCTTCATTCTGACTCCTGACTCCCGCCTCCCAAATCCCGAAGGGATTAAGGGCGAAGCCCTTGCCCTAGAAGTTCACGATTGACGCGAAACTTACCGGGTCGAGGCTGGCGCCGCCCACCAGGCTGCCATCGATCTCGGGCTGCGCCATCAGAGTCTTGACGTTGTCGGGCTTGACGCTGCCGCCATATAGAATGCGGACAGCCTCGGCCGCGTCTTTGCCGAACTTCGCGCGGACTTGCGCGCGGATCGCGCGGTGCGCGTCGGCGGCGATTTCCGGTGTGGCCGTTTTGCCCGTGCCGATCGCCCAGACCGGTTCGTAGGCAATCACAATCCTGACGAATTGCTGTGCCGTGAGCCCGGCGATGCCGCCTTCAAACTGGCGCATGAGCACGGCCTCGGTTTTTCCGGCTTCGCGTTCTTCCAGGCGCTCGCCCACGCAGACGATCGGGGTGAGCCCGGCTTCGAGCGTAGCCTGGGTGCGCTTCAGAACGGTCTCATCCGTCTCGCAGAAATACTGGCGCCGCTCGCTGTGGCCAACGATGGCGTGCGTGGCCCCGCTCGCGCGGATCATGGCGCCGGAAATCTCGCCCGTGAAGGCGCCTTCCTTGGCCCATGCGATGTTCTGCGAGCCGATGTGAATCCGGCTCCCTTGGGCGGCGGCGGCGGCCGCGGCGAGATTCGTGAAAGGAGGACAGATCACGATCTCCGAGTGTTCGGATTTTTCGACCAACGGCCGGAATTTCTCGAAGAATTGCGTGGTTTCGGCGGGCGTCTTGTACATCTTCCAATTGCCCGCCATGATTGGTTTTCTCATAAGATTTCCTGTAAGAAGCTGGCGCCGTTTGCGATCGACGCGCCGAAATTGGCAGCCACCGTCTGGCCGATGTCGGAGAGCGACCCGCGCAGCCCGAGATCCACGCCGGCCCGGACCTCCGGCCCGAACACCAGCAGGGGCACGTACTCGCGCGTGTGGTCGGTGCCCGGCACGGTGGGGTCGCAGCCGTGGTCGGCGGTAAAGATCGCGAGGTCGCCGGGGCCGAGCGCGGCTTGGAATTGAGGCAGCCAGGCGTCGAACTCTTCGAGCGCCGCGCCGTAGCCCTCGATGTCGTTGCGGTGCCCGTATTGCTGGTCGAAATCGACCAGGTTGACAAAGATCAGGCCGCTGCCGGATGCCTCCATGGCCTCCAGAGTCTTGGCCATGCCATCGGCGTTGTTCTTCGTCTTGGACGATTCGCGAATGCCGCGGCCCAGGAACACGTCGAAGATTTTGCCGACGCTGTGGACGTTGACGCCGCGCTCGTCGAGCCGATCGAGCAGCATGCCCGGCGGCGGCGGCACGGCGTAATCGTGCCGGTTGGCGGTGCGCGTGAAATGGCCGGGCTTGCCGATGAACGGGCGCGCGATCACCCGGCCCACTTCGGCCGGGCCGCGCAGAATCTCACGCGCGGTTTCGCAGATTTTGTAAAGCTCCCACAGCGGGATCACCTCTTCGTGCGCGGCCACCTGGAAAACGCTGTCGGCGGAAGTGTAGACAATGGGCGAGCCGGTGAGCATGTGCTCCGCGCCCAGTTCCTGGATGATTTCCGTGCCGGAGGCTGCCTTGTTGCCAAGCGCATGGCGTCCGATGCGCCGCTCGAATTCCTCCATGATTTCCGGCGGAAAGCCGTGGGGGTAAAGCGGGAACGGTTTTTCGAGAATAATCCCCGCCATTTCCCAATGGCCGGTGGTAGTGTCTTTGCCGGGAGAGGCCAGCGTGCAGCGGCCATAAGCGCCGGTGGGCGCCTCGGCGGGCGGGATGCCGGTCAACGGCTTGATATTGCCGAGGCCGAGCGCGGCCATGTTCGGCAGATGCAAGCCGCGGAGCCTTGCGATGTTGCCCAGGGTATCGGCGCCCGGCGGGTCGCCGAAAGAAGCCGCATCGGGCATGGCGCCGATGCCTGCACTATCGAGGACAATCCAGATGATGCGGCGGAACACCACATTCGAGCGTAACACGCAGACGTTCGGACCTTATTTCGTCTGCAGCCGCCCGCTCCGCCGCGCAAACCGCACCAGCAGCCAACGCCGCAGCCGGCGCGGCATGTGGGTCACCACCGCCACCAGCATCCGGTAACGGAAACCCGGGATCACGAAGACGCGATCGCGCTCCAACCCCGCCAGCGATGCGGCCACCACCGCTTCTGCGGAGAACCACCAGGCCGGCGGCGCAAGCTTGGCGCGGTCCATAGCGGCGACGTCGTGGAATTCCGAATAGGTGAAGCCGGGGCAGAGCGCCTGCACGCGCACTGGCGAGCCGGCGGCCCGCAGTTCCAGCCGGAGGCCCTCGGTGAATGTGTTGATCCAGCTCTTGCTCGAGCCGTAGCTGAGCGCGCCGGGACTGACGATGAAGCCGGCCACCGATGCCACGTTGATGATGGCCCCGGCGTTCCGCTCGACCATCCCCTGCAACGCTGCGTGTGTGAGCCGCAAGGTGGCGAGGATGTGCAACCGGTGCATGGCGTCCTGGCCGGCGATTTGCGATTTGGCGAATGTGCCCTTTACTCCGAAGCCCGCATTGTTGACCAGCAGCTCCAGGTTGGAAGCCGCGCGCAGGCGATCCTCCACTCGGGCGAGATCGGCATCGAGGATCAAATCGGCCGCCAGGATTTCGCTCGAGGTGCCGTGCTTCGCAGCCAGTTCGCCGGCGAGCTCCTCGAGTCGGTCTTTGCGCCGCGCGATCAGGATCAGGTCAAAGCCGCGCGCCGCCAGGGCGCGGGCGAAGGCCGCGCCGATGCCGCTGGAAGCGCCGGTGACGGCTGCGAGGCGGTGTGTCTGTGCCATGCTCTTATGGTAGCCGCTCTAGAATTACAATCAGGTCGATGTGCGCCCGCTGTTATATTGAACAGAGACCGACGCCATGGGCCGCATCCGCATCCTTCCCGACCAGGTCGCCAACAAAATCGCCGCCGGAGAAGTGGTCGAGCGTCCCGCCTCGGTGGTCAAGGAGCTGCTCGAAAACTCCCTCGACGCCGGCGCTACGGAAGTGCGCGTGGAAGTGGAATCCGGTGGCCGCCGCCTGATCCGCGTCGTGGACGATGGCTGCGGCATGTTGCGCGACGATGCGCTGCTGGCCTTCGAGCGGCACGCCACCAGCAAGCTGCGCGACGTCAAGGATCTGCTCTCGATTTCCACCTTGGGCTTCCGCGGCGAAGCGCTGCCTTCCGTTGCCTCGGTCTCGCGCCTGCTTCTCGAGACGCGGGCCGCGGAAGAGACCACCGGGACGCGCATCGAAATCGCCGGGGGCAAGATGCTGCGCTGCGAAGAAGCGGCGCTGGGACGCGGCACCGTCATCGCCGTGCGCGATCTTTTTTATAATGTGCCGGCGCGCAGAAAGTTTCTGCGCACCGAGCAGACCGAACTGGCCCACATTGCTTCGTTGGTGACGCATTACAGCCTGGCGCACGCCGGCAAGACCTTTCATCTCACCAGCGGGCCGTCGGAATTGCTCCACGTAACGCCGGTCGCAACCCTCCAGGAGCGCGTCTACCAGGTGTTCGGCAGCCGGGTGCTCGACGAGCTGGTGGACATCGGTCTCCGCGAAAAAGACCTGTACCTGCCCCCGCCCAGCGTGCCGCCCTCCGAGGCTCTCGCCGAATACCGGCGCGAGCCCGGCCCGGATGACGACCCGCCCAACCGCACCTTTCGCCTGCGCGGATTCTTTTCCCGGCCGCAGGTGCAGAAGGCCAACCGCAATTCCATTTTTATCTTTGTCAACGGCCGGCTGATCCGCGACCGCCTGCTGCTGCACGCGCTCTCTTCGGCCTATTACAACCTGATTCCGCCCGCTTCCTATCCCTTCGCGCTGCTGTTTCTGGAATGCGATCCGGAAGAAGTGGATGTCAACGTGCATCCATCGAAAACCGAGGTGCGTTTCCGCCACGGCAGCTTCGTGCACGATTTCGTCCGCGACACCTTGCGCGACCGGCTGATGGAAAGCCGCCCGGCGCCGTCGTTTTCGCCGCGCGCCCCGCTCCAGGCGCCTCCCGCGCAGCCGGCCGCGGCCCTGCCGTATTCCGAATTCAGCCAGATGATCGAAAACCAGGAGCCGGAGGCCGCCAGTGTGTTGGAAGCGCCCGCGCATGAAGGGCTCTTGAGTGACGTGCCTGTAGTGGAATTGGCCGAGGCCGAGCCGCCGCTGCCTGAATTTGCGCTACGTCCGGCAGCCGGCCCCGCGCCGCGCCTGGACTTCAGCGCGCCGCCGCTCGAAGTGACTCCCGGCCCGGCGCCCTCCGGAAAACTGTCGCGCCACCTCGATGCGCATGGCGAGTTCCCGCCGGAAGCCATCCCGCCTCCGGAGATTTCGCTCTCGGTGCTTTCGGAGCTGCGCCCGCTCGGCCAGATTCACGAGAGCTTCATCATCGCCGCCGGCCGCGACGGCCTGTGGATCATCGACCAGCACGTCGCGCACGAGCGCATCCTCTTCGAACAGGTCTTGAAGCAGCGCGCCGCCGGCCGCGTGGAGACCCAGCGGCTGCTGATGCCGCTGATCCTGCAGCTCACCCCCGAGCAGCAGATCGACTACGCCCGCATTGCCGACGAGCTGCACGCCTCGGGCTTCGAGACCGAGCCCTTCGGGAACCGCACCATCGCCGTTAAAGCCGCGCCGGCCAGCGTGGGAGCGGCCGACCTGGAAAAAATTCTCTTCGAGATTCTGGAGACCGCCGAGGGCGAGCTGCGCGGCGCCTCGCTCGAGGATCTGCGCCGCAGCATTTGCGCGTCGATCGCCTGCCGCGCCGCCATCAAAATCAATCACCGCCTGGACGCAGCCAAAATGGAATGGCTGCTGCGCGCGCTGGCGGCGACGGATTGCCCGATGAGCTGTCCGCACGGCCGCCCGATCGCCATGCATTACTCCACGCGCGAGATCCTGAAGGCCTTTCATCGGATCTAGGGAAGAAAATCCCGCTCGTCAGTCCGATAGCATCTGCTCCAGTTGAGCGATGAGCGGATCACTGCCGGACATACTGAACCTGCGCGGCCTTCACAACATCATTTCGAAAGTAGCGGCTCAATTCGTCTGGCGTTCGCAGATCCACCTTCCGGCCGAACAACTCGGATAGATCACGCTCCATTGCTGCGAGCCTGAAATAACCGACCCGCTCATTCGGCTCGAATTCCACCAGGACATCAACGTCGCTCGCATCGGTAAACCGGTCGGTCAGCACGGAACCAAACAGAGCCAGCTTTCGGATTCCGCTGCGCCGGCAGAAATTCGCGATTTCCGCACTGGGGATCGGAATGTGGGCGCTCGCCATATGACTATTATGCGTCAATTTGAGATACTAACCCTCGCAGGAGGGGCCCATGAAGCGAAGACATTTCCTGGCGCTGGCGGCCACCGCGGCGCCCGTAATCAACGCGCAGCAGCAACGCACTCCGCGGCCTGCCGCCGCGGGCGCGCCCGAACAAGGCGACGGCGAAACCGCTCCGCCGCCCGCCAACCAGACCATGAAGCAGCTGGTGCGCGGCACCGAATACGCCGCCGCGTCCATGACGCCGCAGGCCACGCTCACAGCCGAACACATGCTGCGCGCGGGCGGCAACGCATTCGACGCAGTCGTGGCAGGACAGGCCGTGCTAGGCCTGGCGCAACCCTCTCTGAATGGCGTGGGCAGCGACGCCACCTTGCTGGTCTATGACGCCGAAGCCCAGAAGGTTTTCTCGATCAATGCCGAGGGCACCGCGCCCAAGCTGGCAACCATCGAATGGTACAAGGCCAATCAGGGCGGCAAGATCCCGGTCAACGATTCGCTGCTCGCGGGCACTGTCCCGGGCGCCGTGGACGCCTGGTATCTCCTGCTCTCTCGCTGGGGCACCAAAACTCTCGCCGAAGTGTTGCAGCCGGCCATCGACCTCGCCGAGCGCGGCCTTCCCATCGGCCAGGCCTTCAATGCTCGTACCTTTACCAGATACCTTTCGAAGTACCCAACCACCGCGCATCTGTTCGGCCCTCCCGACGGCCAGCGGTGGAAAGACGGCGAGGTCTGGAAGAATCCCGACCTGGCCCGCACGTTGCGCCGCCTCGTGGAGGCTGAGAAGGAAGCCGCGCCCAAAGGCCGCCAGGCCGCGCTGAAAGCCGCGCGCGACCGTTTCTATAAAGGCGACATCGCCCGCGAGATGGCCAAATTTTCGGAAGAGAATGGCGGCCTGTTCCGCTACGAGGATTTCACGGAATACACGGCCAAAGTGGAAGAGGCCGTCTCGACCACCTACCGCGGCTACACCGTTTATAAGAACGCTTCCGCCAGCCAGGGCCCCGCGGAGTTGTTCGCGCTGAACATTCTGGAAGGCTACGACCTGAAAAAGATGGGGCTCAATTCGCCCGACTTCATTCACACCTGTGTGGAGGCCATGAAGCTGGCGATGGCCGATCGCGACCGCTATCTGGGCGACATGGATTTCATCAAGATCCCCTACCAGGGCCTGCTCTCGAAGGAATACGCCGTGGAGCGCCGCAAACTGATTGACCCGGCTGCGGCGTCGGGCGATTTCCGCCCCGGCAACCCGGCGCCCTACGATCCGCAGTGGACGCCGGTGGATTATCCGCGCGACGTCGACATGCGCGGCAATGCCGACCACACCGGCGACACCAGCTACATCGCCGTGTCCGATCGCGATCACAACATGATCTCCTTCACGCCCAGCCTGCACAGCGCGTTCGGCACCAAGGTGGTGATCGGCAATCTCGGCTTCATCTTCAACTGCCGCGGCGATTATTATTCGCTGGTCCCGGGCCATGCCAATGCGCTCGCCCCCGGCAAGCGTCCGCGCAGCACGCTGCAAGGCACGCTCGTGATGAAAGATGGCAAGCCGCTGTTGGTGACCGGCAGTCCCGGCGCCGACGACCAGTGCATGCGCACCATCCAGACCCTCATCAACATCGTGGATTTTGGAATGGACATGCAGCGCGCCATCGAAGCGCCGCGCTGGACCACCCGCAGTTTTCCGGCTTCGCCATTCCCGCACACCATGTACCCCAATGACCTGTCGCTCGAAAACCGCATCTCCGAAGAGGTGCGCGCGGAGCTGCAGAAGCGCGGCCACAAAGTAGCGATGCGCGGCGCGTGGTCGATGAACGACAGCGCCGGCATCCTGATCGATTGGGCCACCAACACGGTGACGGCCGGAGCCGACCCGCGGACCACGGCCGTGGCGCTGGCCTGGTAATGCGTTTAGCCGCTCAGCTATTTGCGGCGACACCCGCTCCCCCGCTCACTCCTCCCGCATCGCCTCCACTGGGTTAATCCGCCCCGCGCGCCAGGCCGGCCCGGCCGCGGCGGCCAGTGTCGTCAAGCCCACAGCCGCCAATACTACCGCGAAAGTAACGCCGTCGGCCGGTTGCAGACCGAAGAGCATTCCGGTGAGAACGCGCCCCAGCGCCATCGACCAAGCCAGCCCAACGACCAAACCAACCAGCGCCAGCATTCCCGCTTTGCGCAGGATCAGCCACATCACGCCGCCGGGCGTCGCTCCGAGCGCCAACCGCACGCCCAGTTCGGCCGTGCGCTCCGCCGTCACCTGGGCCATCACGCCGTAGACGCCGGCCATCGCCAGCAGCAGCGCCAGCGTGGCGAAAACGCCAAGCAGCACGGTGCGGAAGTGCGGTGTGGCGATGGAATCGGCCAGCATGGTTTCCATTGTGGTGAACTTCGTGGCCGTCTCCGGCAGAGCCGTCTGTACCTTCTGCCGCACCGCGCTGGTCAATGTCGCAGGCGGCACGCTCGTGCGCACCACTACCTGAACCTCGTTCCCGTAGTAGGGATGCTGGCGCAGCGGCATATAAATCTCCGGACCGGGCGGCGTCGCCGGCGTTTCCCGCACGTCGCCCACAATGCCGACGATGGTGACCCAACGATTCGGGCTGTCGAGCCCAAGCTGAATTCTTTGGCCGATCGGGTCGTCGTGCGGGAAGACCTGCCGCGCCAATGCCGCGCTCACCACGCCGACGAAAGGCGATTCGTAAACGTCCTCGGTGGTGAAGTCACGGCCGCGCTCGAGCGGCACGCCCATGGTGTCGAAGTACCCGGGACTGGCCAGCCGGAAGCCGGCCTGCGGCATGCTACGACTCTTGCCAAACACATGCCGCCCTTCCACCGCGAAGCTGCCGTTCGAGCCATACCGGCCCGTGGGCAAGCCCATTACAGCCGCGGCGGACTCGACGCCGGGGATGGCGCGCACCTGGCCAAGCAACTCTTCGTATTGCCGGCCCACTTGCAGATACTCCACCAGAGAATGCGCCGGAGTGTGGGCGTACATCACCAGCATTCCTTCCGTGCGATAACCCAGCGGTACATTGGTGAGAGCGATGAAGCTGCGGAACAGCAGGCCCGCACCCATCGCCAGCACAAAGGACAAAGCGATCTCGGCGACGATCAACCCGTGTCGCAGGCGGTGCGAGCCGCGTCCCACCACGCCCCGCGATCCGCCCTGTTTAAGCCCTTCGGTCACCTCCAGGCGCGCAGCCTGCCACGCCGGCGCCAGGCCGAACACCACGCTTGAAACCAGCGACACCAGCACGGCGAACAGCAGCGCCGCGCGGTCCAGACGCACTTCGCCCAGGCGTGGCAGATTGTCGGGCGCCGCGCGCAACAAAGCGGCGATACCGAACTGCGCCAAAGCCACTCCCAACACTGCCGCCGCCAGGGCCAGCAGCAGGTTCTCCACGGTGAGCTGGCGGACCACGCGCCAGCGGCTCGCGCCCAACGCGGCCCGCACCGCCATCTCCCGCGCGCGGGCCGGAGTCCGCGCCAGCAACAGATTAGCCACGTTGGCGCACGCCATCAGCAGCACCAGTCCCACCGCTCCCAGCAGCAGGTAGAGCGTCGGCCGCACGCTGCCCACCAGCCGCTCTTGCAGCGGGATGGCGGCGAACGTCTTGTCGCGGTTGCTGTCCGGATAAGCGGCCTCCAGGCGGGCGGCGATGGTATCGAGCTGCGTTTGCGCGGCCTCCAGCGTCACATCCGGCCGCAGCTTGGCGACGGCGTAATAGTTATACGCGGTTCGGTTGAGGTTCTCCGGCTTAGCCGGCCCGGCCGGCCAGATCTCGGCCTTCTCCGGGAACTGGAAGCCGGCGGGAAGCACGCCGGCGATTTCATAGGCCTGGTTATCCACGCGGACCATCTTGCCCAGCGCGGCCGCGCCGTCGCCGAAAGTTCGTTGCGCAAACGGCAGGCTGACCATGGCCGCGTGCTCCGCGTCATTCTCCTCCAAGGCGCGCCCGGCAACCGATTGCACGTCGAACACGCGCAGGAATCCGGGGTTGATCCAATACACGCCGGTGAACTCGCCGCGCCCGCCCACCTGGACGCCCACTTCGCCGCCAAAGTAGCTGCTGAAGGTCGAGAAATCGCTAGCCTCGATCGCCACGTCCACCAGGTCGCCGCCGGTCATCCGCGGCGTGAGGGTGCTGCGATTCCTCCAGCGGGTGGCGATGTTGACGATGCGTCCGGCATCGCGGTACCGCAGCGGCTGGAGCAGAACGCTGTTGACCACGGTGAAGATGGCTGTGGTGGCGCCGATCCCCAGCCCGAGCGCCACCACCACCATGGCAGTGAAAGCGCCGTTGCGCACCAGCATGCGCATCGCATGCCGCGTGTCGTCCAGGATGTCCGACAAAATGATTCGCACCCAGCGTCCCATGGTTTAATTACTACCACGAGGGAGAAAGGTTACCACGCCCCCGGCGGCTGGTCCTTCCAGTTCCACCACTTCAACATCTCGGGGTGGGGATTCGGTTCTGAGGCGTAATAGACGGCGCACCGGAATACGTACAGTACGCACCGGTCCACGTGCCGGCCGGTTTCCCGGCAGAGTTCCGAGTAGAGAGCCTCGGGACTTCGCCCTCTCAACCCGGCCACTTCTTGCACCCCCAAAAGGTAGAGATCGGAGGCGATGGAAGGCCCCACTCCGGGAATGCGCACCAGATCGGCGATGGCTCTTCGCGCGGCCGGAAGCGGAGGTTTCTTTCCATTCATCGTGGCTTCTCTCATTCCGACCACACTGCCAGCTCGTTCCCGCTGGGATCGGTGAAGTGAAACCGCCGCCCGCCCGGAAACGAGAAAGTCTCTTTGACGATGGTGCCTCCGGATGCCCGCACGGCCGCTTCCAGCGCGGCCAAATCAGCCGCGTAGATCACCACCAGCGGCCCTCCGCGAGCCACCCCATCCATTTTGGCGAAGCCTCCCGCCAGCCGGCCGTCTTCAAAGCTGGTATAGTCCGGGCCGTAATCGGTGAACCTCCAGCCGAAAACGCGGGTATAGAACGCCTTCGTCCGGGCGACGTCCACCGCCGGAAATTCGATGTAGTCAATGCGCCGATCATTCGGTTTTGCTTCCATGGTCTGAGTATGCCGCATGCCTCCTGACACCGTTATGTCAGGATGGTTTCCGGCAACCGCCGTCGCGCCATGGCGCGGGGCGCGTTACGCTGGCAATATGCGCCGCGCCGATCGCCTGTTCCAGATCGTGCAGTACCTGCGCGCCCGCCGCCTGACCACCGCTCGACAGCTAGCCGGTTGGTTGCAGGTCTCCGAGCGCACGGTGTACCGCGACATTCGGGACCTCTCCCTTTCCGCAGTGCCAGTCCAGGGAGAAGCCGGCATTGGCTACCGGCTGAGCAGCGGCTTCGACCTCACACCCATCATGTTCACCACCGATGAAGTCGAAGCCCTGGTCGCCGGAGCGCGCATGATCGAGGTTTGGGGAGGACCCGCCTTGGGAGGACACGCGCGGACTGCGATCTCGAAAATCGCGCTGGTGCTTCCCAAGACTCGCCGCGAAGAGATCGACCGCACGCGCCTGTTCGCTACCGGATTTCACATCCCGCAAAACGCGGCCGCCGGCCTGGACACGGTGCGTCAGGCCATCGTCGAACACCGCAAGCTCGGGATCGAGTACAGCGATTCCGCCAGTCGCGTATCCACGCGGGTCGTGCATCCCCTGGCGCTCTACTTTTGGGGCACTGCCTGGTCTTTGGCGGCGTGGTGCGAGTTTCGGAAGGATTTCCGGAATTTTCGGCTCGACCGCATCCGCAAGCTGGAGATTAGCCCCGCGAAGTTTGAAGAACTCCCCGGCCGCGCGCTCGACGACTTTCTCAAAAAAGTGAACGCCGGGAGTCGCACGAAGTTCGCTGGTTTATCAAGCGAACAGTAGTCTCCTGTCTATTCCTCTAAAGTTCGCGACATCGGTTTGTAGTTCGCCGAGCAGTGCTGAATTCTCATCGAAAGAGCAGGCCGACCGGGGGGTCGGCCGCAGACCAGGGGGTCTGCCCCACTTCCATTTCTCAGCCGGTCTTGACATCCACACACCGATTCCTGTAAAAATATAGTACAGGCGAATAAAAAGCGAAACTTATGCTAGCGGCGGCGCTCAAAAAACAGTTCGAATCCGTGCTGGACGGCCCTTTGGAATGGCAGGCCCGGCCGGCGCCGGAGATGCTCCCCTCGGGGATTCGGGAGGTCGATGAAGCCACCGGCGGGCTGCCGCGCGGGTGCCTCACCGAGATCGTCGGACCGGCTTCTTCGGGCCGCACCAGCCTGCTGCTTTCGATTTTGGCCCAAGCCACCGCGCGCGAAGAAATATGCGCGCTGGTGGATGCCGAGGACGCCTTTGACCCGGCATCGGCCGCCGCGGCCGGGGTGCGGTTGGAGCGGTTGATTTGGATTCGTTCCTGCGGCGCCGAGCGAGCCCTCAAAGCCGCCGACCTGCTGATCCAGGGCGGCGGTTTCGGCGTGGTCGTGCTGGATCTGGGCGACACCCCGCCCGCAGCCGCGCGGCGCATTTCGCTCACCTCGTGGTTTCGCCTGCGCCGCGCCGTGGAACATACCCCCACCGTGCTGGTCGCCGTGGCCAGGCAATCGAACGCCAGAACCTGCGCGTCGCTGATGCTGGAATGCGCGCGCGAGCGGGCCGAATGGAGCGGCGCGCCTCGCGCCTCGCGCCTGTTGCGCGGCATGAGAGCTCGCGCAACCTCCACGAAGAGAAACATCGTATGTTCGCCTGTCTTCACGGCAGTGGCGCTCTAACCGCGCTGGCCTTCGAGTTTTCGCCGGTGGTGGAGCAGACCGCTCCCGGCACCGTCACGCTGGACGCTTCCGGACTCGACCGTCTCTTCGGCCTGCCGCAGGATGTCGCCGCCTCCATCGCGCGGCGCGCATCGGAAGTGGGCGTCGAGGCCAGTCTCGCGCTGGCCGCCAACCCGGATGCGGCCATTTGCGCGGCGCGCGGATTTTCCGGCGTCAACATTATTCCTTATGGCGACGAGGCGAAATTTTTGGGCGCGCTGCCGCTGGCCCTGCTCGGCCCGTCGCCGGAATTGCAGGAAACCCTGGAGCGCTGGGGCATCCGCCGTTTTCGGGATATGGCCGCTTTGCCGCCACTGGGCATCGCCGAGCGCCTCGGCCCCGAAGGTCTGCATCTGCGCGAGCTGGCGCGCGGCGAAGCAGAGCGCAAGCTGGCGCCGCTCGCCGAGCCGCTCTGTTTCGAAGACGAACTGGAGTTGGAGTATCCGGTAGATCTGCTGGAGCCGCTGGCCTTCGTGCTGGCGCGGCTCATCAACGGCCTGGCCACGCGCCTGGCCACGCGCGGCCTGGCCACCAATGAGCTGCGGTTGCGGCTGAAATTGGAAACCCGCGCGATTCACCAGCGCACCCTGCGGTTGCCCGTGCCGTCGCTCGATACCAAAGCGTTTCTGAAGCTGCTGCAGCTCGATCTGGCGGCGCATTCCCCGGCCGCGCCCATCGTGCATGTGCGGCTCGCCGTAGAGCCGGTGAAACCGCAAGCCGCCCAAAGCAGCCTGTTTGTGCCGGTGACACCTGAGCCGGTGAAACTGGAGCTGACGCTGGCGCGCATCCAGGCGATTGTGGGCGAAGGCCGCGTGGGCTCGCCGGAACTGATCGAGACGCATCGGCCGGATGCGTTCCGTCTCAAAAAGGGGACAGACGCATTTTTTGTGGCGCGAGCGAAAAATGCGTCAGCGAAAAATGCGTCCGTCCCCTTTTTGGTAACCAAGCTGTCCTTGCGCATTTTTCGTCCCCCGCGCTCCGCCCGTGTCGCCTTGGCTTCCGGACAGCCCAGCTTCGTTGCCGCCGATGGCATTCGCGGCAAGATTCTCGATCTCGCCGGCCCCTGGCGCACCTCCGGCGACTGGTGGACCGCCGACCCGTGGCTCCGCGACGAATGGGATATCGCTCTCTCCGACGGCGCCCTCTACCGTCTCTATTGCTGCCCGCGCGGCTGGTTCCTGGAAGGCAGTTATGACTGACTACGTCGAGCTGCACGCCCGCTCTGCTTTCAGCTTCCTCGAAGGCGCCGCCGTACCCGAAGAGCTGGCCGGCGCCTGCGCCCAATTCGGCATGCCCGCCATGGCCCTCATGGACCGCAATGGCCTCTACGGCGCTCCGCGCTTCCACATGGCCGCACGCAAGGCCGGCGTGCGCGCGCACATCGGCTCGGAAATCACCTGCACCAACGGCCGCACGTATCCTTTATTAGTAGAGACGCGCGCAGGTTACCGGAACCTGTGCCGCCTGGTCACGCGCATGAAGCTGCGCGCCAAAAAAGGCGAAGGCGCGGCCTCGCTCGATGAGATCGCGGAATTTTCACCTGGCCTCATCTGTCTCACCCGGCATCCCGACGCGCGCCTGCTCGAAATCTTCGGCCCCCGCCATCTCTACGCCGAACTGCAGCGCCACTACCATCGCGAAGAAGAGGCCCACAACCAGGCCATCGTGGAACGCGCGCGCCGCCTGGGCATCCCCATCGTCGCCACCAATGGCTTGGCCTACGCCGCGCCGGCGCAGCGCGAGCTGCTGGATGTCTTCACCTGCATCCGCCACCACGTCACGCTCATGACGGCCGGGCGCCTGCTCGAGCGCAACTCCGAGCGCCACGTGAAAACTCCGGCCGAGATGGCGCGCCTCTTTGCCGACCTGCCGGAGGCCATCGCTCACACGCGTTCCATTTCCGAGCGGCTCGAATTCACCCTCGATGACCTCGGCTACCGCTTCCCGCGCTATCCCGTGCCCGATGGCGAAACCCAGATGTCGTTTCTGCGCCAACGCGTGGACGAAGGCGCGCGCCGCCGTTACCAGCCGTATCACGAGCGCGCCCGCCGGCAGATTGAGCGCGAGCTGGCGCTCATCGAAAAACTGGATCTTCCCGGATATTTTCTGGTTGTCTGGGACATTGTGCGCTTCTGCAAAGAGAACCGCATCCTGGCGCAGGGCCGCGGCTCGGCCGCCAACAGCGCCGTCTGTTATTCGCTCGAAATCACCGCCGTCGACCCGGTCGGCATGGACCTGCTGTTCGAGCGCTTCCTCTCCGAAGAGCGCGGCGAGTGGCCCGATATCGATATCGACCTGCCCAGCGGCGACCAGCGCGAGCGCGTCATCCAGCACGTCTACCAGCGCTTCGGCAAACTGGGAGCGGCCATGACCGCCAATGTCATCACCTATCGCGGCCGCTCCGCCGCGCGCGAAGTGGGCAAAGCGCTGGGCTTCGAAGTCGCCACGCTCGAAAAACTTTCCGGCCTGGCGCGCGACTGGGAATGGAAAGACCCCAAGGACACCACCGAGAGCCAATTCCGCGACGCCGGCCTCGACCTCAGCCAGCCGCGCGTGCGCAAATTTTTCGAGCTCTACCGCATGGCGCAGGACCTGCCGCGCCACCTGGGCCAACATTCCGGCGGCATGGTGATCTGCCAGGACCAACTCGATTCCGTCGTGCCGCTCGAACCGGCCAGCATGCCCGGCCGCGTGGTAGTGCAGTGGGATAAAGAAGACTGCGCCGATATGAAGATCATCAAGGTGGACCTGCTCGGCCTCGGCATGATGGCCGTGATCGAAGAGTGCCTCGAACTGATCCCGCGGACGTATGGCGAGCCGGTCGACCTGGCGCACCTGCCGCCCGGCGATCCGGCGGTCTTCGCGGCATTGCAGAAGGCCGATACCGTGGGCATGTTTCAGGTGGAGAGCCGCGCGCAGATGTCCGCGCTGCCGCGCATGCGGCCAGCGCGGTTTTACGACATTGTGGTGCAGGTGGCCATCATCCGTCCGGGCCCCATCGTCGGCAAGATGGTGCATCCGTATCTCAACCGCCGGCAGGGCAGGGAAGCCGTGGATTGTTTGCATCCTTCGCTCGAACCGGTGCTGCGGCGCACGCTGGGCGTGCCGCTGTTCCAGGAGCAGTTGCTGCGCATGGCGATGATCGCGGCCGGATTCACCGGCGGCGAAGCCGAAGAACTGCGCCGCGCCATGGGTTTCAAACGGTCGGAAAAACGCATGGCGGAAATCGAAGTGAAGCTGCGCGCGGGCATGACCCGCAACGGCATCGGGGCGCAGGCGCAGGAGAATATCGTGCGCTCCATCACGTCGTTCGCGTTATACGGCTTTCCGGAATCGCATGCCGCCAGTTTTGCGCTACTGGCCTATGCCAGCGCGTATTTGAAGTGCCATTACCTGGCGGCCTTCACCTGCGCCATGCTCAACAACCAGCCCATGGGTTTTTATGCGCCGGCCATTCTCATCAAAGACGCGCAGCGCCACGGCCTGCGGGTCCTGCCGGTGGATGTGACCAAATCGGAGTGGGGCTGTGCCATCGAGAACCCCAGTGGAGAGGAGCGGGAGTTGGCAGGCGAAAGCGCCTGCTCCACGATTGGCGCAAACCTCGAGCGGGTCCAGGGGGACCCGCGCAGACCAGGGGGTCTGCCCCATCTCCGCCTCGGTCTTCTTTATGCGCGCGGGCTGCGCGAACAAGCCGGGCAAGCCATACTGCGCGCGCGGGCGGCGCGCCCTTTCAGCAGCATTGACGACCTGACGCTGCGCGTGCCCGAACTGCGCAAGGACGAGCTCAACCGCCTGGCGGAAATCGGCGCGCTGAACCCGCTCGATCAAGCGCACCGGCGCGACGCGCTCTGGCAGGCGCAGCGATCGATTCTGCCGGTGGGCCCGCTGCTCGCGCCGCTGGAAGAAACCGGCGAGCCTTCGCCGCTCGCCCGCATGAGCATCGATGAGCGCCTGTACGCCGATTATCACGGCACCGGCCTGACCATCGGCAAGCACCCCATGGCGTACCGCCGTTCGGAGATGAATGCGCTGCGCGTGACACGCGCCATCGACCTGGCGCAAGTTCCCAACGGCCGCGTAGTGCGCATCGCCGGATCGGTGGTGGTGCGCCAGCGTCCCGGCACGGCCAAAGGTTTCGTCTTCCTCAGCATGGAAGACGAAACCGGCATCATGAACGCGATCGTCACTCCTCCCACCTTCGACCGCTACAAGTTCACCGTCCTGGGCGAGCGTTTCCTGCTGATCGACGGCGTGCTGCAGAACCAGGATGGCGTGATCTCAGTAAAAGCCGGCCGCATCCAAGGACTGCAAGCCGGCGCCGCCGCGGAGTCGCACGATTTTCATTGACTCCGATCCGAGTCGCGACCGTCAAGAGCGATCCTTGCAACAAAGCTAAACCGTCGCCAGGTCCGCCAGGTCGCTGAACACGCCATAGGCCGTCTGTTCCACTTGCGGATCGATGGAGACGGTGCCGAAAGTGCCCATCAGGTCAGTGTGAAACAGGATGATGTTGGAAGTGCCAGGCGTGGAGGCCAGGATGTCGCAGCGGTCCAGCACTTCGGCGCGCACGCGCAGGGAAAGCCTCGAGCCGGTGCGCCGGCCACGGCTGATCAGCCGCACGGTCTTGCCCTTCCTGGCGAAATCCTGCACGCGCGCCGGCGTCAGGCGCGCGATGCCGCGCGTCGAGACTTGCTGCGGCGTGGTGCGCGCGTCCATCAGGACGTTGGCCAGCGCGGCGGTCTTGGCGGCGGAGTCCCAGCCTTCGATGTCATAAGAGCCGTCGGCTTCCGTGATCCCCATGGAACGCGCGCGGGCGAGGCCCTCGTCGAATGAGCCGCCCTGCTCCATGGTTTGGATCACCACCTTGGACGTGGAATTGAGCGCGCCGGTAAAGCCCAGCACCTTCACGCCGGGCATGGAGTAGCGCCACAGGTTGAAGACCGGCGCGCCATCCATCACGGCCGATTCGAAGCGGAAGCCCAGGCCCAGGCGCGCCGCTTCTTCGCGGAGGTCGGCGAAGGCGTGCGCGATGGGGCCCTTGTTGGCCGTCACCACGTGCATGCCGCGGGCGAAGGCCGCACGGATGTGGGCGATGGCCGGCTGACCACTGGTGGGGTCGAGCGTGGTCAGCTCGACCGCGATCTGCGCGCGGGCGGCGTCCAGGAATTCTTCGATGGACGCCGCGCGCGGCCGCATCGGCGGATCTTCGGCAAGGCCGGCCGGGTCCACCGCGGTGCCGTGCCGCAGGGTGTGGATGCCGGTAATGGTGAACGGGAATTCGCGGCGCTTCTGCCGCAGCAGGCGCGCCAGGGCGCGGCCCACATTGCCATATCCGATGATCGCGAGCTTCACAGTGGCTTATGCCACTGTACTAAAAGAAGGAGTCAGAAGTCAGGAGACAGAAGTCAGAATAAGAACGTCAGCGGCGAAGCCTTTTCATTCTGACTTCTGACTTCTGACTGCTGACTCCTCTTTTCTCAAAACGAGAGGGCTTCGATCAGCTTGTCGAGATCGCTTTGCAGCGCGGTCTTCTTCTTCTGCAAGTCCGCCTGGTGGTCGCGCAGTTGCGCAAGCTGCTGTTCATGGGCATCCAACTGTTTGGCGTAATTCTGCACGAGCTGCTGCTGGCTGCTGACGTTGTTCAGACTGTTGATGTTCTGCCGGATGCGGTCTTCATCGCGCGTCAAATCGTTGACCTGATTCTGCGCATCCTGCAAGGCGCGGTCGTTCTCGGCGATCTGAGATTTCTCGTCAGCGATGCGCTGCAACTGGCGGCGCGCGGCATCGCTGAGTGTGAGGTTGCGGTTCTGCACGTAGGCCAGAAGGAAATCGGGTCCCATGTTGCTGACCTGGTACGACTGGTCGAACACGCGCTCTTCGGTGACGGGAAATTCCTGCGTGCCGCCGGCGGCGAGCTGGATCTCGAAGCGGTATGCGCTGGCGGTCTTCTCCGCGGGCTTGGCACCGAGCAGCGCGTAGCCCTGCCGCAGCGGATGCTCGAGGATCAGCGTCTTGGCCTTCTGATCCACGTTGCGGATGGTGTATGTGCGGGTCTCTTCCATGGCGGATTTCGTAGTGATGACGCCGCGAATGGCATGGATTTCGCGCACGACGGCGGCCTTGGAATTGAAAGCGTCGGTGATGCGCGTGCCCAGGTCGACGGCGTAGCTGATGAGGCGTTTATCGCCGGCCTTGAGCGTCTCCATCAACGCTTCGCCGCCGTAGGCGCCGCCGTCATACACGGTGATGGGGCCGCCATCCAGCGTCTTGCCGCTGGTGTTGGTCAGCTCGGCGGCGTTGGTGGGATGCTGCGAGCTGTGGTCGGAATAGATCAGCAGCTTGCGGCCCTCGATGGCCTGTTGCAGGAAGGGCAGCATGGCCGATTCGTCCTTGCGGATGGTGACGGGCTGGGCGATGCGGTATTCGAACAATTCTCCCAACTCGCCGGCCGAAGCGCTGGCGACGATGGTGCTGGGGGCGACTTTGGCTTGCTCCAGGTCGGCCATGGAATTCTGCGCCGCCATATACGCCCTCCCCGACACTGGCGCTGCCGATGGTGCAGGCATAATCCCGCCGAGCACGCCGGCTCTGACCGCGCCGCCACCGCGGCCGCCGCCGCTCCCGGCAACCGCGCCGTTGACCGTAAAAGCCTCGTCATGCACCACGGGCCGCGCGGCGTTGTCGTCCGCCAGCTCCGCGCTGGGCCGCTGCACGTACTTGGGCGCGTAGAGCTGGCTGATAAACGAAATCGGCCGGCCGGAAACCAGCGAGAGCTGCACTTTGGTCCAATCCTCGCCGGTGGTGTTGTCGACAATCGCCCAGCCCTCCAGCGTCGGCTGGCCCTTGTCGCCCAGCATCAGACGGTAGCTCGATTTCCAGACCGCCGCGGGGATGGTGTAGCTGGCGACGATCTCGCGCTGCCGCGCGTCGGTGGAATCGATGTACACGCTCCGCTTGTCCTTGGAGCGCGAGGCGGCCACCGCGGCCAGATAGTCTTTGAAGTTGGCCTGCAGCTTTGGATCGGTGAAGCGGATGCCGGAGGCGGCGGCCAGATCGAGCGTGCGGATGTCGCCGCTATCGAGCAGCAGCGTGACGAACTCGCGCTCCGCCTGCTTATCGGTGCCGGCCACCACGCGTCCGCCGACGATCGCGCCGGCGATGGTGTCGGCGCCGAACTTCAATTCCACGCGCGAACCCTGCAGCCGGCCGAAGATGGCGGCCAGCGACTGGTCCTCGCCGATCTGGAAGGGGAACTCGGCCAGGCGATGGCTGAGCGGGTCCATGGAATCGTAGCGCAGGCCGGAGATTTTGCCGCCGCCGCGCTCTTCGAGGGTGAGCGATTTCAGGACGTCGTTCATGTCGGAGGCGTTGAAGTCGAGTCGCGCCGATTCGCCGGCGCCGAGCGTGCCGGAGCGTTCGAAGAATCCAATGCCGTGCTTGTAAAGAATCACCTGCTTCACCGGCAGGTCGGCCGCTTGCGCCAAAATGGCGCCCAATGGCGCGATCAGAAACAAGGAAACGAGTACGCGCTTCATGATGCCTCCATCCAGGAAATGCCGCATCGGGCGGTTCCCTTTCAGACGAATTGCCCGTCACTCTCATCATGACGCGTTTGCGGCGATGGCGCAGAAAACATCTCAGACAGCATTTCTTATAGATAATGATATAGCTTATATAAGATATGCTTTCCGCCCCCGGAAGAGTTCTAGTGGTAGACGACGAGCCGCCGCTGCTCCGCGTGCTGAGCCTGTATCTGGGCCGGCTGGGTTACTCGGTGACCACGGCGGAATCTGCGGAGACAGCCTGGTTGCTGGTCGAGGCCGATCCGGCGGCCTTTGCCGTAGCGGTGCTGGATGGCAGCATGTCTGGCATGAGCATGGACGATCTGGCGATGCGCATGCTTCGGGCCAACCCGGCGCTGCGCGTGCTGGCGGCGAGCGGGTATCCAATAGATATGACGGCGTTGTCGGAGGCCGCTCCGGGGCGCGTGGACTTTCTGCAAAAGCCATTCACTCCGGAAATGCTGGCCGCCGCGTTGCGAGGTTTACTTGGCGCGCAAGAAGAAAAGCTTTGAGCTAGGCAAAGAGATCAGAGCCATGGCGCGCGAGCGCGTGGGGCGCATTCCCCCGGCCAAGACCATTCAGCCGAAGGCTCTGCGCAAGAAGCCCAAACACAAGAAGCCGCCGGAGGAAGAGTAGCGTGGTTGCCGGCGACAAGAACGCCGGTGCTACCAGGCCGTCTGCTCGGTGCGGGTGATGATCTCGTTTTGCAGGGCGGGGGTCAGATCGCAGAAGTAGTCGCTGTAGCCGGCGACGCGGACGATCAGGTCGCGGTGCTTTTCGGGATGCGCTTGCGCTTCACGCAAGGTTTCGGCGGTGACTACGTTGAACTGGATGTGGTGTCCGTCGAGCTTGAAATAGGCCCGGACCAGGTGCGCCATGTTGTCGAGGCCTTCGGGGCCTTCCACAACCTTGGGCGTGAACTTCTGGTTCAAGAGCGTGCCGCCGGTGCGGGCGTGGTCCATTTTGGCGGCCGACTTGATGACCGCGGTGGGGCCGCGGCGGTCGGCGCCCTGCGCGGGCGAGATGCCGTCGGACTCCGGCTCCCAGGCTTTGCGGCCGTCGGGCGTGGCGCCGGTCACTGAGCCGAAATAGACGTGGCAGGTGGTGCTCAGGTAGTTCACGCGGTAGTTGCCGCCTTTGGTGTTGGGACGGCCGTTGATTTCATCGAAGAAAAGGTTGAAGACCTGCACCAGGATTTCGTCGGCGTAGGCGTCGTCGTTGCCGTACTTGGGAGTCTTGTTCCAGAGCATCAGACGGGTCTTCTCGCAGCCTTCGAAATTGGCGCGCAAGGCCGCGAGCAGTTCATCCATGGAAAGATTGCGGTGGTCGAAGACGTGATACCTGATGGCTGCCAGACTGTCGGTCGTGGTGCCGGGCGCCACGCCCATGATGTAAGTGGAATTGTAGCGCGGGCCGCCGCCGTTATAGTCGCCGCCCTTCGAGATGCAATCGTCGACCAGCAGGGAGAGATACGGCGCCGGCATATTGCGGGCGTAGAGCCGCTCGATGACATTGTTGCCGCGGATCTTGACGTCTACCAGGTAATGTAACTGGCGCCGGAAGGCGGCCAGCAGGTCGTCGTAAGTCTGGAAGGTGCGCGGGTCGCCGGATTCGATGCCGACCTGCTTGCCGGTGCGCGCGTCGAAACCGTTGGTGAGAGTGAGCTCGAGAACTTTAGGCAGGTTGAAATAGCCCGTGAGGATGTAGGCTTCCTTGCCGAAGGCGCCGGTTTCCACACAGCCGGAAGTGCCGCCGGCGCGCGCGTCTTCGATGGACTTACCCTGTCGCAACAGTTCTTCCACCACCATATCGGCGTTGAAAATGGAGGGCTGGCCCCAACCTTTGCGCACGATTTCCAGGCCGCGCTTCAGGAAGCGGTCGGGACTCTTCTTACTCAGTTGCAGATTGGAAGAGGGCTGCAGCAGGCGCATCTCATCGATGATATCGAGGACCAAGTAAGTGAGATCGTTGACGGCCGAGGAGCCGTCGGACTTAAGGCCGCCGGTATTGATGTTACAAAAATCCGTATAAGTGCCGCTTTCGGCGGCGGTGACTCCCACTTTGGGCGGAGCCGGCTGGTTGTTGAACTTCACCCAGAAACAGCCGAGCAGCTCGCGCGCCTGCTCGCGGGTAAGCGTGCCCGAATCGAGATCGCGCTGGTAGAAGGGATAAAGATGCTGGTCGAGATGGCCGGGGTTGAAGGAATCCCAGGTGTTCAGTTCGGTGATGACGCTGAGGTGCGTGAACCAGTAGGCTTGTATGGCTTCCCAAAAAGTGCGCGGGGCGTGCGCGGGCACGTGGCGGCAAACGGCGGCGATCTTCTCGAGCTCGGCCTTGCGGCGCGGGTTGGTTTCGGCGGCTGCCAACTCTTCGGCCTTTTCGGCGTGGCGCCCGGCGAAGCGGATGACGGCATCGGCGGCGATCGACATGGCGCGCAGTTGCTGCTGCTTGTCGTAAGCGCGCGGGTCGTTGAAGAAATCGAGGCGGGCCAGACTTTCGGCGACTTCGCGTTTCAGATCGAGCAGGCCTTTGCGGTAAATGATGTCGCCCAGGACGGTGTGGCCGGGAGCGCGCTGCTCCATGAATTCGGTGAAGATGCCGGCTTCGTAGGCGTCCTTCCATTGGGGCGTCATCTCGGCGAACATGCGGTCGCGCATGCTGTGACCTTGCCAGTAGGGGATGATCTCCTCCAGCTGGACGCGGCGGGCCTCTTCGTCGACGCAGTAGGAGATCTTCTCGCGGGTTTGGAGGATCCGGAAGTCTTCGAGCGAGTGACAACAGAGCTCGGGATAAGTGGGCGTGCCTTTGGGCCGGGGTCCGCGTTCGCCGACGATCAGCTCTTCGGAACCTATGTAGATGGCGCGTCGTTCGAGGATGTACTGGAGCGAGCCGGCCCGCAGCATGGGCGGGGAGAGCGGCGCGGCCTGCCGGTAATACTCGGTGAGCAGAGCGGCGCGTTCGATGGAAAGCCACGGCTTAGTATCGAGGCTCGCCTGGCGCAATTGAGCGACTCGTTCCGTCATATTCAAACTCCTGGGGTCAATGGAGCCACGTTTAATCCGGCTTCCGTCAGGGCATCGCGAAAAGGCGCGAGATCCGCCGCCGGCTGCGGCGTGTCAGGCAGCCTGTAGGGCCAACCCAGGCGCCGGTACTTGTCGGCGCCGATGCGGTGGTAAGGGAGCAGTTCGATGGCCGGGGGCCGCAGGCGGCTCAAGTATTCCACGAATCCGCCGATCTCTTCTGGGGAATCGTTGATGCCGGGGATTACCGGGATGCGCACGGTGAGCGGACACCGGTCGGCCACCAGTTGCTCGAGGTTGCGCAGGATCAGATCATTGGAAGCGCCGGTGTATTTGCGGTGCTTTTCCGGATCGATAAATTTGAGATCGAAGAGCACCAGATCGGCCTGGCGGGCGGCCGGCTGGAAGACGGCCGGCTGGGCGAAGCCGCAGGTTTCAAGTGTGGTGGAGATGCCGCGCTCGCGGCAGGCTGCCAGAAAGGAGGTGACGAAGACCGGCTGAGACAGGGGCTCGCCGCCGGAGAGCGTGACACCGCCGCCGGATTCGTCGAAGAAGACGACGTCTTTTTCGACTTCGGCGATCAATTCGTTCAGTGTATAGCGTTGGCCGGCAATCTGACGGGCTTCGGCCATGCAGACCGTGGTGCAGGTGCCGCACAAGGTGCAGGCGTCGGAGGTTTTCACGACGCCATCGACTTCACTGATGGCCTGCTCGGGGCAGATGGCGGCGCATTCCAGGCAGTGGCGGCAGCGCTCCGTGAAGTAGAGGCGGTCGGGCAGGAAGCTCTGGCTTTCGGGGTTGTGGCACCACCAGCAGGAAAGCGGGCAACCTTTGAAGAAGACCACGGTGCGGATGCCCGGCCCGTCGTGGATGGCGAAGCGCATGATGCTGAAAACAAATGCAGTTAGATCCTGTACACCGAGGTCCCGTTGCAGTTCTGGCACCATTGCGACCATTTTTATACAAATAGGCCTAAAACCCTGCAATTAGTATGGCATGATGGCAGCGGTCACACAAGGCGGAGGGCCTTTGCCGCGTTCGTGGATGAAGTGGATTCCGAAGCCATCCGACACGTAGCGATAGTGATGAAATGCCGACAGCCGCTCCACCTGAAGCTTCCAGTCGAACTGATTCCTCCAGTAGCGGCAAATCTCCTGGAGGAAATGGAGATCGACGCCATATTCCCATGCGGCGCCCGGCGCCTCGTCGGGCCAGCGAATTCTCCCGAGCCGGTTGCGAAGTTCGTCCAACTCCGGCTGGGAAAACGGCATAGAAAACGGCTCCAGGTTGCCCATCGGAGAGCGCCTACGCGGATAACCAGGCGGCGCCGATCTCATCCAGGATGCGGGCGGCTTCGGCGGCGGGGTCCTGGGCGCGCGTGATCTGACGGCCGATTACCAGGTAGTCGGCTCCATCGCGCATGGCTTCCGCGGGGGTCGAGACACGCTTCTGATCGCCCCGGGCGGCGCCATGGGATCGCACACCGGGCATGACTAAGATGGGCTTGGGGCCGAGCGACCGGCGCAGGCCGGCGGCATCAAGCGGTGAGGCCACGATGCCGTCGATGCCCAGCGACACGGCTTTGCGGGCGCGGCGCTCCACCAACTCGGGAATCGTCTGAGTGGCGCCCAGGTCTTCGAGATCTTCGGGGCCGAAGCTGGTGAGGACCGTGACGCCGAGGAGCTGCAGACCGGGGTGGCCGCCGCGGCCTTCGACGGCGGCGTGCATCACCGAACCCACCGCGTGCACGCTGAGGAATCGCACGCCGGTACGGGCCACCTGCACGGTGGCGCGCCGGACGGTCTCGGGGATGTCGTAGAGCTTGAGGTCGAGGAAGACTTCCTTGCCTTCATCGACCAGCTCGCGGACGAACGCGACGCCGGCTCCGGTGTAGAGCTCCATGCCGATCTTGTAGAAATTCACGCAGCCGCCGAGGCGCGCGACCAGGGCGCGGGCCTGATCGGCCGATTCCAGATCGAGGGCGACGATGATGGGGTTTCGAGTCATACCAGGTGGATGGGTTTCCCGACGCGCGGCAACACGCGGCCGATGCGATAGGCGCCGTCGAATGCGCGTTCGAGCGAGGCGGCGTCGGGCTCGGGCAGCGAGATGAGCAGGCCGCCCGAGGTTTGCGGATCGTAGAGCAGGTTTTCGATTTCGGCCGGCAGCTCGCGAGAGGTTTCTACGGCGCAAGAGGCGAAGTCGCGGTTGTTATGGAGACCGCCGGAGAGCGCGCCCTGGCGGGAGTACTCGACGGCGCCGGGGAGAAAGCGGATCCGATCCACGGCGATTTCAAGCGTGACGTTACTGGCGAGCGCCATCTCGCGCGCGTGGCCGATGAGTCCGAAGCCGGTGACGTCGGTGCAGCCGTGGACGTCGCAGGCGAGCATGGCTTCGCAGGCGGCGCGGTTCAGCATCAGCATGGATTGAATGGCGGCGGCCACGTGCGCTTCGGAGGCGATGCCGCGCTTGAGGGCTGTCGAGACAACGCCTGTGCCGATTTGCTTGGTGAAGACCAGGGCGTCGCCGGGACGCGCGCCGGCATTGGGTTTGACGCGGGCGGGGTGGATGGTGCCGGTGACGGAGTAGCCGAATTTGATTTCGTCGTCGGAGACGCTGTGGCCGCCGAGGATGGAGCATTCGGCCTCGCGCATTTTTTCGGCGCCGCCCTTGAGGATCTGCTCGAGCGAGGCCAGATCGCCTTTGGCGGGATAAGCCAGGATGGAGAGCGAGGAGATGGGGCGGCCGCCCATGGCGTAGATATCGCTCAGGGCGTTGGTGGCGGCGATCGCGCCGAAGGTGTACGGGTCATCCACGATGGGGGTGAAGAAGTCGACGGTCTGCACCAGGGCCAGGTCCGGGGAGATCTGGTAGACGCCGGCGTCATCGGCGGTATCGAAGCCGATCAGCACGTTGGGGTTGGGCCAGCGGGGCACTTTGGCCAATACCTGGTCAAGAATCTTGGGACTCAGCTTGGAGGCGCAACCACCGGCCTTGACGCGGGCGGTGAGTTTGTCGAGCTGGGCAGTCTCTTCCATACTTTGATGGCGCCTCACGGCGGCGGCCGGTAATTACTATAATAGCGGGAATGCGACGCACGTCTGTGTTTTCCGCTTTTTTGCTGCTGGGGCTGGCGCTGGCGCTGGTTTCCCGCGAGCCACAAACCGACCCGCGGCTGAAGAGAGCTTTCCGCGCGGCCGAACATGCCGGGTGGATCCAGGTCCACCTGGAAGGCACGCCGGGCGAGATCGGGTACCAGCACGGCTACCTGCTCTCGGCCGAAATTCAGGACAACTTCCACACCATCTCGACGGAGATGGCGCACGACGAAAAGAAAGACTGGGCGTTCTTCCGCCAGACCGCGCAGGAAATTCTCTGGCCGCATGTGGAGCGGGAATACCGCGACGAGATGTTGGGCATCGTGGAAGGCCAGAAGGCGCGCGGGGGCAAGCTGGACATCTGGGACGTAGTGGCCCTGAACGCGTGGCTGGAGCTGCCGTATTACGACAAGTGGCTGGAGAAGAGCAAGCCGGGCATCACGATTTCCGGCAACGTGGCGGAGCATTGCAGCGCTTTCGTGGCGACGGGCAAGTACACGCGCGACGGGCGCATCGTGATCGGGCACAACAACTGGACCAGCTACTCTTCGGGCGAGCGCTGGAACATCATGTTCGACATCGTGCCGGCGGCGGGCAACCGCATCCTGATGGATGGCGAGCCGGGAGTGATCCACAGCGCGGACGATTTCGGCGTGAACTCGGCCGGCATCGTCATCACGGAGACGACCATCAGCGGATTCCGTGGATTCGATCCGAAGGCGGTTCCGGAATTCGTGCGGGCGCGCAAGGCCATGCAGTACGCCGGGTCGATCGACGATTTCGCGCGCATCATGGATGACGGCAACAACGGCGGGTATGCCAACAACTGGCTGGTGGCGGACAGCAAGAATAACGAAGTGGGAAGCCTGGAACTGGGACTAAAGAACACTATTCTCGAGCGCACGAAGGACGGCTTTTTCGTGGGCTCGAATTTTCCCAACGACCCCAAGCTGATGAAGGAAGAAACGGACTTCGACCCGAACGACAAGAGCAATAGCGAGAACGCGCGGCACGCCCGCTGGCTGACGCTGATGGAGCAAAACAAGGGCAAGATCGACGTGGCGGCGGGGCAGCGATTCCTGGCGGACCATTTCGACAGCTTCACCGGGAAGACCGAGCCAAGCGAGCGCACGCTGTGCGGGCATATCGAGCTTTCGCCGCGCGGTATGGGCGAGTGGCAGGGGCCGTACGCGCCGGCCGGCGCGGTGCAGAACAAAGTGACGGACGCCGCCGGGGCGGAGAAAATGTCGCTGACGGCGGCGCTGGGGCACGCCTGCGGGCTGCACTATAAGGCCGACGAACACCTGGCGAAGCATGCCGAGTTCGCCTGGTACAAACCTATCCTGCACGATATGAATGCGCGCGGCTGGGCGAAATTCAAGGCGAAGTAAGTTGACGTTCGAGGGAGTTCGCAAGATCGCACTGTCGCTGGACGAAGTGACGGAGGGCACTTCGTACGGCACGCCGGCATTTTTCGTAAGGCGGGCGCTGTTCGCGCGGTCGCGGCCGGATCTCGACTCGCTGGTGGTGCGAGTGGATTTCGAGCGGCGCGAGGAGATGATGGCGGAAGACCCGGAGACATACTACATCACCGATCACTACCTGAACTACGAGTGGGTGCTGGCGCGGCTCGAGCGCATGACGCCGGACGCCATGGCGGACCTGCTGCGCATGGCATGGAAGGCGGCGGGCGCGCGCCAGGCAACCATGTCTCCCAAGCGCGCATCTACCAAGAGGAGACCCTCATGAAACTGCCGATCTGCCTGCTGCTCGCCATCTCGATTGCTACCGCCCAACAGCCGGCGGCCACCACGCGGGCCGATACGCTGCATGATTTGAGCGCGCAACTGGAAGCGCTCTCGCACCGCGTCAGCCGGGCGGTGGTACAGATCTTTGCGACCGGGTACGTGCTGAACGACGAACGCGAGTCCGGCTCGAACGCGGCCATCGTGACGCGGCAGCGGGCTACGGGGTCGGGCGTGGTGGTGTCGGCGGATGGATACATTGTGACGAACGCGCACGTGGTATCGAACGCACGCCAGGTGCGGGTGCGGATGCCGGGCGAATCGGCGGGCGACGCCAACACCGGGATGCAGCCATCCGGCAAGATTCTGGAGGCGCACATCGTGGGGGTGGACCGCGAGACGGACCTGGCGGTCCTCAAGGTGGAGCGCAGCGATCTGAATCCGCTGCCGCTGGGCGATTCCGATATGCTGCGGCAGGGTCAACTGGTGATGGCATTCGGCAATCCGCTGGGCCTGGAGAATTCCGTCAGTATGGGCGTGGTCAGTTCGGTGGCGCGGCAGATCAAGCCCGACGACACCATGATCTATATCCAGACCGATGCGCCCATCAACCCCGGCAACAGCGGCGGCCCGCTGGTGGATGCGGACGGCCGCGTGATGGGGGTCAACACGTTCATTCTTTCGCAATCGGGCGGCAGTGAAGGGCTGGGCTTCGCCATTCCGAGCAACATCATCAAGAACGTGTACGCGCAGATCCGGCAGGAAGGACACGTGCATCGCAGCGAGATCGGAGTGTTCGCGCAGACCATCACGCCGCCGATGGCGGCCGGGCTGGGACTCTCGCAAGATTGGGGCGTGCTGCTTTCGGATGTGGAACCGGGCGGGCCGGGGGACGTGGCGGGGTTGCAGGCGGGCGATATCGTGGCCAGCCTGAACGGCGCGAACATAGGGAATGCGCGGCAGATGGAAGTCAACTTGTACCGCTACCCGGTGGGCGCGAAGATCGATGTGGTGGTGGTGCGCAATGGCACGAAGCAGACCATCCAAGTGGTGACGGTGGAGCAGCACGGCGATCCGCAACGGTTCGCCGACATGGTGGACCCGACCAGGAACCTGGTGAGCCGGCTGGGGATTCTGGGGATCGACGTGGACCAGAACGTGGCCGCGCTGCTACCCGAATTGCGCAAGCACTATGGCGTAGTAGTGGCGGCGCGGGGCGGCGATTCGCCATATGGCGGCGACAGCCTGCAACTGGGCGACGTGATCTATTCGGTGAACAATGTGCCGGTTACGGGCGTGGCGTCGCTGCGTAAAGCGCTGGACGGGCTGAAGGAGACCGATCCGCTGGTGCTGCAAGTGGAAAGGAACGGCCGGCTGATGTACGTGACCCTGGAGATCGAGTAGGTGTCTTGGCATTGACGCCAGGCGTCGATCGAGTGTCGAAGCGCGCGCCGACAGGAATGCCGGCGTCGCAGGCTGGAAAGCCCGCTCCACGGGGCAACCAACGGTTACTCCAGCAGGTGGCCCATCTTTTCTTTTTTGGTGCGCAGGTAAGCTTCGCGGGTGTCGAGCGAGCCGGCCAGGCAGGGGACGCGTTCCACCACGGCGACACCGGCCTTTTCCACGGCTTGCACTTTCTGCGGATTGTTGGATAACAGGCGGATGGCCTGGAGGCCGAAATAGCGGAGGATGGCGCCGGGGAGCGCATAGCTGCGGAGGTCGGAATCGAAGCCGAGCTGCTCATTGGCTTCGACGGTGTCGGCGCCCAGGTCCTGCAGTTCGTAGGCGCGCAGTTTGTTGAGCAGCCCGATGCCGCGGCCTTCCTGGTGCTCGTAGATCAAGAGGCCCCGGCCTTCACGGGCGATGGAGGTGAGCGCAATTTCGAGTTGCGCGCGGCAGTCGCAGCGCAGGCTATGAAAGACGTCGCCGGTGAGGCACTCGGAATGAACGCGCACCAGGGGAGGCGGGCCATCGGCCAGGCTGCCCATCCGGAGCACGACGGCCTCTTCGACACGATCGGCAAAAACGCCTTCGAAACCGAAGATGCGGAACAGGCCGAACTGGGTTGGAAAATCGGCTTCGGCCACTTTTCGAAGCCGCAACGCAGAGGTGTTATTCATGCGAACTATTGGGGACCTGGCTCGTTCCATTATAATGGCTTTCGGCACCGAATGTCCGATCCGCTGCAAGGTTACCTGGTATCGCTGCTGGTCAAACTGGCGGCGATGGCCGCCATCGCAAGCGTTCTGGCGCGATCCAATACGTTCAAAGCCATACTCATGAGGGAAAGCCGCACACCCCGCCAGCGGCTCTCCCTGGCGCTCTGGCTTTCCGTGGTGTTCGCCTCCAGCGTGGCGGTGCGCGTGGCGGGAAAGAACAATTATCAAGGCGCCGACCTGGGCCTGGAGGGCAGCCTGATCGCCGGTCTGCTGGGCGGGTATGTTACCGGGCTGGTATCGGGAATCCTGATTTCTTTGCCCACATTCTATAGCCACGAGTATTTGACGCTGCCGCTGTTCGCGGCCATCGGCGTGCTGGGCGGGCTGTTGCGCGACCTGGCGCCGAGTCCCGAAGAGGTCTGGCGATTCTCGCCGTTCTTCGACCTCAGTATCTACCGCTTCTTCAAGGAAAAGCGCAACCACTGGCGGACCGGCTTCCAACTGATCTTCTTCGCGGCTATCCTGTGCGCCGAAGGATTGCGGCAAATGCTGGGCGGCCAATGGAAGGGCAAGGTATTTCGCCTGGAGCCGCCGGGCGGGGACCCATGGGCCATTGCCGCGCTCTACGGCACCACGCTGTTCGCCGTGGCCATCCCGCTGAAGATCTGGAACAACACGCGCAACGAAAAGAAGCTGGAGGAACAGGCGCGGCTGCTGGTGGAAGCGCGGTTGGCCGCGCTGACCAGCCAGATCAACCCGCACTTCCTTTTCAACACGCTGAATTCGGTGTCGTCGTTAATTCGCACCAACCCGAACCAGGCGCGCGTGATGGTGGTGAAGCTTTCCAAGGTGCTGCGTCGGCTGCTGCGCAAGCACGATCATTTCAGCGCGTTGCGCGACGAACTGAGCTTCATTGAGGATTACCTGTCCATCGAAGTGATACGCTTTGGAGACAAGCTGCGCTTTGAGGCGGAGGTGGCGGGCGATACCATGGACATGCTGGTGCCCAGCATGCTGCTGCAACCGCTGGTGGAAAACTGCATCAAGCACGGACTGAGCAACAAGGTGGATGGCGGCACCATCCGGATCCGCACGCACCGCAGCGAAACCAGGCTGCACCTGCTGGTGGAGGATGACGGCATCGGGATTCCGGAGGAGAAGCTGGCGACGCTGCTCGAACGGGGCATCGGAGTGAGCAACGTGAACGAGCGGTTGAAGGTGCTGTTCGGCAATGAGTATCGGATGTGGATCGAAAGCCAGCCGGGAAATGGGACGCGGGTGCAGATCGAGATGCCGGAACTGCGGACCAACCTGGCGGCGGTTTCATGAAGCGAGCATAGTGAGGAGACGACTTGGACAGAATTGAAGAATCCGTAAGCGCCTGGCCGGTGAACGGCTTGCCGGCGACCCTGGCCGACAGAACGAGGCGCGTTTACGACCGCATGGCGGCGGTTTACCCGGTATCGACCATGCTGTTCCATTCGCGCGCGCACCGGTGCGCGCTGGAGGCCTCGGGAATCGCGGACGGCATGCGGGTGCTGGAAGTGGCCACCGGCAGCGGCGAGATGTTCCGCCGGCTGGTGAGAGCCAACTCGAGCGGCGCGACGATTGGGGTGGACCTTTCGCCCAACATGGCGGCGCGGACGCAGCGGGCCGCGCGGCGCAAGTTCCCGCAAGCCCTGACGCATTGCCAGGCGGTGGATGCGCGCCACATGCCATTCCGCGGCGGAGCTTTCGACGCGGTGTTCTGCTGTTACATGCTGGAACTGCTGTCGACGGAAGATATCGGGCGGGCCTTGCGCGAGTTCCGGAGGGTGCTGCGCCCGCAGGGGCGTCTGACGCTGGTGCTGATCGGCCAGAACACGGCGCTATTCAACGCCGCGTACAGATTGGGGGGCCGCGTGGCTCCGGCGTTCTGGGGCCGGCAGGTGGAACGGCGCGTTCCGGAGCTGATCGAATCGGCGCGTTTCCAGATTCTGGACGACCGGACGGTGCAGCAGATGTTCTATCCGTCGCGCGTGCTGGTGGCACGGAGATAAGTTCAAGGCGTGCGAATTACCATCTCCAAAGAAAACTACCTCAAGGCCATCGCGGAGGCCGAGTCGGAAGGCGAGACGGTCAAGGCCGTCACGTTGACGCGCTGGCTGAACGTTTCGGCGCCGGCGGTCACGATGGCGATTAAGCGGCTGAAGCGGGACGGGTTGATCCGCGTGGGCGCCGAGGGACAGGTTACGCTTACGCCGGCCGGCCGGGAGATCGCCAGCCGGCTGCGGAACCGGCACCACCTGATCGAGCGCATGCTGACCGAGATTTTCGGTTTGGAATGGTACAAAGTGCACGACGAAGCCGAACAACTGGAGCATGCCGTTTCGGCCGATTTCGAGCGCAAGCTGGTGGAACGGCTGGGGACGGCGGGCATGTGCCCGCACGGCAACATCGTGGGGATGGATTCGCCGGCCGACCGGCGGGAGCGCGGCCTGAAGCTCCTGGCCGAAGCGCGGCCGGGGGAGCGCGTCACGGTAGCCAGCGTGTTCGAGCGGGACCGCAAGCTGCTGGAATACCTGGATCAGGCCGGAATGCGGCCGGGCACGCGCCTGGTAGCCATCTCGGCGGGGGAATCGCTCGAAGTGCGCGCCGGGCGACGGCGTATTCGCCTGGATGGGCATGTCGGCACGAAGATCTGGGTAAAGGCGTAGGAAGTTATTCGGCCTTCGAATAGTAATACGTGTACTTGCTGTACAGCTCGGAGGCGCGGGCGCCGTTGGCCACGATTCCAAGGACGTTGTTCTCGCACAGGGACTGCATGGCGCGGGTGACGTTGTCGAAGGTGGTGGAACCGATCTTGACGACCAGTACGGCGCCATCGGCGAGGGTAGCCAGCAGGTTGGCGTCGGCCGAAAACAGCAGCGGGGGCGTATCGAAAATCGCCCAGTTGAAACTGCGCGGCAGCTCCTCAAACAGCGACTTCACCTGGCGCAGGTTCAGGAGCTCGAGCGGATTCTTGACCGGAGATCCGGCCGGCAGCAGGTAGAGGTCCATGCCTTCAATATGGCGCAGGGCCTGCGGGAAGGTGCAGCGGCCGGTCAGGTAATCGGAGAGGCCGGGTGCGCGGTCGATTTGAAAGAGATTGTGGATGATGGGGCGGCGGAGGTCGAAATCGCCCAGCAGGACGGAGCTTTCGGCCAGGTTGGATTCCGCCAGAGCCAGGTTGACCGCGGTGAAGGTCTTGCCTTCGGCGGGCGAAGGGCTGGTCACGACGACCGAGTGCAGAGGCTGCAAAGTCTGCAGGTGGTTGAGGCGGGTGCGCAGCGTGCGAAACTCTTCCGCGGGTGTCTCGTGCGAGTTGTTGAGATCCAGCATGTGGGATTCGGGCGCGGGCCGGTAGGGAACCACCACGACTTCCTGCAGCATGCCGGGGTGGATATTCAGTCGTACGCCGGGCGCGGCCCCGGTATTCAGGGGCAGGTATTCCGAGGCTGGCGCCGGACCAACAGGCTCCGGTTGTTCTGCCGCGGGAGCTCCGCCCTGCTCGGCCCTGCGTAATGCATCGTGTACTCGGCTCATTTTCTCTCCACTGAGGCTTTCGATTCTAGCTGGGGCCCGACCAGCCGGACGCATAATAGTAATAGGCCGCGCCGCTCATCAGAATTCCTCCGATGACGATCGCGCTCGACCAGGCCAGCCAGGCCAAACGGCGTTTGCGCCGGACCAACAGCGCATTTTCGAGGAGCGGCACGCTGCTCAGAACCGGCAAATTGGTGTAGGCCCGGACATCCTTCAAATTCTTCAGGGACGTATTTTTCAGTTCCTTGGCGCCGGCCATGGCGAAGCCGGCCAGCAAGCCGATGAACGTGCCGAGTCCCACGATGGCCCAGCGATTGGGTTCCGCAGCCTTCTCCGGCAAGTCGGCCTGTTCCAGCAAGTCCAGGTTTTCACCGCCACGGTGCTCTTCCAGGCTTTGGGCCGTCTCGGACTTGTCCCGCATCTTGCTCTCCGAGTCGTAGGCTTGCTTGGCCAGGGTCAAGGCGCCGAGAAGGGCGTTGTAGCGCTGGACCACGAGCGGGCTGGCCGCAACCTTGGCTTGCGCGGTCTGCATTTCATGCTGTAGCACAGCCAGGCGTTCCCTTTGGCGGCCCATTGCCGAATCGAGGTTTTGAATGTTGCCCATTACGGTCTTTTCATTCACCTTCAATTCCTGTAGGCGCTGGATGGCAAGCGGGTTCGGCACGATTCTGACCTGGGGCGCCGTCGAGCCTTGTGATGCCATGTCGGCCTTTTCGAGCTCGGCGCGCTGGTCTTCGAGTCCCTTGATGTATTCTTTCTGCGATATGACATCGGGATAGTCTGGTTTGAATTGCGTCTGCAACGCCTTCAGGCGCTGATTCGCGTCGTTAATCGTCTTATCCAGATTTATGATCCGGTCGTTCCGCAGGGCGACGTTGGGCGTGGTCTGGGTCTGTTGCAGGTTTTCGTTTGTGTCGGCTTCCATGAGCTTCAGATTCTGGAGCTGGATTTCGGCAGAGAACTTCTGATCCTGGTTGCGGCCGATGACTTCCTCGATGCTGTGGATCTCCTGCTCCTTGGTGTTCACCAGCCCCGTGTTGGTTGCGACGTCGTCGGGCAACTCGCCCGGATGCTGCGCGGTGAACTGGGCGAGCTCGCCCTCGGCGGCATCCACCCGCTCCTTGGCTCTTCTCAACTCGTCGATAAGGAAGTTGGCGGTGGTCTTGGCCTGGTTTTTCTGCAGAACGAAGTTATTCTCCTGGAACTTGCTGGTGATCTCGCGCACTACCATTTGCGCCTTGAAGCGGTCGGGGTAGCGGAAGCGAATTTCGAAAGCCTGGGCCCCGCGCGCGGTAGGCGCGCCGCCGGACGGTTCGTAGAGCCTGATCTTGATGTCCTTGGTGCGCATGGTTTCGGCCACTTCATCCAGCGTGAGGTGGGCCCGGTCTTTCTTGTACAAATCCAAGGCCGGTTCCTGGATGAGGGCCATCAGGGAGCTGCGGCCCAGGATCTCAGCCTGCATCTGTTCGAGCCGCTGCTGCATGGAGTACATGCCGACGCCTTCAACCAGATCGGCGGGAACGGATTGCGGAGTGATCCGCATGACGGCGCGGGATTCGAAAACGTCCGGCCAGCAGAAGGCCACCACCACCGCGATTACCAGCCCGGCGAAGGTAGGGCCAATTACCCAGGAACGGTAGCGCCGCAGCATATCGATGTAGTCTTCGATATCCGGCTGACGGCGCGTAACGGTTACATAGTTCTGCGGAGATTCCATAAAACGTCCTAATCCACCATTCTTCCCCTTAAATCCGGCACCGAGCCCACCCTCTCACTTGACGATCACGTGATCGTTGGGCTTCAGCAGGATATCTTTTTCCGGGTGCTTGCCCTTGATGAGGTCGTTGTAACTGACCGTCTCGAGAATTTGACCATCCCGCCGCACCCTGATGTGATTCTTGTCGGCGAAATCCTTGAAGCCGCCGCGCGCGGAGATGGCTTCGAACAGATGCATTGGCAACATGTAAGGCATTGCTCCAGGCGAGGCGATGCCGTCGCCGTCGAAATAGATCATCTTACTCTTGACCGCCTCCACCTGCACGGCGGTGTGGGCATGATTCATGAACTTGAGGACGACTTCGTTGATGGCGGCTTCCAGTTGGACGGGGGTGAGACCGGCAGCCCGGATGGGGCCCAGCAGAGGAATCGAAATGGTGCCATCGGGCAGCACATTATAGATGCCGCTCAAGCCGGCGTTTTCCCAGACTTTCACTCCCAGAACGTCCTCTGGACCAATTATGTACTCAGCGCCGACGGGAGCGCCGCCAGGCTTCGTACCAGGGGCTTCGGCCATGGTCGCCGGATTGGGCACGTCCACCGGCATCACCGGCGAGAGGCTGACGGGCTTCTGTTCTTGTGCGGGCTTGGGTGGCGCTTGCTCTTCCGGTTTTGGTGGGGCAGTCTTTTGCTGCACGGGAGGAACCTGGTCCTGTGCCTGCCTACTCCAGGCAGGCAGAATCGCCAATAGTGCGGCCAATAATGCCGTTCTCATCGCATACCTCGGAAATCCTGTCGAACAAGGAAACCGCTTCCCATCGTGGATGGAGCCTCCGGCGGTCGCTTTCCCCAGAATTCTCTTCACTAGTGTACAGCATTTATTGTCGAATTCGAATGGTTCCAGAACTACCAAGACGAGTACTGGGTTTACCTGGGCAATTCCCCAAGAACCAAAGTACAAGGAGGATGCCGATTTGTGCCACATGCCGTGAAGTCCATGATACACGTCCGCATAGTGGCTTTCTCCCAAAAACCGGATTGCAAGCCCTCGCATGTTTGTAAGTTATAGATAATCCTGTTATTCTTGATACGATTTAGTGAATTTAGGACGGCATCAAACGTGCTCCGTAGGGGCGGACTATCAGTTCCGCTGAACGGTTAAGGCAGCCACGATGTTCCAGGAACTCAAGTTCCAACTGTCAACTGCGATATTGACGATTCTCACACTGGCTGCCGGTGTTGCCGCAATCGTCAACTTTTACCAGTACGAGTATTTTCGCTTACCCGACGACGGAGTAATCTGGGTGGACCGCGGCGGACACGTGGAAGCGCTCTACGTGGCGCCGAATGGTCCGGCCGCCAACTGGATTCAGCCGGGGGACCGGTTGATCTCGATTGGCCGGGAGCCAGCCAACCGGCCGGAGAGCATCGGCCAGCCGGAAGCCATGGGGCGGCGGGAAGCTCCCGCGCCGGTGGAAATCCGCGAGGCTCTGGACGTGCCGAAAGTGCTGGTAGCGATCAAGTCCTGGAATCGCGCCAAGTACATTGTGGAGCATGGTGCGGTGCAGGTTGAGCCCACGCTGATTGTGGGCGAAGTGCCCAAGAACCCCGCCGTAATCTATCAGTACGTGGTGGGTATCGCATTCCTGCTGATCGGACTATTCGTTTATTTCCGGCGCGGCAGCGCGCAGAAGGCGGAGCACTTTTACGTGTTCTGCCTGGCGTCGTTCATCGCCTTCGCGTTTCATTACACCGGCCACCTGGACGCCTTCGACAGCATGATCCTGATCGGCAACGTGGCGGCCGGGCTGATTGCGCCCACGCTCTTTCTGCACTTCTGCCTGACCTTCCCCGAGCCGCGCAAGTGGCTCCAGAAGCCGGCGCGGGTGGCGCTGCTCTATGTTCCGGCGGTGCTGCTGATTACGTTCTACCTGGGGGTTGCCAGCGGCGCCATCAGGACTTCCATCCCGCCGTCGGAAATGCGCTGGCACCTGGACCGGCTTTTCCTGCTGATGGAGGCGGCGCTTTACATTGCGGGCGGCTTGGCGCTCAACGCCGAATACCACAGGACCGAAGACATGATCGTGCGCCAGCAACTGAAGTGGCTGCGCAATGGCGCGTTCCTGGGGATGGGTCCGTACGCGGTGGTGTACATCATACCCTTTGCCATGGGCGCCATCCCCAACCATTATCAGGACTGGGCGGTGCTCTCCATGGTGCTGGTTCCGCTGACGCTGGCTTATGCCATTGTGCGCTACCGGCTGATGGATGTGGACATTCTGTTTCGCCGCGGCTACGCGTACACGCTGGCCACGGTCTCGGTGCTGGCGGCGTTTTACGGCATCATTTCTTTCCTGGGGAGCCTGTTTTTGAAGAGCGGCGGCCAGCCGCGCATGGGGCCATCCATCCTGGTGATGCTGATAGCCGCCTTCCTGTTCCAACCCATCCGCACCTGGATGCAGGAACGGCTGGACAAACATTTTTACCGCGACCGCTATGATTACCGCCGCACGCTGGTTGAGTTCGCGCGCGAGTTGAGCGCGCAGATGGATCTGGAAACTATGCTGGCGTCGGTGGGCGACCGCCTGTTGAAGACGCTCTCCATCCGGCAACTCGGCTTTTTCCTGGCCGAGGAAGGGGCGGAAGGGCCGCAATTCCGCCTGAAGACCGTGATGGGTTCGAACCCGCGCCAAGCCGGCGCGTGGGGAGACGACCTGGACCTCAGTTTTCTGGACTGGAAGCTTCCGGAATCGTACCTGTTCTTCGAGCGGACGCGGCACCAACTGGACGCGGTTTCGCGTTCGTGGCCGGCGTCGGTGCGGCGGACCATCGCCGAGCTGGATTTCACCTACTACCTGCCGTGCAAGGTGCGCGGCCGCACCATCGCCTACATGGGGGTGAGCCGCACCACGGATGGCGAATACCTTTCGAGCGTGGACGTGGAGTTGCTGCTCACGCTGACGGGTTACGTGGCCATCGCCATCGAGAACGCCTCGCTCTACCATTCGCTGCAACGCAAAGTGGAGGAATACGAGCGGCTGAAGGAATTCAGCGAGAACATCGTGGAATCGATCAACGTGGGAATCCTGGCGGCCGACCTGGAAGACCGGGTGGAAAGCTGGAATTCGCAGATCGAGCAACTGAGCGGAATCACGCGCGAGCATGCCCTTGGAAAGAGGCTTTCGGAGCTGTTTCCGGCGGAGCTTTCCGATCAGTTCGACCGCGTGCGCGGGCAAACCGGAATCCACAATATTTATAAGTTCGTGCTGAAGCCGGCGGCGAACGGCAATGGCAACGGCAGCGGGCTGCCGGCGCGTTTCCGCGAGGCCACTTTGAACGTGGCGATCGCTCCGCTGGTCTCGCGCGAACAGGAACAGATCGGCCGGCTGATCATTTTCGACGACGTAACGGACCGCGCCGAGCTGGAACAGCGGCTGGTGCAGGCCGACAAGCTGTCGAGCATCGGGCTGCTGGCGGCGGGGGTGGCTCACGAGGTGAACACGCCGCTGGCGGTGATTTCCACGTACGCGCAGATGCTGGCCAAGCAGGTGGCGGGAGATTCGCAGAAGACCGTGATTCTCGACAAGATCGCCAAGCAGACTTTCCGCGCCAGCGAAATTGTGAATTCGCTGCTGAACTTTTCGCGCACGTCGAGCACGTCATTCGGTGACTTGAGCCTGAACAAGGTGATCCTGGAGACGCTTTCGCTGCTCGACCACCAGCTTCAGAAGGCCGGCATCCAGGTGAAGACCGAGATGGAGGCGAACCTGCCGGCGGTGCACGGGAATACGGGCAAGCTGCAGCAGGTGTTTCTCAACCTGTTCCTGAACGCGCGCGACGCCATGACGGCGGGCGGCACGCTCGAAGTGCGCACCTGGTCGGAAGGCCTGGGCGTGAAGGCGGAGGTGGCCGATTCGGGTCCGGGGATTGCGCCCGAGAACCTGCATCGCATCTACGATCCTTTTTTCACCACCAAGGCGGCGCGCAAAGGCACGGGGCTGGGACTTTCGGTGACCTACGGTATCATGCAAGAGCATGGCGGCTCGATAGAAGTTGGCAACCGGCCGAGCGGCGGCGCCCGTTTCCGCCTGGAATTGCCGGTGGCGCGGGTCGCGGCGAGGACTCCGGTGAATGCCGCTTGAAACGATTGTTCCGCGAGTCAAGTCTCAAGGATCCAAAGGCAACATCCTGGTAGTCGACGACGAAGCCGACATCCGCGAAGGCCTCCAGGACCTGCTTTCGTCCGAAGGCTACGCGGTGGACCTGGCGAACAACGGCGTCGAGGGCCTCCACAAGATGGAGACGCGCGGCTACGACCTGGTGCTGCTCGACCTGATGATGCCGGACCGGTCCGGGATGGAGGTTTTGCAGGAGGTCCGCGAGCGCGACCGCGAGACTCCTATCTTCCTGATCACGGCTTATGGCTCGGTGGATGCCGCGGTGCAGGCGCTCAAGCTGGGCGCCAACGATTATTTTTCGAAGCCCTGGGACAACGACAAGCTGGTCATCGAAATCGACCGCATGATCGCGCGGCGGCGTCTGGAATACGAGAACACATACCTCAAGCGGGCTTTTAAGCAGCGCTACAGCTTTCCCAACATCATCGGCAAGAGCGAGCGGATGGTGCGGATGCTCGACCTGGTGGCCCAGGTGGCGAGCAGCCGGTCCACCATCCTGATCACAGGGGAGACCGGCACGGGCAAGGAACTGGTGGCCAAAGCCATCCACGCCAACTCCGCGCGGGCGGACAAGATGTTCGTAGCGGTCAACAGCGGATCGCTGCCGGCGGAACTGCTGGAATCGACGCTGTTCGGCCACATGAGAGGCGCCTTCACCAGCGCCGTGCAAACCAAGAAAGGCTACTTCGAAGTAGCCGACGGCGGGACCATTTTTTTCGACGAGATCGGCACCATCGGACCGGAGACCCAGATCAAGCTGCTGCGTGTGTTCGAAGACCGCGAGTTCACGCCGCTGGGCTCGACCGATCCGATCAAGGTGGACGTGCGCATTCTGGCGGCCACCAACGCCGACCTCCACGAGCTGGTGCGGGTGGGCCGTTTCCGCGAGGATCTGTACTACCGTTTGAACGTGATCCAGATCGGGCTGCCGGCGTTGCGCGAGCGCAAAGAGGACATCCCGGCGCTGGTCGATCACTTCTTCACGCAATACTGCCGGGACAACGGGAAATTCCTGGACTCGGCAGGAAAGTCGATGCTGCATTTCGCCGCCGACGCCATGCAGGTGCTGATGGAGCACAACTGGCCGGGCAACGTGCGCGAGCTCGAGAACGTGGTGGAGCGCGCCGTGGTTTTGGCCTCGGCCGCGGAAGTGCCGCTGGACGTTTTACCGGAAGCGCTGCTGGCGGCCAACGGCGTGCGGGTGCAGCGCGGCGAAGGCGCTCCGCTGGCCGCCAACGCTTCGCTATTCGAGATTGTCAACGACTACGAACGGCGCATCATCCTGGAGCGGCTGGAACATTGCAACTGGAGCCAGACCGAGGCTGCCGAAAACCTGAGTGTTCCGCTCAGCACGCTGAACCAGAAGATCAAGCGGCTGGATATCAAGATCCGCAAGAAATCCGAGGGGTAGCATCGGAGCCGCGAACGTAAGAGAGCGGTTTGGTGCCGGTTCTTGGTTCGCCTCATCGCCTTCGTCTGCTACCCGAACTTTAGCCTAGTACCGGCAACCGCTCTCTTACGTTCGCGGCTCCGATGTTGGCGCTGGTTCGCGCTGGTTTGCCTCCGGCGGGCCAAGGGTGTATATCATTAACTAGCTGGAGGTAGCCATCATGGACGAAGATACCAAGGATACCAAGCCCTGCCCGGTGTGCGGAGAGACCATTAAAGCAGTCGCGCTCAAGTGCCGTTTCTGCAATACCGATCTCTCGGCATTCGCCGCGACCAAAGACGCCGAGACCGAAAAAGATCTGTTTGCCGGCCACCCGGCCGTGATCTACAGCGTCGGCCAGTTAGTGCCATTCCTGGTGGTGTTGGCCGTGACGGGCGCGGCTGGCTATGCCGTGGAGACCAGAAATGGCGGCGACGGCATGGGGTATGTGGTTCTCGGTTTCGTGGTCCTGTGCGGCATCATTTGCCTGCGGTACTACATCAGGAGCCGCAGCATCCACTTCGAAATCACCACGCAGCGGATCAAGGTGGAACGGGGTCTGCTTTCCAAAGTTCAGGAAAGCCTGGAGCTGTTCCGCATCGACCACTTCGAGCTGCGCAAGCCGCTCGGAATGCGGCTGGTGGGCCAAGCCTCGCTGCATCTTTTCTCCTCGGATGCGGAACTCGAGAACTTTTACATCTACGGCATTCCCGGGCTGGAATCGCTGGCCGACACGCTACGCAACTGCCAGCTTCGCGAGCGCACACGGCGGGGGTTGACGACGTTTGTGAAGGCGTGACCGGCATGCGGCGGTAGTTGTTGCTGTTGGTGGAGCTCTTGAGGACTGGAACGGTCCAGATTCCCCGCCGACAATCTCCCAAAGACGATTCGTTTGCATCTGGGGTTCCGCGCACTCGCCGGTTGAAGGCCAGTAGGATTCTTGGCACCTAGGGCGGGAGCCCCCACTTCCCCCCTAAACTGCGCGGAACGCCCCAAAGCGCAAGCATCAAGCGCGTCGCGGCGAGGACCCAAAGAAAAGAAGTGTGAGGCATCGTACCTCTCCCACTTCCGCTGCTCTCGCCGCATATGTAAGAGAATTCGTCAACCCTGGCGATTTTTTTGTGCTTTCTTTTCCGGCTCTGCTCACCCAGCCGATAACGGCCGATAAACTGCTACAGAATTAAAGATCTGAAACTCTTGTATTGTCGAAAGGAGAAAGTGTCTATGAGAGTTAGTGTTCTGCTTGTTCTAGCTCCTGTAGTTTTTTTCAGCACTGCATTAGCCCAGGACCGTCGGATAAAAAAAGATGTGGACTTTTCCGTCACTCCCGCGCTCAATGGTCCTACTTCATTTCTCGGAAAGACCGGTGTTGTGGTGAAAATTCAAAGCGCCGCCATTGCCAAGGACGGCACAATCACCGCCCGTGCCACGATTGTGGATTCCGATGGTGTCCCCCTGGACAAATCGGGCGTGACAACCGCCGGACCGGTATCGATGAGCTTTATCGCCGCTTATATACCGGCCGGACAGACTCAATACGTGTCCTACACCACATCGGTGTCGAACGCCACCATAACCAGTAACCCGCCTCAGGTTCAGGCAGCCAACGATTCCGGCGGCACGATCACGACGAACGCGGTGGGAGACTACACTTATACCTTCAAGACCAAGGCGCCAGTGACTTTCGACGCCACCGCGACCCATAGCATCGGCGTCTCGGCTCAACGCAATCTTGCCGAGTACGGCACGTTCGATGAATGGAGCGAGACTTCCAACGATGTTTTCACTTTCGTCCCAAACGGGTCGCCGGTTAAGGTGACGCGATCGGTTGTGACCACCGACGCATGCAACCAGTGCCATGATCCGCTGATCGGCCATGGCGGTTCGCGGCTGAAAGTGGAACTTTGCATCATGTGCCACACCCCGCAGACCATCAACGCGGATACCAAGCTCACCCAGGATATGAAGGTTCTGATTCACAAGATCCACATGGGATCGAGCCTGCCGAGCGTGGTCGCGGGGACGCCCTACCGGATCTGGCATCGCGGCGCATGGTCGGACTTTTCCACCGTCGTGTTCCCGCAGGATGTGCGGACCTGCACCACCTGCCACTCGAGCGCCGCGGGTCAGCCCAACGCCTGGAAGACCAATCCGGGCCGCGATGCCTGCGGTTCCTGCCACGACGACGTGAATTTCGCCACGGGCGAGATCATTTACGCGGGCGACAAAACCCCTCCACACATGCCGCAAATCGACGACTCACAATGCGCGGGCTGCCACATTCCGAAGGGCGAGTTGGATTTTGACGCTTCCATCGTGGGTGCGCATGTCATTCCCAACCACTCAACTTCGCTGCCCGGGCTGGTCACGAAAGTCATCAGCGTCACCGGCATCGCACCGGGATCGGCGCCTGTCGTGACGTTCAGCGTGACGGACAAGTCCAAGAACGCGGTCGACATCAGCAAGATTACCCAGATCCGTGTCGTCCTGAGCGGCCAGAACGTCGACTACCAGACCGGTACCTACGGCATCCGGTTCTCCGAAGATCCCAGCAAAACGCCAGGCAGTGGCGGCACCTACGTCTACACCATGACGAACAAGATTCCGACTGGCGCGACGGGTTCTTTCACCGTTTCCATCGAGGCCCGGAATTCGGTAACGCTGCTCCCCGGCACCACCGTGGCAACCACGGCTACCGACGCTGCTAATCCGGTGGAGTATTACTTCACCGTCGACAAGAGCCCGGTGGTTCCGCGGCGCCAGGTGGTCAGTACCGCCAAGTGCTCCGCCTGCCACACGGACCTGACCTTCGTCCATGGCGGAACCCGCGGCAATACCCAGGAATGCGTGATCTGCCACAACCCGACCCTGGTGGACGGCACTTCCGGGCAGAGCGTCAACCTTGCCTGGCAAATCCACAGCATCCATCGCGGTGAGAACCTGGTCAACCCGTACATTCTGGGAACCACGAATTACCAGTCTCTCCGGTTCCCGGGCGACCTGCGCGATTGCACCGCTTGCCACTTGACGGGCACGTATCTGGTGGAAAATGTCGGAGCGAAAGCTCTGGTGACCAGCACTGGCGGGTTCACGAAGACCACGCCGCCGATCTCGGCCGCCTGCCAGGGCTGCCATGACGACATCGCGACCGCTTCCCATGCCCTGGCGAACACCACGATCCTCGGCGAGAGCTGCGCAGCCTGCCATAGCGCGGGCGAAGAGTTCTCGGTGGATCGGGTACACCAGCGAATCTTCTGATTCTCGAGTATCCTTGGGGGGTCGCATGATGGCATCATCGCGCGCCCCCCTGAATCCGACTCCGAATCTGAAAGCCGCCGCGTTGCCGGTTTACCGAGCCTGTGCCCCACACGGCAATCCAGGCGAGAAAAGCAGGCTAACCTCCGGCTTACATCACCGGCCCGATGCGCCACGGCACGAATTCCTGATGGCCCATCTGTTCGGCGCAGGTGCGCCGGCCGGAAGCCACTTCCAGCAGCAGGTCGAAGATTTCACGGCCCACGGCTTGCACGGTGGCTTCGCCATCGGCGATGCGTCCGGCGTTCACGTCGATGTTGTCGCGCATGCGGCGGTAGGTGTCGCTGTTGGTGGCGATTTTAAGGACCGGAATGGTAGGGAAGCCGATGGCGCTGCCGCGCCCGGTGGTGAACGCGATCAGGTTGCAGCCACCGGCGGCGAGGCCGGCCAGAGATACCGGGTCGTACCCCGGCGTGTTCATGAAGACGAAGCCTGGCGCGGTCACTGCTTCGGCGTATTGGTAGACGTCGATCAGCGGTGACGTGCCGCCTTTGGCCACCGCGCCCAGCGATTTTTCCAGGATGTTGCTCAAGCCGCCGGCTTTGTTTCCCGGCGTGGGATTGTCGTCGAAGCTGCCCTCAAAACGGCTCAAGTATCGCTTGTAGTCATGGATCGTATCTAACAGTTTTTGAGCCACTTCCCGGTTTCGGGCGCGCTTCACCAGCAAATGCTCGGCGCCGAAGATCTCAGGTGTTTCGGCGAGCACCGCCGTGCCACCGATCTCCACCAGGAGGTCCGAGCAATAGCCCAACGCGGGATTAGCCGTGATGCCGGAGAAGGAGTCCGAGCCGCCGCAGTTCAGCCCCAGGACGATCTTCGAGGCCGGGGCTTCGGTGCGGCGTTCCCCAGCCGCCCGCTCCAGGAAGCGATCGATTTCGCGCCGCGCGGCATCGACGGCGCCGCGCGTGCCGCCGCTCGATTGCAGGGTCAGGCCGGCCAGCCGGCCGGTTGCGGGCGCCTGCGATCCCAGGTAGTGGTCGATCTGGTTGACCTCGCATCCCAGGCCCAGCACCACCGCGGCCGAGACGTTGGGATGCGCCAGCACGCCGCTCAACGTGCGGCGGAGCTGATCGACGTCCGGCCCGAAGGCGTGGCCGCATCCTTCGCCGTGCGGGAAAGCCACCACGCCATCCACATTGGGCGGCAGCGTCCCGGCGTGGTAGCTTTGCGCAATCAGCCCGGCGGTGTGGGCCGCGCAGTTGCTTGCCGCCACCACGGCGATATAATTGCGCGTTCCCACGCGCCCATCTTCGCGGACGTATCCGAGAAAAGACGGAGCATTCTTGCGGACGGGCGGGGCGATATCGCCAGACGGAAACTCATAGGCCGGCTGCAAATCCTGGAATGCCAGATTGTGGGTGTGGACGTGGCGTCCGGGTTCGATGGCCGCGCGCGCACGGCCGATCGCTTGCCCGTAGCGTTCCACCATTTCTCCCGGCGCGATGCTGCGCAAGGCCACTTTGTGGCCCGCCGGAATCGCGTCGACGGTCACCAGGCGTACGCCATCCACCAGGAGTTCGGTTCCCGGCGCGATGGCCACCCGCGCTATGGCGACATTATCGGAGGGGTGCAGATGGATGGCCGAATTTTCAGCCGTCGGCAATTTCGCAATATCAAGCAGCATCACATCCACCATGTCACCAGATCGCGGTCCCGGGAAGCAAACTGGGGGAACTTAGCATCCACGCCCCTATAATAGGAAAAATGGCCAGGAAAATTCCGCGCGCGCTGTGGCTGCTGCTGCCCCTGGCCTACTTCCTCTTTTTTTTCGACATGGCGAAGGTGGGACTGATCGGGCCCGACGAGCCGCGCTACGCTTCCGTCGCGCGGGCGATGGCGGCTTCCGGGGACTGGGTGACGCCCCGGCTCAACGGCCAGCCGTGGTTCGAAAAGCCCGCACTGCTCTATTGGATGGAAGGCGCCGCGTTCCGCGCCGGGCTGGGCCCGGAAGTGGCCCCGCGGCTTCCGGTGGCGCTGCTCAGTTGCGCCTTCCTGGCGTTCTACTGGTGGATCCTGAATCGCGAGTTCGGAAGCGCGGCGGCCAGTTTTGCCACTGCGATCCTGGGCGCGTCGGCCGGATGGATCGTCTGCTCGCAGGTAGGCGTTCCGGATTTGCCCCTCACCGCGACGTATTCGGCCGCTATGCTGCTGGCATTACCCTGGGTGGCGCGGCGCGACGCCAGGCTGCTGCCCGCGGCCGCCGTGTGCCTGGCGTTGGCGGTGCTGGCCAAAGGCCTGGTTCCGCTGGTGCTGGCCACGCCGCTGCTGTACCCGTGGGGCCGTCCCGCGCGCACCGCCTGGCGCGACGACCTCATCTGGCTGCAACCGCGGGTGGTCTTGCCGTTCCTGGTGGTGGCGCTGCCCTGGTACGTCCTGTGCACGCTCCGCAATGGCACGGCATTCCTGAAAGATTTTTTCTGGAAGCATCACGTCGAGCGCTTTGTATCGGCCGCGGCTCTGCAGCACGGACAGCCCTTCTGGTTCTACCTGCCGATCGTGCTGGCGGCGCTGCTGCCATGGACACCGCTGGCGGGCCTCGGTCTGCGCCGCGCCTTCCTCCGCGATCCGCGCCGCTGGTTTTTGCTTTGCTGGCTCTTGCTGGTGCTGGTCTTCTTTTCCGCGTCCGTCAACAAATTGCCGGCGTATATTCTTCCGCTGCTGCCGGCCGCCGCCGCTCTGCTGGGATTAGCCCTGGCCGAAGCCGGCGACGCCGCGCCATACCTGGCAGGCTGCGCAGTTCTGCTGGTAACGTTCGCCATCGCCGCTCCCCTGCTGCCTTCGGCCGTTCCCTCGGGCATTTCGCATGCAGCGCTGCCGCCGTTTCGCTGGTTCTGGCTGCTTCCGCTGGCGCTGGCCGCCGGAGTGTGGGTGCTGGAACGCCATGGCCGCCGCATGGCCGCCGTCCTCTCGATCGCCGCCGGCGTCGCGGCTGGAACCGTCTACCTGAAACAGGTGGCGGATCCCGAACTGGACCGCACGGCGTCGGCGCGGGGGCTGTGGCGGGAAATCGCTCCGCGCGTGGACGACATCTGCATCGACTGGCTTCCGCGCAGCACGCAATACTCGCTCGACTACTATTCGGCCGTGCCGCTGCCCGATTGCGCGGACCACCCCAAGCCGATTGAGCTGCTGCAGATGCAAGGCCAGCCGCCGCGCCTGATGCAGCCGGCCCACCGCGCGCCCCAGGCGGGCAAATAATCCAGGGTTGACCGCAATGCCCGCCGCATTGTACCCTCACGTTTCCAGGATGAAGTCATGATTCTGCCTCACGATCCCGCCAGTTTGATGTTTTTAATGATCCTCAGCCTGGTCTGCTTGGGCTCCTGGGCCAACTTCTACAAACTGGCCGGCAGGTGGCGCTTTGAACTTTTCTGTTTCGATTTCGCCTTCGGCTTGCTGGCGGTAGCCCTGATTCTAGCTTTCACAGTGGGCAACCTGGGCTTCGACGGTTTCAATTTTCACGATGACCTGATGAACGCGGGCAAGCGACAATGGCTGTTCGGGTTCCTGGGCGGAGTGATTTTCACCTTCGCCAACATGCTGATGATCGCAGCCCTCTCGGTGGCCGGGATGGCACTGACTTTCCCGGTTGGTTACGGCATCGCCTTCATCATCGGGTCTGTCGTCGGCTACGCGACGGGGCCCGTCGTCAACCCGGCGCTCCTCTTCGGTGGTTGCGCGCTGCTGGCGCTGGCGGCCATGCTGGACTGCTCGGCTTTTAGGCGGCTGGGTGTTTTGAAGCACGAGAAGCAGGCGCGCGCCGGCACCGTTCAGAGCACGCGGCGGCCCACTTCGATGCAGGGAATCGTTCTGGCGACGATCGGCGGCGTCCTGATGGGAACCGTTTGGCCGGTGCTCAAAATGGCGCAGGTCCCGGAGATCGGCCTCGGACCCTACTCGCTCATGGTGATCTTCGGAATGGCCGCGTTGTTCTCGACCTTCGTACTCAACCTGTTCCTCATGAATCTGCCGATCGAAGGCGACCCGCTGGAATTCAGCGACTACCTTACGGGCTCCATGCGGCAGCACGCGATGGGCTTGATCGCCGGGGGGGTGTGGGCGCTCGGAGCCACCGCCGCTCTGGTCGAGACGACGCCCAAAGGCGATACCCATCTGCCGCAAATGACCTTCGATCTGTTGTTTCTATCGGCTCCGCTGCTGGCCGCGCTGTTCGGCCTGCTGCTCTGGAGAGAGTACAAGGGCGGCGACCTGCGGGTGAAGCTCTCCACGGTTCTGATGCTGTTGTTTTTTGCGGGCGGCGTGGCCGCCATCTCGCTGGCGTCGTTCTACGCGGGCACGTAATCAGGCCGGCGCTTCCATCCCCAACTTGGCGTACCAGGGCATGGCCGGGCGAATCGCCTCGTTCACCGCGTTGATGTTGCGCACGCCTTCGCGCTGGAGCCACTCTTCGAGTCCCTTGGCGCCTTGTTTAGCGTACACCGGAATGCCTTCCTTCCAGGTGGCGCGCCCGCACAGCACGCCCGAGTAATCCGTGCCAGCCTCCGCAGCCATTGTCAGCGATTCGATGAACTGCGCGTTGCTCACGCCCGCGCTCAGATAAATGAACGGCCGCGAGGCCAGCGCCGCCGCCTCGCGGAAATGGCCGAGCGCTTCCTCGCGGGTGTAGGCCTTCTGTCCTCCGTAGACGCTGGAGCCCTCGACGAACTCGGCATTCACCGGCACTTCCACCTTCAACACGTCCACACGGTACTGCGGCTTGGAAAATTCCTCCATGCTTTTCTTAACCACCGACGGCTTGACTTTGGCGTACTCCAGACCCTTTTCGTCGCCGCCCTTGGGATCGTAGCCCACGAATTCCAGGAAGAAAGGGATTTCCCAAGTCTCGCATTCCGCGCCGATGCGTTCCACAAAAGCATGCTTGATATCGTTGATGGCGGCCTCTTCGTAGGGCGTGTAGTAGATCAGAATCTTGACCGCGTCGGCGCCCCAATCGACGATGCGTCTGGCGGAAACGTGCGGCAGCAGATCGGGGAGCCGGCCGGGTTGCGTGTTGTCGTAGCCGCTCAACTCATAAGCCAGAAGGAGCCCGGCGTTGGAACTGCGCGCGCGGCTGGCCTCCAGGCCGAATTCCGGGTCGAGCAGAATGGCGCTGGCGTACGGGGTCAAAACCCTGGTCACTACCGTCTTGAATTCACCCATCATGGCGGGAGTGATTTCTTTGACACTCACGCCGCGCGCCGCGGCCAGGGATTTCTGCAAGCTGCCGCGTTGATCCATGGCGGCCGCGGCGATGACACCGCGTTGGTTGGCCAGCGCTTGCATGCGCTGCAATTTTCTCTCGGAAAGTTTCATGGCAACATTATGGCATGCTTCTTCACCGCAGAGACGCGGAGACGCAGAGAAAACAACAATGGAAACGAAGTAGTTACTACCCGACTCCTCTCCATTAGTAGAGAAGCGCGCGGCAATTCGTCTGTCTTCTCTGCGTCTCCGCGTCTCTGCGGTGAAGATACAGTCTCGCCTACCGGAAATTCTCCACGATCACCAGGTTGGTCTGGCTCTGATCCACGCGGGGATAGAGGACGCTCTTGCCGTCGGGCGAAACCGAGAATGTGGGGGCCCCACCGGAGCTCGACTCCTTGATGTGGAATACCACTTCGCTGCGCCTGATCGAGAAATCGAAAAACGACACTGCCGTGCCGCGGGCGGCGCGATCCAGTTCCAGGTAGTAAACGCCGTCACGGACGGTCTGAATGGTGGTGGACCACGTCAGGTCGTGCTCGGGAATGATGGCTTCTTCCTCTTCACCGCCCGCTACGGGGACGCGCCAGATGGTGCGGCGATTGCGGAAGTAAATGTACTTGCCATCGGCGGACTCCACCGGCTGGGCGGCGCCAAGCCGGTTTGAGAGTTGCACGCGCGCGCCCCCATTGAGCGTGGCCTTCCAGATCTGGCCGCGCGTCGACTGGAAGTAAATGGTCTTGCCGTCGTGCGAAAAGGAGCCGTTGATGGCGTCTGTTTGCACATTCGTCGGTTGGCTCGCGCCCACGGCCGGCACGGTGTAGAGTTCGATGCCGCGATCGCCGGCGGAATCGAAGATAAGCAGTTTGCCGTCGGGCGACCAGCGCACGCGCGCCAGTTCCGGCCCGTTGAGATGGGTCACCTGGACGCGCTTGTCGCCATCGGCGTCGCAGAGCCAGATTTCGTCGTGGCCGGTCTGATCGGAGATGTCGGCGATTTTCTTGCCGTCGGGCGAATAGCGGGGACAGGATTCACGGCCGGAGGAGCGAATCACGGGGTGGTCCTCGGCGGCGGCGTCGCGCTTGCCCAACGCGCCACGCCAGATGGAGGAAACGGTGGGGCTCACGGTATACACCAGGCGGTTGCCGGCGGGCGCGGCGGTGACATAAGAAGCGTCGCGGCCCGCCAGGATGAGGTCGCGCGGGCTGCCGCCATAGGCGGGCACGCGCCAGACTTTCCAACCGCCGGCGCGGTCGCCCGTGTACATCAGGTCCTGGCCGTCGCGCGTCCAGGTGAGGCCGCGAATGGCGTGGTCGTCGAACGTAAGGCGGCGGGGATTGACGCCGGTGAGGTCGCAGAGAAAAATATCGGCGCCGCCGGAGACAGTGCCGCGGACGAAAGCGATGGTGTTACCGTCGGGCGATACCACCGGTGTGGAATCGCCGTCGGTGCCGGCGGCCGGATGGGTGATGGGATGGATGGCGCCGCTATCGAGAGACAGTATGGCAAGCGACGCGGGCTGCTTCTCGGCGGTTTCGACCACCACCAGCGAGCGGCCGTCGTGCATCCAGGAGACCGCCGGGAAGGGCTGCGTTTCGTCGCCGGGAGCGGCGCATCCGGGGAATTTGCGCTCGTCGGCGGGCGAAGCGGTCGAGATCACCACGCACGCCGCGCCCTGGTCTTCCACGCGCACAAAGGCAAGACGGGCGCCGTCGGGCGACCAGGCCGGGCTGATGTCGTTGCCTGCCGAGTGAGTCAACTGCAGCGGCTCGCCCTTCGGAATGTCGCGCACCATCACATGAAAGACATCGTCCTTCGAGGACGTGCCCCGTGCGCTGTAGGCCAGCCGGGCGCCATCCGGCGAGAAGACCGGATAGGCCTTGGCGCCGGTCTCGTTCGAGATCTCCACGGTTTTGGGAACGGCCGCGGGTCCGGTGGCCAGCCGACCCAATAGCGTCACGACCGCGCCCACCGAGCAGAGGCACAGCGCGAGAAGAACCGCCGGTCGGCGGAAGAAAGTGCCGGATGGCATAAGCTGTATTATCTCAACACCAGGACGCACTAGCCGGGCGAAATGTTCCGGCGCGATTTGCGCGACCGATTTGCGCGACCCGGGCCCCATCTGGGACACTGGCCTTTTCATGACATTGAAGCCGATATGGGCGCTCCTGGTCTGTTTGTCCCCGGCATTGGCGCAGACTAGCGGCCTGCCCGCCAAGGAAACGCTCTACTACAACATTGAATGGCGGCTGATTACGGCCGGAAGAGCCAAGCTGCAATGGCTGTCGGTTCCCAACAGCGGGTGGCAGGTGAACCTGCATTTGGAATCCGCCGGGCTGGTTTCCAAGCTGTACCGCGTGGAAGACGATTACAGCGCCAATCTCACCCAGGGCATTTGCACCCAGGTGGCGCAGATGAGCACGCACGAAGGCAGCCGCGACCGCGAAACCAAAATCACCTTCGACTACGCCAACCACAAGGCCGACTACCTGGAGCGGGACCGCGCAAAGAATGCCGTGGTGCTGGCGCGCGAAACCGAGATTCCGGCTTGCACCCACGACGTCGCGGGCGGCCTCTACTTCCTGCGGACGTTGAATCTGGAGCCCGGCCAGAGCACCCAGATCCCGGTGTCCGACGGCAAAAAGAGCGTGATGGCCAAAGTGGAAGCCCAGCAACGCGATGACATCAAGACGCCCGAAGGCGTCTTCAAGACGATTCGTTATGAGGCTTACCTCTTCGATAACGTACTGTACCGCCGCTCCGCGCGTCTCTACATCTGGCTGACCGACGACCGCCGCAAGCTGCCCGTGCAGATCCGCGTGCGCATGCAATTCGCCATCGGCTCCATCACGTTACAACTGGAAAAGCACGAGTAGGGGCGAGTCTCGTTGACGGGGTGCTGCACCGATTGACGATCGGCGCGCAGGATGACCACCCCGCCCCACGTCCGGGCCGGCGACGCCCGCTCACGTCGCGGCCCGGTTTGCCAGTCTGGCCTACTGATGGCGGCGGACCGGTTTCGGCGGCGCGGGAGGCGGGGTCTCGGGATCGGGGTCAGGGTCGGCGGCGGCGGGAACGGTAACCGGCGCCGGCGGCAGCGGCGGCGCGGCGGCGGGCATGATGCCATGCATCACGTCATTGGCGAAGAAGAATTTGCCGTCGGACGGCACCATCATGATCTGCACTTTGTCGGACAGCTTGTCGGCGATGATCTTCTGCAGCAGGATGGGGCTCTCTTTCAGGACGCCGGCTTGCAGGCGCAGGTCGTCGGTATCGGCTTTTGACATGACCTGGACGCGGTCCACATCGGCCTGGTTCATGAGCTTGCGGCGCTCCAGCTCGGCCTTGCCGTCGATCACTTTGGCCTGCGCGCGGGCTTCGGCTTCCAGGCGCGTCTGCTCAATCTGCTTCTGCTTGAGCGGCAGGGTGTATTGCATGGCGTCGGATTGGGCTTTGGCCTGCAAGACGGTCACCTGCGCCTCGGCTTCGGCGGCTTTCACCTGGCGCGCCTTGTCGGCCTCGGCTTCGAGCTCGGCGGTGCGCACCTGTTTCTGTTTGACTTCCACTTCGACCGACAGGCGGTCGTTCTCCTGTTCCTTGAGCAGCACACCTTCGAGTCCCTTGGCGTATTCGGCGGGAAGATCGATGTCGCGCAGCATGACTTCCTTCACCAGGATGGCGTCGGGAGCGAGCTTGCTCGTAATAGCGCCGGCGGCTTCGCGGCGGATCTCTTCGCGGCGCGAGGCGAACAGGTCGCGCACCAGGTAGTTGGCCGCGACTTCGCGAAAGGCGGTCGAGACCACCGGCGGCACCAGCTCCTTATCGACCGGCTGCGGCAGGTTGGCGTTGACGAAAGACAGGCGCTTCGGATCGATGCGATAACGCACGGCCACCGCCAGGCCCACGGAGAGCCCTTCCCTGGTTTGCACCCGCAGGGGCTGGGCCGATTTTTCTTCGGCGGTGGTGAGAAAGATCTGGTCGCGGACGTCATAAAGCTCGATGCGCTGGACCAGCGGAACTACCAGGTGCAGGCCGGGATACAACGTTCCGGGAAGAGTCCCGGAGATCTGGCTGATGCGCACACCGGCCATCCCGGCGGGCACCACCTGGATGCTGAGCCCGGTGAGCAGAACGCCGAGGGCCACGGCGGCGATGCGGCCGGAAGCCCGCCAGCGCGGGCGGACGGGTTCGGGACGCGGTTGATTGTTGAGGATCAGGGTGGACTGCCGGTACAGCCGGTAGAGATCCTGGAGCAGGATCGCGGCGGCCGCGGCCAAAAGCGCGATGCCCGCGATTTCGAAAAGGTACTTCAAGGTGAGCACGGTTGATTTCTCCCGGCGCAGCCTGGGCACGCGGGGGGCCAAGGCGGAGAGAGGCCGGGCTGCGCCCGGCGGCACCGATTGTCAATCGGTGCGCAGGATACCATCCTGCCCCACCAGACAGGCCGGGCGTCGACACGAGTGTCGACGCGGCACGCATGAGTGCGTGCGCCACGGAGATCCGGTGCGTGTCAGGGCGGAACGAGTCGTGGAAACACGGAGACGGGGATTTGACACGGGGACGAAAAAAACTCTTGACATGTATTAGTATATTAGTACACTATATTTTTAGATGAGTACCACACGAGCCAATGAACGAAAGAGCTTCGAGTTCCGGCTGGATCTCGAAAGCGGCGTTCCGGTCTACCGGCAAATCATCGACCAGGTGATGGGAGGCATGGCGGCCGGCAGGCTGGCGGGCGGGCACCAGCTTCCGACGGTGCGGCAGGTGGCGGTGGATCTGGAAATCAATCCCAACACGGTGGTGCGGGCCTATCGCGAGCTGGAAATCCGCGGCGTGCTGGAGACGCAGCAGGGCACCGGCACCTTCATCAGCCAGCAGAAAGTGAAGCGCGACGACCTGGAGCGCCAGCGGCAGCTCAATCAACTGGTGGGCGAATTCGTGTCCCGGGCGGGGGCTGCCGGATTCAGCATTGGAGAGCTGGTAGAGCAACTACACGATCGTCAGAGCGAAACGCAGAAGAACAGGAGATAAATCTATGTGGCCGGATCAAACGCAATTACGGTTGAGCAATGTGGGTGTGGCGTTGTTGGTGCTATCGCTGGCGGCGGGCGGCGGCATCATGGCGGCGACGGGCAGCCGGGCGGCGCTGGTGGCGGGAGCGCTGGCGGGGCTGTACTTTCTGTTTTCGATTCGCGTGGCCGACCAGTGGGAGAGAGTTGCGGTGCTGCGGTTCGGGCGCTTCCGGGGACTGCGCGGGCCCGGTCTGTTCCACATGGTCCCGATCGTGGACAAGCTGAGCCGCTACGTGGATCAGCGCGTGCGGGTATCGAACGTTTCGGCGGAATCGACGCTGACGCGGGACACGGTGCCGGTGAACGTGGACGCGATCGTGTTCTGGATGGTGTGGGACGCGGAGAAATCGATTCTGGAAGTGCAGGACTTTACGCAGGCGATCACGATGAGCGCACAGACGGCGCTGCGGGAATCCATTGGGCGGCACGAATTGCACCAGATGGTGGCGGAGCGCGAGATGCTGGGGCAGGAATTGCAGCGCATCCTGGACGAGAAGACCACGGCGTGGGGGATCACGGTGCAATCGGTGGAGATTCGCGACGTGCAGATCCCGCTGGCGTTGCAGGACGCCATGTCGCGGGAGGCGCAGGCGGAGCGCGAGCGGCGAGCGCGAATCATTCTGGGTACGGCCGAGACCGAAATCGCGGAGAAATTCGGACAGGCGGCGCTCACTTATCAGCACAACCCGGTGGCCATGCATTTGCGCGCCATGAACATGCTGTATGAGGCCATCAAGGAAAAGGGTTCGATGGTGATTGTGCCTTCCTCGGCGGTGGAGACGATGGGCCTGGGCGGCATGCTGGGAACGGCCGCGCTGGGCGGGATGAAGGCGCAGTAGGGGAGCGGGACACTAGCCAAGAGCCGGATCAGGGGGTCCGGCGCGGGCGAGGGCGCCCGCCCTCCTGGGCGTCGGCGTCAGGCGCGGAAAAACGACAGGCCGGGAGGCCTGTCCTACAAGGAGCAACTTATGAGGAAGATGCTGTATGTGTGTTTGATGGCGGGAGCGCTGTTGGCCGCGACGGAGAAACCTGCGGTCGAGGGCAAGTGGGAAGGCGAAATCAATGGGCTGAAGGCAATCACGCTTACGGTCCATGAAAGCAAGGGCGCGATGGAAGGCAGCCTGATCTTCTATGTTATGCGCAACGACGACGGGAAGGGCATGCGGGTGGCGGGCCAGGACGAGCGGAAGATGCTGGAGACGCAATGGGACGGCAAGGTTCTACGGTTCGCCGTGGGCGCTCCGGATTTCGACCCCGACGCGCCGGGCGTGCGGTTCACGATGACGATGACCGGGGACAAGAAGGCGGAGCTGAAGCGATTGGGGAAAGACGAGACGACGTTGGCGTTGGCGCGGGTGGAGTAGGAACACATGGCGCAAATGAAACTGGAGCGGTAAGAAAAAGTACTGTAGAGGACGAATCCACTGCCGTCATTCTGTGCCGGCGCGAAAGCGCGGGATACGATAAACATATGCGCTGGCTCACGATCACACCGACGATGGCGATGGCGGCACTGGCATGCGTGCCCATCATCGCCGACGAAAAGAGCAAGACGGATGAAAGGCTGAACGATGCCGCCAGCCTGTTCTCCGAAGTGATGGCAACTCCCGACAGGGCCATCCCGCAGGACCTGCTGAACAAATCGCAGTGCGTCATCCTGGTGCCCAGCTTGAAGCAGGCGGCCTTTGTGGTGGGAGCGAAGTATGGCCGCGGGTTTGCGATGTGCCGCGCGGCGGGTGGACAAGGATGGGGACCGCCGGCGGCGGTGCGGATCGAAGGCGGAAGCTTTGGTTTGCAGATCGGAGTGGCGGCCACAGACGTGATCCTGCTGGTGATGAACGAGCGGGGAATGAAGCGTCTGGAGACCAGCAAGTTCACCATCGGGGTGCAGGCGACGGCGGCCGCGGGACCGGTGGGCCGCAACGTCACGGCGCAGACCGACGCGCTGATGACGGCCGAGATTCTTTCCTGGTCGCGCTCGCGGGGGATCTTTGCGGGGGTGTCGCTCGATGGCGCCACGCTGCGCAACGACCTCGACGAGAACCAGGCCATGTATGGCCAGCGTTGGACCTTGAAGCAGATTCTGGGCAGCGGCGCGAAGCCTCCGGCGGCAGCAGGGAGACTGATGGAAGAGCTGAACAAGTACTCGAGCCGCAAGGGGGGTTAGGGTAGATCCTGCCAGGCATGACAGGCCACAAAAGGCGATGGCCTGTCCCACTCAGAGTGTGAGGGTTACTTTGTGGAGGGTACGCGGGCGGTCGGGGTCGAGGCCTTTTTGAGCGGCCAGGCACGCCGCGAAAAGCTGCGCGGGGACAATATAGGGAATGGGCGTGAGCGCTTCCTTCAGACGGCGCGGCAGCCGGATTACGCGGGTGGCGTGGTCGGACGCCTGGCGGTTTCCGGAATCCGTGATGGTCACGATCTCGGCGCGCAGGTGCTGTAGTTTTTCGAGGGTCTGGCGCATGGAGGGCCAGGTGCGATCGGGCGGCGCGAAAACGAAGACCGGGAAGCTGGGCTCTACCAGGGCGATGGGCCCGTGCAGGAAGTCGGCGGAAGAAAACCGCTCGGCCACCACGTAGCAGGTCTCCATGAGTTTCAGCGCGAACTCGAAGGCGTTGGCGTAATTCAGGCCGCGGCCCACCACCACGGCGTGACGCATGAAGCGATAGCGTTCGGAGAGCGCATCGATTTCCGGCGCGAGCGAGAGCGCGGCGTTGACGGCCTCGGGAATGCGCTGCAGATCGGAGAGGCGAACGCCTCCGCCCAAGGCGTAAGCCAGCAGATAGAGGAGCAGCAACTGGCCGGTATAGGTCTTGGTGGCGGCCACACTTTTCTCTTTGCCGGCGCGCACCAGGAAGACGTGCTCAGCCAGCCTGGCCAGCGCGCTGGAGCGTTCGTTGGTAATTCCCAGGGTGAGCGCTCCCTGCGCGCGGGCGCGCTCGAGCACCAGGTTGGTATCGGTGGATTCGCCGGATTGCGAGAGCCCGACCACCAGGCTGTTACGGTAATCCAGGCGCGCGTGGTAGAGCGTGGAGATGGAAGGGGCGGCCAGCGAGACGGGGATGCCGGTCGAGATCTCAATGAGGTAGCGTCCAAAAAGCGCGGCGTTATCGGAGGTGCCGCGCGCCACCAACACCACCAGGCTGGGCTTTCGCCTGGCGAGCAGGGTGCGAAAAGCCTCGGCGCGCCGAACGGCCCCCGCCAGCGTGCGCTCTAGAGCTTCGGGTTGTTGGCGGATTTCGTCGATCATCCGGGACATGATTGTTCACGATAGCAGGCTGCGCGCAGAGTGAAATGAAGGATTTACCGCGGAGACGCGGAGGCGCGGAGAAAAGCCAAGAGAAGAACCTTGGGGAGTCGAGAAAAACAGCCTGCTCCACTAGAAGATGGTGAGGGGGCGTTGATCGGGGCCGGTGCGAAACGTGCGTGAGCCGGCATCGCCCGGGGGCGAAGTGAGCAGGACAGGCTTCAATAGCACCAGTACCTGGTCGCCGGAACTGTCGTGCTCATGCGTGCTGGTGAGCGGCCCCAAGCCCGGTATGCGGGCGAGACCGGCCAGTCCCGCAATGGTGCGACCCTCCTGGTTGTCCAACAGGCCGGCCACCACCGCCCACTCTCCAAATTTCAGCCGGATGCCTTCCTTGATGGCGCGGTTTGAGATCACCGGGATGCCGTTGAGCGATTGCCCGGTCAGCACCTTGAACTCCGCGTCGATATCGAGCGAGACTTCCCGGCTGTCATGCACCAGCGGCGTCAGAGTCAGGCTCAATCCGAGATCTTCGAAGGTGAAAGAGGGAGGCGGCGTGTATGAGCCGGCAACCGCGGTGGTGGTCTGATACCCGGCGGTGACGATGGGATACCGCTCGCCGACGTGAAAGGTGGCCTTTTGGCCGCTCATGGAGCGGATCACGCTGTCGAGCAGCAGACTGCCGGAGGACTGCGACATCTGAGCCACCAACGAGGCGTTAGTGATGCCGATGCCGATCAGGGTCTTGCCAGCGCCGAACGTGAGCAGACCGGAGATGTTGGTGGGAAGCGATGCCAGGTTGTTGAAGGCGGTGGTGAGGGCGTTGAGCGAAAAGACCTGCGGGAAGTTGATGCCGTAGGTGACCATGTCGTTACGGCTCACTTCCAGAAACTGCATCTCTATGGCGACTTGCGCGCGGGGCCGCGCCAGCTCCTCGAAAAGCGCCTGCGCCGGCAGCACTTTCGAAATGCGGTCGCGCAACACAATGGTGTTGGTGGAGGTTTGCCAGTAAATCTTCTCGATGGCCATGGACTGCTGTACGGCACGGAGGATCTCCAGGAAATCCTGCTGCACCACGGCTTCGGGAACCCTCACGTACACCGTAACGGTGGGTTCCACGGCGGTGCGCTTCTGGACGGTGTCCTGGACCACCATGAAGAGCTTGTCGCTCAAGGGAACGACGAAAGAGGCGGTGGCGGCCTCCATGCCGTGCAGGGCATCGCGGAAATCGACGTCGTCCATGCGGAAGCGGAGGGGGCTTTTCTTGTCGAAATCCGAATCGAAGACGCAATCGAGGCCCCATGCTTTGGCCATTTTTTCAAACAGCTCCTGGCGGTTGCCGAGCAGGTCGAAGCTCTGGCGTCCGGCGGCGGCGGTTAATTCGGTGGGCGGCAAGGGACGTTTGGCTTCGGCCAGAACCTCGGGCGGGGGCTCATCGAAGCGCGGCGCTTCGGCGAACTCCGCCAGTTCCTTATCGAGATCGGCGGGCTGGGGAATGTTGGGGGCCTCCATGGCCGCGCGCGAACGGACCGCCTGGCTGCGCAGCCAATAGGTCTTATTCTTGGAGTCCAGGGCGGCGGCCTGGGAATACAGCAGGTAGGCCTGACTCATGTGGCCGGCCTTTTCGGCGGCGCGTCCCTGTTCGTACAGTTCCCAGGCGGCAGGGTCGTCCGCCAGAAGGCAGCCGGCCATCAACAGGCCGATCAGAGACACACTGAGCCGCACAATTTATTGACGAAAAAGATAGTTGGCGCGTGCATACGGTTTGATTTGTGCGAATCTGAGTAAGGAAACGGCATGCAAGGCATGTGGCGTCTGCTGGAAAAGAATCCGATGGAAGTGGTGCGGCCGTTAGTGATCTTCGCCGTCACGTTTGCCATCGGGTGGGTGATCCGCGCGGTGGTGCTGCGGGCGTTGCACGCCTGGACCGTGCGCAGCAAGAGCCGCCACGGCAAGAATATCGAAGCCGCGCTGCGCGGTCCCATGCTGATCTGGTGCGTGATCCTGGGAGTGCACATCGCGCTGCAATCTTCCGGCCTGCCGGCGAGGTATACGGGATGGGCTGCCCACGCGCTGCTGGCGCTCTGGATTCTCTCGCTGACCCTCATGTTTATGCGGGTGGCGGGAGACCTGGTGCACGACTACGGGGACCGCGTGCCGGGCGCGCTCCCGGTGACCACGCTGACCGAAAGCCTGGTGAAGGTGACGGTGCTGCTGCTGGGGCTGGTGCTGCTGCTCAAGGACGCGTTCAACGTTGCGGTGACCCCCCTGCTGACAGCTTTGGGCGTCGGCGGACTGGCGGTCGCACTGGCTCTGCAGGACACGCTTTCGAACCTGTTTGCGGGCGTCTACGTGGCGATGGCGGGACAGATCCGGTTGGGCGATTACATTAAGTTGAACACGGGCGAAGAGGGTTACGTCAACGATATCGGATGGCGCGCCACCACCATCCGCTCGCTGGCCAACAACATGATCCTGGTGCCCAACAGCAAGCTGGGACAGGCCATCTTGACGAATTACCACCTGCCCGCCCTCCCCATGTGGGCATCGCTGCAGGTGCGGGTGAGCTACGCGAGCGATCCCGAGCATATCGAGCAGGTGCTGCTGGAAACCGCGCGGCAGGGCGCGGGCGAGATCAAAGGCATGCTGGCGGACCCGGCGCCAACGGTCGATTTCGACCCGGGCTTCGGCGAATCGGCCCTGCTGTTCACGGTGAATTTCCAGGTGGCGGAATTCGCCGACCAGTTCAGCGTGCGCAATGAATTGCGCAAGCGCCTGGCGCGCCGGTTCCGCGAAGAAGGCATCGAGATTCCCTTTCCTACCCGCACGGTGCGCTGGGAGCGGCCCGGCCCGCCACTTTGATGGGGCGCGCCTCGACATAATGGGGCCGGGAAGGCAAGACTGGCGGAGCAGTAGACAGAGCGTCCGGCAGTTTGGTACACTACTTGCTGTCCCTAAGAAAACGCTCAGTGGGAGGTTCGTTTGCCTTTTTTGGGACGGACCGCTTGCACCAATGAGGAAACATGGCACGCCATCCAGGTAAACAATATCAAGCCGCGCGGAAACAGGTTGAAGCCAAAGAGTACCTGTTGGAAGACGCCGTTCCGCTCCTGAAGAAAATCAAGTATGCCAAGTTCGACGAAACCGTCGAAATCCATATGCGCCTCGGCGTGGATCCCAAGCACGCCGACCAGATGGTGCGGGGAACCGTGGTGATGCCCAACGGGCTCGGCAAATCCAAGAAAGTTCTGGTCATCGCCAGCGGCGACAAGCAGCGCGAGGCGACCGAAGCCGGCGCCGATCTGGTGGGCGGCGAGGATATGGTGAACAAGATCCAGTCGGAAAGCTGGACCGATTTTGACGCGGTGATCGCAACTCCCGACATGATGCGCTCGGTCGGCAAACTGGGCAAGGTGCTCGGCCCCCGCGGCCTGATGCCCAACCCCAAGACCGGCACCGTGACGGTGGATGTCGCCAAGGCGATCAAGGAAATCAAAGCCGGCAAAGTGGAATTCCGCGTCGACAAGACCGGCATCATCCACGCTCCGGTGGGCAAGGTCAGTTTTGACGCTGGCAAGCTGGTGGAGAATGCCGCCAGCCTGATCAGCGCCGTGATTAAGGCCAAGCCGGCGGTAGCCAAGGGCAAGTACGTGAGGAGCACGACGCTTTGCTCCACCATGAGCCCGGGGTTGGCCATCGACACGGCGCCGTTCAGCACAAAGGCGGCAGTTTAGCGCCAAACGGGTGTTTCCATGAAAAAGAAGGCAGACAAGAAAAAAGATATCGAGGCCCTGCGCCACGACCTGGAACAGTCCCAGAACTTGTTCGTTACGGGCTACGAGAAGCTCAAAGTGGCGCAGGATTTCGAGCTGCGCAAAGTGGTGCGCGGCGCCGGCGGCAAATACCGGGTGGTGAAGAACAACCTGGCCGAAGTGGCCTCCGCCGGAACGCCCGCCGAGCAGGTGCTCAAGGATCTGCGTGGGATGACCTCGCTCGCCTACACTTCGAGCGACCCCGTGGCCTTGGCCAAGGCTCTCACGGCCTATGCCAAGCTCAACCCGACATTTACGTTTAAGGCCGGCCTGGTGGAAGGCCGCGTCATCGACATCAAGTCGATCAACGACCTGGCGGCCATGCCGTCGAAGGAAGAAATCTTCGCCAAGCTGCTGTACGTGATCAACGCTCCGGCGCAGCGGCTGGCAACCGTCATCGGGACCGTGGGACGCAACCTGGCGGTGGTCATCGACCAGGGCGTCAAAGAGAACAAGTTCGAGGCTTAACCGGGCCAGGGGGTTTCCCCGGCGCGGTGGCTCTGGAAAAGCAGGACCGGGAAGCAAAACGATTTTTTGATTAGCAAGGAGTGGAGAATGGCGGACATTAACGCGATTGCGGAACAGATTCAAGGTTTGACCCTGTTGGAGGCATCCCAACTGGTCAAGCTGCTTGAGGAGAAACTGGGCGTTTCGGCGGCGGCTGCGGCTCCCGTTATGGCAGCGGGTGGCGGAGCGGCCGCGGCGGCTCCGGCAGCCGAAGAGAAGACCGAATATACCGTGGTCCTGGTGGCGGCCGGCGCCAACAAGATCAATGTTATCAAGGCGGTTCGCGAAGTCACCAGCCTGGGCCTGAAAGAAGCCAAGGACCTGGTGGATGGCGCGCCCAAGCCGGTGAAGGAAGGTATCACCAAGGATGAAGCCGAGACGATCAAGAAGAAGTTCGTCGATGCCGGCGCCACCGTGGAAGTGAAGTAGACGGAATTGGGAATTCGGGAGTCGGAAGCCAGAATTCAGGCTGCGGCCCGTTCTGGCCCCCCTTCCGGCTTCGGATTTCTTTTGGCCATTTGACGCGGGGCATAAGTCCTGCTATTATTGGTAGTTGGGCCTTCGATTCAGCGGACTCGATCCCAATTGGTGACTGTGATTCCAGAATTCTGGCACTTCAATTGCAGTTCGGGCGAAACTGCAGAGAGGGAACCTCTGCGCGCTTGTTTGCCCATTTGCACTCGACAGGATTCGTGCGTCCGTACCGCTACCGGCCCCGTCATCGCGCGCGTTTCTTCCGTACCGGTTCGATTCCCGCCTTTGTTCGATCATTCGGCGCCCGGAGAGTCATCTCCCCCTAGGGCGCTGTTGGCTTTGTACTATTAACCGCAGTTTCTTTGCTGTGGCTGTTCGGCCGTCAGGAGTCTAAGACATGGATATTCAACATAACGGCGCTGCCCCCGAGAGAGTCGATTTTTCTAAAATCAAAACCTCCATCCCGATCCCCAATCTGATCGAGGTGCAGAAGAAGTCGTACGAGCGGTTCCTGCAGATGGACTTGCTGCCCAACGAGCGCGAGGACATCGGCCTGCAGACCGTTTTCAACTCGGTCTTCCCCATTTCGGATTTCCGCGGCGTCAGCGATCTCGAGTTCGTCGACTACTCCATCGGCAACTGGGAGTGCAAGTGCGGCAACCTCAAAGGCCTGCACCACCTCCGTTCGACCTGCCGCAACTGTGGCGCCACCATCCGCACCGACCCGTTCCACGCTGGCGACATCCTCTGCCACCACTGCGGCACCTTCAACAAGAACGTCGTCACCTTCTGCAATAAGTGCGGCGACCCCGTGGGCCTGCAGCTCAAATACGACATGCTGGAATGCCAGGAGCGCGGCATGACCTACGCCGCTCCGCTCAAGGTCACCATCCGCCTGACGGTTTATTCCAAGGACCCCGAGACGCAGAAGAAAAGCGTCCGCGATATCAAGGAACAGGAAGTCTTCTTCGGCGAAATTCCGCTGATGACCGATAACGGCACCTTCATCATCAACGGCACCGAGCGCGTCATCGTTTCCCAGTTGCATCGCTCCCCAGGCGTCTTCTTCGAACGCGTTCCGGCGCAGGGCTATTTTCTCGGCAAAATCATTCCCTATCGCGGAAGCTGGGTCGAATTTGAATACGACACGAAGAATATCCTGTACGTCCGTATCGACCGCAAGCGCAAATTCTACGGCTCGGTCTTCCTGAGAGCTCTCGGCCTCAAGACCGATGAGGCCATCCTGCGCGCTTTCTACCGCGTGAGCAAGATCAACATCAAGGACAAGAAGCTTCTCTGGAATGTCGACGAAGGCCTCACTGGTCTCAAGCTTTCCTATGCCATCTCCACCAAGGGTGGCGAGACGGTGGTCGGGCAGGGCAAGAAAATCACGCCCTCGCTCTTTAAGGAAATCCAGAAGTCCAAAATCCAGCAGGTGGAAGTGGCTGCGAACGATCTGGAAGGCGCCTACGTGGTGGCCGATGTGGTGGACATGTCGACCGGCGAGGTCCTCATCGACGCCAATAGCGAGCTCACCACCCCAGCCCTAGCCAAGCTCATGGAAGCCGGCATCTCCGAGTTCGAGATTTTCTTCCCGGAGCGCGACGATGTAGGCACGGTGATCTCCGCCACCATTAAGAAGGATCCGGTCAAGGCGCAGAACGAAGCGCTGATCGAAATCTACCGCAAGCTCCGTCCCGGCGATCCTCCCACGCTGGACACCGCCACGCAGCTTTTCCAGGGGATGTTCTTCGACCCGCGCAAGTACGACTTCTCGCGCGTGGGCCGCATGAAGTTCAACATCAAGCTGCACGATAAGTCGGAAGCCACCAGCCTGGACAAGCGCACCCTCGATTCCGAGGACTTCAAGGCCACCATCAAGTACCTGCTGAAGCTTCGCAAGTTCGCCGCCATCCCAGGCTCCCACTACAACGTCGACGATATCGATCACCTGGGCAATCGCCGCGTCCGCGCGGTCGGTGAGCTGCTGGAAAACCAGTTCCGCATCGGCCTGGTGCGCATGGAGCGCGCCATCAAAGAAAAAATGTCGGTCTACCAGGAAATGTCGACCGCCATGCCCCACGACCTGGTCAACGCCAAGCCGGTGATGGCGGCCATCCGCGAGTTCTTCGGCTCGAGCCAGCTCTCGCAGTTCATGGACCAGACCAACCCGCTTTCCGAAATCACCCACAAGCGCCGGCTCTCGGCGCTGGGACCAGGCGGTTTGAGCCGCGAGCGCGCCGGATTCGAAGTCCGCGACGTCCACCCCACACACTACGGGCGTATCTGCCCCATTGAGACGCCGGAAGGCCCGAACATCGGCCTGATTTCGTCGCTCTCCTGTTTCGCCCGCATCAACGAATACGGCTTCATCGAAAGTCCGTACCGCAAAGTCCAGAAAGGCGTGGTCATTGACGAAGTTCGTATCCTTAATCCCGGCGACGCGGATTATAAAGTCGGCGACATCGTGCGCCGTGCCGAAGCCGAGGAAACCAACCGCAAGCTCGGCTCCAAGAAACAGCCGGCCGAATTCGAGTCCCATTGCGAGTACCTTTCGGCGTGGGAAGAAGACAAGTGGACCGTTGCCCAGGCCAACGTCGAGCTCGATGAAAAGGGCCGTATCGTCCCCGATCTTTCCAACGCCCGCCAGGCCGGCAACTTCGTCCTGAAATCCCGCGACGAAATCGAATACATCGACGTCAGCCCCAAGCAGCTCGTCTCGGTGGCCGCCAGCCTCATCCCGTTTCTTGAAAACGATGACGCCAACCGCGCCTTGATGGGTTCCAACATGCAACGCCAGGCGGTGCCCCTGCTGCGCGCCGACGCCCCTTACGTGGGCACCGGCATGGAGTACGTCACGGCCCGCGATTCCGGCGCCGTGGTTCTCTGCAAGCGCTCCGGGGTGGTCGATTCGGTGGATTCCGAGCGCATTATCGTTCGCGTGGAAGGCGCGGCCCACGAAGGCCAGCTCTCGCGCGAGGTGGGGGCCGACATCTACCAGCTCACCAAGTTCAAGCGCTCCAACCAGAACACCTGCATCAATCAGAAACCCATCGTTCGCGTGGGGCAGCGCGTCCAGAAGACCGCTGTCCTGGCCGACGGCCCCTGCACCGATTTCGGCGAACTGGCCCTGGGGCGCAACGTTCTGGTGGCCTTCATGCCCTGGCGCGGCTACAACTTTGAAGACGCCATCCTGGTCAGTGAAAAGCTGGTCAAGGAAGACTACTACACTTCGATCCACATCGAAGAGTTCGAAATTGAAGCCCGCGACACCAAGCTCGGTCCCGAAGAAATCACCCGCGATATCCCGAACATCGCCGATTCCTTCCTCCGCAACCTGGACGAAAGCGGCATCATCCGCATCGGCGCCACCGTCAAGCCCGGCGACATCCTGGTGGGCAAAGTAACTCCCAAGGGCGAAACCCAGCTCACCCCCGAAGAAAAGCTGCTGCGCGCCATCTTCGGCGAAAAAGCCGGCGACGTGAAGGATGCTTCGCTCTACTGCCCGCCTGGAATCGAAGGCACCATCGTCGATTGCAAGATCTTCTCGCGCAAGGGCCAGGAAAAGGACGAGCGTTCCAAATCCATCGAGGAATCGCAGATCCAGCGCCTGCAGCGCAACCTGCAGGATGAAATCCGCATCCTCACCGACGAGCGCGCCAAGCGCCTCACCGGCCTGCTGGAAGGCAAGAAGCTGCTGGCGGACCTGCACGACGAAAAGACCAACAAGCGCCTGCTTTCCAAAGACACCGAGCTCAATCGCGAAATCATCGAGAAGATGAAATCGCGCGACCTCAAGCGCATGCGCCTGGCCAACAAGGACCCGCGGCTCAACGAACAGATCGACGAAATCGAAGAGATGACGTCGCGCCAGATCGCGGTTCTCGAAAAAATCACCGACGAAAAAGTCGCCAAGCTGCGCAAGGGCGACGAACTTCCTCCGGGCGTCATCAAGCTGGTGAAAGTCTATATCGCCATGAAGCGCAAGCTTTCGGTCGGCGACAAGATGGCCGGCCGCCACGGCAACAAGGGCGTCATCGCCCGCATTCTTCCCGACGAAGACATGCCCTATCTGCCCGACGGCACCCCCGTCGAAATTGTGCTCAACCCCCTCGGAGTGCCTTCCCGTATGAACGTGGGACAGATTCTCGAAACCCACCTCGGCTGGGCCGCCAAGGCTCTGGGCGTGCAGTTCGCCACCCCCGTCTTCGACGGCGCCACCGAGCGCGAAATCAAGAAACAACTGAGCGACGCCAAGCTGCCCAGCTCGGGCAAGACGCCTTTGTACGACGGCATGACCGGCACGCAGTTCGAGCAGCCGGTTACCGTGGGCTACATCTACATGATGAAGCTCTCGCACCTGGTGGACGACAAGATCCACGCCCGGTCCATCGGCCCGTACTCGCTGATCACGCAGCAGCCCCTGGGCGGCAAGGCGCAGTTCGGCGGACAGCGTTTCGGCGAAATGGAAGTCTGGGCGCTGGAAGCCTACGGCGCCGCCTATATTCTGCAGGAACTGCTAACGGCCAAGTCCGACGACGTGTATGGCCGCGCCAAGATTTACGAAGCGATTGTCAAAGGTGAAGCCGCTATCGAACCGGGCGTCCCCGAATCGTTCAACGTGCTGATCCGCGAGTTGCAGTCGCTGTGTCTGGATGTGGAATTGATGAAGAAGCCGCGCGAAGTGCCGGATATGGCGCTGGCGGCGGATTAAGCAATGAATTAACCGCCGAGGCGCGGAGGCGCTGAGAAAACACTTATGGTTCTTCTCGGCGTCTCGGCGTCTCGGCGGTGAATGTTCTTCGAACTGGAGGGTATTTTGAGATCTTCACCCTATGATCGAGCGAATTTGATCGCGGATTTCGATTCCATCCGCATTTCTCTGGCGTCTCCGGAAAAAATCCGGAGCTGGTCCCATGGCGAAGTCACCAAGCCGGAGACCATCAACTACCGCACCTTCAAGCCGGAACGCGATGGCTTGTTCTGCGCTCGCATTTTTGGTCCCACCCAGGATTGGGAGTGCTTGTGCGGCAAGTACAAGCGCATGAAGCACCGCGGCGTGATCTGCGACAAATGCGGCGTGGAAGTCACGCTGGCGCGGGTTCGCCGCGAACGCCTGGGCCACATCGAACTGGCCAGCCCCTGCTCGCATGTCTGGTTCTTCAAGGGCCTGCCCAGCCGCATCGGCCACCTTCTCGACATCACGCTGCGCGAGCTCGAACGCGTGCTCTATTTCGAAGCCTACGTGGTGGTCGAGCCCGGTGAAGTGGAAGGGCTCAGCGCCGGCGAGGTCATCACGGACGAGAAAAAGCGCCAGCTCGACCAGGAATTCCCCGGCAAGTTCGTCGCCATGATGGGCGCCGAAGGCATCAAGGAACTGCTCAAGAAGGTCGACGTCGAGTTTCTCAGCACGGACATCCGCGAAAAGATGAAGACCGAGATGTCGGTCCAGAAGAAGCTCAAATTCGCCAAGCGGCTGCGTGTCGTTGAATCCTTCCGCAAGTCCGGCAACAAGCCGGAATGGATGATCCTCGACGTCATCCCGGTGATTCCGCCGGAACTTCGCCCGCTAGTGCCGCTGGATGGCGGCCGCTTCGCCACGTCCGATCTCAACGATCTCTATCGCCGCGTCATCAACCGCAACAACCGCCTCAAGAAGCTGATCGAGCTGCACGCTCCCGATGTCATCGTGCGCAATGAAAAGCGCATGCTGCAGGAGGCCGTCGACGCGCTGTTCGACAACGGACGCCGCGGCCGCGTGCTGCGCGGCGCCAACAACCGCCCGCTCAAGTCCCTCTCCGATACCCTTAAGGGCAAGCAGGGCCGTTTCCGCCAGAACCTGCTCGGCAAGCGAGTCGATTACTCCGGCCGCTCGGTCATCGTGGTCGGCCCCGAGCTGCGCCTGCACCAGTGCGGCCTTCCCAAGAAAATGGCGCTCGAGCTCTTCAAGCCCTTCATCTATCACCGCCTCGAGCAGCGCGGCCACTGCACCACCATCAAGCAGGCCAAGGAACTGGTGGAACAGCAGGATCCGGTGGTGTGGGACATTCTCGAAGAAGTCATCAAAGACCACCCCATTCTGTTGAACCGCGCTCCCACCCTGCACCGGCTCGGCATCCAGGCCTTTGAACCGGTGCTGGTGGAGGGCAAGGCCATCAAGATTCACCCGCTGGTCTGCACGGCCTTCAATGCCGATTTCGACGGCGACCAGATGGCCGTCCATATTCCGCTTTCGCCGGAAGCCCAGATCGAAGCGTCCACATTGATGCTTTCGTCGAACAACATCCTTTCGCCGGCCCACGGCGGCCCGATTGCGGTTCCCACACAGGACATGGTGCTGGGCTGCTATTACCTGACCAAGGCGCGCCCCGGCGCCAAGGGCGAAGGCCGGACCTTCGCTTCCACCGATGACGTGCTCATCGCGCTCGAAATGGGCGAGGTGGAAACCCTCACGCCCATCAAGCTGCGCTATACCGGCCGGGTCATCGACCTGGTGCACGCGTTCGACAACCAGAATATCCTCCACACCGAGCCGATCGAGTTCATCAAGCAGTACATGGAGACCACCGTCGGCCGCGTCATCCTGAATGACAACCTGCCGCAGGATATGCCCTTCATCAACGGCCTGTTGAAGAAGAAGGGTCTCGGCCAACTGGTGCAATACTGCTATCTGAAGGCAGGCCTGCAGGTTACGGTTGGAATGCTCGATGAGATCAAGGCGCTGGGCTTCCTGTACGCGACTCGCGCCGGCATTTCCATCGGCATCGATGATATGGTCGTTCCCGGCGAAAAGGCCGCCCTGGTCAAGGCGGCCGAAAAGGAAGTCGTCAACGTCGAAAGCCAGTATCAGGACGGCGCCATCACCCACGGCGAACGTTACAACAAGATCATCGAAATCTGGTCCAAGGTCACGGAACGCGTCTCCGACGAAATGTTCCACGCCATGGAAGAGGACGACCGCACCGGCCGCTATCTCAACCCCATTTACATCATGGCCGACTCCGGAGCGCGCGGTTCCAAACAGCAGATCCGCCAGCTTTCCGGTATGCGCGGCCTGATGGCCAAGCCCTCCGGCGAAATCATCGAGACCCCCATCACGGCCAACTTCCGCGAGGGCCTCAACGTGTTGCAGTACTTCATTTCCACGCACGGCGCCCGCAAGGGTCTGGCCGACACCGCTCTGAAGACGGCCGATTCCGGTTACCTCACGCGCCGTCTGGTGGACGTGGCGCAGGACGTGATCATCAGCGAGAACGACTGCGGCACGGTGGAGGGCATTTACGTCGAACCCATCATCGAATCCGGCGAAATCATCGAGCCCCTGCGCGACCGCATCGTGGGCCGCGTGGCGCTCGAAGACCAGAAGGATTACGAAGGCAACGTGATTGTCAGCGTCAACCAGGAGATCACCGAAGATCTCGCCGCCGCCATTCAGGCCGCCGGCATTGAGCGCGTCAAGATCCGCTCCGTGCTCACCTGCGAATCGAAGCGCGGCGTCTGCGTGGCCTGTTACGGGCGCAACCTGGCCACTGGCCGCCTGGTGGAGCGCGGCGAAGCCGTGGGCGTCATCGCCGCCCAGTCCATCGGCGAACCCGGCACGCAGTTGACCATGCGGACCTTCCACATTGGTGGAACCGCAACCCGCATCAGCGAGCAATCCACGCAGGACGCCAAGTCCGATGGTTTCGCCCGCTATATCGGCATCCAGACCGTCAAGAGCAAGACGGGCGAACGCATCGCCATGAACCGCAACGGCATCATGGCGGTGGTCGACGACAAGGGGCGCGAAAAAGAACGCTACCCGGTGGTCTACGGCGCCCGCTGCCTGGTGGAAGATGGCGATCCCGTCAAGAGCAACCAGATCCTGCTCGAGTGGGATCCTTACACCTTCTCCATTCTTACGGAAGTCTCCGGCGTGGTGCACTTCAAGGACCTTATCGACGGCCTCACTCTGCAGGAGCAGGTGGACGAAGTGACCGGCATGTCGCAACTCGTGGTTACCGATTCCCCCGACGAAAAGCGGCAGCCGCAGGTGATCGTCCGGCCGGAAGGCGCGGGCGCTTCGCGGTCCGAAGCCAAGAAGTACCTCATGCCCACGCACGCCCACCTCATGGTGCACGACGGCGAGGAAGTTCACGCCGGCGACGTGATGGCTAAGATCCCGCGCGAAACCACCAAGACTAAGGACATCACGGGCGGTCTGCCGCGCGTGGTGGAGCTGTTCGAAGCCCGCAAGCCGCGCGAAACCGCGATCATCGCGGAGATCAACGGCGTGGTGAAATACGGCGAAGTTTCCAAGGGCCAGCGCAAGATTTTCGTGGAAGGCGACGACGGCGAAAAGCGCGAGTACTCGCTGCCCCGCGGCGTCCACATCAACGTCCAGGAAGGCGAGCGGGTCAAGGCCGGCGAGCCCCTCATGGACGGCCCGCGCAACCCGCACGACATTCTCGACGTGCTCGGCGAAAAGGAACTGCAGAAGTACCTGGTGAACGAAATCCAGGAAGTTTACCGCCTGCAGGGCGTCAATATCAACGACAAGCACCTGGAAGTCATCTCCCGGCAGATGATGCGCTGGGTGAAGGTGGAAGACATCGGCGACACCGAATTCCTCCCCGAAGAGGTGGTCGACAAGTTCAAGTTCCGCGCCGAAAACATGAAGGTGATGGAAGCCGGCGCGCGTCCCGCTCAGGGCAAAGCCATGCTGCTCGGCATCACCAAAGCCTCGCTCTCCACCGATTCGTTCATCTCCGCGGCCAGCTTCCAGGAAACCACCCGCGTTCTGACCGAAGCGGCCATCAACGGCAAGGTGGACTACCTGCGCGGCCTGAAGGAGAACGTGATCATGGGCCGGCTGGTCCCGGCCGGCACCGGCATGGAGTATTACCGCCAGGTGAAGATCGCCGGCGAGGACGTGGTGGAAGAACCACCCGCCGATCAGGCCGCCGATGTGATTCCCGGTTACGACGAAGAGACTCGCCTGCAATACGCCGGCGGGTTGCCCGAGGATACGGGCGAAGAGTCTTTGGCCGAGTAACTGACTTAGTAACTAGTTCAGCAAGTGACTTACTAATGGAGCGGATCTCCCATCCGCTCCATTACTATTTTGTAACAGCTCGCTCCTCAGTTCCTCGGCAGTCCTGGTGAGGCAGGGTGGTATCCTGCGCGCCGGCTGGCAACCGGCGCTAGCCTGGCCGTGCAAAACATCCCTTGCGCCACGTTTTTCCTGTGGCGTGCTTGCTGCTATCCTGAATCCGCACCAGTCTGGAGGTGCCATGTATTGCCCGCAATGCGGAGTGGAGTATCGCGACGGATTCACCCAGTGTGCCGATTGCCACGTAGCACTTGTCCCGATGCTGGCACAGCCAGCGCCGGAACCCCCAGTCGAGCCGGTGATGGTCTTCGAGTCCAGCGACAGGTTCGCCATTTCGCTCGCCAAAGGATCGCTCGAAGAGGCCGACATCCCGTTCTGGATGCAGGGCGAGGAGAGCGACACACGGCTTCTGGGGAGCGCGATGACGTTCCCATCGTGCCGGTTCCTGGTGCCCAAGGACCGCGAGGCCGAAGCGCGAGAGCTGATGGCGCCGCTGGAATCGCCGATTGAGGATAGAAGCAGCGAGTAGCATCCTCCCCGCGGCGGCACTTCACCGCCTGCGCTGATTCGTTTCCTTGTGCATTCCCAGTTCCCGTATCCCATCCCGATGCTATCCTCGAAGTTTGCCGAAGCCTCAACCTCCCGCGAAAACTCTACCCCATTGGTTGGTCCCCACCCTGCTCGCTGTCACTGCCCTTTTCCTCATCGGTCTCTTCTCCACCGAAATCTCCGACCCCGACTTCTGGTGGCACCTCAAGACCGGCCAGTACATCGTCACCCAGCGTCGCCTTCCCACGCCCGATCCCTTCGCCTACACCACAGCTTCGGCCCCTCCCGCGTCCCCCGGCGAAGCCACCACGCGCCGGTTCAACCTGACCCACGAATGGCTCGCCCAGGCAGTCTGGTATCTGGTCTATGCCGCTGGCGGCTTCCCCGCCGTGGTTCTCTGGAAAGCGCAGCTGCTCACCGTTCTTTGCGGCTTCACCGGCTTCATCGCGCGGCAGCGCACCGGCTCCTGGCTCTGGGGCGTTGCCGCCGCGCTAGCCGCCAGCTCACTCTCGATCGAGTTCGCCAAAGACCGCCCCAGCATTCTCTCCTACGTTTTCACTGCCGCCTTCATGGCCATCTTCGAAAGCCGCCGCCGACTCTGGCTCCTGCCCGTGCTCTCTATCCTCTGGGCCAACTGCCACGGCGGATTCTTCCTTGGCTGGATTGTCTGCGGCGCTTACTGCGCCGAAGCCGTGCTGCGCCGCTCTGCCGGCATCCGCCTCGTCCTGCTGTCCAGCGGTTTAGCCGTCCTTCTTTCCGGCCTCAATCCCAACGGCTTCGCCGCCCTCGCCACCGTCTTGCGCTACCGGCAGAGCCCTCTGCAATCCACTCTCATCGAATGGTCGCCTGCCGATCTCTGGGGTTCCCCTTATGCCTTCGACCTGCTGCTCTACGCCGCAGCCATCGCGCTCCTGCTCTCCTGGAGACGCGTTCGTCCCGCCGATTGGTTGCTCTTCGCTGCATTCGGCGCCGCCGCGCTTACCGCCTTCCGCAACGAAATGCTGATCGGTATTCTGGCGCCTATCCTCATCGCCGCCTATTTCCCCTGGAAGCGTCGATTGCCGGCCGCCGTTCCCTTCGCCGCCATCCTGACCCTCGCCGCCGCCACCGCCTGGGGCGCCGCCCGTGGATCTTTCTTCCAGCTCCGGGCCGCCGAATGGCGCTTTCCCGCGGGCGCAGCCGCTTTTCTGAAAGCCCACAATATTTCCGCCCCGCTCTTCAATACCTACGAATATGGCGGCTATCTCATCTGGAAGGATCTGCCCGTTTTCATCGACGGCCGCGCCCTCAGCGAATCCGTCTTCCAGGATTACCGCGCCATCCTCGGTGCACCCGCCACCGACCGAGCGCGCTTCGCGCTCCTCGCGCGCTACAACGTGGGCGCCATCCTGGTGAACGCCTTCGAGTACAACGCCGGCACTCTCTATCCCCTGGTCGTCTCGCTCGCGCAACCCCGCGCCGAAGCCTGGAAGCTGGTCTACGAAGATCCTCAGTCGCTCGTCTTCCTCCGCGAGGTCCCGTCCGTCCTCTCCACCTTGGATCCGCCCCGCATCCTCGACCACCTCGACGCCGAATGCCGCCTCCACATTTCGCACGATCCCGAACTTTCCCTGTGCGCCCGCACGCTGGGCGATTTCTTCCTGCGTAGCGGCGACCCGCAACGCGCGCGCCGCGCTCTGGAGCTCTACCTGGAGCATCCGTATCCCGGCGATACCGACGCCCGCCGCGCCTATCTCGAACTTCTACGGCACTAACCACAGCCGCGGTATCATGAAAACTCGCATGTCCTCGGGCAATTCCGGCCGCCCCGGCCGCAAAGCATATTTGCTGATCTCTTTATTCGCGCTCGCCTTGGTGCTGTTCCCGTTCCTGTTTTGGTATTACACCTGGTTCGGCCGCAAGCTCTCCGATTCCGAGATCGATCGATACTTCGCCGATACCTCCAAGCCCCGTCACGCCCAGCATGCCCTGGTGCAACTCGGCGAACGCCTCTCGCGCCATCAAAACGTCGCGCGCTGGTACCCGAACGTCCTGCGGCAGGCTGCCAGTCCCAGCCTTGAGCTCCGCCAGACCTCCGCCTGGATCATGGGGCAGGACTCTCACTACGCCCCCTTTCACGACGCTCTCCTGACCCTCCTCCACGATTCGCAGCCAATGGTCCGCCGCAACGCCGCGCTCGGCCTGGCCGCTTTCGGCGATGGCGCCGCCCGGCCAGAATTGACCGCCATGCTGCGTCCCTTCACTATTCATGCTCCCACGGCCGGCACACTCAAGTACCGGCTGAAGCTCGGCGATTATGTGAATCCCGGCACGCTCATCGCCCGGATTGGCGATTTCGAAGTCCGCTCTCCCGTGCCGGGCGAAGTCCGCGACCTCGACTCCCCCGACGGCGGTTCCATCAAGGCCGGTGATCCACTCGCCGATCTTTCCGCCGATCCCCATCACGTCTGGGAAGCTCTCCGCGCCCTCTATCTGGTCGGTCAGCCTCCCGAACTCGCAGACGTCCAGCGCTACACTCGCCCGGTTCCCGGCATGCCTGAGTCGGTCGCGCGGCAGGCCGCCCTCACCGCCGAGGCAATCCAATCCCGCCAGTAACAGATTTCAACGGCGCAACGCCGCAAATTGCTTAATCGGAGCCGCGACTTGTCGCACGACCGTGAGGGAGCGTCTTCGCTGGTGTGCCTGGGCCATGCCGCCAACCTATTGCACCGTCAGGTAGGCATTAGCCTGCGTTGTGACGCCTCCCACTCTGAACACCACCAGGTTGTCGCCCGACGGAAGCCCGGGCGGCACCACGATATTGATCTGGTATTCGCCGGGATAGACCAGCCCCGCGAACTTGACGGTAGCGTTGACGCCGCCAATGGTACAGGTAACTGTGTTGACGGTCGGCGGCGCGCCGCTGAACGTCTGGCTGAAGTCGGTGGTCGGGTTGGTGGGACCGAAGCCCGTGCCATAGAGTTGGATGTTGTCGCCGGCCTGAGCAGGCACCGTGAGACCGGGGTATAGGGTGGTTGGCCCGATGTATTGCCCGTCTATGCGCACGGCAGCCACGTATTTCTGCCCTAACGGAGAGAACATGAACATGGCCGGCGAGAAGGCCGACTCCACGGCGCTCACGACGGTGCTGATCTGTCCCGCGTAGGTCGCCTGCACCTGCACCGAGCCTTGCGCGGCGTCGGCCGGCGCGAGCACGTTGAGCTGCGTGGGGCTGATGTAGTACACATAGGCCGGTTTGCCATCCACCGTGACGCTGGCGCCATCGAGCGAGGTGGGAAGATTGGGGCCCACGAAATCGGCGCCGGTCCAGATACGGGTGGTCCCGGCGAGGTTGGTTCCCTTGATCGTGACCCACGAGCCTTGTGAGAAACCAGACAGAAAACTGGCGCCGTTCTGAACTGCCGAAATGGCGGGCGGTGGAACCGGATTGACTTTCAAGGTGACGCTGGCCTGCTTGCTGGTATCGGCAAAGGCGGTGGCCGTCACGGTGATATCGGTGGTTGCGGTGATCCCCGGCGGTGCGATATAGAGACCGGACGGTGAAATCACGCCCAGCGCCGGGCTGATCGACCAACGCACCGCGGGATTCAGGCTGGCGGTGTCATTGGCGGAAAACTGAAGTGAACTGCCGGACACCACCTGGCCGGCCGAGGGACTGACCGATAAGGTGAAATCGGGAGGTCCCATGGCGGCGAACAGCAGGGTGTAGCCGCCGTCGTTGGCGGTGTTTCCGGTCGCGCTGACTTCCGCCAGGTAGTTTGCGCCGGCAGTGACCGCGAAACGAATCTTGCTGTAGACCCAACCGTTTGTGTCGCGCGGGACGGTGGTGCAACCGAGTTCGCTACCCGCACTCACGTTACCGGAAGGATAGGCCGTGAGGACGAATCCGGCGTTTCCGCCCGGTGAGTCCCAGCGTTCACTTTGGACGGTGATTTCCATCATGCCGGTGGAAGGCGCGGTGAGCAGCCACCAGGCGGTCTTGTAGTCGGACGAACCGGTACAGCTATGGATCGGGTCGGAGGGGTTGGACGTGAGGGTCCGTGTGTCGTCTGCCAGGCCGGTGAAGGGGAGGGTCTGCGGAGTCAGGCCGGCAT
>Ga0209039_10000099_pt1 | contig 76097 bp, 46 predicted proteins | sample BogFormECP12_OM1_FD_188238 | JGI IMG/M metagenome (GOLD analysis project Ga0209039, IMG submission 188238) | Bog forest soil microbial communities from Calvert Island, British Columbia, Canada - ECP12_OM1 (SPAdes) (version 2) | ecosystem: Environmental > Aquatic > Freshwater > Wetlands > Bog ... | reverse complement strand
TCCGTCGTTATCATAGTCGCAGCAGGCGCCCCCACGGCCTCCCAAATGAAACGCGCTGAGCCCAACCTCCTTGGTGACCTCGCGAAATTTCCCGTTGCCCAGGTTCTGGAAAAGCTGCGGATTCTGGTGATAGTGCTCGTCTGTGAACAGCCGGTCGACTTCCGGGTAGAGGTGTCCATTCACCCAGAAAATGTCCCGCCAACCGTCATTGTTGTAATCCATAAAGAACGTGGCCATGCCCAGCAAAGGAATGGAGGGCTCGCCGATCCCGGAGGGGTAGGACACATCGGCAAAGATTCCCCTCCCCTCATTATGAAATAAGGTCTTATTATCATTGGCATAAGTGGTAATGAACAGGTCCGTCCACCCGTCGTTGTCGTAATCACCGGGAGCTATGCCCATGTTGGCCTGCTCCATGCCCTCCCCGTTGTAAGCGATACCCACCAACGCTCCCACCTCTTCAAACGTCCCGTCTTTCCTGTTCCGGTAGAAATAGTTGGGGCCGGAATCATTGGCGACGACAATATCGGGCCAGCCGTCACCATCCAGGTCCTCCATCAGTACGGCGAAACCGTAACCTAACAGCTTGTCCGTCACCCCGGCTTTATCGGTGACATCGGTGAATGTCCCGTCGCCGTTGTTGTGATAGAGCACATCCGGCGCGCCCTTGAGCCCGCGCGGACCACACGCCCGCATGACTTTGTTGCGATAGGTGCAGGTCGGCTGAGCAGGCTCGGGAGGATGCCGCAGGTCGAAATCGATGTGGCCGGCCACGTAGAGATCAAGGTAGCCGTCCTTGTCGAAATCCCCGAAAGCCGCTCCGCCGCTCCAAATCTGATGGAGGGCCGCCACGCCCGCCTGCCGGGTAACATCCGTGAAGGTTCCGTCGCCGTTGTTGCGGTAAAGAATGTTTGGACCATAGTTATAGACGTATAGGTCTTGGAAGCCGTCATTATTGTAATCCGCCGCTACCGCTCCAAATCCCCAGTTGTGCCCTCCCACACCGGCCTGGGCGGTAACGTCGGTAAAGGTGCCATCCCCGTTGTTCCGGAAAAGGTAATTGTGCGGCGGGTTCTTCACTCGCGAAGGATTCAGAAGGTTATCAATCGTCGATCCGTTTACAATGAAGAGATCAACATAACCGTCGTTGTTGTAATCAAACCAGACACATCCGCTGCCGTACACTTCCAGGATCCAATTCTTCTCACTGCTGCCACAGGTGAGGGTGGCATTGATGCCGGCTTCGCGGGCGACATCACGGAAGAGTCCCCCGGAAGGTTGCCGGCCTTGACCGGACTCGGCGAATCCGTTCTTGGCCAGCGCCAGCAAGGGGCCTTTCCAGGCACCCCCGCCAACGGCGGGAAGCATCAAAGGCGCAGCAAGGCGACGGAGAAAGTCTCGCCGGGAATTTCTGGAAGGACGAAGCAACATGGGCTGCTAATCTCCACACCTAAGAGTAGGGGCGGCTCGCGAAGCGCCTCTACACCAAATTCGAACGGGCCGCAAACTGATTAACCGGGCTTCCTATCTTGACCTTTGCCAATGACGATTACATCCCTCGCCCCCTTGGCGGAAAGGGGGAAGTGATTTGAATTCTCAACCCTCTCCCCCTTGGGGGAGAGGGTGGCCCGCCACCGGCGCTTTCACCAGCCGGGGCGGGACGGGTGAGGGGGTCAAAACTGTAGCGCCTAATCCAATCTTGATCCTCTGGCATCAACCGATAGGTTCTTGTCCTCAGAGCAAGGATATTGGGGGTAGGGATTTTCACTTGTGCTTTTTGCCTTTTGCGCTTTGCCTTTTCACTTGCTCTTCCTACTCCGCGGCGTTCTAACCATGTTGGTGCCAACCCCCTCACCCCCCGCCTTGCGGTCCCCCCTCTCCCCCAAGGGGGAGAGGGAAGAAGAATTCCTAGCTTGGGTCCCTGAACTCAGAACTGACAATTGATGATTACTGTTGGGGTCAGGTTCACTTACCCGGCTCCGGCTTGGTCTGCGCGTAGCCCAGTTCTTTGGCCTTCTGAAATTCAAACTCGGCGCGCTGCTGGTCCCCTTTTTGCTGAAACATCAGGCCCAGATTGTGATGCGCTTCGGCTAAATCCGATTGCAGGGCAACGGCCTTTTCCATCTGGTCGATCGCGGCGTCAAGATTCCCTTCTTTGGCCAGGAATGCTCCGGCATTGTTATGAGCTGCGGCGCTCAGCGGCTCAAGGTCAATCGCCTTCTGGAACTCGGCCTTGGCTCCTTCCGGATCGCCGGTTTTGGCCAAGGCGAGACCCAACTGGTTATGGGCTTCCGCCGACTGGGGATCAATCTGCACGGCTAAAGCAAAGGCTTGCACCGCCTCTTCCGCCTTCCCCTCAGCCATTGCCCTGAGACCTTTGCCGATCGCTATGGCGGTCCGGGTATTTGCCTTCTCTTTTGATTCTGTGGAATTCTTGATTTGCGCCATCCGCGCGAATTGCTCGGCAGCCCCCGTCTGGTCGCCCTTCCTCATGAGTAGCCGCCCCAGGTTGTAGCATGCGGTGGAATCATCAGCGTTAAGCTGCACCGCGGCGCGCAACTCCCTGACGGCTCCATCCGAGTCTCCCGTTCGATCCAGCGCCATTCCGAGCCGGGAGTGAAATCGGGAATTGCCCGGATCGAGCTCGGCAGCCTTCCGAAGCGCGGGGACGGCCGCCGGAAGATCGCCGCGGGCCAACTCCGTGGTTCCCAGATTGTAATGCGCGTCGGCGTTGCGGGGATCCGACTTCAAAGCTCGCTGGAAATCCGCCACGGCAGCGTCCAGGCGGCCCTGCTCCGCCTCTAACACTCCGAGATTGTTGTCCGCCTCCGCAAACTCGGGTTGGATCGCCAGGGCCTGCTTGAATTCAGCTATCGCTTCCTGGGATTGCCCCCTTTTGACGTAGGCCCGGCCCAGATTGTAGTGCGCGCTGGCTGCCCCGGCGGGACTCTTAACCGCAACCTTAAGCTCCGAAATCGCTTCGTCAACCTTGCCCGAATCGATAAGCGCCGAACCCAACTGGATCCGGGCGGCGAGGTAATCCGGTCGCAAGCGGAGTGCCTCCTGAAATTCGACGATGGCAGTGAGGTATTCCTGCTTGTTCAAGTAAAACAAGCCCCGGTTAAAGTGCGCTTCGGGGTAGTCCGGGCGCAACTTGAGGGCCTGCTGAAACTCGTCAAGAGCCTCCTCGGTTTTGCCCAAGGCGACAAGCGCGACGCCGAGATCGTTATGGGCTTCGGGATAATCGGGCTGGAGTTCGAGGGCCTTGCGGAATTCAGCTTCTGCCCCCTGGCCCTCGCTCGCCAGGGCCAACCCCAGCCGGTAATGCGTGGTCGGAGCGGAAGGGTCCATGCGCGCCGCCGTGCGCAGCGCGTCAATTGCGCCTTTCCGATTACCGGTCCGCAAGAGGGCCAGGCCCAGGTTGGACCGGGTCGCGGCGTTAGCGGGGTCAAGGCGGACGGCTTCGCCAAATTCGTGGACCGCCGCCTGCATGTTTCCCGATCCCACGAATGCCATCCCCAGCTTTTCATGCAGTCGAGCGACGGCCGAACCGGTCGCGAGGGCTTTCTGGTACTCGACGGCAGCCTGCTCGAAACGGCGAGCGGCCATCAACTGGTCCCCAAGGTGTTCGTGCGAGGCGACGCTCTCGCCTGTTGCGGGCGGGCGCAAAGCGCCGGGTGGCAAGTCCTGTCCGGCCAGGGAAGTTGCGACGGAAAAGGCCGCTAAGCAAACCAGTCCCCTCGCCATAGCCCTTCGACCTGGGAAGACGGCGTGGGTGAGTAGTGCCGCGCGTCCGATCTCTTGCCCTGCCGCCATCGTAGGATTGTACCCTCTATCATTTTAGCGCCAATGCTCGTTACTTTCGCTGATTGTTCCCGATCCGACCCCCTCACCCCCACGACCTGCAAAACGTGGGGCCCCCTCCGCCTTGCGGTCCCCCCTCTGCCCCAAAGGGGCGAGGGAAGTTATCAAACTATTGCTTCCTCGCCCCCTTTCGGGAAGGGGGAAGGTAATTTGAATTTCCTGCCCTCGCCCCCTTGGGGGAGAGGGGGACCGCAAGGCGGTGGGTGAGGGGGTCACTAGGGGACTACTACCATGTCTTGGTAAAAGGGTCACCAGCCTCGGCGCGCCTTTTGGTGGTGCCCTGCGTCCACCCGGATTCCCGTTCCTGCTGGAAGACGTAATTGGTCAGGCCGCTACAGTGCCGGGCGATGGCCTCGAAAACCTTGTGGCCAATCACCAGATTGCCAACCTTATGTGCATGCACACCGTCGTAATCGATCAGCCAGTCGGCGCCACCTTCCGCCGACCACACGTCGGCGAGAATGCAGTCGAACTCAGCCGCCAGGGACCGGATGCAGTCGTTGTACTTGAGCGTCAGCTCGATGCTCCCCTTGTTGATGGGTGGCCAACTCCGATAGCCGGTCATGTGGTAGACGGTCGTGAGCACGGTCACGGGATCACATGCTTTCTTGACGTCGCGGATGATCGTGGCCATGTCTTCGCGGAACTGGTCAAGGGGCATGTCGGCCCGCATGTCATTCAAGCCGTATGCCAAAATGAAAAGGTCGGGGCGGTGCTCGATAACATCCTTCTGGTACCGTTCGAGGGCGCTAGGCTTCGCCGACTGCCCGTAACCCGGGCTGCGCGGTGAAATCGAGTTGTTACCGATTCCCTTGTTGATGTACTCGATAGGTTTTTCCTGCACCGAGTTGATGAGGCGCACCAGGACGTCGGCATAGCGCTCCTCCTTCGCGTGAAGCCACGGGCCGCCTTCCACCGTGCTCTCTCCCAGGATCACCAAGCGCTGGAAGGGTTCCTTCCGGTAATCTTTGGGCTTCACCCACGCCGCCGGCTGGGACTGGGCGGTGCGGGAATTCCCGGTTCCCTGCGCTCCCCACGCATTCGAACCGAGGGACACGCCGGTTCCGAGCCCCACCACGCTCGATGATGTGTTCTTCAGGAAAATTCGGCGATTCATCGAATGGCCTCCTCAGATATGCATGGATGTCATTCACACTCTCGGGCTCGAAGAAGCTGTAGCGCGGACCTGTTTTGTAGGTCCGCGGCTCGTTCCCTAGGGGCAAGGAAAAGCCGCGGACCTACCAGGGTTTCGTCAAAGTCCGACGAGGGTTGTAAAGGACCCCTCACCCCCACGTTTTGCACGTCGTGGGGGTGAGGGGTCCTTTCGTGGGTGAAATATCCATAGCTCTGGAGGTATGCTGCGCCCGGGACTTTGACGGAGCCCTGGCGGACCTACAAAACAGGTCCGCGCTACACTTTACACCGCCAGCTTCAGGGTTGCGATCTCCCAAGGCTGTATCTTCAAGCTCAAAGAGCCGTCATTGTTGAGCGGCAGCGCCCCCTGATTCTCCTCGATCAGGCTTGCCCTCCAAGCGCTGCGAATGGGGCGCGACAACTGAAGTCGCGCGTCGGTCTGATTCCCCTCCGCTTCGTAGAACCGCAGCACCACTTGGTTGCCATCTTCGCTCTTCTTCATCGCGGTCAGGATCAGGTTTGAGGGTTCGAGCCGTAAGAAGCTTTGCGCGACCGGCAACACCTCGCCGGCCGGCGCCTGCTGTTGCTCACCGACGAATGCGACAAGCGGGTAATTAAAGGCGATCGCATCGCGGTAGCGCAGTCTCCAGTCACCTTGATGTGGCATCAAGGCGGCGCGATAACGATGGTCGCCGGCTTGCGTGAACCAATAATCAGGGTTCCATGCGAGGCTCTTCCGCGTCGAGAGCAGAACGTGCTGCAAGACGGGATAGGAGACCGGGCCGGTGGTTTCGTCCCGGAACAGATGGACCGTGCAGTCCGCAGCCGCCAGACACCCGGCTTTTTGATAGCCGCGGGAGGATGCGTCGACCCAGTTGACGGCTTCGCGGAAGCGTAGAGGCGCGTCACCCCCGTAGATACGGGGCACGAACTGGGTGTCAACGTCGGGAGGGAGCAGGGTGAAGTCGAGTTCATCCTTGCCGATTTCTACTGTCCCGAAAGGAACTTCGTAGCTGAGACGAGCGTCGTCAAGGTTTATCGGGAACACCACGCGCAGCTCTCGATCCTTCTGTCCGTCCCAGCCCAGAAGCTCGGTCTCGATGTCCAGCCGGGCGAGCCCGTGGTAGAGATGAAAGCTCTCCCGCAACTTGAAGTTCTTAAAGGCGGCCTCGCGCACGGCGGTGCTGCGAACGACGCTGCGGGTAAAACTGTGTACGGGGAAAGGATGGTTGCCAGTCCGGTCGAAATTCGCCATGGTGACGATTTCGGGATCCTCCCAGGCGAGGCCGGGAGCGGTGAACTCGAGCACCTCACCGCCCTCGAACTTGTCCGTCCGCAGCACTTCCCACTTTTGTTGCTTGTCGTATAGACTCTTGAGCCCGGCTTTTCCAAGAGTGACCCGGAAGAAACGGTTCTCGACAGTGTTGCCGGAAATCGGTGTTGGGGAAGCGGCGGCGGCTTGCTCCAAGTAGTAGGTGCGGTACCCCGTGGACGGGACGTCTTCCGCTAGGAACACCAACTTCACCGGGTCTCCCGTCGACTTCGGCGGGATTATTTCCAGGTCGATGCTGCTTCCGGCTTCGTCGCGCAGTGCGGCTCCGCTCCAACTGGCAGGTAACTTGACTTCGCATTGCACCAGATCGGCGCGCCGCCAGGAAAGGGAATTAAACACCACCACGGGAATCTGCGCAGGCGTGTTGCGTTTCACTCCCGCCGCAAGCGCGGCGCCTGCATCGGAAAGTAGCTTCTGGGAAAGTTCTTTGGATTTGAAATAGGACTTGTGGTAAACCGCGTCCGTTAGCAATCCTTGGTTCCCGCCCCAGCCGTGGTCCGGCCAACAATTGGCCTGCCAGCCTTCGGCCAAACCACTTACGGGGTAATTGGCAAGACCGGCGGCCAGACCCAGACCTGCGCACAGCCGCTCGGCGGCCAGCAGTTGATTGTGGGCGATGCGTCCCGCGAGCAAAGCCTCGCGGTTGCCAGGCTCATCATAGTAGGTCCAGGCATAGGGCCAGTCGCCCCGCAAGGTGGTGATGTCAAGCGAGAGCTTGGTAAAGTTGTCCAGAAAGCCTTCCGCCGAGACAAAGGTGACTTCAGGCGGATGAATCTGGCGCTCCGGTTGCGACTGGAAGTGAGCGTTCCAGGCCGTTGCGAATCTCTTCATTGCCTGGTTCTGCTCGCTTGCGTAAGGCGGAAGTGCGGGTTGTGGCGGCAGGTAATCGCTCGTGTAGTCGTACATGAACTGCGGGGGAAGTTGATGGGCCTGGTAGTAGGCCTGGCGCTGATCGGCGAAACGCAACCAGCCTCTGCGGTCTAAAGGGTCTAGCAGGCGCATGGGATCAACGTAATGCTGCGCGTAAATGAAGACTTCGGATCCGTCGGGCGCCTCCCATTTGTAGTAACCGAAGGGCATCCGGCCCTGAATGACATACTTGATGCCGGCTTTGGCGAGGATCTGCGGCATCTGCAGGGTCATGGAAGGGGGATCCGTCTTGAAGTAGAAGCTGGTATCGACGCCCGGAAAATTCGTCTTAAGCCAGAGGCGGCCGAGGTAGAACTGGCGAACCAACTTCTCGGGTCCGACGTGGACCTCCTGGCACTGAATGTAACTGGCTCCCCAGCGAAAGCGTCCCTCGCGCATGCGCTCGACCATTTCATCCCGCAGTTCGGGATGGCGTTCCAGGAACTCCATCAGGTAAGTGGTGGATTCCATCGTGTAGACGAACTCGGGATATTTCTTGAGCAGCTTTAATGCCGGCAAAATGATGTCGGACGAACGAAAGTCCGCCGTCTTGGCCTGGGTATTGAGCCATCCGAGATCGTTATGGCACGTGCAATGAAGAGCGAACATACCGTTGTCGAAGTAGGACTGGTAAGGCTCGACTTTCAAGGAGCGTTTCGGGGTCACCGATGAATTCCCTGCAACCAACTCGAAATCCATGGCAGTCGGCTCGAACGGCGCGGGAATCCAGGCGTCCTGATCAGTCAGCGAGCGCGCCGGGACCGGCTGAAGGGGAAAGCGCATCACCTCTTTGCCCGCCTGCGAAATTACCAGTTGTGCGTCGCGAATCTCGTTGCCGGGATTGATGAGGTGCAGCGTGGCGGATTGCACCGGAACCCCTTCGCGCACGTCGTATTGTTTGTAGACATCGATCTCGAACGTGCAGGGGTGGACACGCGGGTAAATCCGCAACTTGCCCAGCCCTGTTTCCTTTCCGCCAGGTTTCGTCCAGACCTCATCCACGTTGAGGCGGACGAACGAGGTCGTAACGGTTTTCGGGAGGGTGATGATTTCGAAATATCCGTGCTGCCCCAATTCGATGGGTATGCTGGTGTGATCTGAGAACGAGCAGGTGAGTTTGCGCGGCCCCTCGAGCAGCGCGACGCGTGAGTAAGTCATCGAATATACGTCTTGTCCAACAATGTCGCGCGGTAATGGCTGTGCGAGAATCAACAACTCGCTTACCTGCCGAGACTCGGGAAAGTCAATCTGCAGCCAGGCGCCGGCGGCCTGCTGGTCAGCTTCCCAGCCCGTAAATAGATTGTCACCACCGACGTTCTCGGGAGCATAACCGCCGGGTGGGTCACCATAGGAACTGGAGGCCGTAGCTTTCGCTTTGAACTCGAGCGCGACCCAATTGGGATTGGGAGTTCCGGTTGGCGCCTCCGCCGCCATAAGGCGCAGTCCGCCAAAACCACACCGCAAGCCGTTGCCGGCCGCAACCGATAACGCCGCCAGAGTGCTGTCCTTCAAGAAAGCCCGTCGGTCCATATGATCTCCTCTCGCTACCAAAAGAATTCCGTAATCAAAAACAGGTCATCGTATACCCGGCACCGGAAATTGCAAGGGCAAGTTGGGTGGCCTTCGTTAATCTTTCAACACGCCCCCCGGCGAAAACCCGATCGACTTCCCATAATCTGCGCGCGTCGTGAGCTTCCCATCTTTGAAGACCTCGTAATCCCAGGGGCCGAGAATAACATCGTAGGAATGACCGCGAAAACGGTAACCCGTCAAGCGGGCTTGGCCTAGTTCCTGGTGGTAGGAAGGGGCGACATCAAGGGAGCCATCGAGGTGGGGGCGCAGACCGAATGTGCCGAATATAACCGCCTGCACGCCGCTACCGGCCGCGACTTCCAGCGGCATTTCCACTTCCGGAGAGCGGAAATAATCCGCAAAAATTTCCTGGGTAATGTAAGGAAAATGTTCAGTCCATTTGGTGCACCGATTCAGGATGTCCCAACCTAAGCCCGGGTGTCCCAGCCGGTACATGCTTTCTGCGAGTCGCAAGGGTTCTCCGGTGTATTGCCCGCCGCCGCCCCAGTCCACGTCCTCGAGATCCCAATGGACCCGATCCGCCTTGGAAATTGAATAGACTCCGAGGGGACCCAGGAATTCGCCCTCCTTCAGATGGCCGATCATGGCGTCGCTCTGCTTTTCTGAAAGAATACCGGCATCAAGCAAATCGAACTGGTGATAACTCAGCACCAAGTGCTTGCTTCCGTCCGGGTAGAGGTTCACAAACCAACCGTTTTGCTCGTCCCAGAGTTTCTGGTTCAGGGAGTCTTGGAGGGTTTTCGCCCAACTCTCAAATTGGGTTGCCTCGGGATCATTCCGCTCGCGGCACCACGCGGCGACTTGCCGGAAGTACGCAACCGCCATGCCGTTGGTCGCCGCCACAACGTGCTGGTATCCGTCGGTGCGAATCTCCAGCATCTTTTCCGAGCCGGCGCCGAAATCGAGCAAACCATCGGGGCGTCCGTAGCGTTTCACGACTTCCCGGCCCATCCGCTTCATCCATTCGAAGACCGAAGCTCCTTCCACGGAGTAATTGAGAAAACCCGTGTCCCCCGTTTGGACGAGGTAATCCTGGAGGATGCGCATTTCGGCGAAGGGGTTCTGCGCATACCAATAGGTGTTGGGCTTGCCATTCCAAGGCACCCAACTGCTCGTCAGCAGGCCGGCGCGAACGTAAGTCAGGAAGGCCTCGCGAAGACCCGAGGGATCAAGAACGCTGAGCATCTCGGAGGCATAGGAGGTGTCCCAGGGAATCGTAAATGTCCAAGTCCCGACGGCATAGAAGGGCTTAACAACGAAGTTTTCCCTTTCCCATCGTGAGTCCAGAACACTAAGAATGCAGCGGCGATAGAGATCATCAAAGGCCGGGTCGTCCGTGCTGACTTGCGGCAACGTTTCGCCTGCCCATTGCAGACGGCTGCGCAGGGCTTGGTCGCCCCGTTCCATTCGCTGTGCGAGGTCGGGAGCCGCCGCGCTTGGCGCCGGGGACGAGGTTTGTTGAAGGATGATGGCAAAATACGCCTTGCGCCTGGCATGGCCCGGGATTTCCCATCGCCACCCATCTTTCTCGCGTTCCGCAAGGTCACTGACTACGGTGATCCGGATTTGGTCGCTGGCGAGTGTGAACGCGTCCGGGTGGGTGACGGGCCCCGAGGGCTTGCTGGCCTCGTTGGGAACAGAGAGCGCCAACTCCGGAGCCCGCTGGTCAGGGCTGGCAACAAACGCCAGGGGGTCGGCCTCCCGGTTCTCGATTTCCACCTCCATGTAGATTTCATCCGTGTCGGCAGCAACGCTCGCTTTCGTCGAGATCCCGAAGGAAATCCAGCGGTCGCCAAACTGCTTGTGGAAAGTACCGGTGCGGAAGAATGCGTTCGGCTCCCAATAGGCCTGTTGGAGAAGCATCACCCAGGGCGCGCCGGGAGAAAAATTCAGCCCGAGGGGGTGTTGGCCCTTTCCGGTTTCCACCATGTAGTCGTAAACGTCCGGAACGAGGTCCTGGATCAGGACATTGGCCTTCGTTTCCCGGAACGCCAGGAAGAAACGGTAATCCCGAATGTCGATGGGAGGGAATTGCAGCGTTTGCAGTCCCGTCAGGCTCTTGTCACGAATGGATACCGCTCCGCGCCCATTGAAGAGCCGCAACATGCGATCGCCGAAAGCAATCTGAGTTCGGGGCATGCCGAGCATTTCGGGGGACAGCGCCGGCGATGTGCGAACAGGGGAAGGCCCTCCCGCGTTGCCGTCAAGAGGAATCTGGGCTCGGCTTGTTGCCGCGGGGCTAAGAAGGACGCAAATGAGTGCAATTTTGACAAACGATAGGACTCTGGGGCACATGGTCATTTGCCGATTTCCTTTCCTGACAAGGTGGGCGACGCCATGGATGGCGGGGGAACCCGGGCGATGATTATTTCCCGAAATATAAGGTTTTCTTCCCTGAACTCACGGTGTAACCGTGGGCTCCTGGGTTCCCTTGGAAGACTCCGCGGAACCTTTCGGGTTCCCGATCTTTTCCGAAGCTTCCACGTTGAAAAGTCTGAAGTCGGAATACTCGTGCGTGTTCCGGAGTTCCTTGCCGTTCCAATCGATGGTGACGGTGACTTGCCCCGGCAGCCAAAAGGCTTCCTTCGGGTGTTTAAAGTGGACCTCATAGAAGTCGATGCTCATGGCTTGTCTTTCCAGCCGAAGTTCGGGTAAGGGCCTGAGAAGGTCTGTATGGAGGCGAATAATCTGGTAGGTGGTGGTATCGATCCAAGCCAGCCCTTGGGAATACGTTGTCAACGAGGTCTGCCCCGAACGGAAATCTCCGATTAAATGTGCTATCCCCGGAAGCTGCGCAAATGCCACCACAAAAGTATCATGGCGATTAATTTTTTGCCGCCCAAGGTAACGGAAAGTGCTCTCGGAGCGGTAGGTCGGATGAAAAATGAGCGCCGTCGAGGCGAACCCCGCGGTGAGCATGAAGCCGTCGTCCATTCCCTTTGGCTGCGCATCACCACCGGCAGAATCAGCGCGATATTCCTTGAAGGCTGGCCCCCAAGCCCGGCTTGGCATCATGCACAAATACCGAAATTTCTGATCCTGTGAGCCGCGCATTTTCCCCTTGCTGCTCATTTTCTCCTGATGGATCGCTTCCAGCGAGCTGGTATTGGGGAAGTTCTGGGTCATTTCCAGGATCTTCGTGCCCGCTCCGTCAAGGATGGAACTCAATGGCTCCTGGTCCTTGGCGGCTTCGAGTCCTTGGATCAGGTCCGCGGGAGGGTTCTTCAAGAAGTCGATGTGCGCCTGGCCTTTCTGCGCCTTGGACTTGCCATAGGTGGCTTCGACCTTTTCTCGATCCTGGACGCTCACCCACACTTCGCGAACCCGCAGAGGCATTTTCTTCACGTCGCGCCCGTCAAGATAACGGTTCATTTCGGCGACGGCCTCAGCGGAGCGGCCCGCGCCCAGACAAGATTTTATATAGAGAAGTCGCGCCTCCGGTCCCGCGCCCGCGGCAAGGGCCTTTTTCAAGTAATCGCTGGCGGCCTCGAACTGCTGCGTCGCCAGCAGGGCGCGGCCAAGTTCCTGAAGGACCAGCGCGTCCTGGGGCGCCAACTTGAGTGCTTCCCAAAAAAAAGGCGCCGCCTTCTCCGGCTCATGCTGCCAGCTTAGCCAGGTTCCATAGGCTATGACCGGCTCCGGACGCCCCGTTTTTCGGTCACGCACCGTCGCGTTCACCCCTTTTTTTAAGGATTCCGTGGCGTCGTCCCAGGCGTGCCAGTCCAACTCAGCGAGAGCCAACATTGTCTGGCACGCGATGCACGATGGGTTCTTGTCGGTGACTTCCCAGAGAAGCGGCACCGCGCGCTCGGGATGGTGCTGGTCAAGAAAGTCTGCTACTCCGTGCGCATAATCCTTCTGATTCTTCGTCGCAAGCCCCTCGGCAGGCCCGAGTTGCCTCAGCTTGGGCGCCAAGCCCGAGATCAAATCTGCCTGAGGGAGCAAATCGGGGTCTTCATCTTCCCGCAGTTCATAAAGTGTAAAAGGAATCCACCAGCCTGCCGCCGAATGGCCATAGTTCACATAGGCATGCGCCGTTTGAAATCCTTTCTTCTTCACCGTCACGATTACGCTGAACGAATGGACCTCCTCCTGAAGCACCGAGAACCAAGTAAAGAACTCTCCGTACGCATCGGTGGCGAGCATCCGGGGAACCACGGTACCAGGGGGTAGCACCATCACCGTGGCGCCCCGCACGGATTCACCCTGAACGGTCTTAACCCTCCCCATCACCTGCCATCTGATTTGGTCCATGGTTATGGTTCCTTGCACAAACTGGGCCACCCCACCTACGGGCAAAACAAACATCAAAATGAATAGAAGAATCCCTTGGAAGCAAATCCTCATAGGTCTACACTCCTGAGGACAACGATGATGGGCATTTTCCCTTCTCGCACGTATCTTACCCCCGAGGCCCGCAAGCGACAACCGGGAATATCTCGCAAAGAGGGCATCGGTCGCACTTACTTATGACGCTCGGCAAGGTTGGCACAAATTTGAAATAGATTCATCAAATCATTTCATGAAGAAAGGGGGAAGAGAGATGGCAGACTCGCGACGTTCATTTCTCCGTGCAATGCTGGCCGCGTGCGCGTCCGGCTTTCCTTATTCATCAACGCTAGGACAGGTCATTCCTTCCGATAACGCCTTTCAGGCTCAATTGAGTCATCTCTACAGTCGGGAAGGGAATCAGCTCCGCCAAATCATCCTATTGAATATACCGCCCTCTGCGGCAAGTGGCTCGGTGGAGGTTCAGGTCGGCGGGAAAAGCGAGATATTCGATCTGAGCAAGACGCTGAATCTTGCCCAGCAGTATTACCTCCCGATCACGCCCATCGAGCAAGAGGGGTCCGCGCGATTGGTCCTGAAATCGGGAGGGAAATCCGTGGAAACCTTCCTGCAAGTCAGGCCCACCCGGAAGTGGACGGTCTACCTCATTCATAACTCTCACCAGGATCCGGGCTTCCTGGATTTGCCCTCCAAGTTACGAAAGCGCTTCATTCCTTACATCGACGATGCCATGCGTTTCTGTGAGGAAACCAACGATTGGCCGGAGGAATCGCAATTCAAGTGGAATATCGAAGTGGGTTACCTGCTCAATGACTACCGTCAGGCACGCGGGGACGAGAAGGTCCGTCAGGTTATGGATTGGATCAAGAAAGGCCGCATGACGATCGGGGGATTTTATTGCAGCATGAACACCGATTTCATGAGCCTCGAGACTTTGCATCGTTCCGTTTACTACACCACCGAGCGCCTTAGCCGGGAGTTTGGAATTCATCCTGAAGGAGCCATCCTTGATGACGTTAACGGGTTCACCTGGGGGCTTCCCGAGGTCATGGCGAAGGCGGGATTGCGGTATCTGGTGATGGGCTCGAACGGGGACCGCGACAACATGCAGAACGGCAACGCTCCCACATTGTTCTACCTGGCCGGACCCGACGGGAGCGAGATCCTGGTTTGGCGCTCCATCCAATACGTGGAAGGATTCGACCTCCTGACCTTTGACGATCCCTACACCGGCCGCAACGTGAAAGGCGTGAACATGCAGGAGGGAGAGAAGTCGATCGCTCGCTATTTTGACCGCCACGAGCGCAGTGGTTATCCCTTTGATGCCATCGCCCTGCAAGTCGCCTCGGACTTCACCCCGCCCTTCAAACAGCTTTCGGAAGTCGCCCGCGCCTGGAACGCGCAATGGGCATATCCCAAGCTGCGCCTTTCCACGATTCCCGAATTCTTCCACTACATTGAAACCCAGAAGAAAGATTGCATTCCTCACTTGCGATGCGGCGCGCCGGATGGGTGGGTAGATTTGCAACCGGGCGAAGCCAATTCGGCGGCGCTGGGGCGGCAGACGGAGAACTACCTTCCGGATGTGGAACGATTGTCAACGCTGGCCTCCCTGGTGGCGGGAGGGCCCGGGCGACAGGATGAGTTCCTTAAGGCTTACAACGAATTGCTGATGTGGGAAGAGCACACGGTGGAATGGTACGACATTCGCGCCGACATCTATGTGGATGAGAGCCAAGGAGGCGGCAAGCAGCACTGGGAGGAAAAGACCGGGCACGCCCGTTACGCTCACGCAGCCGCCCAACGAATCGAAAAGGAATGTGCTCGCGACTTGTGCCGGAATATTCAAACCACCGGGCCGCTGACCTTAGTGGTTTGGAATCCACTCTCCTGGCAGAGAACCGAGATTGTTCGAACGCCTGTCCCGGCGCAGTCGCCACAACCCTTCCGGCTTATCGACGCGGCAAGCGGCAAGGAAGTTGCCTGCCAGGTGGAAAAACGCGCGGGCGACCCGGACACCTTGATCTTCCTGGCAGAAAGAGTGCCTTCCCTTGGATATAAAACCTTCCGGATCGAATCCGGAACACCCGCTACCGGAGGCAACGCGCCGGCCATCTCAGACCTGACCATCGAGAATGAGTTCTACAAAATCAGCTTGAGTGAAAAGGATGGCACGGTGGCCAGTATGCTCGACAAAGGCCTGAAGCGCGAGTTTGTAGACCCTCGCGCCGAACACGGCTTCAATGGTCTCGTCTACAGGCTTCAAGAGCGGCTGACCGAACGGGAATTCAAACAATTGGGCGAGATTCCCATGCAGGACGTCGGGATTGAGAAAGGCGCTTCGGGACCGGTTTATTCCAGCCTGAGGATCTCCGGACACATCGAATACATGTGTAAATTCGAGCACGAAATCATTCTCTATTCGCAACTGAAAAGGGTCGATATCATTAACCGCATCATGAAGAAGCCGGTTTTTCCAAAAGAGACGGTCCATTACGCGTTTCCTTTTGCCATCCCCACGGACTATCACTTTTGGGTCGATAGTATGACCCATCAAAACACATACAAAATCGATGTGCCCGGCGGGGTCATGCAACCTGACCTGGACCAGATCCCCGGTTCCATTCGCGACAATTACGTGGCGCGCCATTGGGTTTCCATCTCCCGGGGCGACTACGGCGTGGTGTGGTCATCGGTGGATGCGCCGTTAGTGCAGCTCGGAGGGATTCATACCGACAAGTATCTGCCTTGGATTACCATGCAGGATGACAACTGGCTGGCCCGCGGCTGGCTCTATTCCTTCCTGATGCACAACCACTGGGTGGTGAACGTGCCCATTGCCCAGGGCGGCGATTACGTGTTCCGGTACTCGCTCGCGACGCATGGGAGCGGTTGGTCCTACAACGATGCGCACCACTTCGGCTGGAGTGCTCTGAGCCCTCTGCGCGTGTACACCGTCGAAGCAGCCCAGGAAGGGAAATGGCAGGAAGCGGCGCGAAGTTTTCTGGAAGCTTACCCGGAGAACGTCTACGTGGCGGGGTTCAAAACCGCGGAAGACGGAAAAGGCGTCATCCTGCGCCTGTACGAGGGGGCAGGGTTGGCGACGAACGCCGTACTCAACTTCAATCTGCCTGGAGTGAGTCTTAAAGCGGCCATGCTGTGCGACGGTCGCGAGCGAGTCCTTTCTCCCCTTGCGGTAGATAACAATTCACTGCGAATGGCGTTGAAGCCATGGGAGACGAGTACGGTGCGCGTTCAGGCGGACTGAAGGGATTGGTTTCCCTTAGCCGGGATATCTCGCCACGCTGGGACGCAATGGGGGAATTGCCGGAAGGGCGGGGCTTTAGCCCTGCCGTTACAAGGCCTTTCTAATTAATACCGTGCCCCGTGCCCGGCACAGTTTGTGTGGGCGTACGAAGCTTTGGAGTGCGGCAGATTGCTGCCGCTTTCCTCCCCGTGAGCTTGCTCTCGGGAACTTCGACTGCGCACACGATTCGCCGCCAGGAAGCTGGCTCGAGCCAAAGCGGCAGCAATCTGCCGCACTCCAAAGCTTCGCTCCGTATGCCAATAGAGAAGCGTTTTTCCGCGGCTCGTTCGCGATGGGCAAGGGAAAGCCGCGGACCTAGCAAAACAGGTCTGCGCTACACTGCTATTCCGGCAACGGCAAGTTGGTCGTCCCCTGCACGCGGAGGGTCACGATCTCGAACGGCTTGATCGGGAACTCCAGACGGTGTCCGGAGATGGTTAGCAGTTGCTGATTCTTCTCCATAGCATTACAGATCCAGGCGTTTTGAAGATTGAGAATGGGCGCCTGGACGCCCACCGTGCCCGGTTGCCCGCCCACTTCCACAAAGCGCAGAATCGTGCCTTGATCGTCCTCCGCGCGCTTCCAGTTGACCAGCACGACATTGGGCTGGTCGACTTGCAGGAAGCTGCCTTCCGCAGCGTCCAGCAGGCGCGGAGGGCTAATGGCCTTATCCTGCGACTTGATTTCATTGACCTCAATCGGGGACATCTCTTCCCAACCCAGGCGGCTCAGTGCTCCCGCGCTCAGGTTTCGCCCGCTGGTGACGGCGTACCGGAAGGTGTAGTCGCCACCCTGTCCGGCTGGCCAGTTCGTCTCCCAGTAGTTACTCATCAGGTAGGAAAAGATGGTTCCCTTCCGGCCGCCGAACTCCCTTGGCCACGCACCGCGAACGATGTCGCCGAGCGTGACCAGGTGGGCATCCACGGGAACCAGGGCGACGCTCGCGTTGTCCTGATCGGCGGCGACCCAGTGTTGGACACTGAACCACTCCAGGTTTCCGCCTTTCATAATGTCCCGGGCAGGGTTGACATAGCCATTCTGAATTTCGTAGCGAAACTCCGGGTGATCCATGGCGAAGGGGAAGGCGAAGTACACCGCTTCCTTGGTGTAAACCTTGGTTTTCTTCACCCGGTTGACAAACTCGATTTTCTTCTCGCCATCCAACAAGACGATTTCGGTTTCGACTCGAGGCGTATTGACCGCCGAGCTTTCCATTTTCGCCACCGTGCCAAACGCTGTCTTGGTGACAGTAATAAGCCGACCGCCGCCTGCGCCGTGCGGGTCAAGCTCCGGCTTGGGCAGAGTCGGCTTATACTCGAGCGCCGTGTTGCGAGGCTTGTCGGCGCCCGTCACATAGACATATTGATTGAACCGGTAGGGGCTCGATGTGTCTACCAGTTCTCGATTCAACTCTTTATCCAGGATGCTGCGCACGGCGCCCGTCTCGGGGTCCAGCGTTACGCGATAATAGGCGTTCTCCAAAGTTGTCGAATCACTCTGAACCGGAGCCGCGGGCTCCGATGCGTCGGGTTCCAGGGCGTAGCTCTTATAGCCGACCGCCGGAACGTTTTGCGCAAGGAAGCGGACATGCCGGAAGCCTTTGCCGCTGTAGATCTCCTGATAGGGAACCGTCTCCTTGGTGGCCAGGTCCACCAACTTGATCCCCCTGTCGATATCCACCTCAACCAAGTGGGTCCTTTGCCAACTCAGGGGATTGAAGAGCACCAGGGTCTGGCTGGGGCGATTGATGTAATCGGCGATGGAGGCCATGGCGCGGTCGAGCAACTGTTCCAGTAGCAACTTTCCATTGGTGGCGCGGGATTCCTTAACGGCAGCTTGCCGGATGCTCTCCGCGTGTTCGGGGTCATCCCAACTCCGATCGGCCGTCCAGGTGTGCTCGTCAAACATCCGCAGGTTGTCCCATAGCAGCTTCATGGCCTCCGAGTCCGGACGGATGACGGGATTGACGAGAGAACTGATGGTCGAAAACTTCTCCGCGGCCAGCGCCCGCTGTTCGTTGGAGCGTGCCAGTGACGTGGTGCGAGCATCGGTGATCAATCCGTCTTCCCAGTAAGGCCCCCCATCCGCCCGGATGACGGGAATCGAGTCGCCGAGCTGTCCGCTGATGTATTGCATGGCTTCCGAGAACCCCGAGAAGTGCAGCTCGGGGAAGGCGTATACCTTGCCCCAATCGCTGGCCAGGGCGGCCTGCTGCGGGAAGAGATCGGTGTTTTCCACCTGGGTTCCGTATACGATCACACCATCCGACTTGTATTCCGGGCGGTCATAGGCTTGGAGAAAGAGGGGAAGGGAATCGCGTCCCGCGCTGATCTGCGGCGGCAACCCGAAAAGGCTTCCCACCTGGATATAATGCCGGGAAACCCACATCAAGATGCGGCCGCCGTCAGGACCTTCCCACCAGAAGGGCGAGCGCTCATTGACCCGGCCAAACAAAATGATCGGGGCGCGCCAGTTGTCACTGGCATCCACGAAATATTTCAGACCTGCGGCGGCCAACACCGAAGCATACGACCAAGTACAAGAAGGCACGTCGGTGATGTTGGCGTAGTCAAAATCGCCGCCATGTTTAAGGTGAAACTGATAGCTGGGGTAAAGCGACCGGATGGTGTCTTCCAGGCTGGGGAAACCCGTGGTGTTGGAGGCGAACTGAGCCGGGACGAAGATTTTTTTCTGCGCGACCAGGTCGAACATTTTCTGGGCCTGCTCCTGGCTGCGCCCGCGCATGAATTGTTCTACCGACCAGTAAGCGTCCGGGCTATAGCGGAAGTCCGGGTTCTTCCCGATCATCTCGATGGCTTCATCAAGGGCGCGACTCTGGATTTCCGCGACCTTCGTCGGATAATCAGAATAGCCGATGTCGAGGTGCTCATTGGGCACCACGAAAAGGTTCCACTTCTTGCCCGGAACCATCTCCACCGGAAACCGCGAAGCATGGCCTTGGGAGGTGACCGTGAGCTCGCCCTTTGCCGGCTGGTTGAACTCCGGAACCTCAAGCTCCACCCGGTATTCCCCAAACTCGCGGTCGGATTCAAACTTTTGCGAGTACTTTTCCTTGTCCAGCGCCAGCGCGACCTCGCCTTTGGCAAGGCGGCCCCCGGCGCGGAGAAATACATCGATGAGTTCCAGCAGTCGCCCATTTTCGGACTTATAAAATATGCTCGGAACTACGTCGGCCGTCAGAAGTTTTACCGCGTACTTTGCCGCGGGATCGTTGTCTAGTTCCAGGGCGTCGTAAACCAATCCGGAGTTTCCGATCCCGGCGGACTGAGAATCGTCGCGTTGTGCGGGCTCATCGATGGCCGTCAACACCAGACTGTTCGTGCCCTTCAGGAGAAACGGCGGGGGAAACTCAGCGTTAACTGTTCCGTAAGAGTAAATAGGTATGAAAACCGAATTTGTGTCCCCCCCGGCGTAGTTGAGCTTTGGGTGTAAGTAGAACAAGCCGCGGTGCCCGTTGATCTCGATTTGCAGTCGAGGGAGGCGAGCCATGTATGCCAGCAGTCCCACCTTGAGCGAAAAAACACCTTGCGGCGCGGTGGAAAGATCGAACTTGACCGTGAAGGGATGCGGGCGGAATCCCGCCTTCCCGTTGCCTGAACCCGGCTGAAAAGCGTACCAGTCCTTGGCCGGGTCACTCTTGCCCACAACAAACATAGGGTCTTGCGCGGGATTTGAGTAGTCAATCCCTTCGGCCTTGAATTCCAGGGAAGATTCATCAAAAGTTCCCACCTGCCACAGCCTTTGAGTAGCGGCATGAATCGTTGTTGGGAACCAGAAAAAAAACAGCAATAACGTGCTGTAAAAGGGCACAAATATTCTCGAGGCACGATTGGACATGGAAGGTCTCCTGTGGATTCATCACCTACATCGACGGCGGAGCCGCATCCGGGGCGCTGCCCCAACTCTGATTTGGCGCGGGACCCATGTTGAGCACCACCTTCCCGCCATTGGCAATTTCCGTGTGGGTGAACCACGGCCGGTTCAGCGGTTTCCCGTTCAGCGTCGCCCATTGAATATAAATATTCTTCTCCGAATTGTTGTTGGCCACGATTACGAAGTCCGTGCCGTTCCCAAGATGGATGGTGACCTCGTCGAAAATGGGGCTGCCGATGGCGTAGTTCTCGGTGGCCGGGTCCACGGGGAAAAACCCCATGGCGCTCAACACGTACCAGGAGGAAGTAGACCCTTGGTCATCCATCCCAGGGAAACCGAGTCCGTACTGGTCGCTGCCATACAATTGCGCGAGGATCTTCCGCACGACCTCCTGCGTTTTCCAAGGCTGGCCACTCCAATCGTAGAAATACGCAGCCTGCTGATCGGGCTGGTTGCCCTGGACATATTGCCCGATCATGCCCGTACAGTCGCGGCAAATGCCGCGGGGATGGTACGGCGTGTTGAAGAAAGCACCGAGCTTGGCGTTGAATTTCTCGCGCCCACCCAGCAGACCGATCAAGCCGCTAACATCCTCCGGCACCAGCCAGAGCGTTGACCAACCCGAAGCCTCTTTCATCATGAAATTGTAGTAAGGCTCCTGCGGGTCGAAGGGCGAAATCCAATTGCCGTCACTGGTCTTGCCTCGCATGAACCCCACCGAGGCATCGAACACGTTCCGGTAGTTGTAAGCGCGCTTCCGGAACATCAGGTAATCGTCTTCCTTGCCAAGTTTCTTGGCGTAGGCGGCAAGCGATGCATCGTCCCAGCAGTATTCCAGCGTCGTGGCCGCGCCCGCCTTGCCGCCCGCATAGGGAGGGCTGGGATTGCCTTTCGGGATGAAGTCAGAAATGTATCCCTTCTCGAGGTACTCCGCGAGGTACGGACGCGGGCCATGCGTCGTGGTGCTAGCGTTCTTATAAAGATACTCGTACGCCGCCTGGTAATCGAACGGAAGGCCCCGCAACCAGTCGCCCAGGTACATCCACACGGCGTGATCGCCGTGAAACGAAGTCTGCATGAAGCCGGTCTCGCGGGCCTCCTCCAGCGTCGAGCGCAGGATATCCACCTTCACGGAAGGCTCCACCAGGGTGAGCAACACGATCTGGTCGCGGCCGGTATCCCAGAACGGCACGGGGCCATAGCGGTCGTAATCAGCCGTCTTCATCTTGCCATCGAGCCCGCGGAACGGCTCGCCCTTGCGGGCCACCAGGCGCGGGCTGGCGAACGAGTGGAAAAAGTTGGAGTAAAACAGCATGCGCTCGTGCTCAGTTCCGCCCTTGACCTCGATGGTGTTCAGCAATTTGGCCCAAACTTCCTCCGCCTGCCGGTGGATGCCGTCGAAATTCCAGCCGGGATTCTCGGTTTCCAGGCGCTTCTGCGCGTCTTCGAAGCTGTCGGCGGCGGCGGTTTTGACCAGCACCTGCTCGCCGTCCGAAGTGGCGAAATCGAGATAGGCGCCCGCGTAAGGCCCGGATTCAGTCTTGCCACCGGGCGTTACCGTGTTGTCGCCCAAGAAACCGTCCCGACTGATCTGGCGCGGCGGAATCTCCTTGAACGTCCCGAACTCATGAAAAGCCTTCGAGAAAACGGCGACGAAGCATGTCCGCGCCATGCCGCGTTCTGAAGTGCCGGAGACTCCCCCGCGGATGGGGCGCTCGCCGCACCCTCGGACGGTATGGTCGTCGCTAATCTCGATATCTCCGCCATCAAAGCCCAAATCCATCAGGATGTGCGATTGCTCGCTTTTCGGGAACGTGAAGCGGTAGATTCCCGTCCGGTAGGTCGCGGTCATTTCGGCTTTTACCCGGAAGTCGTCCAGGTACACGCTGTAATAACCGGGTGTGGCCTTTTCTTTCGCACGGTCGTAAACCGACTCGCTGCGCTCCGGCGGCACGGTCCAGGGGCCCACTACCGGCATCACCACCATGCCGGGCATGCCGCTCGAGAAACCGAACATGGTCCGGTGAATGTAGTTGTACGACATGCCCACGCCGGCGGGATAAGCGAGATCGAGATTCTTGTTGATCGGACCGAGGTCGGTGATGCCGTGAGGGAGCACGGCCGCCGGCGACGTCATGCCGGTATAGAGCTCTTCACCGGGCGGCGGAGCATTGCCGATCAGCTCTTGCTTGTCGAGCGGCGCAGTACCCACCAGTGTGTTCACCGAATCCACCGGTCTCTTTTGAGCCCCCAGCGTCGCGGCGCACGCAATGAGCAAGCATGCAACAACCTTAACAAGAGACCTCATATAACACCTCGCTCTTGGACCCGCTGGATTGGATCGCGCAGCATAATTCCTATGCTCGCCCTCACGCCGTACATTCCGGTGACGGCATTCACATTCTTTTCGGGAAAATAATCGCTGGGCATGGTCCGCACGATGTCGATCCAGCTTGGAAGGTGAGATACTACCACCGCGATAAAAGCCCGTGCAACCGCGGTGCTCTTGGCGCGAGAAAAAGCTTCACCACAGAGGCACAGAGACCACAGAGAAAAACAGTATTTCAAATTGAACTCCGCCAATCAGGGGTGATAGCTTAAGTGGGAAGCGATGAAATCAGGACCCCCATGCCTTTAGTGTCGATGTCAAAATTATTGGCAGATGCGAAGCGCGGCGGTTATGCCGTTTGCTATTGTGAAGCGTGGAATCTCGAGTCGTTTCAAGCGGTGGTAGAGGCCGCTGAGGAAGAGAGTTCGCCCATCATCGCGGGTTTCAACGGTGGCTTCCTGATGCACCCGGGGCGCAAGCGTGCTGAGAATCTCACGTTTTATGCGGCCCTGGGATCGAGCCTGACGAAGGCTCGGGTCCCCGCCGCGCTGCTTTTCAACGAATCCGCCAGCCTGGCGCAGATCGAGCGAGCCATCGGCCTCGGGTTCAACGCCGTGATGGTGGAAAATGAAGGCTTCGCGCCTGACGATTATCGCCGCCTGGTGCGTCAAGTGGTGGCCAAGGCGCACCGCAGCGGCGTTTCCGTGGAGGCGCAGGTGGGCCACTTGGCTCACGCTTCGGCGAACGGACACGCGGACCCCACCACCCCGGAGGCGGCGCGGACTTTTGTGGAGGACACTGGGATCGACGCTTTGGGCGTGGCCGTGGGTAACGTCCACATCCTGACCAAAGGGAACGCTCCGCTTGACCTTGCGGCGCTGGCCGAGATCGGAAGGGCCGTGTCCGTGCCCCTGGTCTTGCACGGCGGCACGGGGATTCCACTGGAGGACGCGGCGCGATGCGTACGGTTGGGGGTTGCCAAGGTGAATTTTGGCACCGGACTGAAGCAGGCTTACCTGGCCGCGCTGCGGGAAAAGCTGGCGAGGTACCATGAGCCCATGAGTCCCCACCCTTTTATCGGCATGGGCGGTGATGATGATATCCTGGTGGCGGGCCGCGAGGCCGTGAAGCTAAAATGCCGAGAGCTGTTGCGAGCTTATGGTTCAGCAGGAAAGGCCGAAACTGCATTTCCAAATTTGATGGAGGGGAGAGAAGTCCATGATCACTGAGCAAAAGTACAAAGCTAGCGTGAAGAAAACGATCCAGATGATGAAAGAGGCGGGCATCGTCTTGACGCCGGAGGAGCGCGCCCGCGTGGAGGTGGCGGATTTCGGGCTGGGCGAACTGGAGAAGACGGGCCTTGAGATCCTCACTTACGTGAACACCGAACGGGTGTGCGCCAAGGAAATCATCATGTTTCCGTGCCAAACCTGCCCGGAGCATCGACACCCCACGGTGGAGGGCCGGCCGGGCAAGGAGGAAACCTTTCGCTGCCGCTGGGGGACGGTGTACCTCTACGTGCCCGGCGCGCCGACCGCTCGTCCCAAGGCACGGCCGCCGGCGGGGTCGGAGGCGCACTATACCGTCCAGCATGAGGTTTGCCTGAAACCCGGGGAGCAGTACACGCTGATGCCCGACACGCTGCACTGGTTCCAGGCGGGGCCGAAGGGGGCGATCGTTTCGGAGTTTTCCACCCGCAGCACCGATGAGGCGGATTTCTTCACCGACACCCGCATCAAGCGGGCGCCCGAAATTGCCCCCGCGTGAGGGTAATGGGTCAGCACCAAAACTAAGAAATGATGTTCCCTCTCCCCCAAGGGGGCCGGGGTTGTAAGTTCAGCAGGAGTCTCTATGCCCAGCCGCCAAATTCGCAGAGTTGTCATCCGGATGCTCGTGAGCGTGTGCGTCTGTTTCGTGATGCAGGCGGGGGGCAGCTCCGCCCTGGGACAAGCGGCGCCGGGAGCCGGGAAGGAAGCCGCTGCCCAAAAAGATGTGCTCTGGATCATCCCCCATACCCACTGGGAAGGCGCAGTTTTCAAGACTCGCGAGGAGTATCTCGAGATGGGTCTCGGGAATATTTCCGCGGCGCTGCACCTGTTGGGAGAACATCCCGAGTATCGTTTTGTGCTCGACCAGGTTGCGTATGTCCGGCCTTATCTTGAGAGGTACCCGGAAGACGCGGCCACCTTCCGGAAATTCGTGAAAGAAGGAAGGCTGCAACTGGTCGGCGGTACCGACATCATGCCGGACGTGAACATGCCCAGTGGCGAGTCGTTCGTGCGCCAGATTCTTTATGGCAAGGGTTACTATCGGGACCAATTGGGCGTGGACGTCACGGTGGGCTGGAATCTTGACACCTTCGGGCACAACGCGCAGATGCCGCAGATCCTGAAATTGGCGGGATACAATTCGTATTGGTTTTTCCGCGGAGTTTCCAGCCTGGATACGCCCTCCGAATTCTTGTGGCAGGGAATTGACGGTACTCAAATTCCGGCCTTCTGGCTGCCGTGGGGCTATGGGATATTTTATGATTCGCCCAGTAACGCCGCTGAGTTTGAGCGCTTTGCGCGGGAGCGCTTTGGGGCGCTGACCCCCTTTTCGCGAGGGCATGGTCGAGTGGCATTGAATGGCGCCGACGTTTCCGAGCCCGAGGGGCAATTGCCGGGGATGGTAAGGCAATTCAACCAGAAAGGTGACGAGCCTTTTACCCTGAGGTTTGGTGTGCCCACGGATTTTGAAGCGGCGGTCGAGAAGCGCGGGGACCGGCAAGTGGTGGGTGGGGAATTGAATCCCATCTTTCAGGGGATTTACAGCAGCCGGATTGAGCTAAAACAGTGGATGCGGAAAATGGAGGGCCTGCTTTCCTCGGCGGAGAAATTGGGAGCGCTGGCCCGCTGGCTGGGTGGGTCGCTCGATCCGGACGAGTTGATGCGCGCCTGGGAACCCGTGCTTTTCAACGTGACCCACGACTTGGCTTCCGGGGTGATGGTTGACAAGGTTTACGACGACGTCCTGCGCGGGTACAACTTCTCCCAACGCTCGGCGGATGAAATTGTGCGAACCTGCACCGAACAGATCGCCTCCAAGATCGATACCCACGGAGAGGGGTTCCCAATCGTCGTCTTCAATACCCTCGGGTGGCCGCGAACGGACGTTGCGGAAACGGATGTGGAGTTGGCCGAAGGGGGATTTGTCGATCTCTCACTTGTGGATTCCGAGGGCAAGCCCGTTCCGGTCCAGCTCAGCGAAGAGAGCCGCTATGGTGATGGGGGCATCAAGCACGCCCAACTCACCTTCGTGGCGCGGGAGGTTCCGGCGCTCGGTTACGCGGTCTATCACGTGGTTCCCCAAACCGCGAGCCGCGCCCCGAAGGCCGAGATGGCCGCCCCGCGCCTTTGGGGAACCGCCTCCGCCGCGCAGCAAGACCGGGGCTCGATTGAAAACGAGTTTTACCGCGCCACCTTCAACATCTGGACCGGCGAGATGACCAGCCTGGTGGATAAGGCGACCGGTTGGGAGGCCCTGCGAGCCTCGGGCAACGTGGTGGCGCAGGAACAGGACGGCGGAGACCTGTGGCAACTCTACGGGACCTTGAACGGCGGGCGGAACATTGCCATGACCCGGCCGATTCTGCTGCCCGACCGGACGCGTTCGAAGTTCTCGAACGAGTGGGTGGGAGGGAGCGGCGAGACCACCGCCGGCCCGGTCTTTTCCCAGTACCGCGTTTCGCATCCTTTCGGCAAAGGCAACTTCTCGACGCGGGTGCGGCTTTACGCGGGCGTGCGGCGAGTCGATATCGAAACGCAAATCTTGAACAACGATTCCTACGTCCGGTACCGCGCGCTGTTCCCGACCACCATCAAAGACGGAAAACGCACGGACGAAATCCAGTTTGGCGCCATCGAGCGGCCTCAGGGGCAGGAATTTCCCGCGCAGAATTGGATTGACTACGGCGACGGCGCGCATGGGCTCGCACTTTTGAATTGCGCCATGCCCGGCAACAACGTGGCCGAGGGGACTCTGATGCTTTCACTCTTGCGCTCGGCGGCGATCACCGCCTACGGGTTCGGCTACGAGCCAGGCGTCGGGTCGGATTCCGGGCTCGAGCTGGGGCGAACCTTGACGTTGCAGTATGCACTGGTGCCCCACGCCGGTGACTGGCGCGAGGCGGGCGTCACCCGCGCCGGGTGGGAGATCAACAACCCACTGATCGTGCGCAAGGTGACGATCCACGCGGGGAGCTTGCCCAGTCGCTGGGGGTGGCTGGAAGTTTCGGCGCCCAATGTCAACGTTTCGGCGCTGAAGCCGGCGCGCGACGGCAGCGTGATCTTGCGCGTGTACGAAGCCGCCGGCCGGCCGACTGCGGGGGTCAGAATCAAGATGCACGCGGATATCACTTCGGTGCAGGAAGCCAATCTGATGGAGGATGCGGGGCGCGAGCTCCGGACGGAGCAGAACGCCTTCCAGTTTGATTTGCACCCGTATGAGATCAAGACGTTCAAGGTGCGCCTGCGCCCTGCGGAGACTCGGCCATAGCCTTAGTCATGTTTGGTAATGTTCATTAATACTTTGTCAAAGAAAATTTTCGCCCCAAGCCTGTGGAGTTAGAAGAAAGTTGCTTACACGCTGAGCATTTTTTCATTTGCAGAAAGGCAAATCTAACAAATGATGCACACGATCGTCATGCCCGATCTGGGACAAACAACTGCCGAGGGGAAAATCCTCAGGTGGCTGAAAAAACCTGGCGAAAAGATTTCCCAAGGTGATCATCTGCTGGAGGTCGAGACCGACAAGGTGATTATGGAGGTGGAGTCGTACCTCAGCGGGTACCTACGCCAGGTGCTGGTAGCGGAGGGGCAAATGGTGAGCGCCATGGCCCCTATCGCTGTTGTCACCGACACGCTGGAAGAACCGTTGGAGCCCTCGGCGCAAAAGGAAGCCCCCTTGATGCCCGCTGTTGAGCCTTTGGCCGCGCCGCATCGCACCACTGCTCCTTCGCGGGCTGGATTTCCGGTGACTCCCGCGGCGAAGGCTCTGGCCAAGGAATTGGGAATCGACTTGGCATCAGTTCGTGGCACGGGGCCAGGTGGTTTGATCACTCGCAAGGATGTGGAAGGAGAGAATCCAGAACCACTTGAACAACCTCTGACCGAAACGGATCTGGGCAAGGACCAGAAGCTCGCCATGTATCGCCGCATGTTGTTGTGCCGGAGGTTCGAAGAGCGGGTCTACTACATGTTTCTGGAAGGCCGGTTGCCGGGAACGGTTCATCAATCGGCGGGCCAGGAAGCGAGTGCAGTGGGAGTTTGTTCGGCGCTCGTCGAAGGCGATATGATCACCAGCACCCACCGGCCCCATTCCCACGCGATCGCGCGTGGCCTTCCGGTGAAGAGTTTGATGGCCGAACTTTTCGCCAAAACCACCGGCTGCTGCCATGGCAAGGGAGGGTCCATGCATTTGGGGGATCACGCCCTGGGCATGCTGCCGGCGATTGCCATTGTGGGGGGCGGCATTCCGCTGGCGACGGGCCAGGCGCTGGCCTTTCAATACCTGGGGAAGAAAAACATCGTGGCTTGCTTCTTCGGCGACGGCGCCGCGAACATCGGGACTTTTCACGAGGCGATCAACATGGGCGCCATTTGGGACCTCCCGGTTGTCTACGTTTGTGAAAACAATAAATACGGAGCCTCCACTTCGGTTGAAAAAGTCATGAAGGTGAAGCACGTGGCCGATCGCGCCGCGGCCTATGGCATCCCCGGCGAGACGATTGATGGAAACGATGTGGAAGCCGTGTATCGTGCCATGTCCCGCGCCGGGGGACGCGCGCGGGCGGGCGACGGGCCCACGCTCCTGGAGCTCGAAACTTACCGATTCAGCGGCCATTCGCGAAGCGACCCGGGCCGATATCGTCCCCCGGAAGAGGTGGCCGCCTGGAAGCAGCGCGACCCCATTGAGCTTTACGAAAAAACCCTGATCGCCGAGGGGCACCTGCGTGAGGAAGAGGCAAGCCAAATCAAGGCTTCCGTCGAGCAGGAACTTGATGAGGCCGTGAAGTACGCGGAAGAAAGTCCCGACCCCACAAAAGAGGAGTGCCTCACCGATGTCTTTGCCTGAAACTCAAACTCCCAAGACCGAAACATCCGCTCGCCGGATGACCATGGTGGAGGCGTTGCGCGAGGCCCTCCGCGAGGAAATGCGCCGCGACGAAAGGGTGATCCTGATTGGCGAGGATATTGGCGTGGAGGGGGGCTTTGGCGGCGCCTTCACGGTAACGCTTGGCTTGGCGGAAGAATTCGGACATCGGCGCGTCATGGATACACCGATTTCCGAGGCTGCCATCGCGGGAGTCTCCGCCGGAGCCGCGGTGGGAGGGCTGCGTCCGGTCGCCGACGTCCAGTACGGGGATTTTCTGTTTATCGCCATGGATCAACTGGTCAACCAAGCGGCCAAACTCCGCTATATGTCGGGGGGCAAGATTTCGGTGCCCATGGTGATGCGAGCGCCGGTGGGAGCCACGACCCGCGGCGCCCAGCATGGACAATCCTTGGAAGGCTTCTTCATGCACGTCCCGGGATTGAAGGTGGCGTGCCCCTCCAATCCTTACGACGGCAAGGGGCTTTTGAAAACCGCCATTCGCGACGACAATCCCGTTATCTTTTTTGAACACAAGCTGCTTTATGGCAGCAAAGGCGCCAGAAAAGAAGCCGGGGGGATTGAAGTCCTGGGTTATGTCCCGGAAGAGGAGTACCTGATTCCTTTTGGTCAGGCGAAGATCGCGCGCCCGGGTCGCGACGTCACGATGGTGGCCAATCTCCTGATGGTGCATCGGTCGCTCGCGGCTGCGGCTGTCCTGGTGGAAACCGGCATCGAGGCGGAGGTCATTGACGTCCGGACGCTGGTACCTTTCGATTGGGACACCGTGGCAGAGTCCGCGCGCCGGACTCGCAAGGTGCTGATCATCGAAGAAGATAACTTGACGGGGGGCTGGGGCGCGGAGGTCGCCGCGCGCGTGGGTGAATCCTGCTTCGGCTACCTGGACGCGCCCATCCGCCGCATCGCCGCTCCGGATACTCCCGTGCCCTTCGCGCCGGTGATGGAAAAGTTCTATGTCCCTTCCGTCGAAAACATTGTGGCGATCGCCCGAGAACTCGTTTCGTCTTACTAGGAGCCCTCTATGACAGCGGATCATCGCCAGGGAATTGCCTGTGGCGGCATTTGGGTGGTCGATCTGGTCAAAGTGATCGACCACTACCCTCAGGAGAACTCGATCGCGTACATTTCCGAAATGTCCCGCGGCGGCGGGGGCTTGGCCCACAATGTCGTCATCAACCTGGCGAAGTTTGACGTCAGCCTGCCGCTTTATGCCCTCGGCGTCATCGGCAACGACGCTTACGGCGACTATCTGGTGGAGGAGTGCCGCCGCTACCCTCATGTCAACGTCGATCAACTGCGCCGAACCGACCGCGACGCCACATCGTACACCGACGTTTTCAGCATCAAGGCCAGCGGGTGCCGGACCTTCTTTCACTACCTGGGAACCAACCGTTTGTTCCAACCCGCACACGTCGATCTGGAGAACCTGCCCGTTAAGATGTTTCACCTGGGATATTTGCTGATGATGGAGGCCATGGATCAACTTGACGCGGAGTTTGGAACCGTGGCGGCGCGCTTCCTGGCGCAACTGCAAAGCCGGAACATCCGCACCTCGATCGATTTGGTATCGGAGAACAGCGACCGCTTTCGTCACATTGTGCCGCCGGCGCTGAAGTATACCGATTACTGCATCATTAACGATTGGGAAGCGGAGAAGCTGACGGGCATCCCCTTGCGGGAAGGGGCCAAGCTGCTTCCCGAAAACTTGGGCAAGATTGGGTCGACGATTTTCGGGTTTGGAGTTAGAGATCTGGTGGTCATTCATTTCCCCGAGGGCGGTTATCTCCTTTCGAAAGATGGCATGGAGTTATTGCAACCTTCCCTCGACGTATCTGATGACTACATCGTGGGCGGCGCCGGTGCCGGGGATTCCTTCTGCGCAGGCATTCTCTACGGGTTATATCAAGGCTGGAATCATGACAAGACTCTCCGTTTCGCCACCTGCGCCGGCGCGATGAACTTGAGCGACTTGACCACCACGGGCGGAATCAAGTCGTGGCAGGAAATACTGCGCATGGAGGAAAGATTCCCCTATCGGAAAAGTGTGGCCTAGGCGCATTTCTCACCAAGGGTTTGGAAGGGCGGGCTATGCATGTTTTCAGGTCCCGCACTTCCGGCGAAGGGCAACTCAAACAACCTCGAAGGTGCGGACTCTCCAGGGTTGCAGATCGAAACTTAATTTGCCGGAGCTGAGGGTGGCCTCCCCAACCTTCTTACCCTGGAGGTCGGTTTCCGATGCTCGTTGGGCTGGAATCGCCAGTTCGATGGACGCGGGGCCTTTCCCGCCGGCGGTCTCCAAGACGCGGATTTCGAAGCCCTCCTGCTCTTTCTTGCGGAACACCATCAGATGGGCATTCTCAGGCTGCACGGTGATGAAGCTTTTGCTCGGGGGTAAGCTCCCCTTCTGCGGTTTGTTGACCACGGCGATCAGTTTCTGGCTGAACTCGTCGGCGGCCCGCACGCGGTCGGCATGAGTAAAGCTTGCGCTGTGCGGCCACAAAGCATGGCGGTATTCGGAATAGCGCGGCCAGCCATATTCAGCAGAGAAGTATGATTCCCACTCTCGCATAATCAAGTTTGAAAACACGCCGCCGGCTTCACGTTTGAAATACTGGGTTCCCGGGTGAACGATCAGGAGACCGCTGTCGGTTCCCACCAGATCTACGAACGTGCGAGCCTGGAAATAGGGGCGCTCGGTAGGTTCAATGCCCAGCGGGAAATCGCGGATCACCGAGGTGGTGGCGAAACCCGGCGCGAAGGTCAGCCAGTAGCCCTGCTTGATTTCCGCGGGGAATCGGTCGTCGGCGCCGAGCGCGTCAGGAGCCGGCGGGATTTGCGCAAGCACGCGGCTGGTAACTTCCACCCAAGGCGATCCCGCACACAGCGTGACGTGGGTCTCAAATTTCAGGAGCGGCCAGTCGTGATGGGTCTTGACCGTGGCGCGAAGCGGCCCGGTTTCGGTCCAGCGAATCGAGGAATTCAAATTGACGTCCCAACCCATCTGGCCCGAGGGAGCGGTCAGCTTCTCGATGCCTTCATAGGTCGCTTCGGACTTGGAGCTGTCGAAGGAAGGGGGAATCTTGATTCCCTGCCGGTGGTACTTCTGCTCTACAAAAACACTAAACAGGCAGTAGTCCTGATTGGGGTTGCCCCTGAACACTGGGAAACCGCCCTTGTTACCCTCAAGCATCTCGCGGCCGGTTCGCTTGTCAACCAGGCTCGCAATGGCGCCGTATTTCGGGCTCAGCTTGATTTTCAGGTATTCGTTTTCAAGTAATAGCTTGGATTCATCAATGCGCAGATCCATGGCGACAGGCTGGGCAGCACCGGGTGTGAACTCAAGGTAGTACGTGTCGTAGCCCACGCTGGGAACATTCCTGGCCTGAAAGGCCACGCTCGCGACGCGCAGGTTCCCCTCGTCGTCCTTGTCGCTCTTGATGATTTGGGAAGGCACCACGCGGCCCGAGTGATCCTTCACGACAATATCTTTCGCATGGGCATCAGGCGGGAAGAGCCGTCCCGTGGTCGCCAAGTCGCTGCGCTCCCAGGCGCAAGGGTTGATGACCGTGACCGCCAAGGGACCTTGTTGAGTAGTCTCCGAGTCAATGCGGGCGGAAACATAGCCCACGGAATTTTCCAGGAGTTCCTGCCCTTGTTTCTCCGCGGCGCTCAGGTGGTTATAGCCGATAGCGCCCCAGGTGAAGTTGTGGTTGTCCTCGATGCGATCGAGCGGCGCCATGCGGTCGCCCTGCCAGCGCGAGTATTCGCAGAGTCCAACATCGTGGCTTTGCGAAGTAAGGAAATTTTTCCAAGCCTTCTCCAGGGATGGCGCATGATTTTCTGCGCCCAGGCTCGCCGCGAGGGCGTCGAATCGCTCCGCCGCCAACAATATCGCCTCTACCTTGCGGTCCATGACGCGCAACTGGTCACCGCCCAGGCCCCAGGTGAGCAGTTTGTTCCAAGCGTCCATGTTGAAGTAGACGGGTTCTTGGGCCGCGCTGCTGCCGTACCGGTCGAGATAGTCCTTCAGCGTGACGAACTCCACGGGAAATTGCTTCGATATCTTTTCGTATTTTTCCGGCGTCTTGAGGTAGGAAGGCTGCTCGGGAGGTTCCCATCCAAACTCTTCCCAGGTGAAAAGGAGCGGCTTGCCCAAGACCTTCAGCTTCTTGAAGGCATCGGAAGTGGCAAGTTTGATCAGGTCGGGGGAATATCCGAAGAGCGAGTTTTTCGGTATGCAGGGGATGGTGACGCCATCCATACCTTTCCAGTGGAAGGCGTTGACTTCCAGGTAGGGAATTCCGGCTCGGCCCCAGGTGTCCACCTGAGCGAGGCTAGCGTATGTGTACCCAGCCCCGAGCGCAATTTGGGGGATCTGCGGGTGAGAGAATTCCTCCTCATCGAGGAATGTCGTCACTTCATAGTCAAGCGCTTTGCGAATCGTGTTCCGGCCGTAGACGAGCTGACGGATGTTGGACTCGCCGCTGAACATGGTTCCCATCGGCTGGCTATAGGTGCCGCCAATCAGCTCCACCTTGTCCTCGGCCAGATATTTCTTCAGGCGCTCGGCGACCTCCGGGAATTTCTCGGCCATGAACTCGTAGGCGCGCGCGTCCAATTCCAGGCAGGTCTTGACGTGCGGCGAGCGGTCCGCCATTCCCATCGCGTCCTCTGCCGAAAGGACGCAGGACTCGATTCCCAACTGCCAGCCAATGCCGATGTAGCTCCAATGGTTGCAGAGCGTGATACAAATGCCCTCTTCGCTTGCGGCCGCCTGGCCCGGAAGGCCGCCCGTGAGAGATGGCAATATTGTGGTGACACCGCCCACCACGCTGAGCTTCACAAAGTCCCTACGCGTGATCTGATCCTTTTTCATGTTTTTAATTAACTCCCTTTCTTTTCATCAACATCCTGGAAAGAATGGTTTAACTCGTTTGTTTTCATGAATATCGTGGAAAGGCGAAAAGCAGACATTTTTTCTATATTTGTTTTCAACAACTTACGGATTTTTTGCGTCATTTTTGAACCCTTTTTTCTGTGACGCCCACGCCATTGAAGAATCGTCTAAGTCTTTTAATTTGACCGATATATATTTCTGCAAGGTTTTCGCGATTCATCGCTAACCCCTTTTGTTTCTAGTACATCCTGGAAAGCCGCGGCACTTCTTTCTCACCGGCTTCCTTATTTCAAGCTAACTGTCTTTATTTCAGTGGGTTAAAGTCCTAGGGCATTTTGGCGCTAATCAACGAACTCCTTTTGTTTCTAATACATCCTGGAAAGGCGCGACAATCGGGCCAGCAGGCGATCGAATGATTTTCGATTTCCGATTGCCAATTTTCGATCTGTGACTTGCAACTTTCGTTCCTTCCTCCGGGCGACGCGGTCGAGGCGCCGCGTTCCGCCCCACTCCCCCCAGGTTAAGCCCGAGCCTAGGTGACATGTCAAGAGAATTCCGGGCCGTTTTTCCTGCCGGTAGGAAGAATCGTACAAATGGGCTTTACTTTTCCTGCCGGCAGGTCCCCGGCAAAGCCGGGGGCTTTATGACGATGGCCCCTCAAAGCGGCCGGAACGAGCAGAGACCCCTCACCCGACCTCGTCCCTCGGCCACCCTCTCCCCTCGGAGAGGCCTGTGGTCTTCTTGGTGCGCCCCCGCACACTTCGATCATTGCCCTCTCCCTTGGGGAGAGGGGGGACCGCAAGGCGGGGGGTGAGGGGTCTTTTCCCAACGCTTGGCATCCGTCGAGAAATCTACTCCCGCAGCTGTCAAACTTCTACTGCCACGCCGGCAGAGCCGGGGGGTCTCCCACCGGACTAGGAAACCCTGAATTGCGGGTTTCCGATATTCAACCCGCTTAGCGCCCTCTCACCCAGGCCGGCGTCGCGTGAAAAATGCAGAAACTCCAGTCATGGGCGGGAGAAGCTGTAAACGAATAAACAATCTCGCGCAGAGCCGCGGAGGCGCAGAGATTTCGAAATAAACAACTGCTTCGTTTTCTTTTCTGCCTCTGCGCCTTTGCGCCTCTGCGCGAGGTGCTTTTGCTCGTTCTGGGTTTTTTTCACAGCTTCGGACGCCCGTGGCACTTCGGGCCACGTCAAAATGAGTCATGCAGGGGGTAGCGTCCGAACGTCTTGGCCGCCTCGTAAAAGGCCAGGATGTTGGCGAGCGGCACCTCCGCCTGGATGTTGTGAGCCGGGGAGATGATCAATCCTCCCCCTTTCCCCACGGTTCGGATGCGCAATTTGACCTCATTGGCCACATCCTGGGGGGTTCCGAAGGGCAACACTTCCTGGATGTCCACTGTGCCCCAAAAAGTAAGCTTGTCGCCAAACTCTTTTTTCACTTTCGCCGGGTCCATCGACTTGGGTTGGACGGGGTTCAGGATATCCAGCCCCACTTCAATCAAGTCGGGAATGATGGGGAAGATGTTGCCGTCCGAGTGAAACGCAATCTTGACGGCGGGATTGAGCGCTTTCCACGTGGCAAAGAGTTGGGCATAGCGCGGCTTGAAGAACTCCCGGAAAAGCTGCGGGGAGATCAGCATCTGGTTCTGCATGCCGAAGTCGTCGCCGATCCAGAGGACGTCCACGCCGAGGCCCACCATGCGGCTGCCCGCCTCGTCGATCCACTTCATCAGCCGGTCCAGATAGGCGTGCATGAATTCTTTGTTCGAAACCATGTCCTCCATGACCTGTTCCATGCCGCGCAGATACCATGCCAGCTCGAAGAGCGTACACGCGCACCCGCCCATAATCCCGTACTCACGCCCGTAATCCGCAATCATCTTGAGCGTGCCGGTGTAACGATCCTCGCGCGTAAAGTCGGGAATGGTGAATTCCGAGGGATCGACGATGTCGGCGAGCGGGTGCCGGACCATCTCCGTGTAGGAGCCGCCCGCCGCGTACTTAAACCATTTCCATCCGATGCCCCACTCGTCGGTGTATTCCGCGGCGGGGTTGGAATAGTAGCTGGTGCAGGGGCCGACCCAGGAAATCAGGAAGTCGTGGTCCATCAGGATGGGGAGCGGACCTCCCGCGGCCTGGTAGGTTTCGGTTTGGTCCGACTCCACTCCCAGATGGCGCAGCAAGGCCTTTTCCGCCTCGGGCGTGTACCAGGCGCAAAGCGGAACCCGGTCGGGTTCCTGGTGATTAATCGCGGTCAGGAATCGCTCTTTGTGGGTCATGATTTATTCCTCATCCAGGCTTGAATGACAGCGCCTGAAAAGTTCCCTGCAGGGGAACAATATCATTCGCCGTGGGTGACCGTGGGTGAAACCCACGGATGGAGTTTGTATATTTTGACGCGTGCTCACAAGAACCTCCACCCTCTCCCCCAAGGGGGCGAGGGCAGAGACTCTCGCATTCGACCGTTCTCTGTCTTTCATCGCTCACCTCGCCACAAATGTACAAACTCCAACCGTAGGTGAAACCCACGGATAGGGAGTCCACCACTACCCCCCGTTACGTCCAGTAGCTGCGGTCGAGCGAGCGGTACTGAATGGCTTCCGACACGTGGGCGTTCTGGATGTCTTCCGCGGCCTCCAGGTCGGCGATGGTGCGCGCCACTTTCAGAATGCGGTCGTGGGCGCGCGCTGAAAGGCCCAGGCGATCCATGGCGCTTTCCAGCAATCGCTCGCTGTCGGGTGTGATGTTACAGTACTTGCGAATCTGCCGCGAGCTCATTTGGGCGTTGCAGTAAATCTTCTCGCCCTGGAAGCGTTCCAGTTGGCACCCCCGCGTCTTGATGACGCGAGCGCGAATGGCGTCAGAGGTTTCGCCACCTGCTTCCTGGCGCAATTCCTGGAAGCGCACCGCGGGCATGTCAATGTGAATGTCAATGCGGTCGAGCAGTGGCCCGGAAATTTTCGAAACATAGCGCTGGATGAGCGGCGGTGTGCAGGTGCTGCGCCAGCCCGCCGAGACACCTTCCTCGAAGATGAAGCAGGTCCTCGCGATGATCTTGGTATTTTGAATAAGTCCCCAAAATGGATGACTACATCCCGGTGGCAATCTGCTGAGCCACTTTCTTGACCTGATCCAGGGGAAGCTGAGTCCCGGTGAAAGTCAAAAAAGTGGCCGCCGTGCCGGAGCCTTTCCCTTTCTTAAAGCTGACAAAGTACTGGAGGTTTCCCGCCGGTCCGGTAAACGCGGCATCTCCAACCCCACTGATGTCTGCCTTCACCGTATCTTTCATTTTTTTGGTTTGTGAATAAAGCATATCGGAATTAAGCATTCTTTGAACCATCAGGATCAGAGTCCCATCCTTGTCGGCAAAATTCAGGTCGCCCCCTGCCCCTTTCGATGGGTCTGCGGGGACGAGTTTAACTCCATGAAGTCCAGTGATTTTCTCGACGTCCTGACCCCCTAAGATTTTCCCCCGCCGGATGCGAACAGATGTGATAGGTTGCTATCACCTGGGGTAAGAGTTAGGATATTCAAAGCAGTTCGGGAGGCTGCCATGCTGAGGGCAGCGAGCGGTTCAAGCCTTTTCTTATTTCTTCGAATGGCCGGCGCCTCGCCTCGCTCAGACTGACAGGCCTTGTTTCCTGGCAACGGTTACACCACCTCCGGCCAAGGAGGATGCATGGCGGAGACCCCCGCACACGATGTCTCGCAACTGCTCCAGGGCTGGGGCGAGGGGGACGAGCAGGCATTGGACAAGCTCATGCCCATGGTCCACCGGGAGTTGCACCGCTTGGCGCAGCGTTACCTGGCGCACGAGCGCCCCGGTCAGACGCTGCAAACCACCGCCTTGGTGAATGAGGCTTACCTGCGACGGGTGGATGCGGGGAAGGTAAACTTTCAAAACCGCGCCCACTTTTTCGCAGTCTCCGCGCAAATGATGCGGCGCATCCTGGTGGAATACGCGCGCCGTCGCGGTTCCCTGAAGCGGGGCGGCGAAGTGCCACGGGTGTCGCTCGAGGAAAGTCTGGTGGTTTATGGGAAGCGGGGTACGGACCTCGTAGCGCTCGACGACGCTCTCCAGGCGCTGTGGCCGCCATCGACGCGCGAAGAAGCCGGGTGGTGGAGCTACGCTTTTTCGGCGGGCTGAGCGTGGAGGAAACGGCCGCCGTGCTCCGGGTCTCACCCGAAACCGTGATGCACGATTGGAAGCTGGCGAAGGCCTGGCTGCGGCTCGAGGTGAGTGGAGAGAAGCGAGATGAAGCCTGAACGTCGGGAGCAGGTGGCGAAGTTACATCGCGCCGCTCTGGAGCGCGAAGAGATCGAACGCGCGGCTTTCCTAGGGGAAGCCTGTGCCGGGGATGAGGACCTGCGCCGGGAAGTGGAATCGCTGCTCGCCCACCAAGGGAAAGACGAGAGTTTCATGGAATCGCCCGCCCGGGAGGTGGCGGCCCGGCAACTGGCGAGCGAGCAAGCCGAGGCGCGCGGGGGTCCGCCGAGCGAGGATATCGACAGCCTGGTGGGCAAGACGGTTTCCCATTACCGCATCGTGGAGAAACTGGGCAGCGGCGGCATGGGGGTGGTTTATAAGGCCCGGGACACGCAGCTCCCGCGTTTTGTCGCCCTGAAGTTCCTGCCGGAGGAATTGGCAGGGGGCTCTAAATCCATCGAGCGTTTCCGGCGCGAAGCCTACGCCGCCTCCGCCCTCGACCACCCCCACATTTGCACCGTCTTTGAAATTGGGGAGCACGAAGGCAAGCCGTTTATTGTCATGCAGTGCCTAACGGGGCAGACGCTGAAGCAGATGCTGGGCCGGCGCCATCCCCGATCTTCCTTCTTCGAGCGCAGGGAAAGGAACGCCCCGTCACCTCGGGCTTCGGGGGAGTACCAAGGGGCGGTCAAACCGCTAAAGGTCAGCGAAATACTCGACCTGGGGATTCAGGTCGCCGACGCACTCGATGCGGCACACTCCAAAGGCATCGTGCACCGTGACATCAAGCCGGCGAACATTTTCATCACAGAGCACGGTCAAGCCAAGCTTCTGGACTTCGGGCTGGCAAAGCTGGTGAGGGAACACGAAGCAATAAAGGAAGCCACCGGTGACTCGACCACTTCCGACGGATCGCTGACGAGCAGCGGTGACGTGGTAGGCACGGTCGAGTATATGTCCCCGGAGCAGGTGCGGGGGGAAGAACTTGACGCCCGCACAGACCTGTTCAGCCTCGGCGTTGTGCTCTACGAGATGGCTGCCGGCTATCCGGCCTTCTCCGGAACGACTTCTGCCCTCATCTTTGACGCGATACTTCACAAAGCGCCGACTTCGCCAGTACGCATTAGTCCCGAATGTCCCGCCGAATTGGAGCGGATCATCTGCAAGGCGCTGGAGAAGGATCGCGAGATGCGTTATCAGAGCGCGTCCGAAATGCGCAGCGATTTGAAGTGCCTGAGGCGCGACACGGGAACGGGGCGAGAAGCTGCTATGGAGGTGATCTCTGACCACCGAGGAGTGGGGGGGACACCGCCGATTCTAAGGCGCTGGGCGGTCTTCCTCGCTGGCCTAGGGGCGGTATGGGCCTTTGGGCTCTCTATCGCCTGGATTGCGACGCGCCGGCCACCCTCCGGTCCGCCTGAGATGAAGGAACGCCGACTCACCGCGAATCCGAGCGAAAACGCGGTGCTCCAGGGCATCATTTCGCCGGATGGGAAGTATCTGGCGTACAGCGACCAGTTGGGAATGCATTTGACGCTAATCGGAACCGGCGAGACACGAACCATCCCCCAACCCGCAGTGTCGGCACCCGACCGCTCTGGGTGGTGGCCAAATGCGTGGCTCCCCGACAACAGCAAGTTCATCGCGACCGCCACGGAGGGGGGATGGCACCTTAGCACCTGGGTCATTTCCGCTGTAGCTGGACCGCCACGTAAACTCCGCGACGACGCCGACGGTTGGTCTGTTTCGCCGGATGGCACACTGATTGCCTTTGGAAGTGGCAAGGCATCTGGGTTGTTGGGCGCGCGCGAGATCTGGCTGATGAGTGTTCAGGGAGAAGAACCTCGCCAGCTTGTCCCCGCTGCCGACGATAGCGGCTTTTGGTCTGCACACTGGTCGCCTGATGGAAAACGGATCGTCTACCAGCGATTTCACCGTACCCCAAAAGAGGAGGAATGCTCGATTGAAACTCGCGATCTGGAAGGACGCAAGCCCACCACGATTCTGTCTGACTTGAGGTTGTGTAACGGTGGTGATCCCTGGTGGTCGCCCGACGGCCGCATCATCTTCACACTGATGGAGCCGAAGCCGAATCAGAATAGTGGAAATCTCTGGGGAATCCGAGTTGACATGAAGACGGGTGCCCGCATCAGCGATCCGAGGCGTATTACCAACTGGACGGGAGTAATGCCATTGAATACGGGCGGAACAGCGGACGGGAAGCAGTTGGTTATTAGTAAATCAAACTTTCAGGCAAATGTTTTCATCGCGGAGCTGGGATCTTCCGGGCGCCACCTGACGAACCCACGGCGGCTCACCCTGGACGATCGCAATGATCTTCCCTACGCCTGGACGCCAGATAGCAAAGCCGTCCTTTTTACGTCCGACCGCAACGGGACGTGGGATATCTATCGACAGGCGATGGACCAGGACTCGGCGGAAAAAATTGTTGCCGGGCCCGATTATAAGTGGGCGCCTGTTGTAACCCCGGATGGTTCCTGGATGACGTACTTGTCCAGGGCAGCGGATGAGTTAACGGCCATGACGCCGGTACGCCTAATGCGCGTGCCTTTGCAAGGCGGGCCACCTGAAGAAATCCTTAAGGGCAGAGGCATCCTGCGTCAAGCCTGTGCTTGGCCGCCGGCTACTCTATGTGTTTTCAGCGAGGAGTCTCCAGACAAGAAGGAACTCGTCTTTTCCGCGTTTGATCCCGTCAGGGGGGAGAAACAGGAACTAACCAGGGTCAATCTCCGGCAACCGGTCCTTCAATATGATTGGGCCCTCTCCCCGAATGGTTCGCGCCTTGCACTGACAGAGTTCGACCACCGTGAGGGTCACATCAAGATAATTGCCACGACCAGCGGTGAGGTACATGAGTTAAGAGTCAAAGACTGGCCAGGATTTTTCCATATCTGGTGGTCATCAGACAACAAGAGTCTTATTGTCGGCAGCTTTTCGAACTCGGGGAGTACGCTTCTGAATGTGACGTTGGAAGGCCGCACTTACGTCCTTAGAACGCAAACGCTTCTGAGTACGTTCAATACCTGGGGCGTGCCTTCTTACGACGGTCGCCATCTGGCGCTGATGGAATACACGACCGAAACGGATGTCTGGACGCTAGAGAACTTCTGAGATAAGCACGTGTCGTCAGCGTCACACCACACTCGCCAGCGCTTCCAGCACATCACAAGCAGCGCCCACGCCATCCTCGTTCCTTATCTCTTGCCCGAGGACAGCAGCCCTCGAGGAATAGGAACTTTCGGATAGTAACCGGGTCAGCTCTGCCTGCGCGCGCTTCGCCGTATACGATCTCTTGTCCACAACTCGGGCGACGCCGAGGTTTCTGGCCCGTTCAGCATTGTCGAGCTGGTCATTGACGAAGGGCACCACCAGCATAGGTTGGCCTGCACGCAGTGCTTGTGCAGTGGTGCCAATCCCCCCGTGATGTACGACGACAGCGGCATGCGGCAAGAGGGCCGAGTACGGGGCGTAATTGCTGGCAATCATCGTCTCGGGAAGCGATATTCGCACCCTACTTGGTGTTTGTGCGCCGGTTAACAGGACCGCACGACAGCCCAAACGCCGAGCCGCCAAGATGCTCTGATCGAAGAAATCACCGGCATCCAGTGACCCTAAACTGCCGAGCGTAAAGACCACCGGGGACTCCCCTCTTTCCAGAAACTCCGCAAGGCGGGAATCGAGACCGCTGCCGGCCTCCTGCCTATCATAGAAAGGAAAGCCCGTGATTCTTGTAAGGGCTGGCCAATCCGGCCGCGGTGACGCCATTCGACGGGAAAACCAGGCCAGGCTCCCGTAGGGCGAGAATTTGCCTTCAAAAAGAGGATGCCCCACGGCTGGGGCCAGCCCCAGTTGGCTGCGGAGCTCATCAACCGGCTTCATCCACGGCCGCGTCTGTCGCCTCGTGACCTCAAGCAAGAGCACGAATTTCCATGGGCTGAGCCGGTTAATGCGGAACGGCCTCGTAGCGGCTGGAAATACCGGGGGATCATAAGTCGAGAGTAAAACAAGGGGTTGCAGCGCGACCGAGACCCACGGGAGCTGCAGCTTCTCGGCCACGAGCGGCAGGGCGAACGCCAGCGTGTGGCTCACCAAGAGATCCTTGCCGCGGCATGCCCGAAGTAGGTCTTCGTAACTCTCTTCCAAATGCGGCAGAAGGATTTGACTCACAATGTACTGTGTGCCTGTGTCCGCATCGAGGGCCCTCCTCATCGCCTCGGAATCGTTGTAGAGTGACGCGAGGTCTGGGCGAACGGGGTGGAAGCCTACCCCCTCGCCTTCAACCTTGCGACGATACATTTCGCTCGTCGCGATGGTGACTTCATGCCCCCGCTCTTGAAGTCCGATTGCCACAGCTAGATAGGGGTGGAGATCTCCCAAAGACCCAAATGTGGCCATGGTAAGCCGTTTGCCCATTTTTCCTACTTGCCGCTGTCTCCCCCCGCGTGCAAGACAGCAGCGCGTCAGTTCACCGTTCCCGGATCTGCTGACGTAATCTTACCCCAGCCCGCCTCCTTCGAAGTCGTTCGTATTTAGCTCTGTTCCAGATTGCACGCAACCGGGCCTGAGATGGGTCGTTTACGCCTCCATCAGAGGCCTCAGCTCCTTCCCATTTGTGAATCGGAGTCCCTGCGAAGAATAGCTTCCAGTGACACGCGGTGCCGCGCTGGCTGTAGGGTAGTTGGGCCTCAGCCCGCAATTCAGTGTGCTAGAATCAGGTCAACTATGATTCGCAGGCCGAAGTTCAAGAGCCACTTCCAGGTGGAAATAGTCGAGCCGGACATGCTTCTCCTCCTCAGTGAGAATAACTGTATTCCGCTCCGGGGACGTCTGACCACGTTGCTGGCTCCGTTTGTGGACGGGAAACACACCGTTGACGATATCCTCGAGAAAGTTAAAGGCCGCGCCACGTTCGGAGACGTCCGCTACGGCCTTTCATCGCTGGAAAAGGCCGGAGTTGTAGTCGAAGGTGATGAGACTGAGCCCCTCGGCGTAGCAGCTTTTCGTGACTTCTTGAATGTAGATCCCAATTTGTTTCGCAGCCGCCTGGAGGGAGCTTCGGTTACTGTTGTTTCGCTCGGCGGGATCCCGATTGATCCTTTCCTCTCTATTCTTGAGTCACTCCACGTCCGGGTGGCCGAGGCAAGCACTTTCCGAGTCGTGCTTACCGATGACTATTCGCACAAAGAACTGGAGAGTCTGAACCGGCAGGCTCTGGCACGAGGTCTGCCGTGGATGATCGTGAAACCCATCGGCGCCATCCTTTGGATTGGGCCGATCTTCAATCCCCCCCGGACGGGTTGTTGGGGCTGCCTCGCCAAACGGCTGAAGGAGCACAGGAGGCCTCAAACGTCACTGGACGCTCACAGGGAGTTGGAGGTGGCGCTCCCCCCACTGTCGAAATCGCTTCTACCCTCAACGCTTCATCTGGCGATGGACATCGCGGCCACTGAAATCCTCAAGTGGATTGTGCAATCCGGGAATGAATCAGCGGAGGGCAAGCTGATCACGTTCGATGTGAGATCGACGACGCTCGAAAAACACGTTCTCGTTCCTCAAGAAAGCTGCCCCGACTGCGGAATTTCACGAGGAAGTTCCAGGACGCCTTGCGACCGCTGGGTGCTGACGAGCCAGAAAAAGGCTTTCACGTCCGATGGAGGACATCGTGCAGTTTTTCCTCACGAGGCGTTCCGGCGGTATGAGCATCACATCAGCCCGATCACGGGAATCGTGGACGGCCTGCGGGCTAGTTATTCTGCGGGTGGCGGCCTGGTGCAGGTTTTCGAGGCCGATTTGAACTCCGCCATAAGACTTGATCGGCGCCTTTGCTGGGGCCGTGGCTTCGGCAGAAAAAGCTTCGGAAAAGGAATGACGGAAATTCAGGCCAAAACCAGCGCCCTTTGCGAGGCGCTGGAGCGATACTCGGGAGTCTTCCAGGGTAATGAGACTAGAGTGAAAGCCAGTTATCGCTCCCTCGGCACCCAAGCCATCCATCCCAACCAATGCATGAGTTTCAGCAGCCGGCAGTACAAGAATCGCGACGAATGGAATCAGCGTGAGTCAGAATATAACTGGGTTCCTCAGCCTTTTGATGAAGAGCGGGAGGTCGAGTGGACACCCGTTTGGTCGCTAACGGAGGAAAGATACAAATACGTCCCTACCGCCTATTGCTACTTCGCCTACCCGTTCACGTCGGATCATGATTTCTGTAGGGCCGACTCGAACGGCAACGCCGCCGGCAGTGCACTCGAGGAGGCCATCCTTCAAGGTTTTTTGGAAGTTGTGGAGAGAGACTCCGTCGGCTTGTGGTGGTATAACCGCCTCAGTAAACCAGCGGTCAACCTAGACAGTTTAGGCCAGCCGTACATCGGGGGTCTCAGGGAGCACTACCATGCCTACCATCGAGAGATCCAAGTTCTGGACATAACCAGTGACTTCGGTATCCCTGCCTTCGCCGCACTTTGCAGGTCAGCCCGGCCGGATAAACGAGACCTGATCCTCGGGTTCGGCGCTCATTTTGATCCGGAGATTGCAGTGTCGAGGGCGCTCACGGAAATGAACCAGTTTTTGCCGGATCTTCTCGCAGTGAACCTGACCCCGGTCTTTGTAAACGATATCCCAGATGGCGCCTTCCTTGAACCCGACACGACCGTGGCTCCTAAATGCGCCTCCGATTTCCGCAACTTAGGCAGTGATGATTTACGTGAAGATGTCATGACTTGCATAAAGCGTGCTCGCGAGCGTGGTTTAGAGGTGCTCGTCTTGGACCAAACTCGTCCTGACATTGGACTTCGCGTCGTCAAGGTGTTCGTGCCCGGAATGCGCCATTTCTGGGCCCGATTCGGTCCCGGGCGCCTCTACGATGTGCCGGTCGCCATGGGATGGGTAGAACGTCCGCTCACCGAGGACCAGTTAAACCCTTCGCACTTGGTGATTTAGCGCTTGTAAGTCGGGCATGAACTGGTTACACTACCCCACAACTTTACTCGTACTTGCCGTCACTCTTGTTCAAAGGGGGGTATTGTCGTGTCTGAAGCTAATGCGAAGAAGTTTCTTGAGCTTTTGGAAAAAGAGAAGGACTTACAGGCTGCCGTGAACGTGGAAGAGTCGATGGTCAAGATAGCGAAGGTAAGGGACAAGAATCTTGTCTTCACGGCAGAGGATCTTGACAAAGTCATAGCAGCAAAGTGGGGAGAACCTTGCGCGACCTGCTTTTCGAAGTTATGCTTTTCGGAAGTGCCGGGTTTTTGATGCGAGCGGCAGGCTTTGAATTCGTGTAGGGGGTCTCCGCGAAGATTCTTGTCGCTCCCCCCGTCCCGGAACACCTCAATAGTGAGGTAGGGGGCTAGGTGCGCCTCACCTATGGCAGCTCTTGGATCGGGCCGGGGCGCGCGGAGGTTACTTTCGAACACACCCCAAAAACATGCGTTGCTGAGAATCACTAGGCAGCGGGGTCTCTGGTGGGCGAAAGACCTTCCCAAAAACAAGTTTCGTATTCTTCAGGTGCATTGTCACTGGGCTATTCTATGCCCCTGCTGTGTCTATGAAACGCGTGCGCGTACTCGTTTGCGGAACCAACTACGGACTGACCTATCGTGAGGCAATCCAGCAGGCACCCGGAGTGTTTGAACTCGCCGGCATTCTTGCACGTGGCAGTACACGTTCCAAGGAAGTAGCCAAGGAATCGGGAGTCCCTCTATATCAACGGGTCGAGAGCCTGGCAGGGGACATCGATGTCGCGTGCGCTGCTATGGGAACTTCCGGCGAGGATGCGGTTCTTCGCCTGCTCGAGCGGGGGATTCACGTCTTATGTGAGCATCCCCACAAGCCGGACTTCATCGATACGGCAATGCGCACTGCCGCACAATACCGGACGTGCTTTCACGTGAACGGACATTTCGCCGGCCTTAAGGCAGCGTCTGCATTCATTAAATACTGTAACCTCGTGCGCCGTTTCGGTGCTCCTGTCTTCCTTGATGCGATGGTAACAGACCGGTCATTATATGGTGCGCTTGACATATTAAGGAGAGTCACAAACACACTCGAACCTTTCGAACTATCTGCGCGCGATCACTCTTCGCCTCTCACCGTGCTTGAGGGAGCTATGGGCGGAGTCCCGGTCACTTTTCAAATTCAGCGTTCTGGGACTGAAGGTCACATCGCCCTCAAGGATGGAGATCCGAGGTACATTGTGGACCATCGCCTTGCCGCGGGTTTTCCCCAAGGCATACTCACAATGCTCTCAGTGGCTGGCCCAGTGATCTGGAACTTCAACATTAACCGTTCTTCAGCCATGAACAATCCGATATGGACCTTCATATATGGCAGACCCGTCACTAGTTTCGATTTGCACAGACAAAGGGTTAGGGCCAATCTCGTCGCCGCTCGCTGTCTTGTCAGATGCGTGCGCGAACACGTCATCCCAGAGGACCAGACCCGCGGGCACATTCTGGATGTAAGTCTTGCCTGGAACAGAATCAGTACGTTAGCAGCGGGAGCGAACCAACATCAATGATTTCTGTTCGGACGGAATTTTTTGGGTAGGCACACCGTCACAGATTGCGCAACTTCGTTTTTCCTTGTTGATATCGTCTTTGGCTTGCCGCAATCGGTAGTGCTTGCACTTCTTATCGGAGTCCATGACGGCGATGCCGGCGTGCTCCAATTCCTGTTATCCCCAAGAATGGAGAGTTATCTGAAGAAACCGGCTCTGGACGCCGCAGCGACAGGCTTTAAGGATCAGGAAAAGGGCGGTCGTGAGCCAGCGGGACCATCTGGGAGAGAATATTGTGCTCGGAGGGCCAGACTGGAGGCTAACAGGTGTATACTCCCAACCGCCGGGAGGCCAAAACCATTTCCGGCTAGAACCCGGCGACTCCACACGAGGTAAGATTGCTCCCATTGAATCTCACGAGTGTCCCCGTCGCCGGCAAATGTCGGCCGCATTCGGTCGTGATCAGCGCATGCGTTCGCGCCGACGCCGCCCGAGCACATTACCGTCGCGCAAGAAGAAGCCATCGCACCGCCAAGTAATTCGAGGAGGAATGCACCATGTTATCACCGAGTGCTTCTCTGCGGGCCCCCGCCAGCCCTCCGGGAGAAATGGCCGCTCCACGACCTGTGCCCAAGGGCGGCGAAACCGTGCGGCAGGCTGAAGTGAAGGCGCGATTCCTGCCCCTCGACGCGTATCGCGGTCTCATCATGATCCTGCTCGTGTCGGACGGCTTCGGGTTTGCCCAGCTTCCGAACCAGGGGTTCTACCACTTCATTGCCAACCAATTCGAGCACAAGCCCTGGGGAGGAGCGGTCTTCTATGACCTGATCATGCCTGCCTTCTTGTTCATGGTGGGCGTGGCCATGCCTTTCGCGCTGGCGCGCCGCGCGGAACAGGGCGCCGCGTCGCGCGACAACTTCAAGCACGTGCTGGGTCGCTGTCTGCGTCTGATTATTATCAGCGAGATAGTCGTCTCCGTCGGAGAGAACCGAGCCCACCTCTCAGTTCACAATGTGCTGACGGTGGTGGCCATCACCTATTTCACCTGCTTCTTTCTGATGCGTTTTGTTTGGTGGAAACAGGCGGTGATCGCGGCAATGCTGCTGGCGGTCCACTCTGCTATCTATCTGCTTTTCCCCGGCCCGGACGGCGCCTTTGCCCAGGTCACCAACGCCGGGGCGCGGCTGGATCGCTGGTTGATGCTGGCGAGCTTTAACTTGCCTTGGCAGTGCGTCACGATTAACCTGATCTGCGAAGTTCCCTCGGTGCTCTTTGGCGTCTGGGCGGGCAACCTGCTGCGCAGCGGGAAGCCGCGCGGCGAGCAAATGAAGACGCTGGCGATCGGCATGGTGGCGGCGTTGGCGGCGGGTTTGGCCCTCTCGCCCCTTGTACCTATCAACAAGTGGCTCTGGACGGCTTCCTATACGCTCTACTGCACGGGCTGGGTCATTCTAGGACTGCTGGCCATCATCCTGCTTGTGGAATACGCGGGCATCCGCAAGCCTATGTTCCCGCTGGTAGTGGTGGGAATGAACTCGCTTTTTGTTTATTGTTTCAGCGGGCTTCTGGGCGGTTGGATTAACCACGCCGTGAGCATTTTCTCTGGGGGCTTCAAATTCATTGGATTGTTCGCCCCGGTGGCGCAATCCTTCTCGGTTCTGTTGGTGATTTGGCTGGTTGCTTATTGGATGTATAAGCGCGGGATTTTTGTGAAGGTGTAGGCAAGAAGGAGCCGATTTTTTTGACCCCCCAAGCTGCGCAGCGCTCCGTGATGATCGATATGGATTCCGCCGACATTCTGTAGTTGTCGGCTGACATGAGCCTTCGGAGATTGCCGGCCAGAAAGCCTTGACATTGGCTTGCGCCGAAAATGAGCTTGGTGTTTCTGGTCCGGAGCCGCGAGTCCCCCCGGGAAGGGAAACCATGACGATTCGACGATGCTTTTTTCCTTTGTTCTGCCTTCTGGCCGCGTGTCTGTTTGACATGGTAGCCATGGCCGCAGGCGAAGCCAGCGAGGCTTCCAAGTTCGCTCTCAATGATGGTTGGAGCATTCAATCCTCTGCCAAGGTGGAGGCGACGGGCGAAACCCTCTCAACGCCTCAGGTCACTCCGAAGGGTTGGTACCACGCTTCGGTTCCGACCACGGTTCTCAACGCCCTCATCGAGAACAAAGTCTATAAGGACCCCTTTTACGGAATGAACCTTCGGTCGATTCCTGGGACGACCTACCCGATCGGGGACAACTTCTCGAACCTTCCCATGCCGCCGGAAAGCCCCTTCCGTGTACCGTGGTGGTATCGGAAGGAATTTCATCTGCCCCCTGCCTACCGGGAGAAGGCCGTTTGGCTGCATCTGGACGGCATCAACTTCCGTGCCAACATCTGGCTGAACGGGAAGCTGATTGGTGACGCCAAGAATGTCGCCGGCTCTTATCGCTTTTTTGAATTCAATGTCAGCGGCATTGTGAAACCCGACGCGGCGAATGTGCTGGCGGTGGAAGTGTTTCCTCCTCAGCCCGATGCCCTTGCCATTACCTGGGTTGACGTGAATCCCTCGCCGGCTGACAAGGATATGGGACTTTGGCAGGATGTCTACCTGACGGCCAGTGGACCTGTGACGCTGCGTTATCCGCAGGTCGTCTCCCACCTCGATCTGCCTTCGGTTCAGAAGGCCCGCTTGACGGTCACGGCGCTGCTTCACAACACCACCACAACTGTAGTGAAGGGGACTCTGAACGGTGAGATCGAAAACGTATCATTCCAGCAAGAGGTCTTGCTTCAACCCCAAGAGACAAAGCTCGTCACCTTCCGACCGGAGAAGTTTCCCCAACTCAACCTTTCCCATCCGCGCGTTTGGTGGCCGTGGCAGCTCGGCAGCGCCGAGCTTTACGAGATGCGGATGGCCTTCGAATCGCAAGGGAAAGTCTCCGACTCGGCGCATATTTCTTTCGGGATTCGTGAAGTCACTTCGGAACTCACCACCCAGGGTCATCGGGTCTTCATGGTCAACGGCAAGCGCCTGCTGGTGCGTGGTGCGGGATGGTGGTCTGACATGTTCCTGCGCTCCTCGCCGGAAAGGCAGGAGGCCGAACTCCGCTATTTCCGCGACATGAACTTGAACGTGCTGCGCATGGACGGAAAATTCGAGAACGATCACTTTCTCGACCTTGCCGACCGCTTAGGCCTGCTCCTGATGCCGGGCTGGTGCTGCTGCGACCACTGGGAAAAATGGCAGGACTGGAAGGACGAAGACTATAGGATTTCCGTGGAATCCTTGCGTGACCGCATCCGCTGGTATCGTAATCATCCCAGTATCCTGGCCTGGCTGAATGGTGACGATAATCCACCTCCGGAGAAAGTCGCGCAACTTTACGTCAAGGTCCTGAAGGAAGAGAACTGGCCTAATCCCTATCTCGCCTCGGCCACCGAAAAGCCGGCTGCCGTCACCGGCCCCACCGGCCTGAAGATGACGGGCCCTTATGAATGGGTTCCTCCCGCCTACTGGCTGACCGATACGAAGCACGGCGGGGCGTTCGGGCTCCTCACCGAAACCAGTCCCGGCCCGGCGATTCCACCGATGGCGAGCCTGCGTAAGTTCATCCCTCCGGAGCATCTCTGGCCCATTGATGAGTGCTGGAACTATCACGCGGGAGGCGGCGCGTTCAAGAACATCAAAGTGTATACGCAGGCCCTGAACGCCCGCTATGGCGAGGCCCAAAGTGTTGAAGACTTTGTCATGAAGGCGCAGGCCATGGACTACGATGGCCAGCGCGCCATGTATGAGGCCTACGGCCGCAACAAGTACACCGCCACAGGAATCCTCCAGGAGATGGTGAACAACTCCTGGCCGTCCCTGATCTGGGTCCTGTACGATTACTACCTGCGGCCGGCGGGGGGCTACTTTGGTTCCAAGAAAGGCCTGGAACCCATCCACATCCAGTATTCTTACGACGATCGCTCCATTGCCGTGGTCAATTCGCTGGCTCACGAATTCAAAGGTCTGAAAGCTACGGCCCGAGTCTACAACTTCGATCTCACCGAGAAGTTTTCAAGAGAGTCAACACTCGACGTCCCCGCGGACGGAGTGGTTCGCGCTCTGGAAATTCCCGAAATCCCCGGCCTGACCACCACTTACTTTGTGAGCCTGACGCTCGGGGACGCTGCGGGAAAGAGATTGAGCACGAACTTCTACTGGCTTTCGACCAAGCCCGACATGCTCGATTGGGATAAGACCGAGTGGTTTTACACACCGACAAAATCCTTTGCGGACTTGACGGCGCTGCAGGGCTTGCCACCGGTGGTCCTTAAGCTCGCGGCGACCTCGGAAACGGGAAGCGCGGAGATGATCACACGCGTCACGATCGAAAATCCTTCTACCCACCTTGCCTTCCTGGTTCACCTGCAGGTCAACAAAGGAAAAAACGGAGAGGAAGTGTTACCTATTCTCTGGGAGGACAATTACTTTTCATTGCTGCCTGGAGAGAAGCGTGAGGTAACGGCGACTTACCAGGCAAAAGAACTAGCAGGCGCCTTACCGGTTGTTCAAGTGGATGGCTGGAATGTCAAGGCGAAGTCGATGTAGTTTCGCGGCAGGGAGACGAGAGGCCCTTCGAAAACCTTGGGGAACTTATTGAATTCCTTAGCCATACCGTGCAGAGGAAGTCGCGAGATAAGTGCGGCTCCCTCAATGGGGGGTCAACAGGCCCAAGTCTCCGTTACGTCCAGTAGCTGCGGTCGAGCGAGCGGTACTGAATGGCTTCCGACACGTGCGCGTTCTGGATGTCTTCCGCGCCCTCCAAGTCGGCGATGGTGCGCGCCACTTTCAGAATGCGGTCGTGGGCGCGCGCGGAAAGGCCCAGGCGGTTCATGGCGCTCTCCAGCAATCGCTCGCTGTCGGGCGCGATGTTACAGTACTTGCGAATCTGCCGCGAGCTCATTTGGGCGTTGCAGTAGATCTTCTCGCCCTGGAAGCGTTCCAGTTGGCGCTCCCGCGTCTTGATGACGCGAGCACGAATGGCGTCAGAGGTTTCGCCACCTGCTTCCTGGCGCAATTCCTGAAAGCGCACGGCGGGCATATCGATGTGAATATCAATGCGGTCGAGCAGCGGCCCGGAAATTTTCGAAACATAGCGCTGGATGAGCGGCGGTGTGCACGTGCAATCGCGCGAAGGATCGTTAAAAAAACCACAAGGGCAGGGATTCATGGCCGCCGCCAGCATGAAGCGCGAGGGGAAAGTCAGGGTCATGGCGGCGCGCGCGATAGTGACCATCCCATCTTCCAAAGGTTGCCGCATCACTTCCAACACGTTGCGCTGAAATTCCGGCAGCTCATCGAGAAACAGCACGCCGTTGTGCGCCAGGCTGACTTCACCGGGCCGCGGAATGACCCCGCCCCCAATCAAACCGGCGTCGGAAATGGTGTGATGGGGCGAGCGGTAGGGGCGGACTCCCATCAGCCCCGTGCCCGCTTCCAGCACTCCGGCCACGCTGTGAATTTTGGTGGTTTGGATCGCTTCGTCGAAGGTAAGTGGGGGCAGAATGGTGGGAATGCGTTTGGCCAGCATGGTTTTGCCCGCGCCGGGCGGCCCGATCATCAGGATATTGTGGCCGCCGGCGGTGGCCACCTCAATGGCGCGTTTGGCGTGGAGTTGGCCTTTGACATCGCGAAAATCCACCGCGTACTGGCAGGCCTGCGCCAGCATGGCCGCAGTGTTGACGTGTACGGGCTTGAACTCGCGCGTTTCGTTGATGAAGTCCAGCGCCTCGGGCAGAGAGCGCAGGCCGTAAACTTGCACGTCCTGCACCACGGCCGCTTCCGCGGCATTTTCCAGCGGCAGCACCAGTTTGCGCAAACCTTTCTGCCGCGCCATGGTGGCGATGGAGAGCGCGCCCTTGATGGGCCGCAGGCTGCCATCCAGCGAGAGTTCGCCGAGGAATAGAATATCTTTCAATTCGGTCTTGAGCAGCGCGCCCGTCGTGCCGACAATCCCCAGGGCAATGGGAAGATCGAATCCCGAGCCTTCCTTCTTGACGTCCGCGGGCGCCAGGTTCACGGTGATGTTTTGCCAGGGAAATTGCAGACCGCAGTTGTTGATGGCGGACCTGATGCGTTCGCTGCTTTCGCGCACGGCAGCATCCGGCAGGCCGACGGTCAAGAACAAGCCCTTGCCGGCGGTGACGTCAACTTCCACTTCCACGGGGTAAGCATCAATACCAAAGACAGAGGCGCTTACAGTTTTAAAGAGCATGAAGACAACTCGCTGCGGGGATCGGTGCGAGGTAAAAAGGCCGGGGCGCGATCCCGGACGCACCCACTTACCAGAGGGTCCCTGCGAGGGCAGCCATTATACCAGAGGCAACGAGGCCGCGGGCAGCAATGAAATTTCACGAGTGCGTGACATAAAAGTTAAAACGTCGAGGGAGCGCGGACAGGATGCCCGCGCTCCCTTCAAGGGATCGGCGTTTACTTCTATGTCGCGCGCCCAATTTTTCGGGTGAGGGAAAAACAAAAGCCCCGACTCTGGGTAGTCGGGGCTTTTCGGTTAGGGAACTTTCAGAACGTGAGTTTTAGCTCATTCTCCTGTAAATATACACTTCGGGCTCGTATTGGGGTTTGGCAAGTCTGGATGTGCGCATAGCCTCAATGGCCTCTGCTATTTCAGCATTCTTCTGAGCGTATTCCTTAACAGCCGTCTCAAGTGACCTCTTGTTGTTTTGTTCGGTCTTCAATCCCCCTTTTTTCATTTTTGTCTCCCTTTTTTTGCGTCTCATGATTGTCGTTGCCTCATAAGCATTTCATATTTTGATTCAAGCAGTTTGGATACTCCATTTCTACTCATTAGTACGTCAGCACGCACATAGTAGTTCCAAATCAAGTCCCACATTGGGTCGTCCTTCGCCAATAATCTTACATTCAGCTTCAAGTTGGTTCTGGCATAGTTACCGTCTATCATTCTCCCGTGTACCTTGAAGATATGCACAGCAGAGAGTTTCTCAAGGACGTTCTGTATTGCCTTGCGTTGAGCTGCCGCCGGTGCCATCTTACTGAACATGTACTTGCTCAAATATTTCTTGGCGACTTCCCGACTAAAATCCATCAGTTTTTCACAATGGTCGATAAACGCGGAATCCAGTGAAGCGATCTGCTGAAGCACTGGTCGAACATCTAGCTTCTTGGTTTTCGCCTCTTCAAATCGTTTCGCTAGGTTATCACGAGCATCTATGAACGACTGGGCGGATATGTAGTGAGGTACGCCGGACATCGTCACTACAATTTGGGCATCTATCGGTCCCAGTTCGGAGCAATAACCCATTACTATCTCATCCGACCCCAGAGATACAATCGTTGCCGCGCTTTTTGCTCGGTTCGGCACGATCACCCTAAATTCGTTGCAATATGCTCGACAGAGTTCAATGATCTTCTCGGCTATTGTGCCGTCGCCGCCAGGGCTGTTTATAATTACATTGAGCTGGTCAACCTGGCCAACCGACATCAGAATATCTCCGAATGCGGGGATGTCATCGCTATCTATCGACCCTCCATATGCCTCCGATCCAAGAAAGCCAATAAATCCACATTTCTTGGTCTTATCGGCAGTCTCTTCTAGCTTCTGGAGAATTTCTTTCCGTCTTTCTCTCTGCGCACTGAAAACGTCGTGCTCTTCCAAAACACCTAAGAGGAATTGTCGTCGCGCTTTCGCAGGCTCTTCTGCCTTGGTATAGCCCTTCTTCTCCTCAGCCTCGGGCATTGTCATCCCCCAATTGGATGTTTAGGGAACCGGGTTCGGTTCGCCTTCTGCTTCGCGCGGGTAAGTGTAACATGATAAACAACCTAGTTACACATAAATTTTCAGTGGTTTTTCCATCGCGACTGAGCTGCCTTGGACGGAATTTCTTTGCGTTTCCTAGCGCTTAGCTTATCAGCTCTGGCTGGTCCACCCTTTAGTCCTCCCCGGCGTCCGATCTCTGCAAGATATGCCGAAACCGCTGACTGCTCCGGCTCTGGCGGTTCGGTCAACTCTCCGGTCAATAGCTTTGCAATACGTTGGGCACGCTGGTTCGCGTCCGAGGGGAGTTTCTTTGGCTGTATCACGCCTCCATTATCGCACGTCTCTTTCAGGTGTCCAGTGGGAACCGACTAGCCGAAATCTCAAATTGAGTCACCACCGGCCTCCCGCAGGGCTGGATAGCACCGCGCACTCTGTGATATTTTAGGGGAGTTCAATACACTACGAAGAAACGTTCAGTGGAGAAAAACCACCCGCGCCACAAGGCAGGGGGATGGCACGGAGGAAAGGCCGGAGCGCCACTCGATGAAAGCCACATTAAAAATCCTTCTCGTTCTGATGATGGGATGTCTGCCGGCGTGGGCAGCGCTGGGCGAATATGAGGGGTCGGTGAGTTTGGACCAGCAAATTCTGGGCGGCGAAATTCGCGAGGAGGTCCACACCGGCTACAAGCTTCACCAGATTATTACTGCTCGCGGCGCCGTCATCCGGGAATATGTTTCGCCGGCAGGCAAAGTCTTTGCCATTTCCTGGCATGCGCCCTTCATTCCCGATTTGACGCAGTTGCTGGGGTCGTATTTCCCGCGGGTTCAGCAGGCGGCGCAAGCCAAGGTGCTGCGCAGCGGGCCGCTGGTGATCGAGACGCGCGACTTCGTTTACTTCAGCGGTGGGCGCATGATGAACTTCCACGGCAGCGCTCACGTGCCCGGCCTTCTGCCCGAGAACGTCACGGCGGGAGTGGTGCGATGAACTTTTCGGGCGGAGTCAGGAGCGGGCACCCAGGAGTCAGGAGCGGGCACCCGGGAGTCAGGAGCGGGCACCCGGGAGTCAGGAGCCAGCATCCGGCAGTCAGGAGTCAGGACCCAGCAGTCAGGAGCCAGGAGTCAGGACTCAGAATAATCCGATTCACTTGGGCTTCGCTCGGCCGGATTCTTGCTGTGGTGCTGGGATTGGTCATCTTCGCGGGTTGCGGCGGAGGCAGCAGCACCCCCACGCCTACTCCCATGCCGGCGCCGGTGACCAATACGGTTTCCGTGGCTGTCAACTCCGGACCGGCCAACAATGCCATCAACTTCGCATACGTCTCGGTGACCGTCTGCAATCCTGGCAGCACCACCAGTTGCGCCACCATTTCCGACGTGCAAGTGGATACAGGGTCCTCGGGGTTGCGAATTCTCGCTTCCGCGCCGGGAGTCAGCAACCTTGACCTCACTCCGGTCGCCCCCAGCGGCACCCCGGTGGATGAATGCTACCAGTTTGGTGATGGCACTTACATTTGGGGGCCAGTCATGCAGGCCGACGTTCAGATGGCGGGAGAAAAGGCTGCGGGGCTTCCCATCCAGATTATCAATTCCCCGGGGAGCGGTGTGGCCGTCCCCAACGGTTGCAGCCAAGGCAGCCAGACCAACCGCGGTACGGTGGAGGGTCTCCAGGCAAACGGCATTCTGGGCATTGGCACCCGTCAGCAAGATTGCGGGATCGCCTGCACGGGGACAACCGTGCAGCCCTATTATTGGCTTTGTCCCAGCACAGGCTGCACCTCCGCCGCGTCTCTTAGCACCGCGATCCAAGTTTCGAACCCGGTCATTTTCTTTTCGGCGGACAACAACGGTGTGGCCATCAATTTGCCGTCGATAGGATCGAGTGGAGCAGCGTCGGTTACCGGAGGGACACTGACCTTTGGAATTGGAACCCAAACTGACAACGCGCTCGGCAGCGCAAACGTCTATCCCCTGGGAATCTGGCCGACCGGCAGCTACAATGGGGCCTACACGATCCAAAGCACGTACAATAGTGTGTCCTACCCCGCGTTCATCGACTCGGCAGCCCCCATCACCCTTTTCCTCGACCCCACCACCATCGGAGTTCCCGCATGTTCGGGAAACCATGTGACTTTGTACTGCCCAAGCTCGACGGCCAGCTTTACCGTTTCCAACATGGGATTCGGCGGAACTGCGGCGAATGCTTCCATCTCCATCGGCAACGCCCAGACCTTGCTGAGTAATCCCAGCCTTACCGCTTTTAGCGGCCTGACAGGCATTAGCGGGACTGGGGCGTCGAATGACGCGGTGGAATTAGGCCTGCCCTTCTTCTATGGCAAGACGGTATACGTGGGAATCGCCGGAAAGGCTGCGCCGTCCGGCGTTCCCACTTCTGCCGAGGGGACCGGATACTACGCGTTTTAAGGAAGAAGGGTAGCGCTCTCGCACGGCGTTGAAAATACACAGAGCGAGATCCTTCGCTCCGCTCAGGATGACAACTTTGAAGGGTTTTTCAGCATCCTGCTAATGATTACTGCTGACTGCCTAGTGCCAACTGCCTAGTGCTTACTACTTCCGGGACGGAATCTTGATGCGACGAAAAACTATCCTCGTTCTGAATGGGCTTGCGGTTTTGGGGCTGGTCTTGGGGCTTAGCCGGAATTTCTCCGCGCAATCGCCGAACCCGGATCGCATTGCGGGACCGATTGCCGGGTCCTCGCCGGTCTGGCTCGAGGGTAACCGGCGCTCCATTTTCCAGCCCGAGAACGATCAGGGTCCGGCGCCGGACTCCCTCAAGCTGGAAAACATCAATCTGATGTTCAAGCTCACGGCAGAGCAGCAGGCCGATCTCGCGGCATTGCTCGAGCAGCAACAGGACCGCTCTTCGCCTCTCTATCATCACTGGCTCACGCCGGAGCAGTTCGCGGATCGTTTCGGGTTGAGCCCGAGCGATGTCGCCAAAGTCGCCGCCTGGTTGCAGTCGCAGGGATTCACCATAACCCAGACGGCCCGCAGCCGCCTCTGGGTCAGCTTCTCCGGTACCGCCGGGCAGGTGCAATCCGCCTTTCACACGGAGATTCATCATTACTCGGTGGAGGGCAAATCGTACTATGCCAACGCGTCGGAGCCTGCCGTGCCCGCCGTCCTTGCCGACGTGGTGCTGGGCTTTGCCGCGTTGGACAACTACGGTTCCAAACCGCGCAGCGTCTTTCGCGAGGTGGAGGCGGGCCCTAACCCCGACTTCACTTCCAACCTCAGCGGTAAGAATTTTGTGGCGCCCGCGGATTTCGCCGTCCTTTATGACGTAAACGCCCTTTACACTAACGGGATTGATGGCACCGGGCAGTCCATCGCGGTGATGGGGCAGACGGACCTTTATACCGACGGGACCGGGCCGGCGAGCGATGTCACCAAGTTCCGCAGCGTCTCCGGGCTCCCTGCGAATCCCCCCGTGATTAAACTGGTTCCTGGCGTAACCGATCCGGGAGTCGTCAAAGCGGATATCCAAGAGGCCAGCTTGGACGTGGAGTGGGCGGGCGCGGTGGCCAAGAACGTAAAGATCTACTATGTGAACGGTGGGTCCGAGGGCGTCTATACGCAAGCGCTCAAATACGCTGTTGACAGTAACCTGGCGCCGGTGATCACCATCAGCTATGGCAATTGCGAAGCACAGTGGGTCCCCGCGCAGTTGCAACAGGTGGACGCGCTCGCCAAGCAGGCGAATTCGCAAGGGCAGACCATTGTGGTCGCGGCGGGCGACTCCGGCGCGGCGGATTGCGATGGCTCGACATCGACCACCACGGTCATTACCTCCGCCACGCATGGGTTGGCGGTGGATTACCCAGCCAGCTCCCCTTACGTGACCTCTATGGGCGGGAGCGAGTTCAAGGAAGGCGCGGGGAATTACTGGCTCCCAGCCCCCAATGGAGTGGACGTTTCCCCCTCCGCGCTTTTTTATATTCCCGAAATGGCTTGGAACGATACGTCAACCACTAACGGTCTGCTGGCAGGGGGCGGCGGCGTGAGCACGGTGTTTCCCAAGCCCCCGTGGCAGACCGGGACCGGCGTTCCCAACGATGGCTTCCGCGACGTTCCAGACCTCGCGTTGAACGCCTCCCCCGCACATGACGGCTACTTGACTTGTAACCAGGGGAGTTGCGTCAACGGATATCGCAATCCCAACAATACCACTGTCCCCAATGCCCTCACCGTGGTCGGCGGAACTTCCGTGGCCGTACCCACCTTCGGGGGGATTGTTGCCCTCATTAACCAGCAGATGAACACCCCCGGGGGCCAGGGCAACATTAATCCTACCCTCTACTCCATGGCAGCTACGTCGCCAGCGGCTTTTCATGACATCACGACCGGCAACAACATTGTGCCCTGCACGTCCGGGACTCCGGATTGTCCCGCCAGCGCCCCGTTTCAGATCGGCTTCACGGCCGGGGTCGGCTATGATCAGGCGACCGGTCTGGGGTCAATCGACGCCTATAACCTGGTCACGGCGTGGGACTCCTCGGGCGCGGGGAATCTGCCGGCGCCGACGCTGATCGCTCCGGCCATTGGGCTAGCGGGGGTGGGGCTTTCGCCCACCTTCACTTGGACGGCTGTGCCCAACGCTGCCGGCTACCGTATCCTGGTCGCAACCAGTCCCACCATGCTGACCACCAACCCTGCGTTAGCGAGTTGTAGCAGTTGCGCAATCCTCGATACGACCAGCGGGAACAGCGCGACTTCCTATACTCCGGCGGCGGCTCTGGCCGCAAACACCCTCTACTACTGGGAGGTACAGGCCCAGGAGCCCTCCGGCAGCAGCGGAACCGCGGCCTGGTCAAACGTTTTCGTCTTCAGCACCGGCACTCCGGATTTTACTCTCAGTGTTTCACCTGACACCCTCACGATGGCCCCCGGAGGCAGCGGCACATCCACCCTCACCTTAACCCCCATCGACAATTTTCTGCCGGGGAGTGTGACCTTTACGTGCAGCGTGGCCAGCACGCTCGCCGGAGTTACCTGCACGGTCGGCACCCTGAGCGGCAACAACACCGCCACCGTCACCATAACCGCTTCCTCAACCGCGACGTCCTATCCGGCCTTGCCCCGGAACCCACGCTTCGGCGGATGGTGGTTGGCGGGCGTTGCCGTGCTTTGCTTCCTGCTGATCACCCTATCCAGACGGCGCCAGGGCGGCCTGCCGGCCCCTTTGTGGAACTTGCGGCATGTGGCACTCGGCGCAATTCTCGCGGTTCTATTGCTGGCCAGCCTCAGTTGCGGCGGAGGCGGTGGGGGTGGCGGCACACCACCTCCACCCCCGGCAGAATCCGGGACCGTCACGATAACCGGCACCTCCACAACCGTCACCCACACCGCGCCGATTTCCGTGTCGGTGAGCTAATACCTCGCGAGACTTGTAGACCGGCCCAGTGCCCGAGATGTCTTTCGCAGAGGCGCCCGGAATGTGTCCCGACAAGGTCGGGAGGGAGGCAGTTCTTTCTTGTCCAAGCTGCCCTGCCAAACAGGTTGCGGAAAACCCCTCATCGCGGATAACCACCCCGGCGCTCGGCGCGCCACCCCTCCTGAATCAGGAGGGGAGTTATTAAGGAACTCCCCTCCTCAAATGAGGAGGGGTGGCGCGCCGAGCGCCGGGGTGGTGTTGAGGGATAAAGGGGTGGTGCTGAGCAGGGGATGTACGCACCTTAACGCGTACGCTGCTGAAGCAAAACGAAGATGGCCGCGCGCTGTTTTTCGAGCACCTCCCGGAAGTGGGTTTCCAGCTTTCGGAGGCTCTCCTCGTGGGACTCTTGCGCTGCCGCGTGCAATCGAGCGCGAAACTCCTCAACCCCTGCCCAAGCTTCCTGCTTCAGGGTTTCGACGGTCGACTGCGACATGGCAAGGAGCTGGTTTCGAGCCTGATCGCCAAGGGTCGCTTGGAAAGCCTTCATATCATTGTAAAGGTTGTCAGCAAGCTGCCCGACTTCTTTGCGAAGAGTCTCGGAAGACGATGCAAAAAGCGTGCGCGCAAGCTTCCGGAGTTCGTTCCCGGTCACCTTTACGAGGGTAAGCCCCGCGTCACGAGTCAACTTGTTGAGGCCTTCGTTGAACTTGTCGGGAGCGGATTGAATCAATGAATCGAGCTGTGCTTCCGCATGGGTTCGCAAACGCTCCTGGAGTTCTTTCGACAAGCTTGCGGAAAATTCATCGGCCATCGCTGACAGGCGTTTATTCGATTCTTTGCTAATTCTTTCCGTCGCGGCAACTGCTTCATCCTGGATCTGCTGCCGTACCTTTTCTGCTGAGGCCTCAGCCAGTTCGTCGGCGATACATTGGAGTTTTTGCGAGAACAACTGAGCCGCGCCTTCCTGCATTTCCCGGGTGAGGGTTTGCAAGCCAGACTGAAAGCTTTCCAGGGCCAAGCCGGAGCGCGCGGCGAGTTGACTTTGATAATCCTCGACGTCCGCCCGCAGGCTTCGCACAGATTCGAGTTGTGCAGCCCTTAATTTGGAGGCTCCTTGCTCTGCGGCAGATTGTACGGAGCCGATTGCCAATTCCGAGCGCTGATCGACGCTTTTACTGAAGGCCTCGGCCGTCTTGCGGAGTTCCTGCAAGTTGCTTGTCCCCGAAAGGGCGATTTGGTTTAGCTGCTCCTTGATTCCCTCAATCATCTGCTCTTGATGCCATTTCAGTTCGGCATACGCTTTAGAGAGCCGATCCTTCGTCTGGACCGCGAGTTGCTTGTCAGCTTTTGCCAGGGTCGCGTTAACGGTCCTCGTGACCGCATCCAGGACCAGAGCCTGACACTCACCCTCCAAGGTTGCGGACGTGCGTTCGACTTCCTTGCGGAGGTTGACGGCCAGTTTTTGCTGGGCGGACTCGAATGCCAGATGGCTGGCCTTCCGGATCTTTTGGTCCGTGTCTTCGACCACGGTTCGCGATTTCTTTTGCAGGGCCTCGAGTCTCGCCAGCAGGTTCTCGATGTTCGTGCGCGAGGCTTGGACACGGTCGGCGAGTGCATCGAGTTTTTGCTGGGTCGAAACCACCATTTGATCTTCCGTCCGGTTCGCCGCATCCTGAAGATTAGCCTCGACGCGCAGGGCGAATTGATCCGTAAACCGGATTACCTTCTCGGCATAAGCTTTGAAGCGTGTGTCCGCAGCCTCATCGAGTTGTTTGGTGAGCTTGGCGAGTACGGCCGCCGCAATCGCCTCGATGTCTTCCCGGGGAGGGCCAGGGGCGGCGGCAGGCACGAGCGGCGGCGTGGGAAAAGCACGAGCCGTCACGGGCTTGGGTGGCACAGGCCCAGCAGGTGACGGAGTGAGTATGCCGGCGCCGGGAATTGGACCCCGAGAGCTAGGGGTGGGTTGGACGAAACCCATGGCTGCGGATGGGGAAGACGGTTCGTCGACCGGTGGCTCAGTGGGCCTGCGATTTACGCCCTGTTCCCCACCGTCATCCACCTGGACAAGGGGCTTCTGCCGACGTCCATTTCCCGGGCCACCCGTTCTACTGGGAAGCTTTCCTCCATCCATAACTGAACCACTTTGTGCCTGAGAACCGCTCGGCTCGAATCGCGTGTGGCGGAATTTATCGCTAAGGACTATGAGCGCCACGCCAGGTGAATTATCGGTTCGGAATCACACCCGAACGCTAATGGCATTCTCACGATAGAATGAAGAAAGGTCAATGTACCGTTGGTACCAGGGTAATGGCCCTTTGGTGCCACAGGAGAGAGAGAAAATGTCGCCCCGCTGGCCGAAACTCCGGGAGCTTTCACGAGGCCTTCGGAGATCAGGGCTCGATCCCGGCTGTGGCGCAAAAACAGTTTTGAGATCCAATCCCAGTCCCGCTTTTTTTATCACCCGATCATCGGATCACCCGATGGCTTGTCATGGCCCGCGGCGTGCAGAAAGTCCAAGAAGGTGAGTTAATGTCCACGAAGGGACAAATTGTCGCGAAAGACGGCGCCCCCACGGTAGTCGCCCACTCTACGGAGCCCTACGAGACCGCGTGCACACTTAATCCCTGTGAACTCGAAATCGACCTGTTTTGTAAAGGAATGCGCATTGAGCCTTCCTGTGCCCTCGAAGAGGACGCGCGTTTCATTTCCCGCACCCGGGCGGGGCTGGGCAGCGGGCTGGAGTTGGTGATTCCCGGTTCCATCAAAGATGTGTGGGTGAACGTGCCGGTGGAGGAGGACTTCGCGCAGCAGTCGTGCTACGAGCTCGTCCGCGAGCAGGGTGAATACTGGGTGAAGGATGCGCGGCGAGGGCATCGCTACGCGGTGCGCATTCCACCAGAGCCTGCATGGTACACGCGCCAGACACGACGCGGAACTCCCATGCACAAGGTCGGGGTGCTGCAAGGGACTTACCTCGGCATCTACATCTCGAACTCGTGCGGATTCTGGTACCACTCGCCGGCGGTGAACTGCAAGTTTTGCGCCACGGGGCTGAATGTGGGCGTGAACGAGGTGAGTCGCAAGGACGTCGATGACGTGGTGGAAGTGGTGCGCGCGGCCAAACAGGAGTCCGGCGCCACGTTTGTGCATTTCAATTCCGGCTATCAGACCGACCGTGATTTGGACGAGGCGGCGCCCTACGTGAAGGCGGTCAAGTCGCGCGTGGGCACGCTGGTGGGGTTGCAACTCATTCCAACACAAGATTTCTGGAAGTACGACCGGCTGATTGACTTGGGCGCGGACCACTTCAGCTTTTGCTATGAATTTCACAACCCGGAGTATTTCGCGCGCATCCTGCCCGGCAAGCAGCAACTGGTGGGGCAGCAAACCTTTTTCCGCGCGCTCGAATACACAGCGAAAAAGCTGGGCAAGGGATCGTGCTCGGGCGAAATCGTCGCCGGCGTCGAGCCCCTCGAAGACACGTTGCGCGCCATCGACTACATCACCGGCATCGGCGCATTCCCCACCGTTTGTATTTTCCGTCCTACCATCGGCTCCGACATGGAACAGTGGCCGTCGCCGCGTTACGAAGACATGCTGGTGGTTTTTCGTCACCTGTACGAAGCTTGCCGGCGCAACAACATTCCCATCGATGTGACGCCCAACATCGAGGTGAGCCTGATCGTGCAGCCTGGCGACACGCGGTATCTGGCGCCGCGCAACGTGGCGTCATTTTTTTACCACGCCGAAATGGCGCTGGCGCGCTGGCTGGCACGCCCGTATTTCGCTTGGAAGATGCGGCCGAAAAAGATTACCGGTTCGGAAATCCTGACGCCGCCCAACGGCGGGGCAGCGCCGGCATGATCCCGAATCGGACTCAACCCGCGGTCACCGCGAAGCTCCATGCGGAAACCGAGGCCAATCCCATTGCCGGAGCGGTGGCGGCGGCGGCGGAGGCTTCCGCCCATCCCTTCGAAATTGAAACAAGCGGCGCGGGCCTGGAAGTTGTGGCGCAGGCGCCGCTGCCCAGCGGCATTCCCAATCGCGCAAGAATGAAGGTTTTCTCGCCCAAGCCCGGCCACACCCTGGTGTTTTTCTTCAAGAAGAGCCTGGTTCCTTACAGCCGCGACCGCTATAGCTACGGCGGACTGGACTTGCGCGCGCCCTCCGTGGAGGCACAGGAAATTGCTACGTGGCTCGACTTCCTGACTGCTGGCTTCCATCCCGACAAGCGCCCGGAAAACCTCCGCCGCGCGTTTCCCTACGAAATTCCGGAGTAAGGATTCGGTTCCCCTTTTAGCACAAGCGTCTAGCGCCCTCGGTTCCTGACGAGGGAGAGCAGCAGCTTGGCCAGGCGGCGGGAGTCGTGGCGGGCTACGTGGTTCTCGAGCAGCAAGTTGGCGCACACGGGTTTGACGCCCAGCTTGCGCACGGCGTCGAGGTCCAATTCGACGGGTGCGGCCCGTTCGGCCGCGTACCGTTTCAAGAGCGCACCCGAGAGCGGCCGGGTGTTGAGCACGATGTGGTCAAACAGTTTGCGCCCCGCGTGCTCGTGAAGGGCTCTGACATGATCGGCGGCGGAATAGCCACGCGATTCTCCGGGCTGTGTCATGAGGTTGCAGACCAGCACTTTCACGGCGCGCGACCGCGCAATTTCCGCGGCGATACCGTGCACGAGCAGGTTCGGCACCAGCGAGGTGTAAAGCGAGCCGGGCCCCAGCGTGATGAGGTCGGCATCGTGAATCGCGGCCAGGGTTTCCGGCAGCGGCTGGCAGCGGCTGGGGACGATGTGCAGGCGCTGGATGGGCACGCGGGTTTTGGTGATACTGCGCTCCCCGCGAATGACCACGCCATCCGTCCGCGTGGCCTTCAGACGGACATCGGAGAGTGTGGCGGGGAAGATTTCGCCGCGAATGGCCAGCACTTCGCTCGACAATCGCACGGCTTTGGCGAAGTCGTGGGTTAGATGCGTGAGCGCCGTGAGAAAGAGATTGCCAAGATTATGACCGCGCAGGCCGTGGCCGCTGGAAAAGCGGTAATTGAAAAGCTGGGTGAGGAGTTGTTCGTCCTCGGCAAGCGCCACCAAGCAGTTGCGGATATCGCCGGGAGGAAGAATGCGGAAATCACGCCGCAGGCGGCCGGAGCTGCCACCCTCGTCCGTGACGGTGACAATGGCAGTGAGCCGCGTGATCTCAGGCCGAAACTGGGCAGGGCGCGCGGGCTCCGTGACGTGGTGCTTGAGGCCACGTAGAACCGTCGACAAACCCGTGCCCCCACCGATGGCGACAACGGAGATGGACGATTGTCGATGGACGATTGCCGATTGACGGTTGACGATTATCGATTGCATGGTCGGAAAATCCTCAACCGGAAATCATCAATCGTCAATCGACAATCGTCCATCGTCAATTTCCTGCCAGATAAGTCAGGCGCCGGAAGCGGGGATCAGCGGCAAGCCCCTGGAAGTCTTCGTCGCGGCGCGCGTGGATGCGGTTTTCGGGATGCAAGGCGAACGCCGCTTCGAGATGAGCGAGGGCTGCATCCGAGTTCCCTCCCAGGGAATGCGACACCGCCAGAGCGTAATGGATGTGATCCTGATGGGGTTTCATCTTGTCGGCCTTGCTCAGGTGCTCGACCGCCAATCCGAACTGGCGCGCATTCAAACAGGCGACACCTAGCGTATAGTAATCGTCGGCCGATTTGGGAGGCAGCGCAGGACGGCCAGTCCTTTGCCGGCAGAGACGTAGATGCACTTGGGCGCGATCGGCCACGTCGCGCGCAGTGCTGTCTATAAGCCTTTCAAAAATCTCCGCAGCTTTGTCGTAATTTCGTTTTTGAAAAGCTCGTACACCCATTTCGAAAATCTTAATGGCGCTTTGGTACTGGAGGTCCGCTTTCGGCCTTTCGGGAATGGGGGAGAACAACCCCTTATGTCCCGTTTGGGTTGTTTGGCGGCCAACGGGTCTCCCCATCCCGTTGTGACGTGATCGAACGTTCGCCCGCGAGACGCTCCGTTCTCGACCGACCGCGTGACTCACCTGGGACGCAGAATTCCGTGGGCTTGCCTTGGCGTTTCCTTTTGTCGAATTAAGTATTTTCATTTCAGTGTGTTAGGCAATCAGCCGGGATAAACAGCCAACCTGCCGCGCTGCTTGCCAATTCTATCTATAACAAATTTCGGTAGTTGGAGTCAAATCATCAATTGCGCAGGGCTCACGACGGGAATGTCCCACCTCAATCCCCGCAATTTCCCAATGACTTAGATCAACTCCACGTTCCGTCCGATCAATGACTTGCGAACTTTATTGCCCTTGCTTTTCGACCGTAATCGGTCGAACGTCAAAGTCCCAGGTGTCGCATATCTCCAGAGCTATGCGTGCATTACCCACTAAGAGACCCTGATCTACCGCCTTGCGGTCTTCCCTCTCCCCAAGGGAGAGAGATAGACATCAAAATATAGCCCTCTCCTAAGGTAGAGGGTGCCCGACGCAGGAGTGCAGGTGAGGGGTCTCTTCGAAGCCCATCGGACTTTGACGGAACCCTGCCTTTTAGACGACGTGAGTTGACCGGTTGGGAGCCCATGCTATCTTTTTCTGAAATCTTGCATCATACTTGAGACGGAGAAGTCAAGTCGCTGCCCACGACATTACTTGTTATGCAAGTTCCCTTGCCGAAAGCGTTCTTCTCTCGTATGCGCCGATGGACTCTCAGAGCCGCCTTTTGGGCAATTCCTGCTGCTCTCATCTTGACCTTTGCTTCTCATCTACAGAAGGGAACCGTGGTAGCAGCCGCCGAGTCGCGCACGGCGGTCATCAAGCGGGGGAACTTCCTCCGCACCATTCGCATTACGGGTTCCACGCAAGCCGTTCGGGCCTACGTGGTGCAGGCGCCCCAACTGGCCGGGGGAGGACAGCGCATGGTGTTGGTGCGTCTGGTACACGCCGGCACCCGGGTCCATAAGGATGAGGTGTTGGCCGAGTTTGACCAGCAGGACCAGCTTAAGCAGTTCCGGGACAGCCAAGCGGATTACCTCGGTTTCCTGGACAAAATTAAGAAGCTGCAGGCCGACAATTCCGCTGCCCTCGCCAAGGACCAGACGGCGCTCCAAGCGGCGGACGATGATTACCAAAAAGCCAAACTGGAAATGATGAAGAACGAGGTGGTCTCGCGCATCGACGCCGATCGCAACCGCCTGACGCTGGAGGAGGACGAGGCCACCTGGAAGCAGCTCCGGCAGACGTTTGACCTCAAGGAGCGTGCCCGCCAGGCGCAATTGAAGGATTTGGAAATCCAGCGAGACAAAGCCCACGGCCAGATGCTTTACGCGCAGATCAACTCTCAACGCTTGGTGATTCACTCACCGCTGGAGGGATTGGTGGTGCTGAGTCCGATCTGGAAAGGCAGCTCGATGGGCGATGCGCAGGAAGGCGACGAAGTATGGCCGGGCTCGCCTTTCATGCAGGTGGTGGACCCCTCCGCCATGCAAGTGGCGGCGCGCGTCAACCAGGTGGACTTTCCCTATCTTCGCCTCGGACAGCGCGCGGAGGTACGCTTGGACGCTTACTCCGACCTTGTCCTGAGCGGGTCGATCGAGCATCTCGCGGCCATCGGCAATACCAGCACGCTATCTCAGGCGGTCCACAACTTCAATGCAACTTTTGCCATTCAGGGGACTGACCCTCGGCTGCTGCCCGACCTTTCCGCCGCCGTGGACGTGGAACTGGTGCGCCTCCCGGATGTTTTGCTGGTGCCGCGCGACGCCCTGGTGCTGGAAAACGGCAAGACCTATGCTTGGGTCAAGCGCGGAGCGAGTTTTGAAAAAAGCCCTGTCACCATGGGTCAGAGCAATGACGATGAGGCCGTGGTGCTCTCCGGCCTTGTCGCGGGGGACATGGTGAGGAGGAATCCTGAGGAAACCCGGCCCGGAAGTTGATGTGCTCTCCTGTTCGGTATGTAGCTTTGCTGAAACGGGCGCTCCCGGGTGCGATCATGCAAATGGGTGCGCTTCGCGCAGAGTCAAGAAGAACCGTTGGTTAAGCACGGGGCATTTATGCTGGTGAGTAGCCTTAAGAAAATCTGGCATCGGCACCGTGGCCTCGTGATCGTCCTGGGGTTGGTGGTGGTATCGGGAGTGTCGTTTGGCGCCGTCCGCTTTTCCCGTGCGGCGCCGGTAATTCCCACCGCCGTTGTGCAACGGGGCGAGTTCATTGAGACCGTACAATTCCGTGGCCACGTGATCGCGGAGAAATCCGTCCTCCTCAAAGCGCCTTCGGTGACGGGCGATATCCAAATCATCAAGCTGTCGAGAACCGGCACCGCCGTAAAGAAGGGTGACGTGGTCTCCCAATTTGACACCTCCAAGCTTGTCGATACTCTCAACCAGCGGCGCTCCGACATGAAACAGGCTGAGGCCGAAATCGAGCAGGAGCGCGCCAAGGCCCGCCTGCTCGATGAGCAGGACCGCACCGATCTCCTCAAGGCCCGCTATGATGTGGAACGCGCCAAATTGGACGTGAGCCAGCAGGAGGTTCTTTCCCAAATTGACGGCGCGGAGAAAAAACTGGCGCTTGCGGATGCGGAGCAGAAACTTCGCGAGGTCGAGTCGCGGCAGAAGTCGGACCAGGCTAGCTCGGAGGCGACGATCAACGCGAAGGTGCAGGAGCGCGCCAAGGCCCAAGCCGACGTGCACCGGGTCGAGACCGACATCGCCTCCATGACCTTGCGCGCGCCGGTGGACGGGGTGGTCACGCTCTTTCCCAACTGGCGTGCCGGCGGGTGGTTCACCGACAACCCTCCGGAGTTCCGGCCCGGCGACCGCGCTTGGCATGGCGCCACCATCGCCGAGCTTCCCGATTTTTCCACCCTGCAAGTGAGCACGCGGATTGATGAAGTGGACCGCGGCCGCATCCAGTTGGCTCAGACGGCCACGATTCGAGTAGATGCAGTCCCGGATCGGGAGTTCCAAGCCCACATCGCTCAGATCAGCGCGCTCGCCAAGACCGATTTCGCCTCTTGGCCCCCGCCGCGTAATTTTGATGTGACCCTGGAATTGGATACAAAGGACTCCCGCCTTCGTCCCGGCATGAGTGGCAGTGGGCGCGTTGCGGTAAACCGTATTCCCGGTTCGATCCTGATTCCGGCGGCGGCGGCTTTCTCCAAGGCCGGAACCACCGTGGTTTACATCCTGTCGGGCTCAAAGTTTGTGCAACGGCCGGTGGTGGTGGGACCCCGCAATGAGGAGCAATTGGCCATAACCTCCGGACTTTCGGCGGGTGAAAAGGTGGCTTTGAAAGATCCCACGTTGGTAGCAGAAAAGCAATGAGTGCGCGCAAGATAACCCGGATTACCCTGGTGGTGTTCCTGCTGGCGGCTGCCGCCGCCGGTACGACCGTGGCGATGAAGCGCCTACACCGGCCGGAGCGGAGCTTGCCGACCATCCGGGTGGCCCGCGGCAACCTCAACCTGAAGATTTACACTGCGGGTGAACTCCGCGCCGGGAAGACCGCCATGCTGGTGGCGCCGTCGGTGGGCAGTGCGCTTCGCCTGATTTTCCTTGCCAATACGGGGACCCGGGTCAAATCGGGAGACTTGGTGGCCGACTTCGATCCCAGCGATCAGGAACACAATCTGGAAATTGCCTCCTACGACCTGAAACAAGCCGAGCAGGCCATCGCCAAAGCTAAAGCTGATGCTTCCGTGCAAGATGCGCAGGACAAAGTCGATCTACTGAAGGCGGAATTTGCCGTCCGGCGGGCGGAGATGGACGTGAGCAAGAAAGACCTGGTGAGCGCTATCGACGCGAAAAAAAATCTGCTGGCGCTTGACGAAGCGCGCCGCCACCTGTCCCAGTTAAAAGAGGATATCCCGTCGCACGCGGTTTCCAACCAAGCCGACATTGCCGTCGCCGAAGAGAAACTCGCCAAAGCCCGGCTGACCATTCAACAGGCGCAAAAGAACATTCAGGACATGCACCTGCGCGCGCCCATGGATGGACTGGTAGCCGTGCAGGAGAACCGCCAGTCCAACGTTTACTATACCGGCATGCGCTTCTCGGAGTATCGCCAAGGGGATGAAGTTGAACCGGGCGGATTTGTGGCGCAGGTCCTCGATGTGGAGCAGATGGAGATTCAGGGAAAGGTGGCGGAAACCGATCGAGCCAACTTGTCTCCGGGAGAGCCGGCCGAGATCGATATCTATGCTTTGCCCCACCAGATGGTTGTGGGAAAGGTCAAGGACGTCGCCGGCGCGGCTTTGCAGGCTTCCTTTTTTAGCGACAGTGGCGCCAGCAAATTCGGCGTGGTCATCGCGCTGGACCATCCTGACCCGCAGTTGCGGCCGGGGCTCACCGGGCTTGTGGCCATCTCCGCCGGCGAAGTGAAAAACGTGCTCTACCTTCCGCCCCAGGCCATTTTTGCCAAGAACGATAATCCGGTGGCTTATGTCCGCAAGGGGAGTGAGTTTGTGCCGCAGAAAATAAAAATCACCCGCCGCTCAGAAACACGCATCGCGGTGGAGGGCCTCGCCGAAGGGACGGAAGTGGCGCTGGTCAATCCCGAACAGGAGACCCCGAAGACTACCGCTGCCGCTTCACCCTCCCTGGGAGGGGGCGGCCGATGAGCGCGCCCGCTACCCTCCTTGCCCCGCCCGCCCCCGCACCGGCGCCGCGCCCACCCCAACGCTTGTCACTCTATCTGCCGGAATTTCGCCTGGGCCTTGAATCGCTGATTGTGCACAAGCTGCGTACTTTTCTGACCATGCTCGGCATGATCTTTGGCGTGGCGGCGGTGGTCTCCATGCTCTCCATCGGGGCCGGCGCGCAGCAGCAGGTGATGGCCTTCATCGAGCAACTCGGCGTGCGCAACCTGATCGTCGAGGCCAAGGAATCCACCGACTGGCAGGCCAAGCAGAAAATCCGACAGATTTCCCCAGGCCTCAGCTTCCAGGACCTGCGCACCATCCTTTCCAATACCGCTGGCATTGAGCAATCCACGGCGCGCAAGCGCTTCACGCCTTCCAAGATGATTCCCAAGGCGCAGCATGACATGCCGGTCATTTACGGCGTGACTCCCGTCTACGAGCAGATCGTCAATCTGCGCGTGGTGACCGGCCGCTTCTTTGATGCTGAGGAGGACGCGCGCGCTGCCGCCGTCTGCGTCCTGGGCGAGGGCGCCAGCGCCAATCTCTTTGGGCAGCAGGAAGCGGTGGGCAAGTACGTCAAGGTGAACGAACAGTGGTTCCATGTGATCGGGGTGGTCGGTCCCCAACTGAGCGCTCAGACTCCCCTCGCCGGCCTGCCCACGCAGGATCTCAATAACCTGATTTACGTCCCTCTTTACGCTGCCATGCTGCGCCTGGAGGACACTTATAGCGAGCTGCGCGACGAAATCGACGGCATCTATCTCCACATGGATGCTCATACCGACAGCTTCCTGGCGGCGGAGGTGGTGCGCAGCATCCTGAATGTTTCGCACCACAACGCTGGCGATTTCAGCGTGATCGTGCCCTCTGAGCTGCTGGCGGAGCAGCGCAGTACCCAGCGCATCTTCGAATTTGTCATGGTGGCCATCGCCGCCATTTCGCTGCTCGTCGGCGGGATCGGTATCATGAACATCATGCTCGCCGGAATTCTGGAGCGTACCCACGAGATTGGTGTCCGCCGCGCCGTAGGGGCGCGGCAATCGGATATCTCCCGGCAATTCCTGGTGGAAGCGCTGCTCATTTCCTTTGTGGGAGGCGTCACCGGCATCTTCTTCGGAATCGGAATTTCCCGGCTGATCGCCTGGCTGGCAGGATGGTCTACCATTGTGACGCTCACTTCCATCCTGCTCGCTTTCCTGGTTTCGGCGGCAGTGGGCCTGGTGTTTGGAATCTATCCAGCCATGAAAGCTGCTCGGCTCGATCCGGTTGAAGCTTTACGTTACGAATGAGGGGGTAGCGCGGACCCCCGGTTTTGGGGTCCGCGGTTCTTCCTTTGCCAATACCCGAAATCCTAAAGACGGACGCCTGCCCGCGGGTTGGGAATCGCAAGCAAGAGCCGCAGACCTCAAAGGCGGAGGTCTGCGCTACACCTGCTCATTCCAACTTGCCCAAGAGCCTTCATGTTCGTACTGACCCCCTCACCCCCCGCCTTGCGGTCCCCCCTCTCCCCCAAGGGGGCGAGGGAAGAAACTTTCTTAGTTTTGATGTTGTATTCATGCCAGTCCCCTGTAAGGGCACAAGTCATGGTGAGAAATTACAGGGGGCACCGTCCTAGGAGTCATTGAATATGCGCTGCAAACTTCTTGCTGCTTGTCTGATCCTCGGCGCGTGGGTCGCGCCCGCCCGCGCCCAGACTTTCCCCATGCCCAACTATTTCCATGAACTGGTCTTTTCGCCGCAGCCCCCGCAGCCGTTGCCGGACACCAAGAGCTTCCGCGACTACGTTGTTGACGGCAAGCTGCGCCTTTCCCTCCAGGATGCCATCCTCCTTTTACTGGAACATAACACCGAAGTGCACATCGATCGCCTTGCCTTGACCGACGCGGAATTCAATGTGGTGCGCGCTCTCGCCAGTTTCGATCCGGCGCTGACTTCCTCCTTCAACACTGACCGGTCCAAATACCCTACCGATTCCCAGTTGCAGGGCGCGCCCACCCTGAGCGATCTCGAACAGCAAACGACGTTCGGCTACACTCAGACGTTCCAGACCGGCACAAATTTTAATATCGGCCTGAGCGCGGATAAATCCTCTACCAACAGCATCTTCTATTTTCTCAATCCCTCGATTTTCGCCAACCTGAATTTCACCGTCACCCAGCCCCTGCTGCGGGGCAACGGGCGCTTCGTAAACCGCGGCCCCATTCTCATCGCCCGCCGCAACGTGGCGCAATCCGCCGCCCAGTTTGAGGGGCAGGTGAGCGATTCGCTCTATCAACTGCTGGAGGTTTATTGGAGCGTCGTGCAGGCACGGGAGAACATGAAGATTGCACAAAAATCGCAGGACCTCGCGCAGGCTTCCTACGATCGCGACAAGCGTGCCCTGGAACTCGGCGCCCTCCCGCCCCTCGATATCTACCGCTCGGAGGCAGAAGTTGCGAATCGCAAAGTGGCAGTGATCCAGGCGCAGTATCAGCTTAAATCCATGGAAGACCAGTTCCGCCGCCTTCTGGGTGCTGACCAGGACGCGGGCGTTCGCGCGTTGGACCTGGACCTGGTGGAGAATCCCGAGCCTTCCGGTGAGCTTCTCCAAGTCGACGCGAAGGAGGCTGTAGCGACCGCCCTGGCACACCGTCCCGAGCTGGAAGCCTTGCGCCAGCAGATGGCCGCGAATGACATTACGGTCCGGCTCGACCGCAACGGTCTGCTGCCCAACCTCAGTTTGTCCGGGCTTTATCAATCCTACGGATTAGGAGGCAATCAGTACAATACCTCCGTCACCCCGCCCCTGCTTATTTCCCGCGGCGGGCTGAGTGATGCTTTCAGCCAGATCGGTGGATTCGGCTACCCCGCTTATGGTTTTACCTTGTCGCTGAATCTTCCCATCAAGAACCATAGCGCCGAAGCGAACCTCGGCAATGCCATGGTTTCGCGCCGGCGCAGCCAGTACCAGGCGCGCGAGCAAGAAGAGGACATCACGCTCCAGGTGGCCACGGCGGTCCATCAGCTTGAACAGGCCCGCATCTCTCTGGACGCAACGCGCGTAGCTTATGACCTTTCACGCAAGAGCCTGGAGGCTGAGGAGCGCAAGTATCAACTCGGCGCCCAGACGATCTTTTTTGTGCTGCAAGCGCAAACCGTGCTCGCCTCGGCGGAGGCTGCGGTGCTCCAGGCGGAAATCAACTACCAACTCGCTCGCGCCGCCGTCGACCACGCCACCGGCGTGCTCCTCGGCCATTACAAAATCGAAGTGCAGAAGATCAGATCGTGAATCATTTTGCACAAATCCTTTGACGACCTTTTGAACACCTTGTATCCTAGCGATACGTTCAGGATCAAGGTTCGACGTAAAAGTGAATCTGTAGGAGCAAACCATGCTGAAGCGCGGGTGCGTTGTCCTTTGCATCATGGCCTTTTTCTGTGCCCTGCGGGGGGCCACGGCGGCCGACGATCTTTATGGCCCCAAGGGCATTACCGCCGAGGCGGTGCGCCAGGGGAAGCTCGGGAGCTGTTATTTTCACGCGGTCATCGCGGCCTTGGCGCAGCGCCGCGCGGATGCCATCCGCAAGATGATTCAGTCCAACCCTGACGGCAGTTACACGGTGACGTTTGGGGATGGCAAGAAGGAGACCGCTTACCCGGAGGACCTTCGCTACGCCCACGACAGCGGGTATGAGCTTTCCGACGGGGAATGGGTGGCGGTGCTGTTCCGCGCCTACGCGCAGCGCGTGTTGCGCGAGTCCTTACTGGAAGCGATCGAGAGCAGCGATATTTTTCCGATGCTGAAGCAACCGGCCGAACAATTGGCGGCTTCCAGTGATCCGCTGGTGCTGGCCTACGATCGCGCCATTCGCGCGCAAGTGGACCAAGACGGAAACATCGATCGCGCCAAGCTGGAGGCCGGCCTCAAGAAAGAAATGGCGCCCATCACGGTGCCGGATTCCATAAAAGACTCCCTGATCGGCATGCTCGAAAGCGGAGGGTTTTTCGACAAGATGGTGACGATGATTCAACAGAACGGCGAGCTCTTCGGCGCCTATCGAGCCGTGGGCCAAGGCGGCATCGCCGACCGCGTGATGAAAACGCTGGCAGGGAGTACACGGTTCCAGGAGAATCAATCTGAAGCACAGGCGGGCGTGTCCCTGGCCGAAGCCGTCAAGAATGGCATGCCCATCGTGGCATGCACCGGGGGCAGCCGCTATTACCAGGAGGTGGTCAAGGGGCAATCTCTGCCGCCCGACACCGACCTTTGGTACGTCAACGCGCATTGTTACACAGTGCTCAGCTACGATTCCGGCACCGCTACCGTGAACATTCGCAACCCGTGGGCGCGACATCCTGATCCGGACGGGATTTTTAGCTTGCCCCTCCGTAGCTTTCTCTCTGCCTACGCCGGGCTTGTGACCCCGCAGTAGGTCGGAAGGAAGTACACCGTGTCCTCTCGGCAAATCTGCGTCGGACCGTGGGACACGTCGCGCCAGGGTCGCCAAGGGCAGGCACTATGGTATAATCCTTTAGACATTTCGTCCCTTTCCACTATCAGTTACGGAGGTAGTCTTATAGGATCGATCTTAGTCGCTTGCTACAAACCGAGGCCCGGTTGCGAGGACGCGCTGCTGGAACTGGTTCGCAACCATCTCCCGCCGCTCCGCGCCGAGGGTCTCGTAACTGAACGTACGCCGATCGTGATGCGCACTGCGAATGGAACAATCGTCGAGATCTTCGAGTGGGTTTCACAGGAAGCCATCGCTGGCGCTCATAAGAATCCTACCGTCCTCGATTTATGGAAGCGTTTCGAGGCGGTATCTTGGTATGAGACTCCTTCCAACCTGCCAGAATTCCAGAACATGTTCGGGCACTTCGAGCCGATTTAATGGCGTCAGTTCGGATTCGCTCGGGCCTCGGTTTCACGTACCTCGGCAAGCAGGCCATCCTCAGCAGAGTGCGCGGTATGAGGACGAGCGGCACGGCGCGCCACGACATTATCGAGGGCGCTCCGGACCACATAAGCGAGGTCGGTGGCATTGAAGGGTGGGGCCAGGAAATCGAAGGCGCCGGCTTCTATGGCCTCCACGTAAAAACGCGTGTTTACGACACGCGCCACGACGATTACATTCACCGGCTGTGCGGCCTTCTCGGCCAGGGCCAGAATGTCGGCCCATGTGCCATCGGGCAGTTGCGTGTCCGTGAAGACCAAGGGGGCGGGGTTCAGCCCGCCGAGCATGCGCTTGGCTTGTGCTTGCGACTCGGCGTGGATGATGCTCATACCCTGGCGCTCCAGAGCGCCTTTGAGGGTGGCCAGTGTTTCGGAATTGTGGTGGACGAGCAGGGCTTTGATTCTCTCCATCATAAGCGCTCCATTAGATTTGTTGCGGCCTCTGTTCCTTCTACTATCACCGCAGAGCCTCTCGGGGATGGCACTCCGTCGCCGTGCGAGCTCTTCGAACCCGTACCTGAAAAACCTCAGGGGAGGGTAAGCCTCCGGCAGATTCGCGGTGCGAATAAGCTGCCAGCCCGACCGTGCCGGACCGGTACCCTCACTCGGTTCTTCACCCACCGGGCACTTTCCGAGCTGCCTCGGTGGGCTTGCGACGTTGGTTGGGATTGGCCCCTGGGGACTCTCGATGATTACTTCAAGGCCACCTTAAAGTTTTTCTTCTCCTGGGAAATGTCGATTTTGTCTTCCCGCGCCAGCCAGCCTAAAGCAAACCCGACGAGTTCGCCTGAGCCGTTAAGCCTTTTCTTTAGTTGGGCCAATGTCTGCGGGCCTAAATCATTTGGTTCTTCAGCAAAATTTGTGGGTCCATTCTGGTTCGGGTAACTCCCCAAGATTATGGTAGAGCGCCACTTCAATCGCTTCGAAGGTCCGAAAG